>Ga0308176_10002028_pt1 | contig 12677 bp, 9 predicted proteins | sample PhyCR2_3_FD_203890 | JGI IMG/M metagenome (GOLD analysis project Ga0308176, IMG submission 203890) | Soil microbial communities from UC Gill Tract Community Farm, Albany, California, United States - DLSLS.C.R2 | ecosystem: Environmental > Terrestrial > Soil > Agricultural land | place: USA... | reverse complement strand
CTGGTCCACGCGTCTGCGGCACTATCGAAATCTCGACCGGATGTCCGACCGGCTGCGCTACTATCTGTCCCACTACGAGTTCGGCGGGATCAGCGACTGGATCGGCGCTCCGGTGCTCGACGTTCCTCAGCCGCGCGCCGCCGCGGCCGCGCGCGCGATCGCTCCACGTCGCTCCTCTCCCGCCCTCCTGCCGCCAGCGCGCGGATTGCCGAGACTGGCGGTGTCGGTGGTGATCCCCTGCTACAACGAAGAGCGCGCGCTCCCGTATCTGGCGAACACGCTTCGCCGGCTCGAGGAGACGCTCGGCGCCGCATACGACCTGCGCTTCCTCTTCGTCGACGACGGGAGCGAGGACGGAACGCCGACGGCGCTGCGCACGCTGTTCGCGAGCTGGGCGAACGTCATCGTGCTTCGCCACAGCAGGAACCGCGGCATCTCGGCGGCGATCGGCACAGGCCTGCGCGCCGCGACCACCGAGATCGTCTGCTCGATGGCCTGCGACTGCGCGCACGACCCGCACGAGCTGGCTCGCATGATCCCACGCCTTCGGCTCGGCGTCGATCTCGTCGTCGCGTCGCCGTACCACCCCGAAGGCTCGGTGCCCAGCCGCGGCGCGGCCCAGCTCGCGGTCGGTCGGGCGCTCGCGGCGATGTACCGGCGCGTGCTGAGCCACCAGCTCCATACCTACGCCAACTGCTTCCGCGTGTACCGCCGTAGCCGGATGCTCGCCATACCCACGCGACGCGACGGCCCGGTGGGGCTGGCCGAGATGATCGCGCGCCTCGACCTCGCCGGTGGCGCGATCGTGGAGCATCCGGTGCGGCTCGATGCGCGGCTCTTCGGACGCTCGACGATGAGCGTCGCGCGCAGCATGCTCGGTCACCTCGGCCTGCTCGCCGAGCTCGCGTGGTGCCGCGCGTTCGGGCGCGACGAGCGCGTTCGGGATCACACCATCGTCAACGGCGCGTCGCTGTTCGACCGCGTCGCGCCCTAGCAGGCGAAGGAATTCACATCGCATGATGATGCACGCCAGGTCGTTCGACTCAGGCCGCTCGAGCCGCCCGCACACCGCGACGAACGCCATGTTCGTCCGAGAGATCGCCGTGGTCGGCCCGGGTACGATCGGCATGCCGGTCGCCGCCCTCCTCGCGAACGCCGAGCTGTGGGCGCCCGACGGCACGCCGACGCGAGTGACCGTCGTGCAGCGCGCCTCGACCTCCTCCGGTTGGAAGGTGGGAGCGATCAACGCGGGGCGCTCGCCCATCGGGGCGCTCGAGCCCGCGCTCGACGAGCTCGTCGCGCAGGGTGCGGGGAGCGGCCGGCTGCGTGCGACGACGGAGTACCGCGACATCCGCGACGCCGACGCGATCATCGTGTGCGTTCAATCGGAGCGACGCGGGATGGGGCCCGAGTACGTCGCTCTGTTCGATGCGCTGCACGGCGTCGCCGACGCTCTCACCCAGCGCACCGCCGACGCGCGACCGCTCGTCGTGATCGAGTCCACGCTCGCACCGTCGTCGATGCTCACCGAGGTGCGTGCGCTCTTCTCGGCGCACGGGCTCGAAGAAGGGCGCGACATCCTGCTGGCCAACAGTCCGGGGCGCAGCGTCTCGGGCCAGGCCGTGGAGTCGGTGCGGGGGCACGACAAGCTGATCGGCGCACTGTCGCCGAGCACCGCACGGCAGGTTGCCGCCATCTACAGCCGCTTCGTGCGCGGTTCGCTGCACTGCACCAACAGCATGACGGCCGAGATCGTGAAGACGCTGGAGAACGCCGTGCGCGACGTGCGCATCGCGTACGCCGCCGAAGTCGCGCGCTACTGCGACGCGCAGGATCTCGACTACTACGCGCTGCGCGAGCGCGTCAACTCGCGCCTCACGAAGGATGGAGCCGCGCCCTCGCCGCTCGGCGAGCTCCTCGTGCCGACGGTCGGCGTCGGTGGACGAGGGCTGCCGAAGGATGGCGTGCTGCTCTGGTGGCGTGCGCTCGAGGCGGGAGAGAATCCGGCGCACAGCCTCGTGCTCGAGGCGCGACGGATCAACGATGAGTCGCCGGCGCAGCTCCTGGGGCTCGTCGAGCGCGTGTCCGGAGCGGTGCGCGGCCGCTCGATCGCCCTGCTCGGCGTGGCGTACCGGCCCGACTCGAGCGACGCGCGCTGCTCTCCGACGCTCGTGCTGGCTCGGCATCTCCTCGATCGTGGCGCGCAGGTGAGCCTGCACGATCCACACGTCGGCGCGGCCGATCCGCATCTCCTGCAGTCGGGACTCGCGAGCCACTTCCACCGCGATCCGGCCGATGCGCTGGCTACGGCGGAGGTGGTCGTCGTGTGCGTGGCGCACCGCGAGTATCTCGACGGCGGCGAGCGGTGGTTGCCGCACGCGCAGCGGCTGCGCACCGTCGTCGACGCGTGCAACGCGTACCGCGCCTCGCAGATCGCGACACCCGCCATTCGCTATGGCGGGCTCGGGCGCGGCATTCGCAAGCCGTCCGGCGCGCACGTCGACGCGGTGATCGCCGGCCTTCAGGCGGTGATGCAGGGGGTGGCCAACGAGGCGGCCCGGCTCGTCGACCTGCTCAACGAGCGGTACGTGCACGACGCGTTCTCGACCGTGGATCTCGACGAGGTGCGCCGGCTCGCCACGACGGGACGCATGGGGTGTACGATCGGCGCGAAGGGACCTGTACCCGCGGTGCGCCCCTTCGACGCGTTCGCGAGCCGGCTCGTGGCCTGCGCGGTCGGTGCACCGAAGCACTGATCGCTCTTCGCCGTTTGGCGCGCACTTGTACGGCGCTCGCCAGCGCTCCAGTGTTCGAGATCGATCAACGAGAGGGAGGACGCCGCGAACGGCGCGTGGCGGTCATCGGCGCGGGCGCCGCCGGAACGATGGCAGCGATCCACGCCGCGAAGTGGGGCGCCGCGACGGTGCTGCTCGAGCGCACCCGCGACGGCGGTCGCAAGATCCTGATCAGCGGCGGCGGGCGATGCAACGTGCTTCCCGCCCGCGTCGATGAGACGCGATTCGTCACCGACTCCTCGCCGAACACGCTGCGCAAGATCGTCCGCTCGTGGCCGCTGGCCGAGCAGATCGCGTTCTTCGAGCGCGAGATTGGCATCGCGCTCGTCGAGGAGACGGAGTCGGCGAAGCTGTTTCCCGCGTCGCACCGCGCGCGCGACGTGCGTGATGGGCTGATCGGCCACGCCGCGGGGCTCGGCGTCTCCCTGCGGATGGACACGACGGTCACCGGCCTCTCGCCTCACGAGGGTGGATGGCGCGTTTCGCTCGCCGACTCGGCGCCGCTCGACGTGGACGCCGTGGTGGTGGCGTCAGGAGGCCTCTCGGTGCCGACCACGGGAAGCGACGGCTTCGGCCTTCGCACGCTCGCCTCGCTCGGACACATCGTCCATTCGACCTACGCCGCGCTCACACCGGTCACCTGCGAGCCGGCGCCGTTCGGCGCGCTGTCAGGCGTGTCGCTCCCCGTGACGCTCACCGCGCGCAGCGCCAGCCGAAGCGCGACGGCGTCCGGTGGATTCCTCTTCACGCACCGCGGCTACAGCGGGCCATCGGTGCTCGACGTGTCACACGTGGTCGTACGCGCGCGCGCCGAGCATGCGAGCGCGTCCATCTCGGTGAGATGGACGGCGCTCGACGACGCGGGATGGGAAGCGCTGCTCAGGCCGCAAGGCGCGCGCACGGCGCTGGGCGCGGTTCGCGCCGAGCTCCCCGATCGTCTCGCGACCGCGTTGCTCGCCCAGGCGGAGGTGGATCCGTCGCGATCCCTTGCCGAGCTCACGCGCGAGGAGCGGCGTCGCATCGTCGAGACGTTGACGCGGGGCAACCTCCCGTGGACGGGCGACGAGGGATATAAGAAAGCCGAAGTGACCGGAGGCGGCGTGAGTCTGGCCGAGGTCGACCCACGCACTCTGGAGAGCCGGCGTCTTCCCGGGCTGTATCTCTGCGGCGAGCTGCTCGACGCATTCGGTCCGATCGGCGGCTACAACTTCCTGTGGGCGTGGGCGACTGGTCGCGCAGCGGGTAGCGCAGCAGGGAGAAGCGGTGATGCGTAACGCGTGCACGGGCATTGCGGCGCCCCGAGCGCAGCGACCTATTTCGTTTTCCGCTCCCATCAAGGACACGAGACATGACCGACGATAAGAGCCCCATCTCGCGCCGCGCATTCGTGCGCGACAGCGCGACGGCAGCCGCCGCGTTCGCCGTCGCCCCGATGATCGTTCCGCGCCACGTGCTCGGCGGCGTCGGCTACCGCGCGCCGAGCCGCACCCTCAACGTCGCGATGGTCGGCTTCGGCGGGATGGGGATGACGAACATGAACAACATCCTCCAGGCGGGAGAGAACGTCGTCGCCGTGTGCGACATCGACTTCGGTTATGTCGAGCGTTCGATCGCCGGCCGGCTGCGGCCACGACAGGGGCAGACTGGCCCGTCGGCCGACGCGGTGAAGCTGCAGGAGGCGTACACCAAGGCGAAGAAGTACGACGATTTCAGAACGATGTTCGACAAGAACAAGGACATCGACGCCGTCGTCATCGCCACGCCGGATCACCTGCACGCCATCGCGGCCTACCACGCGATGAAGGCGGGCAAGCACGTGTACGTGCAGAAGCCGTTGACCTATACCGTGCAGGAGGCGCGACTCCTCGCCAAGACCGCGCGCGACACGAAGGTCGTGACGCAGATGGGCAACCAGGGTCACTCGATGGAGGGCACGCGGCGCATCAACGAGCTGATCGCCGCCGGCGTGCTCGGCCCCATTCACGAGGTGCACACCTGGACCGATCGTCCGGCGCGCTTCTGGGCGCAGGGGATCCCGCGTCCGCAGCCAGTGCCGGTCGTCACTCCGAATGCGAACGGTGCGCCGCCGCGGTGGGACATGCGCCAGGTGGACCTCGCGGTGCTCAAGGAAATGGCCGCCGAGTCGCAGACCGTACCGCCGGGTGTGCACTGGGATCTCTTCCTCGGACCGACCAAGCGCGAGGTCCCGTATCATCCGGCGATCCATCCATTCAGCTGGCGCGGCTACGTCGATTTCGGTGTGAGCTCGATCGGCGACATGGGCGCCCACATCATCGATCAGCCATTCTGGTCGCTCGGCCTCGACTATCCGACAGGCATCATCGCGTCGTCCACTCCGTGGGGCGGCGGCGAGAAGGATCCGGGCACCTATCCGTTCGCGATGACGGTGGCGTACGAGTTCGCCGCGCGCGGCAACCAGCCGCCGGTGAAGCTCCAGTGGTACGACGGCGGACTTCTGCCCGTGTTGACGGCCGACATCCCCCTGCCGCGTGAAGGGGGCGGCGGCGTGTTCGTCGGCGAGAAGGGATTCCTCACGTACGAGACCTACGGCAACAACCCCAAGGTCTATCCCGAGTCGCTGCAGCCCGCGGTGGACGCGGTGCCGAAGACCTTCCCGCGCGTCACGACGTCGCACGAGGCCAACTGGGCCAACGCGTGCAAGGGCGAAGGCACGGCGAGCTCGCCGTTCGAGTATGCGTCGAAGCTCACCGAGACGATGCTGCTGGGCATCGTGGCGCTCCGCGCCGGCCAGTCGAAGAAGATCCTGTACAACGGCGCGAAGATGCAGGTGACCAACGTGCCGGAAGCCAACCGGTGGCTCGCGCGCGAGTATCGCCAGGGATGGCAGCCGTGGAGCTCGTCCGAGGCGATGCCCGTGCTCGGAGGTTGATCGGTTGGTGAGACGAACGATCACGCGTACGCTGGCCGGCGCCCTCTGCGGCGCCGTGCTGGCCGTCGCGACGGCATGGAAGGTCGGGGGCGCGGCGTGGGAGGATCCGTTCGCGCCCTTCGTCGAGCCGGGCTTCCCCTTCATCGTGTCCACCGTCGACGCGGGCAAGCTCGGTGCGGCATTCCCCGAGCGGAACCTCGCGGTGCGCTGCGTGGTGCTGATGCTCGGGAACGAGACCTACGCCTGCTTCGACACCGACCTCCTGCGCATGTCAGTCGCGTGGCACGGAGGCTTCGTGTCGATGACGACGATGGCGCAGGTGTCCTACCAGCAGGCCTTCAACAAGAACAATCAGATCCCGCGCGTGCTCGGCCAACCCATTGTCGCGACGGGGATCTATCCGGGCTGGATGGGCGCGACGCCGAGCTACGGCGATCCGAGACCGGCGAGCGCTAACCCGGCCGACGTCGGCCGCGGTCCGATCGCGCCGAGCGCGGGGCGATGGAATGGGCTGCACGTGGTGAAGGACGCGGCGGTGCTCTCGTACACGGTCGAAGGCACGTCGATCGACGAGCAGGTGAGCAGCGTGACGTCGGGCGCGCAGGCGGGCATCGCGCGCACCTTCCGCACTGGTGCGGTGGCGCGTCCGCTCACCCTCGTCGTCGCTGAGGTGGGCGGCGTAGCCGACGCGCGCGTGGAAGGGAGCACGGCGACCGTGCTGCAGGGCACCGCGCGCGACACCGCGACGGTCGTGGGGATCACTGGCGCGCCGGCCGGTGCGCGCCTGCAGGTGGACTCCAACCGCTTCGTCACGCTGCGCGTGCCCGCCGGCCCGGCGGCGACGTTCCGCGTGGTCGCGTGGCGCGGGCGCGCCGAGGATCGGGCGGTCGTGACGTCGATGCTGGCGAAGCCGGTGGAGATCGCGAGTACCTCGAGCGCCGTGCCGCACTGGCCGCAGACGGTGGAGACGCACGGAGTCGTCAGCCCCGACACGGCCGACTACGTGACCGACCGCGTGACGCTGCCACTGCCGAACCCGTGGCGCCGCAACGTGCGGATATCCGACGTCGATTTCTTTCAGGATGGCCGCGCCGCCGTCACCACCTTCGACGGCGACGTCTGGATCGTCTCCGGTCTCGATCGCGGGCTGGGACGCGTGCAGTGGAAGCGGTTCGCGTCAGGACTGTACGAGCCGCTCAACGTCGCGGTGGTGCACGACACCGTCTACGTGCTCGATCGCCAGGGGATCGTTCGCCTGCGCGACGTGAACGGCGACGGCGAGGCCGACGACTACGAGAACTTCAGCAACCTGCTCATCGCCTCGGGTGAGTCGCGCGAGTATCCGCTCGGCCTCGCGAAGAAGGCGGACGGCGGGTTCTACGTGTCGATCGGCGGCGCGCTCGACAACGGTCCGAAGACGTCGCCGCAGACGATGCCCGGCTTCCGCGCCGGCTCGCCGCACAGCGGCACCGTGCAGGAGATCTCGGCCGACGGGCGCGCGATCAGCACCTTCGCGACCGGGCTCCGCGAGCCGAACATCGGGATCGATCCGCGCACCGGGCGGCTCGCGTCGTCGGATCAGCAGGGCAACTTCGTACCGTCCACGCCGGTGTATCTGCTGCGGCGCGGCGGCTACTACAACGTGACGCCGACGGCGCATGGCGCCGACACGACGGCGGGATTGCCGCCGCTCGTCTGGATCCCGCACGAGGTCGACGCCTCTGGCGCCGGCGAGGTCTGGGTGACCGGCGACAAGATGGGCTTCGGGGGCGACGCGCTGGTGCATCTGTCGTATGCGAAGCCCGGTCCCTTCCGCGTGTACGTCGACAGCACGCGCGGCGTGCTCCAGGGGGCGATCATGCCGCTGCCCGGCCTGTACACGACGCCGACGCTCAAGGGGCGGATGCATCCGGCCGACGGCCAGCTCTATCTGGCGGGCTTCCAGATTTGGCAGTCCAACGCGAAGGACGTGTCGAGCCTCACCCGGCTCCGCTACACCGGGAAGCCCAGCACGCTGCCGCTCGCCGTGCATGCGGGACAGCAGGGCATCGTCGTGCGCTTCGCCTCGCGACTCGACGCCGCGTCCGCGCGCGATGCGTCGCACTATCAGCTGCAGTCGTGGCATTACGTGCGCAGCTCGGCGTATGGGTCGGGTCACTTCAAGCGGGACGGCACCGCGGGTCACGACCGGCTGGACGTCGCGGCGCATCTGTCGAGCGATGGGCGCAGCGTGCTGCTGGTGGTGCCCGACATGAAGCCGGCGATGCAGATGCAGCTCGACTACGATCTTCGCACGCGCGAAGGCGCGAAGCTCGCCAGCACGCTCTACCTCACCGTGCATTCAGTGGACCCGATGAGCCTCGCCTCCGCCGGTTTCGGCTCGGTGGACTGGCGCGCGAGCGCGCGCCGTGCTGCGTCGAAGGGAGGCGCAGCCGTCGCGGCGACGTCGAGCGCGGAGAAGGGAGCGCAGATCTATCAGCGCACCGGCTGCATCGCCTGCCACTCGATCAATGGCGTCACGGCGGGTAAGACCGGTCCGACCTTCAAGGGGCTGTACGGGTCGTCGGTGAAGCTGGTGGGCAAGCCGGCCCGCATCGCGAACGACGCGTATCTGATGCAGTCGATCCTCGATCCGGGGAGCGAGATCGTCCAGGGCTATGAGCCCGGGATGCCGTCGTTCAAGGGCGTGTTGAGCGATGCCGAGATCAGGTCGGTGGTGCTCTACCTCAAGGAGCTGAAGTGAGTTGGTGAGTTGGATAGTTCGATAGTTGGTCGGTTGATTGGTGCACTGAACGGCACATGCTTCGAACCGGCGTGGAAATCTCTCGATGAGGCTTCCACGCCGGTTGTGATTGGGCCGTCAACTCACGAGCCAACCGACCAACTATCCAACCAACCAACTCACGGTTCAAAAAGACAGCCGCAATCCCGCGCTGAATGCAAAGCTGTTCGCCGTCTGGCCGGAGAAGTCGAGGAAGGTCGCGTCCTTGAAGTCGAACTTCCCGATGTAGTCCTTCGCCATCAAGCGAACGCCGACGCCGTTGCTCAGTGCCACGTCGGCGCCGAGCCCGACGTTCGCGGCGAAGTTCGTCGCCTTGGCGGAGAGGACCGACTGCGTGATGTCGTAGCGGATCGCACCCGCGCCGGCCTGCACGAACGGAGAGAGCGACGTTCCGCCGACCGTCGTCATCGGGATGTCGAGCTGAAGCCCTGCGTCGTAGAGCAGCAGGTTGCTGTGCGCGACCGAGAGGCCGCCGAGGAGCGGAATGCCCGCCTTGATGTCGCTGCTGGTGGTCGCGACGTTGCCGACGAGCGAGATGTTCGGGGCGAGTCGCATGCCGAGCTGCGCGCCGTAGATGGCCGCCGGCGCGTTCGTGATCGAGGTGCCGAGTGGGCCCTTGATGTAGTCGCCGAAGACCATGTAGCCCGCGTACGGCGTGAGGTCGAACGCCTTGCCGCTCTCGAGCGGCGCGCGCGACTGCGCGTGAGCGCTGGCGGCGACGGAGACGGTCAGCGCCGCGGCGAGCGCGCCGCTGCGGATCGAGGCGAGGACGAACGAGGTAGTGCGCATGTGAATCTCCGTGGAGTGAGCGTCCACGCTGGACGCCTCCACATGCAGAGGCAGAGCAGGTGCCATCCGCGGGGTGCGCGTGCGCGATCGCTAACGCGCGTGCTGCCAACACGTTGACTAGCTGAATGTGGCGCGCAGCCGATGCGTGGTGTCCTAGTCCTAGGACGAATTGCCGTCCTCAACTCGCGCCAGTCGTGTTGCGTGCAAGCGTAACTATCGTCCCAGGGGCGTAGGCTCGGCGAGGGGCGAAACACCCCATTCGTCTCGATCGCCGGGCACGTCTCTCTCCGGAGTGGAGCCCTCGTATGGACAACGCAGCCGACGAACTTCGGGCCATCCTCGCCGCCTATCAGCAGGTTGCCGCGGCATCGTGGCCGGATCTCAACCCCACGATGAAGTCGCGCGCCGCTCGCTGGGCGACCGCGTCCTCCGCCGAGCTGAAGTCCGAGCTCGACGGCTATCTTCGCGAGGTTGCACCGCCGCGCAGCAACGTGCGCATCATGTGGAAGACCGGTCCGAAGTACCTCTTCGGCGGCTGCAACGAGGCGTTCGCGCAGGACGCGGGCGTGAAGCCCGAGGAGCTCGTCGGCATGGACGACTTCGACAAGCGTCTGCCGTGGCGGCATCAGGCGGCCAAGTACCGGCGCGATGACGAGACCGTAGTGAAGACCGGCAAGGCCAGCCTCGACATCATCGAGCGACAGGAGTCGAGCGAGGGCGGGACGAGCTGGGTGCGGGCGGGCAAGGCGCCGCTCAAGCTGGCGAACGGCACCGCGTTCGGCATGCTCGCGATGTACGAGGTCGTCGACGCCGCCACCGGACGCAACCTCTTCATGAAGTCGATGAAGGGCGACGCCGCAGCCAAGGCGTAGGCGCCGCGCTATCTTTGGGGAGCGCGCCTCAATGGCCGTCTCCCCAGAGTAGCAGGAGAGCGAAGCCGGCGAGGAGCAGCAGCAGGCAGCCGCATCCAGGATTGCGCGGCAGCCAGTTGGGCAGACGTGGCATGTCTCAAGTCTAGCGTCGGCGCCCTCGCCTCAGCTTCCCTCTCCTCTCTCATGTTCGACGCGGACTTCTTCAACACTCGGCTCCGTCGCGACACCGACGCGATGGGCGGCGATCCGATCGTGGAGATCTCGCTGCTCAACGGACACACGCACCGCATTCGCTCCGTCGTCGAGGTCGCGAGCGGCTACGTGGTGTTCGAGGCTTACCATCTCAAGGGCGATCTCGCGCACCAGCGTCCACGCTTCGCCGAAGCCGGCACGCCGGCCGGCGCCGACGAGTCGGTATTTCGGGTGAGCGCGGCGTTCGAGAGCATCTCGGCGGTCGTGATCGATCCGTCGGCGACGCAGGTTCGGCACCGCCCGGGATTCACCTGAGCGGGTCGGCATGACGGAGGTGGACGCGCGGATCGTCGTCGTCGGGGCGGGGTTCGCGCTCTGGTCGGGTGGGCGATGCGTGGCCGCAGCGCGGTGGGGGGATGTGGCGCGTCTTCGCTGCTACACGCGACGCGCCGGCACGAGCAAGGCGATCTGCGCCGCGGTCGCCCTCGTCGACGGATCCGAGGTCGAGTTCCGCGAAGAGATTCCCGGGTGGTCGCGCTTTCTCGACGCCGCCGCCGGCGTGCTGCCGGGCGTTCGCGCGCGATTGGGCGAGCTCTCGCTGCTCGCGCGCTCGGCGGATGCCGAGCTTCTGCTCTACGAGCGACGAACGCTCGGGTGAGACAGAATGCGACGGTTGCGCGGCCTCGTTCGCGCTCGTCGCTGAGTATGCCCCTCAGCGAACGGCAGCTCGTGCAGCGCGTGAAATCCGTCTACCGATTTGCATGCAGCGCGCAGGACGAAAAACCGATGGTACGAGGCGCGAATCGAGGGTTGTTCGACCACGGTGCTTCGTGGCATGTTAGCGGGCGCACGAAGCGGTGCGGAACGACGTGTCGTCTCGTCGACACGCCGGTCGATTCTCTCCCGTGTACCGACAGCCGTCTTCGGTGCCGATCAGGAGCCCTGGCGTGACCTATCATCCCGGCCCGCCGCAGTTACCCCATCTCGCCTATCTCGAGGCGCTCGCGCAGTGCACCGAAGAGGGCCAGCGGTGGCACTCCGTCACGGCGGGCTACGCCGTGCTGCAGCTGTTCGAGGGATGGGCCGGTGTGGACGGCAGCGGAGTGCCGCCCAGCGTGCTCGAGGTGCGCCGCGTGCGGAGTCGTCTCGCGGCGGTGTCGGCGTCCGATCCGATCCGGCGTTGCCTGACGCATCTCGTGGACGTGATCGAGAGCGCGACGACGGAAGCGCGTGAGCCGGCGCTGCGCGGCATCGAAGTGGGGCGGATTCTGGCGGCGTACGGGAAGCTGCTGCAGTACGAGGCCAGCTGGTCGCTCGCGCGCGACGTGTACGAGACGCTCGTGGCGTACGCGCATTGCATCGACGACGAGGAGCGCCTGCTCGACTCGATGTTGATGGTGGGCTTCAGCCTGCGCATGCTCGCCCAGTTCGACGAGGCGCGCGACGCCTATGGACGACTGCGCGACACGGCCGCGGTGTTGGAGAGCGAGCAGTATCTGTTGCTGAGCGAGCTGGGGTTCGCGAAGATCGCGATCGAGCGCGGCAACCTGCCGGCGGCGGCGGGGATGCTCGACCAGATCATCACGGAGGCGCGGGAGGAGCACGTCGGCATACGCGCGAAGGCGCTGATGGAGCGCGCACGAGTCGCGAGCCAACTAGGGGATCTCTCGTCCGCCACGATCCTGGGCCACCAGGCGCTCGAGGCGTCGAACGACCCGATGGAACGCGAGCGCATCCTGATCAATCTGAACGTGACGTTGATGCAGCTTGGGTTGTGGGAACAGGCGCGCGACGGAAGTGTGGTGCTCGTCGCCACGGCCCAGGAAGCCGCGGTTCGCTGGATGGCGCAGATTCACCTGATGCAGCTCGCGTTTCTCGAACGGCGCGAGCCGATGTTCGAGCATTATCGCCGTGAGGTAGCGGGGATGGATCTTCCGCCCTATCTCCAGGCGGTGTTCTGGGAGGCTTGCGCGCACGGTTTCCGCGTCTTCGGTCGCCTCCCCGAGGCGACGCGCGCGTTTCGCCACATGCTCGCGATCGCTGAACGTCACGAGCTCAATGAGTTCATCCTGAACGCCGAGCGCGCGCTCGACGATGTGGCTGGTGCCGAGCATCCGATGGAGTCGAGTCGGCCGAAGGCCGCGAGCGAGCCGCCGCCGGAGGTGGCGACGGTCGCTCGCGCGATCACCGAGATGCGAATTCTCGCCGGCCTTTGAGCCGAAGTGCTTCGCTCGTCGCGAAGCGCGAGAGCATTGCTCAGCAGGCCCTGCCCGTGCTCGTCATGTAGCCGTTCCTGCACACATCGCCTTCGGTGCCGTCCCGCGCCGCCTGGCCAG
>Ga0308176_10002027_pt1 | contig 12677 bp, 9 predicted proteins | sample PhyCR2_3_FD_203890 | JGI IMG/M metagenome (GOLD analysis project Ga0308176, IMG submission 203890) | Soil microbial communities from UC Gill Tract Community Farm, Albany, California, United States - DLSLS.C.R2 | ecosystem: Environmental > Terrestrial > Soil > Agricultural land | place: USA... | reverse complement strand
GTGTACGGCCCCTCCTTGTACCGATGGCTCCACGGCGTCACCCCGCCGCCGAGGTAGCCGTAGGAGTGGTCGAACCCGAAATGGTTCGGCCCCCATTCCGGCAGCGACCCCAGGTGCCACTTGCCCGTAATGGCCGTCTCATACCCCGCCGCCTTCATCGCCCGCGCGAGTGTCACGGTCTCCCACGGAAACGCCCGCTGCGCCTGCGGATTGGTCACGCCAAAGCGGCTCCAGTACCGCCCGCTCAGCAGCGCCGCCCGCGTCGGACTGCACACCGGCGCCACGTAAAAATGCTCCAGCCGCACCCCCTCCGCGCCATAGCGATCGATGTTCGGCGTACTGATCTTCGACCCGTGATACCCCACGTCCCCCCACCCCAGATCGTCCGCAACGATCACGACTATGTTCGGCTTCTCCGCCGCGGAAACCGCAAAGGCCGCACAGATCGCCGCCGTCAGGAGCAATCGGGTCATTGGCTCATCCTCCGTCGCGCAGGAAACAATACCACCCCGGCAACTCCGGACGTCTCGCCTGCTTCGGGTACTTGCCCGCCAGCCGCTGATACATCAAGTTCCTCGTCCCCGGCGGGCGATCGTTGTGCGCCACCACCACCGCGTCCGGCGGAATGTACCGCCAGAACCAATCGTCCGACACGTGCTCGCCGGCCAGCTCGTAATCGTACAACCCCCAGTGGTGGTGCGTCAGCCGCCCTTCGCCCATCAGGTGCGCCAGCGGCAGCCGCGGGAAAAAGTACCGTCCCGGAGACTGCCGGACGAGCCGATACGACAGCTCGTGTTTGCTCGGCCCACCAATCACCGACGAATCGACCGAAGCCAGCCGCCACACGCACGCCCCCGCCGCCAGCACCAGCACTGCCGCCAACACCGCCGCGCGCGGCCCTTCAACACGCTCGCCCACCAACTTCGCCACGGCCCACGCAACAAACGCGACGAGAAACGTCTCGCAATACGCCAGATTATTCGGCCCCCCGCCGAACTTCATATACCCCAGCATCCCCAGCGGCCACTCGGCGACCGCCGCAACCAGCAGCAACGTCCCAACTTCGCCGACTGCACGCCCCCGGGAACGCAGCGCCGTCCACGCCAGCACCACCACCACCGGCACCAGCGGCGGCAGCATCCACCCCGACTCCTTCGACACCCGCCCGAACGACCCGACAAATCCCCCGGGAAACTCGTGCCGCGACGGCAGCGTCACCGTCACGTGCCATAATGCCTTTGCATCAAACGCAACCGCGCACGCCCCGGCCAACACCGCCCCCGCCGCCAGCCCGGCGACCGCCGTCACCGCCGCGCGGCGCCAGCCCCCAACGACGAGCACCCACACCACCAGCGCGACGGCCAGCCCGACCATCGTCTGCTTGCAGAACACCGCCGCCGCCGCCAGCACACCGGCGACCACCAGCCGCCCGGTGCTCTCCCACCGCGACGCCGCCAGACAGGCCAGCACGCCCAACCCGACCGCCGGCGCATCCACGTGCACGGCAAACGCCGCGTCCTGCATGGGCTTCAACACGGCTGCTGTCGCGAGCGCGACCGCGAAACCCAACAGGGCGGCGACAGGTCGTCCCGCCGACACGTCACGCGGCCCGGCCCATGCCGCGGCAAACACTGGAATCATCACCCACGCCACCGCCATCGCCTGCCCGATCCGAATCGCACCCAGCGGCGTCCCACCCAACCCGACCGGCGTGTACAGCACGAAACTCAGCGGCGGATAAATGTTGCACCACAGCGGCCCGGTGTGGTCGTAGTAAATCGGAATCCCCCGGCTCAGCGCGAACGGGATCGCCGTCCGCACCGAGTTCCAGTCCATCTCGGTCTGAACGAGAAAGGTCATCGCCGCCGCCGCGACGGCCAACCCCAGCAGCAGCGGCAGCGCCATCATCGGCCAGCCGTTTTTGGCCCCACGCCCCCGCAGTGCCGCGGGCAGGCCGACGCCCGCTGTCAACACGCCCGCCAGCACCACCCAAGCCATCGGACCAAGTATCCCCTACGGCTTGGGCTCCGGCAACGGCGGAGGGAACTTGCGGATCGCGCTATACCGCTTGTACGTCTCCCACACGTCCCCGTTGCCCGTCACGCGCGGGTCCCCGGTCTCACGCAGCAGCGCGTCCAGCCGCCCGGCCAGCTCGTGCTCCACCTCCGCGTGCGCCTGATCGCCGGCCAGGTTGTGCAGGCATCCCGGATCGTTCACGACGTCGAACAACTCATCCCCCGGCCGCTTGTCTACGGCAAGGTGAAAGAACCGCCCGATCTGCCGGTCGTCTCGGTGAGCGATCAGAAAATCCAGCGTCGGGCACGGATCGATGTCCGCATACCCATTATGCATCGGGCCGAGCTTCCCGTTCTCGTACCGCTGCGGGTCGCCTGCCGGCCAGCGGTCGGGCTTGAAGTTGCGCGTGTAGAGGTACTGCTTCGTCCGCACGCAGCGCTGCGGGTAACCGAGGTTGTTGTAGCGCGAGGAACTGTGCCGCTCGCGCGAGGCGAAGACGGTCGTGCGCGTCGGGTCCACGTCGCCTTCACGATCCGACGTGAGGATGTTCACCATGCTGCGGCCGGAGAGCTTCGCCGCCGGCTGCACGCCCGCCGCGTCGAGGATGGTCGCGGTGAGGTCCACGAACCCGACCAGGTCCGTCACCCGCCGGCCGCCCTTCGCCTTGGCGCCCCACCGGATCGCCAGCGGCACGTGGATGCCGTACTCGTAACAGTTGGCCTTGGCGCGGGGGAAGGACATGCCGTTGTCGCCGGTGACGATGACGATCGTGTTGTCCAGCTCCCCGGCTTTTTCGAGCATCGCAAGCATCCTGCCCAGGTGCCGGTCGAACCAGTCGATCTCGCCGCAGTAGTCGAGCAGGTCGCTGCGCACCTCCGGCGTGTCGGGGAGGAACGGCGGGACCGCCGCGTCCTCCAGCTTCTTGCCCATCTTCAACCCCGCGCCCTTTTCATACGGGCGGTGCGGCTCGTGCCCGCCGTACCAGAAGCAGAACGGCTGGTCGGGCTTGCGGGATTTGAGGAAGTCTTCGAAATTGGCGGCGTAATCGGTTTTGGCAATCCCGGTCTGCGGCGGCTTGAGCGTGCGCTTCTGATACTCCGTGCCGGCGGGATTGCGCGTGCGGCCGCTGTTCTTCCAATTGCCCGGCCCCCAGCCCTTGCCCGTGCACCCGACGGCGTACCCGGCCTTCTCCAGCAGGTCGGGGTAGACGACGTATTTGGCTGGGAAATCGCTGTCGTGCGTCCCCGCCTGTTCGATCTGCCAGTCGTGCAGGCCCGTGAGCAAGGCCGCCCGCGAGGGGCTGCACCCCGGCGAGGCGGCGAACCCGTTGGTGAAAAGGATCCCTTCGCGCGCGACGCGGTCGAACGCCGGTGTGTTCACCGCTTTGTAGCCCATGATGGACGTGTGGGGGAAGGACTGGTCGTCGGAGATCGCGAGCAGAACGTTCGGCCGGGCGCCCACCGGCCAGGCGGCGACTATAGCGATCGCCCCGACCGCAACCGCACACGCGCGACGCATTCCCATGTCTCACCTCGCTCCATTTCCGGGCATTTTCCCGCTGGTCCTGGTCTGAATTCGGCACACGTACATGTCGGCGCACATGTACAGCACGCTGCCGTCGCCGCCCCACGCGGAGTTGGCCGTCTTTTCGCCGGTGATGATGGTGCCGAGGTGCCTGGCGTCGGGGGTGAGGATCAGGATACCGCCGGGGCCGGACGCGAAGAGGTTGCCGTGGCGGTCTATTTTCATCCCGTCGGGCAGGCCCTGCTTGCCGGACTTGACCAGTTCCGTCGCGTCGAAGAAGACCCGGCCGTTGGCGATCGTGCCGTCGTCCTTCACGTCGAACGCCATCCACACGGCGTGCCGCGGGTCGGAGTTGGCGATGTACAGCGTCTTCTCGTCCGGCGAAAAGGCCAGACCGTTGGGGCGGGTCATGTCCTTGGTCAGGAGCGTGACTTTGCCGTCCTTGGAGATGCGGTAAACCCCCTGGAACGGCAGCTCTTTGGTGGGGTTGTTGGGGTCGTTGACGTCGCCCACAAGGCCGTACGGCGGGTCGGTGAAATAGAGGTCGCCGTTGGATTTGAAGCACAAATCGTTGGGGCTGTTGAACCGCTTGCCTTCGTAGCGGTCGGCGAGTGTCGTCTTGGTCTTGCCGTCCTTCTCGAGGCGGGCGACGCGGCGGTCGCCGTGCTCGCAGAGGACGAGTCGCCCCTGGCGATCGACGGTAAGGCCATTGGAGCCGGGTTCGCCGCCGCGGGGCGTGCTGCCGGTGTAGCCGCTGGGGTTTACGAACTCGCTGAGTCCTTCGCCGTCCTTCCACTTGAAGGCGATGTTGCGCTTCACGTCGGAGAAGGCGAGGAACCCCCCTTGCGGGACCCAGACCGGCCCCTCCGCCCACATGAAACCCGCGGCCAGTCGCTCGATCTTCGCGTCCGGGGCGATCAGCTCGTCGAGCTTGGGATCGAGCCGCTCGACGTGGCCGAGTGTGGGGTACGCAGGCTTCTCCGAGCGCGGCGTCCCGCGGTCGGGTTCATCAGCCGACGACTTGGGCGACTGGGCCCCGGAGGCGAGCAGGTCGATCGCCGCCGCCGTCATTGCCAGCACGCCGGTCTTGATCGTCGGCTCGCGCACGGGCAGGTACTTGCTGGAATGCAGGCTCGGCAGGCGCTTGCCGCCTTCGCGCTTGCTCTCGGCCACCTTCTCCGGCGCGACGCTGCCGAGGCGGAACATGAAGATCGGGATCTTCGGGTCCTGCCGGCCGTACAGGCCGAAGTCCTCCGCGCCCATCGACGGCTCGCGCTTGATGACGTTCTGGTCGCCGACCGCGGCCCGAAGCGCGGGCAGGACACGCTCGACCAGTTCCGGCGTGTTGTACGTGGCCGGCGTGCTCTCGTCCTGAAGCGTGACGACCGGCTCCAATTCCTTCGGCACGCCCGCCGCCATCGCGATGCCCTTGGCGATCCGCTCGATGGCCTTGAGCACCTGCTGGCGGACGGCTTCGGAGTAGGTGCGGACGGTGAGTTGGAGCGTCACCTCGTCGGGAATGACGTTGCGCTTGGTCCCGCCGTGGATCGAGCCCACCGTGACCACGACGGGCTCGGTGGCCTTCACCTCGCGGCTGGCGATGGTCTGCAGCGCCAGCACCGTCTGGGCGGCGATGACGACCGGGTCCTTGGTGGCATGCGGCATCGCCCCGTGCCCGCCGACGCCGCGGATGACCACGTCCACCGAGTCCACGTTGGCCATCATGTAGCCGGAGACGTAGCCGATCTGACCGATCGCCAGTTCGGAATCGACGTGCTGGGCGAGGCACCAGTCGGGGCGGGGGAATTTCTCGAACAGGCCGTCGCGGAGCATCGCCGCCGCGCCTTTGACCATCTCCTCGGCGGGTTGGCCGATGAGCACGAGCGTGCCGCGCCAGCGGTCCTTCATGGCCGCCATCGTGCGGGCGACGCCGACGATACAGGTGATGTGCACGTCGTGGCCGCACGCGTGCATGACCGGGGCCGTCTTGCCGAATGCGTCCTCCATCGTCGCCTTGCTCGCGTACTCGGCGCCGGTCTCTTCCCTGACCGGGAGTGCGTCGAGGTCGGTGCGGATGAGCAGCGTCTTGCCCGGGCCGTTGCGCAGGACCGCGACGACGCCGTACCCGCCGACGTGCTCGGTCACCTCGTAGCCGGCGGCGCGCAGCTCCCCGGCCAATTTTATGGCCGTCTTCTCTTCCCGCAGCGAAAGCTCCGGGTGCGTGTGGATATGGAGGTAAATCTGTTCGAGGCTGGGGTATTCCTTCTCGACCAGTTTGGCGATTTGATCCCGCGGCACATTCGCCGCCAACGCCGCTCCAGCCGAAAGGGCTGTCACCACGCCGCACAGAACCGCCCACGCGCCGCGCATGTTTTTCTCCTTCGCCGGTTACCGTTTGACCGTGACCAGGTACCACGTCGTCGCCGTCGTGCCGATCGGCAATTCCCAGCCGTCCGCGCCTTGCGTTGCCGCGGCCGTCGTGCCGGTTGTTCGCCCCGCGCCGTCGAGCGGTTGCGCTTCCACCGCCTTCGCGCCGTCAATGCCCTTCAAGACCACCGTGCCTTTGACTACCTCGATCATCGTCGGCTCGTGGCCCCAATCCGTGAGCGACGTCCGCCGCTCGTTCCACTTCATGCCAGTATTGACCACGCGCGAACCGGCCGTCAGCAGCAGTTTCTCCGCCGACGCGATCGGCCGCTCGTCGAGGGACTGCAGCGTGATCGCGCAGTAGTGGTTCTCGACCTTCGCGGCCAGACGGCTCGCTCCGACGCCGGCCGCTGCGACAAACCCCACCAGCGCCTGCGACCGGGGAGTATCCACCGCCACGACGCCACGGCCTTTTCCGCCGTGGTGCCATGCGATCTCGCCGGTGTCGCCGCGGATGGGGTCGGGCACGTCGCCGGGGCCGGTCACCCCCTTGCTTTCCTTGGCGTCGAGGGAACTGATCCTGACTTCGTGCTCCAGCGGCCAGGCGTTGTTCCAGCCCGCGGTGAAGAACGGCCGCGCCTTGGTGGACATGCGGATGCCGTCCTCCACTTCGCGGCGGGTATAGCTCCGCTCGATCGTCTCCCTCGCCGGGCTCACGTCGCCGCGGCGGAACATCAATGCGCCCGCGGCGAGTTGCGCCACCTTCACCGGGTCCGGCGCCAGGTCGAAATGGCCGTTCGCCCGTTTGATCTCGAGCAAGTCCATCGACGCCATCGTGTACCAGAACATTCCGTCCCAATCCTGGAACGCCGCGTACGCCGCGAGGATCGGGATTCCTTCACAGGCCCACTCGCTGGGAAACGGGTGGTTCACCTCCGACACCGTGTACGGCTTGCCCGCCACCGCCGACCGCGCCAATTGCACCGCCGTGGACTGGAGCGGGTCATCGACCATGGCGGTGTTTTCAATCTCGAACCCGCGCCGCCGGCCACCCTCCTCCAGATATTTCGGGTGCTGCCAGTACACGTGGCCGTCCACGACGTCCAGCAGCGAGATCGCCGAAAGCTGCGGGTAGCCGCTGCCGCCGTGGCTGTGGTCGCTGTTGAGGATCAGGGGGTGCTTGACGCCGACTTCCTCCTTCAGGAACCGCTGCATGTCCAGCGCAAACTCCCGCTCGACGGCCATGTAGAACGCCGCCTCGGCGTGAAATCGCTGCGGCGGCGCTTTGGCGAACTCCTTCTTCGTCAGTCGCGGCACCAGCTCCCCCTGCTTCACCCCCGACTGCTCGCGCACCTTCGCCAGTTCGTCCCGGCTCAGGTTCTTCTCCAGCCACGCGTTGTATTGCCGCGTGAGCTCCTCTGCGTAGCTGGCGGGGATGTCGGTCCAGGTCCCCGGGCTCTTCCGCGTATTCTGCCCCTCCAACCGGCCATTGAACCACGCCTCCACCAGGGAGTTCTCGTTGAGCAACTCCACCAGCGACACCCCCGGCTCGTCTCGATACTCGTTGCCCGTATAGGGGTTGCGATGTGTCAGCAGCGCCTTCGCGTACGCTTTCTCCAGCTTGATGACGCGCGGGTCGAAGTGCGTCAGCGCTTTGGCGAAACCGAGCAGTTCGAAATCCTTCACCCGGTCGCCGTCCTTGTACGCCCGCGCGACGTTGAGATTCAGGTCGGTGTAGATGCCGCGCTTCTTCAGCTCGGAAACGAACGCGTCCAGCCGGTCCATCTGGCGGGGATCGAGCCGCTGGGTGTCCTCGCCGGAAGGGTCGATCACGCCGTTGGGCGCCGGCCGGTCGAAAAAGTGCAGCCGCACGCAGTTGACGCCCAGCCTCGCCAGATGGGCCGCGATGAACGGCGCATCCGCCTTTTCCGGCAGCACGCCCTTGCCGCTGAAGTTCACGCCCCACAGGCGGAGCCGCGTTCCAGCGCCGTCCGCCAGGTGGCCGCCGGCGACCCGCACGAGCCCGTTCGCCCCCGCCTCGCCGCGCGACAGGAACGAAACATCCACCGGCGATGAAACGACCTCACGCGGCCACTGCGTTGAGAACGGCTCCATCCCCCGCTCCTGCGCCGCCGCCACGCCGGCCAGGAGAACGACGACCAACCACGGTCCGATTCGCGCCATAAGCCCACCGTCCATTCGTCGGGAACGGCGTCGAATTATCCCCGCCCGCACATGCCCCGCAACACTACCGCCGCCCACCCCGGCCGCTACACTAACGCCCGTGACTTCCAAGCCGCTCTTCCCGTTCGCCGTTGCGTTCCTGCTGGTGATTCCACGGGCCCCCGCCGTTCCCGTCAGCTTTTCGAGAGACATCGCCCCCATTCTCCTGGCCAACTGCCAGACCTGCCACGGCCCCGACAAGGCCAAGGGCAAGTACCGCCTTCACACGTTCGAGCAACTCCTCAAACCTGGCGACAGCGAACACCCGCCGATTGTCCCCGGCAACCCCTCGCGGAGCGAACTATTCCAGCGCCTGATCGCCGCCGACGCCGACGACCGCATGCCGCAAAAGGCCGATCCGCTCCCGCGCGAGCAGATCGCCTTCATTGAGCGATGGATCAAAGAAGGCGCCCATTTCGACGGTCCGGATGCCAAGGCCACGCTCGAATCCTACGCCGCGCGTGCCGCGCACCCACCGGCCCCAAAGAACTATCCCAGGCCGGTGCCGGTCGTCGCACTTGCCTTCAGTCCGGACGGTTCGGAGCTCGCCGCCGGCGGGTATCACGAGGTCACCTTCTGGAACCCCGCCGACGGCGCGCTCGTCGGACGGATCGGCAACCTGCCGCAGCGCACGCAATCGCTCGCGTATTCCCCCGACGGCCGCGTCCTCGCTGCCGCCTCCGGCACCCCCGGCCGCACCGGCGAAATCAACCTCCTCGATCCCGCCAGGCGAACCATCGCGAGAAATCTCGACCGCATCAGCGACATGGTATTCGCGGTCGCGTTTTCGCCCGACGGCTCGCGCCTGGCCGCCGGCGGGGCGGACAACTCCATTCGCATTTACGACCCCGCCTCGGCCAAGCGCCTCCTCCTGATCGAGCAGCACGCCGATTGGGTGACGGCCGTCGCCTTCAGCCCCGACGGCGCCCGCCTCGCCTCCGCCAGCCGCGACAAATCCGCACGCGTGTTCAACGCCGCCACCGGCCAGATGCTCTCCGCTTACCTCGGCCACGAGCAGCCGCTGCTGGCGATCGTCTGGACCGGCGACAAATCCCTCTGCACCGCCGGCCAGGACCGCCAAATCCACTTCTGGAACACGGCCGATACGAGCAAGAAAATCAGCGACCTCCCCGCGCCCGCGGACGTCCTTCGCATGGTCCGCACGACAGATTCCCTGTTCATTGCGAGTGCCGACGGCGCCGTCCGTCAATACTCCCTCAAGGACCACGAGCTGACCCGCACCTACCCCGGCCAGTCCGACTGGGCCTATTCGCTGGCCGTCCATGAAAAAACCCACCGCCTCGCGACGGCAGGTTTCGACGGCGCGGTCCGCCTCTACGACACCACAACCGGCAAACCCGTCGCATCATTCATAGCAGCCCCCGGCTACGGCAAGGTCGCGACGCGCCATTGATTTCCGCCATGTCGTACGCGTCGATCCACATCACCGAAGTCGGCCCGCCCGAGTACCCGCTCATCGCCACGCTCCGCGACCTGATCTTCACCGAGGCCGGTCACCGCTTCAGCACGCGCGTCGAAGACGCGTTGGCCGACCGGCAGGACGTGCTCGCGCTGATCGCCCACCTCGAAGGCAACCCCGTCGGCTTCAAGGTCGGCTACCGCTTCGCCCCCGGCATTTACTACAGTTGGACCGGAGGCGTCCTCAAGGAGTACCGCCGCCACAGCCTCGCCCGGCGGATGCAGGATTGGCAACACGCCTTTGCCCGCTCCCGCGGGTACCGCTCCGTCTTCTTCAACACGTCCAACCGCTTCCACAACATGATGCTCTTCGGCCTCGACACCGGATTCGTCCCCGTCGGCATCGAGCGCCGCCCCGAGGGCGAAATCTCCGTCAAGTTCACCAAAGATCTCACGCACCCCGATCCCCCGCCCTGGGCGCCGGCAAACCCAGCACCGGCCACGCTGCACGTCGAATCCGTCAGTTCCAATTACCACGGCCTCATCGCCGATATGGCCGCGCAATCGATCCGCCCCACGACCGAGCAGGAGATCGACCAGCTCCTCGCCGCCACCGACCCGCTGGCCCTCGTCGCATTCGTGAACGAGCAGCCCGCCGGCTTCACGATCGGCTCCGGCCTGGGCGCCGGCCGTCAAACTTACGTCTCCCATCTCACCGCCGTCCTCCCCCGGCACCGGCGCCACGGAATTGCCCGCGCGCTCGCCGTGCGCCAAATCGAATCCGCCAGCCGCCTCGGCTACCGCCGCCTTCGCCGCCAGATCGACCACGCCAACGTGCCGATGCTCCGCCTCGCGATCTCCACCGGCTTCGACGTTGTCGGCATGCTTCACCACGATCCGCCCGCTCAGCCATCCACCGAGATCGTCCTCGAACACGCGCTGTGACCTCGCGCCAATCGCATGGACACACCCCGGCTGCGGTGCGAGAATGCAACCGAGGAGCACACCGCCATGACCGTCCTCATCACCGACCCGGCGATCACCGACCGCCTCAAGGCCGAGCGCCAACTCTGTGGCGGCGACCGCTTCGATGAAGTCTGGGAGGACGTTTACATGATGGCGCCGCTGCCGGACGACGAGCACCAGGACATCCAGGCGAAGCTGACGGCGGTGTTCCAGACCGCCGTCGGCTGGACGCAGTTCGCCCAGGTCCGTGCCGGCGCCAACGTCAGTGACCGCGAAGCGGGCTGGGAGCACAACTACCGCTGTCCCGACGTCGCCGTCTTCCTCGAGGACACCAAGGCGCGCAACCTCGGCACGCATTGGGTCGGCGGCCCGGACTTCGCCGTCGAAATCATCAGTCCGTACGACCGCACGCGGGAAAAGCTTCCGTTTTACAGCAAGCTCGGGCTTCGCGAACTCCTCGTCATCGACCGCCGCCCCTGGTCAATCGAGCTTTTCCGCCACTCGGGCGGCAACCTCGACATCGTCGGTCGGATAGACCCGTCCGGCCGCTTACAGCTTAAGAGCGAAACCCTTGGAATGACGTTCGCGCTCGTGCCGGGGAACCCACGCCCGTCGATCGAAATCATTCAAGCGGCGGGCCAGCGGTGGATCGTTTAACCGCCCATCCGTCGGGCGACATGCTCCCATTCGCACCCTCCGCGTTCGCGGAGCGGCGGTGCGGCGACTGGCAGGGGCAGTTGCTCGCCGACCTGCGATCGGCGGTCCGGGCGGACGCCGGCTGGGCCTCCCGCCTCGCCCAATTCGGCAGTTCTGCCGACGCCAACTCCGTCCACGTCGCCATCCTGGTCGAGCCGTACCTCCGCCTCCTGCTCGACGGGCGAAAGACGGTGGAATCGCGCTTTTCGAATTACCGCCGCCCGCCGTTTCAGCAGGTGCGCCCCGGCGACGTGCTCGCGCTCAAGCAATCCGGCGGCCCCGTCGTCGGCGTCTGCGAGATCGCCGAGGCGTGGTTCTACCGCCTCACGCCGGACGCCGTGCCCCGCCTGCAATCGCGATTCGCGGCGGCACTCTGTGCGGAGACTACCGCCTTCTGGCGCCAAGCCGCCGCAAGGAACTACGCGAGCTTTCTCCGGGTCAAAAACGTGCTTTCTCTGCGTCCGATCCCCTGCGCCAAGCGCGACCGCAGCGCCTGGGTCGTCCTGCGGCCACCGGATCCCGCGCGCTAACTCCAGCTCACCCGCAGCACCCCCTGCCCCCGCATCAGCTCCTGCACCACCCTCTGCGACACCGCGATCAGGTCCCCTTTCTTATACTTCACCTCGCAGCGAATCGTTTTGCGCCGTTCCTCCAGGTCCAGGTCGAAATCCATTTTCTTGACGCTCACGTCCAGCGTCCCGATCCGGCGGATGACCTCCTGCTCCTGCATCCCATCCAGCGTCACCGTCACCTGCACGACGCCGTACCAGTCGTTCTTGATCCCCGCCTCAACCGACGGCAGCAGGAACAACGTGCCCATCGCCACGCAAAGCCCCAACAACCCGAGCACGATATGCCCCGCCCCGAACGCCAGCCCCAGGATCGTGACGAACCAGAGCACGGCCGCGGTCGTCACGCCGCGAACGCTCTTGCCCTCGCGAACGATCGCTCCCGCGCCGAGGAATCCGATCCCGGTCAGGATCCCCGCGGCGATGCGCGTGGGGTCCGGTCGCCAACTGATTTCCTTCGACGCCCCTTCGTAGATCGACGTGGAAAGGATCATCGCGGCCGCCGCCGCGACGCACGTGAGCATTGTCGTGCGCAGCCCGGCCGCCCGGCCGTGACTTTCGCGCTCGTACCCCACCACAATGCCGGCCAGCACGGCCAGCCCCAGCCGCAACAGCATCTGGTTCGCCGGGATCGGTGCGGTCAACAGGTCGTTCACGTGTCATTCCCGTGCGGCTTACGTCAAACCGCCGTCGCCTGCTGGAATTCCTTCCGCCGGTCCGCCATCTGCGCCTTCAGCCGCGCCAGGATCGAGCTGTGCATCTGACTCACGCGCGACTCGGACAGGTCCAGCGTCGCGCCGATCTCCTTCATGGTCATCTCCTCAAAGTAGTAGAGGATGATGATCAGCCGCTCCGCACGCGAGAGGCCCTTGGTGATGAGCTCCTTGAGGTCCTTAC
>Ga0308176_10002026_pt1 | contig 12690 bp, 8 predicted proteins | sample PhyCR2_3_FD_203890 | JGI IMG/M metagenome (GOLD analysis project Ga0308176, IMG submission 203890) | Soil microbial communities from UC Gill Tract Community Farm, Albany, California, United States - DLSLS.C.R2 | ecosystem: Environmental > Terrestrial > Soil > Agricultural land | place: USA... | reverse complement strand
TGGCTCCGCATGCAACCGTCTCCACGCGCTCGAAGCGCGATGCGCGCGCTGGCTGCTCATGACGCACGACCGCGTGGGCGACGACGTCCTCCCACTCAAGCAGACCTTCCTTGCCGAGATGCTCGGCGTGCATCGTCCGGCGGTGAGCGTGGCCGCCGGGGCGTTGCAGCGCGCGGGAATGATCCGATATTCGCGCGGGAAGGTTCGCGTTCTCGACCGGGCGGCGCTGGAGCGGGCGTCGTGCGAGTGCTATGCGATCACCCGACGGGGATTCGACCGGCGCCGCGACGATTGAGGCCGACATTCCTGGTGATGAACGGACCATCCATGTACGATTCCAGACATACATTCCACGCTAAAGTGTTTAATACCAGACAGTTGCATTCAGGACCGGGAGGTACTAGACTTACCTCCTGATTCGCGCAAACACTTGGTTACCCCTGCGCGGATCGAGAATGCCTCCTGCCGGCGAGCCCTGCGATGTCCTCCAGCTCTTCATCACGCAGCGGCACCAGCGACGCGAGATCGCAGTTGCTCCACTCCGCGGAGCAGGTGCTGCGCGGCGCGCTCGTCCAGCAGCAGTGCTCTCGGCTCGGGCTGTACCTGAACCCGTCGCACGAGGCGGATGTGGCCATCTCCGATGCGGTCCGCGAAGTGTGCGACGAAGCGCATCGGCTGGATCTGCGTGCCGAGGACATGCTGGTCGTCGTGAAGCAGGCGTGGTCGCATCTCGCGCCTGTGCGGACGCAGCACCTGGGCGAGCGGGACGCCGACGTTCTGCGCGAAGTGGTCAGTACCTCGATCGAGGTTTTCTTCGACGAGACCGGTCGGGTTGACGACTGATGCAACTGCACTTACATCGATTTCGTCGCGAGGCCGCGGTGTGTGAGGACGGCAATCCGTCGATGCCGCGGAGGTCGTAGATGCCAGGATATCGTTCACTTTCGACTCATCTCTCCGGCGCGGCAGCGGAGCATGCGCGCCAGGCCGAGCTGCACCAGCGCGGCGGCGACGCCGAAGCCGCTGCCCGCCTGCTCGAAGAAGCGCTCGACGCGAGCCTGCGGGTGCGCGCCGAGCTGCCGGGTTGGATCTGCGGGCGCCTCGCGTCCATCTATCGGACGCTCAAGCGATACGACGACGAAGTGGCGCTTCTCGAGCGGTATCGCGACTCACAGACGTCCGAGGAAGCACGCAACCGCTTCGACGCGCGGCTCTCCAAGGCCCGCGCGATCGCCGAGCGAAAGCGCCGCTCCGATACGGGCGCGCTCGCGACGGTGCGGCAGGTGCGCGTGCGCTCGGGCCAGCGTCGGCGGACGCCGCCGTCGTCGGCGAGCGTGCCCGCGCCGCAGGACGCGCAGCTGGCGCCCCAGCTGGTGTGCGAGCTCGCATCGGCGCTGGTGGACACGACGGGGCTCGCGTCCGAGCGCATCAGGATCGCGATGTCGCGCCTCGCCACGCACGCGCGCGCGCTGGACGTCTCGATGGAGAATCTGGTCGCGGCGCTGCGGGGCACCTGGGTGGAGACGCCGAAGCCGCTGTCGCTGAGCGACGAGGAGTGGCACGAGCGCTATGCGTCGGCGCTCGTCGAGCTGCTCGCGCTCTACTTCGGCGAAGCGGCGTAAGCCGGCGAGAGGCGGCGCACTATCTCTCTTCGGAGAGATCGATCATCTTCGCGCCGCCGAGGTATTCGACCGACTGGGGGCTCTCGAGCTTCACCGCGCGCCCGATCACGCCCGAGAGCCTGATCCCCTGCTCGCGAATGACGCCGAGCTGCTCGCGCTGATCGTCGTTGAACGATGGATCGTCGAGCAGTGCGCGCGAGCGGTCGAGGATGGTGCGGAGCGGCTCGCTGATCTCGCGCTCCATCGCGAGCGCCGTCTCGCCGATACCGGCGAGCCAGCGCGCCCGCGCGAGGTCGGACTCGGCGGAGTGGAGCGCGACGGCCTGCTGCACGCGTCGCTCGGCGATCTCGATCCGGGCGCGCAGCGCCTTCGGCGACGACGGCTTCGCGATGTAGTCGTCGGCGCCGGCGTCGAGCACGGCCTTGAGGTCGCCGGGCCCGTCATGGGCGGTGACCATCAGGACGAACGTCGCGCGCTCGGTATCGCGCTCGCGGATGCGCTTACAGATCTCGAGCCCGTCCAGGCCGGGCATCCGGATGTCGAGGATCACGAGTGGCACCGGATCGGCGACGAACGCATCCCATGCCTGCTGCCCATCCTCGACGACGTGCGTGTCGTGGCCGAGCTCGGAGAGCACGGCGGTGAGGAGGGTGCGGGCGGTTGGGTCGTCGTCGGCGAACAGCACTCGCATGGGTCCTCTCGCGTCGGATGGGTGGGTGCGGCTTTCCACTGCTTTTCCACTGCCGTACTGGGTACTGAAGTACTCAGTACCCGGACCGACATCCACCCCCAGAATGCGGGGCCGACTGCAGGTGCGGATCAGTTACGAAGACAGTAGCCCCGAGAAGCATCCAAGAATTCGTGGGGCCAGCGGACCGGGTTCCTGGTACGGGGTACTTCAGTACCAAGTACAGCAGCGAGCTTCAGGCCCCCGCATACCACCTCAACCCCACCCCCATCCCCTTGTAGCCCGCGTCGCGCAATGCCTGGGCCCATCGCGAGCCGGCGGCGCGCTCTCCGTCGATGGTGTCGACGAGGACATCGCGGCGGCGGCCCGTGCCCTGGCGCTGGGTGAGTCGCTCGGCGAGCGCGCGCGCGGCTTCGCGCACGTCGTCACTCGATGAGTCCTCTCGAACGCGCAGTCGGGTGCCCCTCCCTTCCGCCGTGAGCACGATCCGCCCCGCGCGTGTGACGATCAGTGCGCCAGCCCCGCGCGGGCGCGCGAGCGGATCGGCGGTGGTGCCGGGCGCGAGCGGCAACGCGTAGACGTTCGCCGGATCGCTCGCCGACATCACGACGATGTCGCCGGCGTCGTCCGGCGTCGGTGCGCGCAGCAGCTCCACCGCTTCGGGCAACGCGAACTGCGCACCGGCGAGGCCGGCGACGAAGTAGCCGCGCTGCACTTCACCACGGAACTCCAGGCGCTTGAGCTCGTGGTAGATCTCACGCCATCCGACGGCGGGGCGCTCGCGGCGCCACCAGTCGCGGGACACGATGCCATACCGGGCGAGCCACTGCCGCGCGATGCGTTCGGCCAGCTCCTGCTCCTCGCGCTCGGGGCCCATGGTGCCGATGGTGTGCACGAGCGACCAGCGTCCTCCCCAGCTCGACGCCTCCTCGCGCTCCGGTCGCTTCCACTTGGCGATGCTGCGCGGGTTGATGCGTCGCTGCACGATCGGCCGGCCGACGGATGGCGTGAAGCCGGCTGGAAGCCATCGGGTGGGATCGGGCTCGTTCGGGCGCTTGATCGGAAAGCGCGGACGCCAGCGCAGCACGTCTCGCAGCGCGTCGACCGTGTCGTTGGTGACGAGGCCAGACGCGACGAGCTCGCGCAAGGCGTCCCGCACCGCGCCGGGGCCGAGTCCGGTCGCTGCGGCGAGATCGGACGTGAACGATGCACCCTGCGAGCGGAGCACGTCGCGTACGCGCCGCGCATTGTCGCCGAGGAGCGAGTCGGCGATCGGCTCGCGGAGCCAGAGTCGTCCGCTGCCGCGCTCGAAGAAGCGGATGCGTCCCATCGCGTGCGACGGCGCGACGCCCACTTCGTCCACGCGCGGCTCTGCCGCCCAGACGAGCGCGCCCGACGCGGCGAGCCGGCCGAGCGACGATGCGTCGTAGTCGTCGATGCGCGACGGCAGATAGTCGCGCTCCCATGCCTCCCCGGGACGCGCGACGCCGTAGAGCTGGCCCAGCACGGTCGCCGCTCCGTCGGCACCGGTGAGCCGGCTGCCGGGCGCGAGATGCTGCCATCGCTGCTCGAAGCGAGCGAAGGTGTCGATCGGGACGGCTTCGATCTGCTTGCGCGCCTGCGCCAGCTCTCGGCGGCGTGCCTGCTCCAGCAGACGACGCGAACACCAGCGGGTGGTTGCGCGGTCGCCGCCGAACACGCCGCGCACGAGGACGTTGCTTCGTTCCCATTCTTCGAGGCGGCGCTGGATCCAGCGCTCGCCGAAGTCGTAACGCGCGCGCACGTCGTCGACCGAGACGGGCCCCGCGAGCGCGACGAACTTCGACAGCACCTCACGGCGCGCGGCGCGCTCGGTGAGCACGGCATCGCGCAGCGCGGCGGGAACGACGTCGGCCGCCGGAAGCAGCGCGAGCGACGCGCCAGCGCGAACGCTGGCGAGCGCGTCGTCGCCGAACGCTGCGCGGTAGCGCGGATACGCGTCGACGAGGATGAACGCGTCGCGCGGGCCGTCCGCGGTAGGAAGGGAGATGCCGAGCAGCCGATTGCCTTCGAGCAGTGTCGCGAGCGGATCGCCGCGACGCCATTCGATGGATGGTGCGACTCGCGCGGCGAGCTCCTCGCGCGAGAGGTCGCCGGCGCGATCGACGAGCAGCGCGAGCTCGTCGGCGTCGCGCGCCTGTCGGCCCTGCGCGGTGCCGCGCCGGCGTGCGAGGAGCTCGTTCAGCACGGCGATGGTCGCGTCGTCGGCGCCCTCGCCGCCCATCAGCTCGTCGAGCAGAGCACGGTCAAGCGACAGGAGCGCGGCGCGCTGCTCGGCACGCGGCGCATCCTTGCCGTACATGTGATCGATCACGAAGCCGAACTGCAGCGACGCGGCGAACGGCGACGGGATCTCCGTCGGCGTGTCCTGGATCGTGATGGCGCCGGACGCGAGTCCACCCAGCACCGTGCGCAACGCGGTCATGTCGAAGGCGTCCTGCAGCACGTCGCGATAGGTCTCGACGAGGATCGGGAACGAGGGAAACTCGTTCACCGCCTGCAGAAGATCTGCCGCCTTCAGGCGCTGCAGCCAGAGCGGCATGCGACGCCGCGGGTTGCCCCGGGGCAGAAGCAGCGCGCGAGCGGCGTTCATCCGAAAGCGTGCGCCGAAGAGCGAGGACTGACCGATCTCCTCGAGCACGAGACGCTCCGCTTCGTCGGCGCCGAGGGTGCGGAAGACGTCCACCGGCGGCGCGGCGCCCATGTCGGGCAGGCGGAGCATCAGCCCGTCGTCGGTGGTCTGCACCTGCACGTCGACGCCGAGCCGCTCTCGCATGCGTCGGCCGAGGGCCATCCCCCACGGCGCGTTGACGCGTCCGCCGAATGGTGCGTGCAGCACCATGCGCACCGATCCGACCTCGTCGCGGAAGTGCTCGAGGACGAGATGCCGGTCGTCGGGCACGATGCGCGTGATCGCGCGCTGCGACTGCACGTACTCGACGAGCGAGCGTGTCGTAGCCTCGTCGGCGTGGTAGCGCGATTGGATATCGGCGAGATCGGCGAGCGTGCGCGCGTCGTCGAGCTCTCGCCGGAGCTGGCCGACGCGCGGGGTGAGGTGCGCCGAACGGGCCATGAACTCGCCGTGCCAGAAGGGCATGCGCGCCGCGGCGCCTGGCGCGGGCACGACGATGACGCGGTCGTGCTCGATCGCGCGGATGCGCCAGGTGGAGGAGCCGAGCTGGAAGGCGTCGCCGACGCGCGACTCGTGGACGAACTCCTCGTCGAGCTCACCCAGGCGCGTCTTGTCCGCGAGGTTCACCGTGTAGAGGCCGCGGTCGGGGATCGTGCCGCCCGAGATCGTCGCGACCATCCGCGATGCGCGCATCGGAGTGAGCACGTCGGTCGCGCGGTCCCAGGAGACGCGGGCATCGAGCTCGGAGGCGACGTCGCTCGGATACTTGCCGGCCAGCATCTCCAGCGTCTCGTGGAAGGCCGCCGCCGAGAGCGAGTGATACGGATAGGCCTGCCGGACGAAGTCGTACAGCTCGGCGGCGGTCCACTCCGGTGTGTCGGACGCGACGCAGGCGACGATGATCTGCGCCAGCACGTCGAGCGCGTTCTGCACCACGTGCGTCGGCTCGACGTCGCCCTCGCTCATCGCGGCGAGGATCGCGAGCTGCTCCAGTGCGTCGTCGCGAAAGGTCGGGACGAAGACGCCTCGGCTCGTCGCGGTGAGCGTGTGGCCGGCGCGGCCGACGCGCTGCAGCGCGGCCGCGACGCGCTTGGGGCTCTGGAGCTGGATGACCAGGTCGACCGAGCCGACGTCGATCCCGAGCTCGAGCGAGCTGGTGGTGACGAGGGCGCGCAGCTCGCCCGCTTTGAGCCGCTCCTCGAGCAGGAAGCGCCGCTCGCGCGAGAGCGAGCCGTGATAGGGCAGCGCCATCTCCTCGCCGGCGAGCGCGTTCACTCGTGCGGCGATCTTCTCCGACTGCGCGCGGTTGTTGACGAAGACGAGCGTGGTGCGCGCCGTGCGGATCTGGTCGAGCACCAGCGGGACGACCGACGTCCAGATCGTACCGTCGACGTGCGCGAGATCGTCGACGGGCGACGTGACGCGCGTCTCCATCTTCTTCACGAGGCCGCAGTCCACGATGTGGACCGGCCTGAACCTCGGCTGTGTCTGAGCGGGGAGCGGTGCGTCGCAACCGCCGAGGAAGCGCGCGATCTCCTCGAGCGGACGCTGGGTCGCCGACAGTCCGATGCGCTGCGGCGCGTCGGGGGCGAGGCGGCTCAACCGCTCGAGGGTGAGCGCCAGATGCGCACCGCGCTTCGTGCCAGCTACCGCGTGGATCTCGTCGACGATGACGGCGCGGAGCGACGAGAAGATCGTGCGGCCGCGCACGCTCGTGAGCAGGATGTGCAGCGACTCCGGCGTGGTGATGAGGATGTGCGGCGTCTTGCGCAGCATCCGTGCGCGCGCCGAGGCGGGCGTGTCTCCCGTACGCACGGCGACGCGGATCTCGGGAAACTTCTCGCCATTGGCTTCGAACCGCTGCTTCAGCTGCGCGAGCGGGAGCTCGAGGTTGCGCTGGACGTCGTTGTTGAGCGCCTTGAGGGGCGAGACGTAGAGGAGGTGCACCGCGTTGGCGAGCGGCCGCTCGAGCCCGTCGGTGATGAGTGCGTTGAGCTCCCACAGGAAGGCGGCGAGCGTCTTGCCCGTGCCGGTCGGGGCGAGGATCAACGTGTCCGATCCCGCGGCGATCGCCGGCCAGCCGGCCTGCTGCGGAGCGCTCGGCTCCCCGAGGGTCTCGGTGAACCAATCCCGTACGATCGGATGGAACGGCGCGAGCGGACCGACGCGGATCATGCAGCGATGATACCCTGAATTCGGTGGACCTCGACCACACCGAAGGTTAACGATCGACCGGGGATCGCGGGGTGCCGGCTGGTGGCCGGCACCCCGCGTCCCGCATCAGGGCAGCTCTTCGATCTTGAGCGTGTACTTGCCGAGCGTGGCGGTCCTCGGCGCGACGACGATCTCGTGCCAGGTGTCGAACGTCGCCGTCCAGTCGATGGTCAGCGTGTCGCCCGCTGCCTTGCCGACTTTCGACACCAGCGTCGGCGAGGCGGGGCCGAGCCGGTCGTCGCGGAACACGAGGATGGGAACGAACTCGGTGTTCGAGAGCGTGATGCGGATCTTCATCCCCGTCTTGAGCTGCAGGTTGATCCACTGTTCCACGCCGCCGAACGGCGATGGGCAGCTCCTGGGGTTCAGGTCATCGGTGAACTGCACGTTCGTGCTGGCGAACACGACGTAGTCGCAGTCGACCTTGGTGCCGGTCGTGGTGGACAGGCTGTACGCGCCCGTCACCGTGGAATCGGGCGCATGCGGCTCGAACACGTAGGTGCCCGGCGCGAGCACGTACTTGAGGTGCATCGGATTCTGCGTCGGCGGGCTGAACGCGGCGCTCGGCTGCAATCCGACATAGAGTCCGCTCGTCGCGTTGCGCAGCAGCAGCGAAACTCCGTTCGAGCCGGCCAGCGTCGCATCGACCTGCTGCTGCGCGGTGGTGGTGAACTGCAGGCGGTCGTACCGGCGATTGCCGTAGCCGGTGTTGACGCAGTCGCTCGTTTCGAACGCGGGCGAGAGCGTGGCACCGAGCGCGTAGTTGGTGACCTTGCAGCCGCCGGGCAAGGAAGCCGTGGCCGAGATCGTCGCGCTCAGCGTGCCGACCGCGGCGCGGAGCTGCTGCGCTCCCGTGGCGATGCCGAGCGTCCAACCGGCTGGCTTCGCGATGCCGTCCGCCCCAGTGGTCGCGGTTGCGCCGGTGACCGTTCCATTTCCACTGACCACTGAGAAGGTGACGGCGACACCTGGAATCGTGTTTCCATATCGATCCTTCACGACGACGGCGGGGACGGTCGCGACGGCGACGCCTACTTCCGCGGACTGTGCGTCGCCCGCGCTCACGGCGATGGTGTCCGGAGCGGCGGGCTTCCCCGTCGCGGTGAACCGGAGCGCGGTCACTCCCGAGATGCTCGCGGTGACTTCGTTCGGGCCCGCGATGGTACCCAGCGTCCAGGAGCCGGTGCTCGCCGTGCCGGTCGCGTCGGTCGTGGCGGCGGATGCGCCGAGCGAGCCGCCTCCCGCCGTGACGGCGAACTGCACGGCCACACCGCTCACCGGTGCGCCGCTGGCATCGGTGACCTTCACGCTCGGCGCCGTAGCGACGGCGGCACCGACGGTTCCGATGACTTCAGTCCCCGTCACGGCGCTGAGCGCCGCGGGGGTGGGAGCGGAGGTGGAGTCGCTGCACGCCGACAGGGCGGCGGATGCAAGGAGACAGCCGAGCACGAAGGATCTCGAGCGCGGGACACGTGGTGGCATTCACGACCTCTGGTGACGGGAACGAAGAACGGCCGTGAAAGACCGGCCGTTCCACCAGTATCGGCCAGCGAGCTCGACTCGTTAGACGCCCGAGGCGAATCGTCGCGCAGTCGACCCGACGACGAGCCTCGTGGGCGTCCGAGCGCCAGGCGTCGTCGCGCCGAGCATCGACGCTGCGGCCACGGTGCGGAGCCCGAGCCGAGCGTGCATGCGGCGCCCGCTCATGGAGCTGGCTGGGTGGCGGCGAGCGTGAGCGGACGGTGCGCGACATTCCGTCCGATGCGGATGCCCGGCGCTTCGATGAGGTGATACGCCGCGAACGGCACGAGAATCAGACCGATGATGGCGATCGTGGCCTGGAGCGCGAGCGGCAGCGTGCGCCCGACATCGAAGGCGAGCCAGAAGACGGGAAAGTGCAGGAGATAGATCCCGTAGCTGTACGTCGCGACGGAATGACCCGCGCGCGTGATCATCGACGGCGCGAGCTCGGCGATGAACGGAATCGTGACGCCGAGCAGGATGCACGGGAGCCAGTGCACGACGTCGGGGAGGAATGCGCTCGGGAAGAGCGGGCGCACCGCGACGGCGGCGAGGAGAGCGGGACCGAGCGTCCACGCCGGCGCGATGGGACGCGCTCTCGTGCGCAACAGGTGATACGCGAGCACGCCACCGAATAAGCACGGTCCTGACTCGAACACGCTGAGTCGCCACGCTCCAGGAAGCGCCTGGGTGTGGACGACGAAGTGTGCGGCCACGATCGCTACGAAGAGGAAGAGCATGTCGCGCGTACCGCGGCGCGCGACGAGAAAGCAGAGCGGGAGCAGAAGGTACATGTCCATCTCGACGGGCAGCGTCCAGAGCGGACCGAGCACGTCGTCGATCCCGAACAGGTTCTGCACGAGCGCGAGATTGGCGACGACCTGCCGCAGCGGATGCGCCGTCGGCGCCGCGTGCACGCCGATCGCCGGGATCGCGCGCGGCACGCCGGCGAGGACGACGAGGAGCACCGTCGCGATGGCGAGCGGATAGATGCGGAAGACGCGGCGGATGTAGAAGGTGCGAATCCAGGCCCGCCCCCTCCCCTGCCGCTCGAGCGACGCCATGAGCACGAGCGCGGTATGCACGAAGAACAGCATCACTCCGGCGTCGCCGATCTGCGTCAGCTGGAGGAGGACCCCGCCCGTGGGCCGGAAGAGCAGCCCGACGTGATCGGTGAGCACGCACGAGACCGCGACGGCGCGCAGCACGTCGAGGTTGCGCTCGGGAAGCGCGGTGCGCGCGTCAGCATCGTCGCGGCGAACGGCGCGGGGCGGCTCCTCGGCCTCGTGCCCGAGCTGATCGGCGTCCGGGCGTACGAGCAGGTGACGAGGAGGCATGACGAGCCGGGACGATAGGCCGCCAGGAGGGGTACGGCAAGTGAGACTACGCGAATGCCGGCCCGACGCGGCGCCGCACCGCCCAGAGCACGGCGCTCCGATCGGCGGCGAGCGTCGGCACCGCGTTCCACGGCAATCGTCTCCGCAGCGAGCGAATCGGGTGCGCGAGCCGCTGAGCGATGCGAGTCTCGTAGACGAACGATCCGCCGATGCGGAGCACGCGAGAGATCTCGTTCAGCGCGGTGAGGCGTCCGGTATGTCCACCGCCGACGTGATAGCTCGTGCCGAAGTCGAACACGACGTCGAACCATCCGCTCGGAAAGGGAAGCTCACGCACATCCCCGATGTGCAGCGCCGCGGACACTCGCCGCTCGGCGACACGCTCGCGTGCATGCTCGATCGCACGCGCGTGCACGTCGATGCCGACGAGCTCGTCGGGATCGATGCGCTCGGCGAGCACGGGCAGCGCAACGCCGCGGCCGCATCCCACCTCGAGCACCCGGCCGCCGCGCGGGAGCCGGAGGGCGCGGAAGAGCAGCGGCAGCTCGAGCTCCTCCTGGAGCCCATTTCGCGATTCCACATTGGCGAACGGACGATAGTCTCCACGGGATGGAACGGGCGCCGGTGCGGGGGCGTCCCACTCTGCGTGCGCGGGCCGCTGGGGCGCTTCGAGTGTATGAGACATGAGACCGACGGCTGAGGTGGCGACGCCAGCCGGCCGCACGACTTCACGGTCCGGCGGCGTCTTTCGGGAAACGCGGATTGGACCGGGCTTCCGGCTCATCACGTCTCAGCCCGGTGTGCGGCGCTTGACGCTCTCGACCACCCGGCCTAACCTCGCCACGCGGCGACAGCGGTCGCAGCACTCACTCCGCACTCGACCCATGCCGCCAACTGCCGACGACGACGCGAGCGAGAACCGGCACGACGTCACGGCCCTGCTCCTGGCGTGGCGCGCCGGAGATGCCGCGGCTGGAGAAGCGCTCCTGCCGCTGGTGTACGACGAGCTGCATCGGCAGGCGGAGCGCGCGATGCGCCGCGAGGATGCAGCGCACACGCTTCAGGCCACGGCGCTCGTGCACGAAGCGTATCTCCGGCTCGTCGACCAGCGACGCGTCGAATGGAAGAACCGCGCGCACTTCTTCGGCGTCGCCGCACAGGCGATGCGCCGCGTGCTCGTCGACCATGCGCGCGGGCGTCTCGCCGAGAAGCGCGGCGGCGCCATGCAGCGCGTCACGCTCGGCGATGCCGGCGCGGGTGCGAGCGCGGATCCCGATCTCGAGGTGCTCGCGCTGCACGAAGCGCTCGAGCGGCTCGCCGCGCTCGATCCCGATCAGGCGCGGCTCGTCGAGCTGCGCTACTTCGGCGGGCTCGGCATCGAAGAGACGGCCGAAGCGCTCGGTGTGTCGTCGGCGACGGTGAAGCGCGAATGGGCGGTGGCGCGCGCGTGGCTCAGGCGCGAGCTCGAAGGCGCGTGACACCGGAGCGCTGGGTCCGAGTGAAGGCGCTGTTCGCCGAAGCGGGCGCGATGCCCGCGGAGGAGCGTCCGGCATTCGTGCGGCGCATCGAGGACGACGACGAAATCCGGGCCGAGGTCCTCTCGCTGCTCGCGGCGGCGGAAGGGCCCGACAGCCTGCCGGGCGTACGCGCGGGGATCGCCGCGGCGGCGCGGGCGGCCGGCGTGCCGCGCGCCATCCACTCGCGGGGCGACGCCGCGAGCGGCGACGCCACACTCCGCACCACGCTCGACGGCGCGATCGGCCACCAGTACGAGATCATCCGCGCGCTCGGCCGCGGCGGGATGGGGATGGTGTATCTCGCCCGCGAGCGCGCGCTCGAGCGATTCGTCGCGATCAAGGTCCTGCGTCCCGAGCTCGCCGAAGTGCGTCAGGGCCCCGAGCGGTTCAGACGGGAGGCGCGCATCGCCGCCCAGCTCGCGCATCCGGGCATCGTGCCGCTGCACACGTTCGGCGAAGTGGGCGGGCTCTGGTACTTCGTGATGGGCTACGTGCGGGGTGACACCCTCGCCGAGCGACTGCGACTGGGTGGACGACTGCCGGTCGCCGAGGCGCGACGCATCGTCGGCGAACTGGCCGACGCGCTCGACAGTGCGCATGCGCACGGCGTGGTCCATCGCGACATCAAGCCGGCGAACATCCTCCTCGACGCGTCGTCGGGGCGCGCCGTGCTCGCCGACTTCGGGATCGCGAAGGTGCAGGACGGCAGCGAGAGCCTCACGGTGACGGGGATGGTCGTCGGCACACCGAGCTTCATGTCGCCCGAAGCGCTCGCCGGAAACGAGGTGGATGCACGAAGCGACGTGTATTCGCTCGGCGCGGTGGCGTATGCGATGCTGACCGGCCGGGAGCCCTTCGCCGGGAGCGAGAGCTCGCCACCGACGCGCCGTCTCGACCGCCTGCCCACGCCGCTGTATGTCGCGGCGCCCGAAGTGCCCGACGATCTCGCGCGAATCGTGATGCGATGTCTGGCGCGAGATCCCGCACAGCGCTTTCCGAGCGCGCGCGCCCTGCGCGAGGCGCTGGCGCTCACGGACGACGCGACCGCGACGGGACTGCCGGCGTCGGTGCGCGACCTTCCCGCGTTCGGTCCGTATGCGGTGTTCTGGGCGGGCGCATG
>Ga0308176_10002025_pt1 | contig 12693 bp, 10 predicted proteins | sample PhyCR2_3_FD_203890 | JGI IMG/M metagenome (GOLD analysis project Ga0308176, IMG submission 203890) | Soil microbial communities from UC Gill Tract Community Farm, Albany, California, United States - DLSLS.C.R2 | ecosystem: Environmental > Terrestrial > Soil > Agricultural land | place: USA... | reverse complement strand
GGTGGAGCGCATGATGCGTGACGCGAAGATCACCCAGATCTACGAAGGCACCAACCAGGTCCAGCGCATCGTCATGGCGCGCAACCTGCCGTAGCCGGTCTCGGATCCACGGTCTCCGGAAGGCGCCCCGCGGGGCGCCTTCCGTCTGTCTCGGGGCGCCTTACGACCGGTCGGTCACATGCGGGCGGGGGTGGGTGGGCGTAGGACGGAAGCACACGGGCCCGATCCGGGCCCCAGCCTTCCCAGGAGGAGCCATGACCCAGCCCGGAACCATGACCCCGATGAGCAAGGAGATGCAGGACTGCGTCGAGGCCTGCATGACGGCGCACACCATGTGCGAGGAGACCATGAGCTCCTGCATGCACATGGGCGGCCAGCCCCAGATGCAGATCATGCGCGCGCTCATGGACTGCTCCGAGATGACCCGCATGTGCTCCGACATGATGATGCGCCGCTCGCCCATGGCCCAGGAGATGTGCGCGATGTGCGCCAAGGCCTGCGACATGTGCGTCGAGGCGTGTATGTCCATGCCGGACGACCAGCAGCTCATGCGCTGCGCGGAGGCGTGTCGCCGCTGCGCGGAGATGTGCCGGACGATGGCGGGCGCCCGGATGTGACCTCACGCGCCCGCGTGTGATCAAGGGCACCTCCGTGGTGCCCTTGATCCGTTGTGCGGCAGGCTGGGCGCATGACCGAGACGGATGCGACGGCGGCCTTCGACGCCGCCGAACGGGCCATGTGGGCGGGGCGGACCGAGGCGTACGCCAGGAGTTTCGGGCGGCTGTGCGCTCACACCGTGCCCGCCCTGCTGGACGCCGCCGGCATCGCTGCGGGGACCCGGGTGCTCGACGTCGGCACCGGGACCGGTACGGCCGCGCTGGCGGCGGCGGAGCGGGGCGCGCTGGTGCGGGCCGTGGACGCCGATGCCGGGATGGTCGCCGAGGCGCGCCGGCGCGGAGTGGCCGCCGAGGTGGCGGTGCTGCCCGAACTGCCTTTCCCGGACGGTGAGTTCGACGCGGTGATCGGCAACTTCGTGCTCAACCACGTGGGTCGTCCGCGCACCGCCCTCGCCGAGCTGCGGCGGGTGCTGCGGCCTGGGGGTACCTCCCACGCTTTCGGCAGTGGGGGAGGGCGGATCGCGGTGACGCTGTGGGGCGCCCGGCGCGGGGGCGGGCAGGAGCTGCTGGGCGCCGCGTGCGCGGCGGGTGGCGCCGTACCGCCGTCGTACCTGCCTCGCCTCGCCCCGGACGAGGACTTCGAGCGGACCCCCCAGGGCCTGGCCGGACTGCTCACGGAGGCCGGCTTCGGCGGCGCCGGGGCGGAGGAACTGGAGTGGGACCACCGGGCGACCGTCGAGGAGTGGTGGGGCGGGGTGGCCGGCGGAGTCGGCAACGTCGGTCTGGTCGTGACCTCGCAGGACGCGGAGACCACCGGCCGCATCCGGCGTGAGTACGAGCGGCTGTGCGCCCGGTACGACGATGGGGAAGGGCTGCTCGCCCTTCCCCATGTCGCGCTGCTGGCCTCCGGGACCGCCTAGTTGCCGGAGACGGTCACCGTCTCGTCGTTCTTCAGCTCGTCCACCAGGGTCTTCACCTTCGCCTTGTCCCAGACGAGGTTGCCGCCCGAGGAGCCGGAGATCGGCATGTTCATGGACTTGCCGTCACCGCTGCTGACGCCCTTCATCGCCCAGAACATCGACGCCAGGTCCCACAGGCTCATGTCCTTGTCGACGGTGAGGGAGTCCAGGCCGGCGCCCATGGTCGGGTAGAACTTGAACGGGTTGAGGACCGTCGACGGGGTGGCGACCTGGTGGGCCAGCGCGGACAGGAACTTCTGCTGGTTCTTGGTGCGCTGCAGGTCGCTCGCCGCGAAGGCGTGCCGGGTGCGGACGAAGGCCAGGGCCTGCTCGCCGTTCAGGGTCTGCTTGCCGGCCTTGAAGTCGGCGCCCGACCACTTGTCCTTGAAGCCCTGGTCGAGGTTCATCTCGACACCGCCCACCGCGTCCACGATCTTCGCGAAGCCGCCGAAGCCGATCTCCACGTAGTGGTCGATGTGCAGGCCGGTGTTGAACTCGACCGTGCGGACCAGCAGTGTCGGGCCGTCCTCGGCATAGGCGGCGTTCAGCTTCGTGTGGCGGCCCCGGTTCGGGTAGACCTTCCCGGACGTCGACCCCTTGTAGGAGGGGATCGCCACGTCGGAGTCGCGCGGCAGCGAGATCAGGGTGTCGCCGTTGCCGCCGACGTGCAGGATCATCATCGAGTCGGTGCGCTGGCCCTGCGCCGAGCCGGTGTGCAGCTTCTTCTTGTCCTCGGCCGTCATGCCCTTGCGGCTGTCGGAACCGACGATCAGGTAGTTGGTGCCCTCGCCGGTTTCGGGCCGGTCGATGACCTGGGAGAGGTCGACGTCCCGGTTCAGCTTGGAGTCGGCCCAGAAGTAGGTCGCCACGGACGTGACGATGAGCACAGTCACGAGGGTCAGGGCCGTCAGCTTGATCCGCCGCCGCCAGTTCGGGGCGGGACGGCCTCTGCCATAGGGCTCGTCGGGGCCGTGGGGGCCGCCTCCGCCGTAGACCTGGCCGGTGTTGTAGCCGTTGTCGTAGTCGTCGTATCCCTGGCCGTCGACGTACGACGGCTGCTGCGGGACCCCGGCGCCGTAGGGCGGCGCCGACGGGCCGGGCGTGCCGTACGGGCGCTGGCCGGGCGGTACCGCCGGGCCGCGCCGCACCTGACGCATGACGCGGGCGCCTTCCGGCTGCGCGCCGCCGCTGCCGCGTCCGTAGCGCGGGCCTCGGTTGTCGTCGGACCATCCCTGGGGCCAGTCATTCATGCGCCCCAGTGTGCAGGTCCCGGACGTGTGTCTTACAAGGCCTGTCGGAAAATAAGGGCGGCGCTGTTGCGAAGCTGACACAAATTCCGCGAATGTCACTTCGTCATAAGGTAGGGGTCATGACAGATCAGGCCCCGGACGCGGATCCGGACATCCCGGGCAAGCCCATATCCGCTTCCCGCACCACGCTCAGCCACATCATGACCCACAACGACACCAACCTGCTGGGGACGGTGCACGGCGGGGTGATCATGAAGCTGGTCGACGACGCCGCCGGCGCCGTGGCGGGCCGGCACTCCGGCGGTCCCGCCGTCACCGCGTCCATGGACGAGATGGTGTTCCTCGAACCGGTCCGCGTGGGCGATCTGGTGCATGTGAAGTCCCAGGTCAACTGGACCGGCCGGACCTCGATGGAGATCGGCGTGCGGGTGCTCGCCGAACGCTGGAACGAGTCCGCCCCGGCCACCCAGGTCGGCTCGGCCTACCTGGTCTTCGCGGCCGTGGACGCCGACGGCAAGCCGCGCCGGGTGCCGCAGGTGCTCCCGGAGACCGACCGCGACCGCCGCCGCAACCAGGAGGCGCAGATCCGCCGCACCCACCGCCTGGCCCGCCGCCGCGCGATCCGCGAGTTGCGCGAGAAGCGGGCGGCGGAGGGCTTCGAGGACTGACCCGGCGCGGCGGGCCCGGCGTCGGCCCGGCGATCGGCGGTCCGCTGCCCCCGCGCCGGTGAGCCGTTCACCGCTCCCGCGCCGGTGAGCCGTTCACCGCTCCCGCGCCGGTCGGTGCGCCGGTCAGGCGCCCTGTGAGCACACCACCTCGTTGCCGCGCACCACGCTCTGCTCCGGCCTCGCCGGGTCCCCGGTCCGCACCTTGCGCACCTTGCGGGCGTCCAGGAAGTCGGACCCGGTGGTCACCTTCATCAGCGGCCCCTGCCCGCGCACCGCGCGCAGTTCGCCGCCGGGCAGGGCCGCGGCCAGGGAGCGGGCCGAGCGGTCCCAGCGGGGGTCGTAGGAGATCACCGTGCGCGAGACGTCGTGGGCGGCCGCGGTGACCGGCCGGCGGGTGGCGGCGAAGCCGGCCGCGGCGAGCGCCGCGTCGAGCCGCTTGGCGACCCCTTCGGTGCGGGTGCCGTTCTCAACCTGGACCCGGATCTGCCGCGGGTCGACCTCCACCGGGACCGGTCCGGCGGCGGGCCGCGGCCGTTCCGCGCTGAGCGGCTTGTCCTCGCGCAGCGCCGCGAAGAGCCGGCCGGACGCCGCGTCGTCCCACTTCAGGGTCGAGCCCAGCCCCTTGACCTGGTAGTTCATCTGCCCGATGGGCACGGTGGTGAACTCGGAGGAGGACGGCGAGAAGTTCCGCATCGCCCGGCCCAGGTCGAGCAGCTCGTCGGTGCCGAAGCCCACGTCGGCGCGGACCGAGCCGAGCACCGCCCGGGTCACGTCCCGGAACCGCATGGGGTTCAGCAGCACCCCGGAGGAGGTGGCCCGGTCGATCAGCGCGGCCAGGAAGTGCTGCTGCCGCTTCATCCGGCCCAGGTCGCTCGCCCCGTCGACGTGCCGGGCGCGCACGTACTGCAGCGCCTGCCCGCCCATGAGGGTGTGGGTGCCGGGCGCGAGGTCGAGCCCGGTGTACGAGTCCTTCAGCGGTGTAGCTGTGCAGACCCGGACGCCGCCGAGCACGTCCACGGTCCTCATGAAGCTGGTGAAGTCGACCTCCAGATAGTGGTCGATCTTCACACGGGTCATGTTCTCCACGGTGGTGATGGTCAGCTGGGGGCCGCCCTCGGCGTAGGCCGCGTTCAGCCGGGCGGGGTGCGCGGCGCGCTGCCGGCCGGTGGCCCTGTCGGTGTGTGCGGGCACCTCGGCGTAGGAGTCGCGGGGCAGGCTCACCACGCTCGCCCGCTCCCGGTCCTCCGAGATGTGCACGATCATCATCGTGTCGGTGCAGTGGCAGGGCTGGCCGCCGAGGTGGTACGCCCGCCGCTCCCGGTCGCCGATCTTGTCGCGGCCGTCGGTGCCGACCAGCAGGACGTTCATGCCGTGCCCCGCCCGGGGCCGGTTCTTCATGTCCTTGAAGGCGTCGACCCGGGTGATGCCGGCGTCCAGACTGGTGACGACCGCGTGGCCGATCCCTGCCGAGGCGAGGACGACCACGGACAGCGTGGTCACCGCGCGCATCGCCCAGCGCGGACGCCTGGGCCGCATCGTCTGCCCGGTCGGCCGGCCAGACCTGGGCGGCCCGGGCGGCCTGGGCACGCGGGGGGACGGCTGCGGCCGGCGTTGCGGCCTGGGGGCGTCTCCCACGCGCTTGGCGGCGGGGGAGGGGGACCGTGGCGGGCTGGGCAAAGGGAACCTCCGGACGACGGTCGTACGTGGGATCCGTGAGCACGGTAGGCCGATACGATCCTCAGCCCGCCGATCGGTCCCGGCGGCGCGCACCGGTGTCCCCCGTTCGCGGTAACGTGAGCCCCCTATGAACACCAAGCCCGACGTGCGGCACCCCGCCGTGTCTGTGATCATGCCCGTCCTCAACGAGGAGCGGCATCTGCGCGGGGCCGTCCAAGCGATCCTCGCGCAGGAGTACGCCGGCGAGCTGGAGGTCGTGATCGCCCTCGGTCCGTCCACGGACCGCACGGACGAGATCGCCGCCGAGCTGGTCGCGGAACATCCCCGCGTACACACCGTCCCGAACCCGACCGGCCGCACCCCCGCCGCGCTGAACGCGGCGATCAAGGCCTCCCGGCATCCGATCGTGGTCCGCGTCGACGGCCACGGCATGCTCTCGCCGAACTACATCGCCACCGCCGTCCGGCTCCTGGAGGAGACCGGCGCGCAGAACGTCGGCGGTGTGATGCACGCCGAGGGCGAGAACGACTGGGAGCACGCGGTCGCCGCCGCCATGACCTCGAAGATCGGCGTCGGCAACGCGGCCTTCCACACCGGTGGCCAGGCGGGTCCCGCCGAGACGGTCTACCTCGGGGTGTTCCGCCGCGAGGCCCTGGAGCAGCAGGGCGGCTACAACGAGGAGTTCATCCGCGCCCAGGACTGGGAGCTGAACTTCCGCATCCGTGAGGCGGGCGGCCTGATCTGGTTCTCGCCGGAGCTGAGGGTGTCGTACCGGCCGCGGCCCAGCGTGAAGGCGCTGGCCAAGCAGTACAAGGACTACGGCCGCTGGCGCCATGTCGTGGCCCGGTACCACGAGGGCTCGATCAACCTGCGCTACCTCGCCCCGCCGACGGCGGTGTGCGCGATCGCCGCGGGTCTCGTGGTGGGCGCCGCCCTCACCCCGTGGGGCCTGGTGATACCCGGCGGCTATCTGGCGGCGATCCTGGCGGGCTCGGTCCCGGCGGGCAGGGGGCTGCCCCTCAAGGCCCGGCTGCGGATCCCGGTGGCCCTGGCGACCATGCACATGACGTGGGGCTGGGGCTTCCTGACCAGCCCCAGGTCTCTGGCGAAGCGGGTGATCGCCTCACGGCGCCCGGCGGTGCTCGAACCCCGCTGACGACGGAACACGAACGCGAAGAGGGCCCCGCCTGTCCGAGGCGGGGCCCTCTTCTCATGCGCTCACCGCGCTACCACTGGTAGGGCTTGTAGACGTCCATGCACTTGGAGGTGTCCGAGCCGTTGATGGCGTCGGAGTTGCTCGGCAGGTCACCGGCCTCAGGGGCCGACTTCTTCGGATAGACGGCGCCCGTGCGCCAGTCCGCGCCCACGACGACGGTGACCCCGGACACGTCGGTCGACCGCTTCACCTGGCTCGCCGGGATGCCCAGCGCCTTGGCCACGGCCTGTGCGTCGCCCTGCAGGTCGGCGCTCGGGTAGCGCACGACGGTCTGGTCCGCCGAGACCGCCGCCGAGGTGTCGGTGCCCGCCCTGCCGTACCCGTGCTGCACGAGGACCTGGCCGATCGCGCGCGCCCGGCCCTGCACCGCGGCCTCGGTCGAGGACTGGGTGGCGTTCTGTACGAGCACCCCGAGCTGGGCCGCGTCCATCGAAGGGGCCTTGGCCGGCTCGGCCTTGCCCTTCTTCTTCGCTTCCTTGCCGTTCTTGTCGAAGGGCACGTCGTCGCGGAGCATCTGCCACATCTTGTCCGCGCCGGCCTTCTCCGGCACCACGTGCTGGCCGTTCAGCGGGTCCTCGGCGTTGGGCATCGTCACCGACGTGATGCGGTTGGACGGCACCGACTTCAGCTCCATGCCGAGGTCGTAGAGCTTCTTGACGGTGCCGATCTCCTCCGACACCGTCAGCGACTTGGTGGCCGCCTCGGCCAGGTCCGTCAGCCGGCCGGTGTCGGTGAAGATGCTCTGCTGCCTCAGCGTCCGGATCATCGAGTTCAGGTACATGTGCTGGGCGCGGGCCCGCATCAGGTCGCTGCCCCAGGCGTGCCGCGTGCGCAGCCACTGCAGGGCCTGCACGCCCTTGATCTTCTTCCGGCCGGCCTTCAACTTCAGCCCCGAGCCGCCCCGCTGACTGGGCGTCGAGCGGTCCCAGACGTTCTGGTTCACACAGACCTCGACGCCGCCGATGGCGCCCGCCATCCGCACCACGCCCGCGAAGTCGATCGTCATCCAGTGGTCGATGTAGACCCCGGTGAGTTTCTCCCAGGTGGCCAGCGTGCAGCCGGCGCCGCCCCGGGCCAGCGAGGTGTTGATGATGTCGTTGGTCGCCGGGTACGACTTGCCGGTCTTCGGGTCCTCGCACTTGGGGATGTCGACGCGGGTGTCCCGGGGGATGCTGACCATCGCGGCGCTCTTGCGGTCCGCGGAGAGGTGGATGAGCATCTGCACGTCGCCGAGCGGCGGGTTGCCCCGGTCGTCCTTGCTGCCGCCGAGCGCCACGTTCGCGTCGGAGTTACGGCTGTCGGAGCCGATCAGCAGGATGTTCAGCGGTGTCTGGCCTGCCGCGTTCGGGCGGGTCCGCTGCGCCTTGGAGTCGTCGGCGCTGGTGCGCCGGCCCTTCTGGATGTTGCCGTTCAGATGCTCGTAGTACAGATAGCCGGCACCCGCGGTGCCGAGTATCACCACGGTCAGCACCATCGCCGACCAGCGCAGCGCGCGCCGCCGGCGTGGTCGCCGGTCCGTCTTGGGGCCGCCACCTCGATGCCCGCCACCATGCCGTCCGGACCCCTCCGGCGCGCCCGCCGTCCGCGGCGTGAGCGACATCGTGTCCTCGACCGCGGGAGGCTCCCCCCGCACACCGCTCTGCGACAACTCCCTGCCCTCCCCCACTTGCGCCATGCAACGGGTCCGTCCCGCGTCGGGTTAGACGCACGACGGACCCGATGGGTTACCTGTGAACCGCGCTGAACTATGAACTGCCTGAACTATGAACGGTTTGAACCACGGACGTCCTGAACTACGAAGCGCACTGCACCTTGTCCGCCGTGGACTTGCCGTCCACCTCCGGCGCCTTCGTCGGAGCGGTCAGTGAGACACCCGCGCCCTTGAAGTCCTTGCCCAGGGTCAGCGTCATCGCCGGCAGCCCCTGCGAGTTGGTCACGCTCTTGCCCGGCTTCAGGGCCGAGCCGGAAAGGCCCATGACGGCGGCCAGCCGGCGTGCCTGGGCCGCCTGGCCGGGCGCGTACTCGAGCGTGGTCCTGCTCAGTTCGGCGGGGGCGTTGCCCCCGTTCTCCGACTTGAGCACGCCCGCGTCGTTCTGCAGCCAGTTGAGCTCGGCCTGCGCGCTGCCCTGCGGGGCACCGCCGTTGAGGATCCGCACCCGCACCTCGGAGGGGTCGGACTTGGTGCCCTTCAGCCGGGCGGCCGCCTCGTCCTTGGCCTTCGCCTTGGCCGCCTTCCGCTTCGCCTTCACGTCGGTGAAGGAGACGTCGTTCTTGATGGCGTCGAAGACAGCGGGTCCCTTGTCCTGGTTGACGATCACCGTCTTGTGGACGAGGCCGTCGGCCGGATTGTCGACGACAGGCACCGTCATGAACGAGATGTTCTTCGGCGGCACCTTCTTCAGCTCCAGTGCCACGTCCTTGAGCGTGCTCACCGAGCCGATGCCCTGGTCGACGGTCAGCGCCTTGGTGGCGGCCTCCGCCAGCTTCACCAGCTTCGTCGGGCTGGTGAGGGTGTCGCTGGAGGACATCTTGCGCATCAGCGAGGCCATGAACTGCTGCTGCACCTTGATGCGGTCCAGGTCGCCCTGGTTGCCCCAGCTGTGCCGGGTGCGGACGAACGCCAGCGCCTGCTCGCCCGCGATCTTCGAGGCGCCGGCGGGCAGGTCGAGATGCGAATCCTTGTCCTTCACGGCGTGCTTGAGGCACACGTCGACTCCGCCGACCGCTGTCGTCAGCGTCTTCACCGCGTTGAAGTCGACCATCATGAAGTGGTCGGGCACGATCCCGGTGACCGCCTTCACGGTGTTCATGGTGCAGCCCGGGTCCCGGCCGTCCTGTCCCAGACTGGTGTTGAACCGGACGCCGCTGGTGCCGGCGATGACCTTCTTGCTGCCGTCGGGCTGGATGGTCTCGCAGTCCGGGACGTCCACGATCAGGTCGCGCGGGATGCTCAGCGCGGTGGCGTTCGTCCGGTCCTTGGCCACGTGCAGCAGGATGTTGGTGTCCGCGTGGCCGACGCTGCCCTTGTCGCCGTAGCCCTCGTTGCCCTTGCCGGTCCGCTTGTCGGTGCCGATGATCAGGATGTTGAACGCGTCGTCCTTGCTGAAGCCGTCCTTGGCCGCGCTGGTGTCCGTCGTGGTGACGTTGCCCTCGAGGTGCTTGAGGTAGAGGTAGCCGGCCGTACCGACGGCGACGAGCACGAACGCCGTGCCGCCCGCGGTCCAGGCCAGCGCCTTCTTGGCCGTCGACTTCTTCTTCACCGGCCGCCGGTTGCGCCGCCCCTGCGGCGGCTCGGGCTCGGGCTCGGCGCCACGGCGCCGGCGCGGGGCCGGCACGTCCGCGCCGCGCGCCTGGCGCATCTCGCGCGTCCCGCCCGCCGCCGAGTCGCCACGCCCACGCGCCGCGCCACCGGAGGCCCGGGAGCCCGGTCTGCGCGGGCCGGGGACCGCCGACTGCGGAGCGGAAGGGCTCAGTCGCAGTTCGTATTCGCCGGTGTTCGGATTGAGTACCCACTGGTCTGCGGGGTCGATGTTGTCCGCCCGCCCACGGCCTTGCGCGTCCACGGTTGTCCGAATCCTCCGTCGGGGCCACGCGGCGCCTTCCCCCTCAAAGGCGCTCGGGTCTCGGTGAAACAGTGCACGACCCCAGGTCGGACCTCGCGGCCGGGTGCACCGGATCGCTCACACTATCCGCCCAGTTCAGCGTCGAGCGACGGCCGTGACAAATTCCACCTTCCTACAACCGGGCAATCCCCCTCATATTTCTGAACAAATGTTTGTAGGCCCGGCCGCGCGCCTTACTCGCAGGTGTGCTCGTCGGCGGTGTTCCCGCGGAAGGTCGGGGTGGGGGAGGCGGCATTCTTACGGTTTTCTTCCCCGCCGCCGCCGGGAACCTGCCGCGAAACGGCCTTCACCGCGACCGGTTGGTCCGCCCGCAGCCGCGCGAACAGCTTCTCGGCCTCCGGCTCCACCAGTTGATCGCGATTGGCGTCGTAGACGTACGACTTCCGCGGCACCGTCAGGAACTGGACACGTTCGGTGGGGATGTCGCGCAGCCCCCGCACCAACTGGTACAAACCGCGCAGACTTGCCAGTTCCGGATCGGTGGTGAGCGAGGAGGTCGCGGCGTCCAACAGCGGGTAGAGCTTCACCGGGTTCAGCAGCACACCGTTGCTCTGCACCTTGTTCACGAGCGCGCCGAGGAACTGCTGCTGCCGGTCGATCCGGTCGGTGTCGCTGCCGTTGCCGAGCGACTTGCGGGCCCGTACGTAACCGAGCGCCTGCTCCCCGTCGAGCGTCACCCTCCCGGCCGGCAGCCTGAGTTTGGCTGCCTTGTCGTCGATGGGCTCCCGCAGACACACCCGCACCCCGTCGACGGCGTCCACCATCTCCTTGAACCCGCTGAAGTCGACCACCATGTGATGGTCGACGCGGATGTCCGTCAGCTTCTCGACGGTGCGGATGGTGCAGGCCGAACCACCCACCTGGAAGGCCCGGTTGAACATCGCGAACACCGGCTCGCTGCGGCTGCCGTCCGCCCTGCGGCAGCCGGGGATGTCCACCATCAGGTCCCGCGGCAGCGAGACGGCGGTGGCGCTGCGCCGGTCGGCGGCCAGGTGCAGCAGGATCGTGGTGTCGGACCGCTCGCTGCCCACATCCCGCCCGTACTCCTGGTTGCCCTGCCCGGCCCGCGTGTCGGAGCCGATCAGCAGGATGTTCTGCGCACCCCGCACCAGCGAGGTGGGCCGCTCCCGCTCGTACCGGGCGAGTTCGGCGGCGGCCGCCTCGTCGGCGGTGATGTTGCCGTTGAGCTTGGCGTAGACGACCCAGCCGATCCCCGACGAGGCCATCAGGAACGCGGTCACCCCCAGCGCCGTACCCCACACCCAGCGCCGCCGGTGCCGCCGCGCCAGTCCCTCCCCGCCGGCCGAGGACCCGAGGCCGGGGCCGAGGGACTTGCCTGCGCTGTCGGGCACGTCCGGTCACACCCCTCCATGGCGTACGAGCGTCACGTGCTGCTCCTACGACGATGGCGGGAAGGGACCGGCAGAGCCGCCCTTTGCTACTCCATTCGGGTGACGGCGATGGGGCCGGGCCTGCGCGGGCGCGCTGCCCGGTGGGGCTCAGTGGCGGGCCGCGGTCCCGGTGTGCCCGTCGGGCTCAGTGGCGGGACGCTGTCACCCGTTCACTCTCGATCCGCTTCGCCAGGCCCTCCCCGTCCAGCCGGTCCAGGTTCCGGCACAGCACCACGGATCCGCCGACGGCCAGCGGCGCGTAGAGCCCCGCGCTGAGCCCGTCCCACGTGTCGTACGGCAGCCCCGACAGCAGCCGCGACCCGGGGCCCGTCAAATCCAGCGACGGCGCCTCGGACAGCGCCCGCTCGACGACCTCGGCCCCGCTGAACTCCGCCCCAGCGACGATCAGCGCGGGCTCCTCGGGGTCCACCGGGGTGAACGGCGCGAACCGGTCTCCCTGGCTCGGCGCCTCCACGGCGTAGTCGACGAACCCGTCCGGCGTCTGCGGGAACCGCCCGCCGAGCGGCCGCAGCGCGAGGGCGACCCGCTCGCCGCGGCAGGCCCGGGCCGCCTCCAGGGTGTCGGGTCCGCTCACGACGACATCGGCGGAGGCCGGGACGCCGGCCATGTCCGCGACCGCTCCCACCGACGAGCAGGCGAGCAGCCACACCGCCGTCTGCCAGTGGGCGGGCAGCAGCAGCGCGACCCGGTCACCGGGGCCGACGGACAGGTCGCCCTGCAGGAGGTTCGCGGTCTTGGCCACCCAATTGGCGAAGGTGGCCACGGACAGTTCCACGCGCTCGCCCGTGGCGTCGTCGTAGAAGGTCACCAGGGGGCGTCCGGCGTCCGCGGCGAGCGCGGAACGCAGCAGGTCGGCAGGGGTGCGATCGGTGGCATTCACCCGCGCAAGACTACGCCGGGGCGGTCCCGCGCACCGAGTGCCGGAGCCACCGGTTCGGCGCAACGCCGCCGACGCACCGTCAGTTCCCCGATGGCGGGCCACGCCGACCGTGTCCAGGATCAAGGGCATGCGTGGATTCCTCAGCTCCCCGGTCGGTGCCACCTCGATCGGCGTCACCTGCGCGGCCGCCCTCGTCCTCCCGGCGGCCCTGCCCGCGACCGCCGCGTCCCCGCGCGCGGGGCGACCGGCCGAGGCCGCGGTCCCCGGCAGCACCCAGTCGCTGCCGCTGGCCCCGCTGGACCAGGAACGCACCCCCGGAACCGCCCCCGAGCAGGGCCTGTACCGCACCGACGTACGGCACTTCTCGCTCGTCGGCGTGATCTGGGACGAC
>Ga0308176_10002023_pt1 | contig 12698 bp, 11 predicted proteins | sample PhyCR2_3_FD_203890 | JGI IMG/M metagenome (GOLD analysis project Ga0308176, IMG submission 203890) | Soil microbial communities from UC Gill Tract Community Farm, Albany, California, United States - DLSLS.C.R2 | ecosystem: Environmental > Terrestrial > Soil > Agricultural land | place: USA... | reverse complement strand
TCCAGTCCGGCGCCCTCTGTATAGCCGAGCACTCATGGGTTGTGAAGGCTTGCGATGCCGCGCCGGATCGGCACCCATGACATTCGTCCTGCCGGAGTCGGTACGCGCGGACCTGCCGTGAGCGGGCGCTCGGTTCGTACGCTGGCCGTCGTACCGCCGCCGCGGGACGGTGACCATTCGATCGGGGGACGAGAGACATGTCGTGGTGGGCGCGGGCAAGCGGGCCGCTGCGGGAACTGCGCGAGGCGCGGTCCCGCCGGCGGGCGGACATGGAGCGCTACCGGGCCGCGCGGCGGGCCGGACGGAAGAACGGCGGGGACGCGGCCGTCGACCACCCGGGGCCACCTCCCACCGGCTTCTCCCTGCTGCCCTGGCTGCTGATGGGCCTGGGGTCCTTCTCCAACCTGCTCCAGGGCGAGACCCCTAACCCCTGGATCGGCGGCCTGGGCCTGCTCACCTTCAACTCCCTGTACATCTACGTCACCTTCCGCTCCTTCGACCGGGACAGGCGCCGGGCGCCCTCCACCCGGGTGGCGCTGCTGCTGATGGGCCTGCTGACCACGGCCCTGGGTCTCGGGTACGGCGGCAGCTGGCTGATGTTCTTCCCGCTGCTCGGGCTCGCGACCGGTGCCACCCTGCGCGGTCCGTGGCTGGGCCGCGTCGGCCTGCTCCTCACGGTGTACGCGGGCGCCGTCTCCGCCGTCCGCGGCGGCTGGTCGGACGCCACGAACATCGCCTACGCGACCTTCCTGTCCAGCATGGTGACCGCCGCGATCCTCGGCCTGTCCGAGGCCGTGCGGGAACTGCGCGCCGCCCGGGAGGAACTGGCCCGGCGGGCGGTGGAGAAGGAGCGGCTGCGCTTCTCCCGCGATCTGCACGACCTGCTCGGCCACACCCTGTCGGTGATCGTGGTGAAGTCCGAGGCCGCCCGGCGGCTGGCCCCGCGCGACATGGACGCGGCGCTCACCCAGATCGGCGACATCGAGTCGGTGGGCCGGCAGGCCCTCACCGAGATCCGGGAGGCGGTGACCGGCTACCGCGAGGGCAGCCTGGCCACCGAGCTGGCCCGGGCCCGCTCGGCGCTGTCCGCGGCCAGCGTGGAGCCGGTGGTGCGCCGGTCCGGGACTCCGCTCGCCCCGGCGGCCGAGGCGTTGCTCGGCTGGGTGGTGCGCGAGGCGGTCACCAACGTCGTCCGGCACAGCGACGCCACCCGCTGCGAGATCACCATCGACAGCGCCGCCGAGCAGGTGCGGCTGACCGTCACCGACAACGGCACCGGCGGGGCCGCCCCCCGTACCGCGGAGGGCATCGGCGGCACCGGGCTGACGGGCCTGACCGAGCGCCTCGCGGCGGCGGGCGGCTCCCTCAGGGCCGGCCCGTCGCCGCGCGGCGGCTTCACGGTCACCGCCGAACTCCCGGTGCAGCCGGCCGGGACGGCTGCCGTCGGAGCGGCTACGGCGCCCAGGGAGAGCTGACCGCCCAGCTCACGTCGTCGCTCCACGAGGTGCTGCTGTCCCAGGCGTTGGAACCGCCGTTGCTCGCTATGTAGACGTTGTGGTCGAAGTGGCGCAGATACCGCGTCGGGTAGTTGTACGAGGCGAACGAGGTGCCCGTGCCGCTTCTGCCGGACTGCGGGCAGAAGGTGGCGTCGGCCCGGAACTGGGCGGTGCCGTCCATGGGCTGCCGCCGGAGCCGGTAGTCGAAGTGGCGCAGGAAGTCACCGGGGTAGTTCCGCGACTCGAAGGAGACGCAGGAGGCGTCGGCCAGTCCCCGGCGCACGATCCAGGTCGCGTCGCTCTTGTCGAGGGCGGAACTGCCCGACGTCACCGCCGAGATGACCGCCGCGTCGTTCTGGTGGCGGACGTACTCGGTGGTGCAGCAGGAGGTCGTCGCGCGCAGCGAGATCTCCGAGCCGGGCGTCAGGGACCCGGTGCTGCCGGTCGGGCCGCCGTAGCCGACGGAGACGATGCCGGCCTGGACGGCGTTGTCGGCGGCGTCCGTCGGGATGCCGGAGGTCATCACGCCCTCGAAGAAGGAGCCGATGGAGCCGTTGCTGTTGTCGCCGCCGGTGCCGAGGACGATCGCGCCCTCCTGGTGCATCGGGGAGTAGCCGCCGGCGGTGGGCTCACCACCGGAATAGGTGGTCGTGAGTCCGCCGGATTGCGCGTTGCCGTATTTCAGCGCGAAATGGTTCTGCCCGTTGTTCTTCAGCAGCGCGGTCACGAACGGTATGGGTCCGGTGCCGGTGTTCGAGGTGTTCCTGCTGTACCCGGCGTCCGACTGGAACAGCCCGTTCTCCAGATCGGCCTGTACCCAGGGGCCCTGCCCGTAGCAGGGCGCGAACCAGCACTCGGTGCCGAAGTTGATGGCGTCCATGTGGCCGTTGCCGGTGTCCATGTTGTTGGTCTCGGCGTTGCCGTAGTCGAAGCAGCAGCGGTTGTTGACGTGGGTGCCGGAGGTCACCATGTACATCCCCTCGGCCTGCCCGTTCACGGCCACGCCGGAGGTGGAGTTGTCCCGGTAGCCCATGCCGGCGGAGATCTCCAGGCCGTAGACCTGGTGGCCGCCGACCGTCACCGGAAGGGCGTCCGCGGGCGCCCCCACGTCGGCCGCGCCGGCCCCGCCCGCGCCCTCGATCGTGAGGTCGTTGTGGCGCGGGGACTGGTCGTAGATCTCGGTGATGACGCAGGTGGTGCCGGAGCAGAAGGAGTCCTGGGCGGCCGCGTCGGCGTATCCGCCGGCGGACAGCAGGCCGATGTTCGTCTTCGCCCCGTCCTTGGCGCGCTGCACCTGGTACAGCGGGCCGTTGTAGGAGGAGTACAGGGCGCGGACGAGGCTGTGCGCGGCGACGCAGGGCGTTCCGGCGGTGCCGTAGACGTCGCAGGGCAGCGAACTCGCGGCGGCGGCGGGCGGGGCGCCGGTGCCGAGCAGCAGCGCGGCGAGGGCGGCGCAGACCGCGAGGACGGAGAGGGCGGCGCTTCTCAGCCGCCGGGGGCGGGAGCGCAGAGGAGTGGGGATCACGGGTGCACCTCGGTCGGTTGTGGGGGCAGTGCGGATTCCGTACCTGGTGAGCGGTGGTGCGTGAACGGCCGGTCGGTATACCGGACACCGTTCGACCGAAATACCGAACCAATTCAGCCGTCGAAATACCGAACAATTACCGGAAATGCAGAGGCGATTGTTTGCGTATTACTGAGGGGCCGTCAACCCCTGCGGTACCGAACGAGGGGGAGTCTTTATGAGCGGCTCTGGCTACCCTTGGCCCGTGAACGACATCCGAGTCCTGCTCGCCGAGGACCAGGGCATGATGCGCGGGGCCCTCGCCCTGCTGCTCGGCATGGAGGACGACATCGAGGTGGTCGCCCAGGTGTCGACCGGCGACGCGATCGTGGAGGCGGCGCTGCTGCACCGGCCGGACGTGGCCCTGCTGGACATCGAACTCCCCGGCATCAGCGGCCTGGACGCGGCGGCCGTGCTGCGGGAACAGGCGCCCGGCTGCCGGGTGCTGATCCTGACCACCTTCGGCCGGCCCGGCTATCTGCGCCGGGCCATGGAGGCCGGCGCGGCCGGGTTGCTCGTCAAGGACGGACCGGTGGAGGAACTGGCCGCGGCGATCCGGCGGGTGCTCGGCGGGGAGACCGTGGTCGATCCGGCCCTGGCCGCGGCCGCGCTCAGTGCCGGGCCGAATCCGCTGACGGCCCGTGAGCGCGAGGTGCTGAAGGCGTCGGTGGACGGGGCGACGGTGGCCGACATCGCCGGCCGGCTCCATCTGTCCGAGTCCACCGTCCGCAACTACCTGTCCTCGGCGATCGGCAAGACCGGCACCCGCAACCGCGCGGAGGCGGTTCGGGAGGCCCGGCAGCAGGGGTGGCTGTGAGCTACATGATCACCTTTGAGGTCAGGTAGCTCGTCCCCGCCGGGGCCACGCCGACGAAATAGTCGGCCGGGGAGCCGGCCGCCGCGTGCGGCAGGACGACCGTGCTGTCGCCGTTCTTCCAGGTGAGCCTCACCTGGCGGGCTGTCTTGTCGACCGTGCCCACCACCAGCCGCAGGGCGCCGTCCACATTCTTCCCGGCCAGCGGGATCACCGCCGCCGATCCGGCCACGTAGTCACGCCGCTCACCGGTGTCGAACATGATCGGCCGCAGGGGCTCGTCGCCGTAGTACAGGCTCGCGTAGTGCGACGTCATGCCGACCAGATGCGAGCGTTCGGGCAGCACTCGCGCATCGATCCCGTACCTCCTCATCGCCTCCAGTTGCCGGTCCGCCTCCGCCTTGTCCCGCGGCGGGTCCCACACGGAGATCTCGACCCGCCACCCTGTTCCGTGGTCGGTGCCCCGTGCCACCTCCGTGAGGTGCGGCCGGTCCGCGTGCCGCCCCTGGGTCGCCACGGTGGCTCCCTTGTCGTGCCGGCCGCCGCCCGGCAGCCCCGTGACCGCCAGTGTCGCCCCGGTCGATCCCGCCAGCACCACCGCCGTGGCGGCCGCGACCGCCCAGCGCCGCGCCCTGCGCCGCCGGCCGGCGCGCATGACCGCCTGGACGGGGGCTATACCGATCTCGACCTCGTCCGCGGCGTCCGCGAGGAGGAGGGCGATGTCCGTCTGTGTCATGTCGTGGTTCTCCCGGTCCGCGCTCATCACTTCCGCCCTCCGTGCGTCACCATGTCGGCCAGTCCCGGTATGGCCCGGAGTTTCGCGATCCCCTTGGCGGCGTTGCTCTTGACCGTGCCGACCGAGCAGCCCATCGCCTCCGCCACCTGCGTCTCCGTCAGGTCCTCCCAGTAGCGCAGGACCACCGCCTCCCGCTGCCGCGTGGGCAGTGCGGCGAGAGCCGTGAGCAGGGCGCTGCGGTCGTCGGCCTGGGCGATCCGGTCGCCGGTGTCGGCCACCTCGCGCACCAGACCCGAGTCGTCCCTCGGCGCCAGGAACTCCTTCAGGCTCCTTCGGTGCCTGCGTGCGTGCAGGTTCATCATCACGCGCCGTACGTACGCCTCCGGATCGTCGGCCGCTCCGACCCTGCGCCAGGCCACGAAGGCCCGCTCGAGCGTCGACTGGACCAGGTCCTCGGCGGCGTGCTGCTCCCCCGTGAGGAGATATGCCGTACGCATCAGCCGCGGCCAGCGGCCGGTCATGAAGCTCTGGAACTCCTCGTTCCGAGCCTGCTTCCGTTCCCCCATGAGCACCTCCTAGATGTCAAAAGGAGTCCATGGGCGGCCCGGATCGTTGCCTGCCCGGGCAAGATTCCCGGAAAACGCCGGCCGGCGCCCCCGAGGGAGCGCCGTGGACACTGACGGGAGGTCAGAAACCCATGGGCGGGTCAAGGATTCGTTAGGGGCTCGAAGCAACGGAATAGTTGCCCGTGCATACGAGGTTTACCCGGCACTCATGTCACCCGGGAGGCCGAACTCAATGACGCACACGACGACCGACCAGCCCGGCCGGAGGGCGAGCGGGGCCGTGGTCCCGGTGCTCGCCTTCGCGGGCATCGTGGTCGCGGTGATGCAGACCCTGCTGGTGCCGGTCATCAAGGACCTGCCGCAACTACTGGCGACCGCTCCCAGCAACGCCACCTGGGTCCTCACCTCGACCCTGCTGTCCGGCGCCGTGGCCACCCCGATCATGGGCCGGCTCGGCGACCTCTACGGCAAGCGCCGCATGCTGATCCTCAGCCTCGCCGTGATGGTGGCGGGCGCCCTGGTCAGCGCCGTCACCAGCACGCTGCTCACCATGATCGTCGGCCGTACCCTGCAGGGCTTCGCCATGGGCGCGATCCCGCTGGGCATCGGCCTGATGCGGGACATGCTGCCGCGCGAGCGGCTCGGCTCCGCCATGGCCCTGATGAGCTCCTCCATCGGCGTCGGCGGCGGCCTCGCCCTGCCCGCCGCCGCCCTGGTCGCCCAGCACACCGACTGGCACGCCCTGTTCTACGGCGCGGCCGGGCTCGGCGTGCTCGCCATCGCCCTCACCCTGCTCGTCGTGCCCGAGTCCCAGATGCGCGCCAAGGGCTCCTTCGACCTGCTCGGCGCGCTCGGCCTGACCGCCGGCCTGGTGCTGCTCCTGCTGCCCGTCACCAAGGGCAGCGACTGGGGCTGGTCCTCCGGTACGACGCTCGGCCTGTTCGGCGCCTCCGTCGCCGTGTTCGCCCTGTGGAGCCTGTACGAGCTGCGCGTCCAGGCGCCCCTGGTCGACCTGCGCACCACCGCCCGCCGCGAGGTGCTGCTCACCAACCTGGCCTCGATCATGGTCGGCGTCAGCTTCTACGTCGTCTCGCTGGTCCTGCCCCAGCTCCTCCAGCTGCCCAGCGCCACCGGCTACGGCCTCGGCCGGTCCATGGTGGTCGCGGGTCTGTGCGTGGCTCCGCTGGGCCTGACGATGATGTTCACGGCGCCGGTGTACGCCCGCCTCTCGGCCCGCTACGGCCCGCGGACCACCCTCATCACCGGCCTGCTGATCATCGGCATCGGCTACGGCGGCGGCCTCGGCCTGATGGACGCCGCCTGGCAGACGATCGTCACCTCGGTCGTCCTCGGCGCCGGCATCGGCCTCGCCTACTCCTCCCTGCCCGCGCTGATCGTCGGCGCCGTCCCGGCCTCGGAGACCGGCGCCGCCAACGGGCTCAACACCCTGATGCGGTCCATCGGCACCTCCGTCTCCAGCGCCGTCATCGGCATGGTGCTGGCCAACACGGCGAACGACGTGGGCGGCGTCGCGATCCCCACCATGCACGGCTTCCGCGTCTCCTTCCTCATCGCCACGGCCGCCGTGGCGGTGGGCCTGCTGCTCGCGGTGTTCCTGCCCCGCCCGGCCCAGCACACCCAGCTGCGCGCCAGCAGCGAGGAGGAGGCCGGCATCCGGCACGCCGAGGAGGTCCTGCGCGGCTTCCGCGGCCGGGTGCTGGACGCCGACGGCACCCCGGTCGCCCGCGCCAAGGTCACCCTGATCGACCGCCGGGGCCGCCAGGCCGGGGCCACCCTCTCCGGAGAGGACGGCTCCTACGCCCTCGTGGTCCCCACCGAGGGACCGTACGTGCTGGCCGCCAAGGCCGCCGGGCACGGGCCGCTGGCCTCGGCCGCGACGCACGCGGGCGACGACCGCCCCGTCGACGTGGACCTGCCCCTGCCTGGCGGGACGGCCGGCGCCTGACCCGGACGCCCGGCCGGGACGCCCGAGAGAGCCCGGCCGCCCGAGAGACCTTGGACGCCCGAGGAAGCCCGGACGCCCGAGAGGCCCCGGGCCTGAGAGGCACGCCATACCCACCCCCTGTCGCCGCCCGGCAGGGGGTGCGGCAGCATGGGGCGCCCGGAAGGCCCCCCGCCCGGGTGTGACCGAGTACGACCGCACCGAGTACGACCGAGAGGAATCCCCATGCCCGCGGCACCCAAGCCCGAGATCCTGGCCGCGTTCGAGGCGGCGAAGGGGTTCATGCCCGCGGACGAGGGGCTGGCGTTGTACGCGGCCGCGGCCGAGGCAGGGCGGCTCGGGCTGCCGCTGCTGGAGGTCGGCACCTACTGCGGGCGGTCCACCGTCCTGCTCGCGGACGCGGCCCGCGAGGCCGGCGTCACCGCGCTGACCGTGGACCACCACCGGGGCAGCGAGGAGCAGCAGCCGGGCTGGGACTACCACGACCCGGAGACCGTCGACCCCGAGATCGGCCTGATGGACACGCTCCCCGCCTTCCGCCGCACCCTGCACCGGGCGGGCCTCGAGGAGCACGTGGTCGCCCTCGTCGGCCGTTCCCCGCAGATCGCCACGATCTGGAACTCCCCGCTCGGCCTGGTCTTCGTCGACGGCGGCCACACCGACGAGCACGCCACCGCCGACTACGAGGGCTGGGCGCCCCACGTCGCCGAGGGCGGGTTCCTCGTCGTCCACGACGTCTTCCCGCACCCCGAGGACGAGTTCACCGGACAGGCGCCCTACCGGGTCTACCTGCGGGCCCTGGAATCGGGCGCGTTCACCGAGACCGCCGTGACCGGGTCGCTGCGCGTGCTGCGGCGGACCGGCCCGGGGATCTGACCCCGGCGGGGTTCCCGGCGGTGCCCGGGGCGCTCGCCCGGTGAGACCCGCCCCCGCGGCCATGTGAGCGCCCCGCACGGCGGTCAGGGTCCGTCCAGCGGATCACGCCGCGGACGCGGGGCATGGCACGTCCTCCCCCCCTCTCGGCTTCGCGCGAGCGGACGGCGCCCCCACCGGCGTTGTCGTCGGTTGCCGACTCCCGCACGCTCGGCTTCGCTCGCGCGGGGATACCCCCATCGCGTCGACGCCCTCCTCCGCCCTGCGGCTGGACGCACCGGGCCCCGCTCACCCGCGTTGATCAGGCGCCGTTGCTCACCTGCGGCCCCATCCGCCGGACAGGCCCTAAGGTGGCAGACGTGTCGTACGTAGGACCGGACTTCGATCCCCCGCAGCCGCGCCGTCCCCGGCGCGGACCGCTGACCGTCGCGCTCGCCGCCCTGGTGCCCGGCGCACTGCTCGGCTGGCTCGTGTACGAGACGGTGGGCGGTTCGGGCGGGTCCTCCGGCGGCGCGGGCTCCGCCTCTCCCGCCGCCTCCTCCTCCGTCCGCGCGTCCGCACCGCCGGCCGCGCCCTCGCGGACCGGCGACTCCACCCACGACGCCAAGGATCCGGGCCCGGCGGCGGGCAGTTCGGCCCCCGCCGCCTCCGGCCCGCTCAAGGGCAAGGTCGTCGTCATCGACCCGGGCCACAACCCCGGCAACTTCCAGCACCCCTCCGAGATCAACCGCCAGGTGGACATCGGCACGAACCGCAAGGAGTGCGACACCACCGGCACCTCCACCAACTCGGGTTACCCGGAAGCCCGGTTCACGCTGGACGTGGCACACCGGCTGCGCACACTGCTGGAACGACAGGGCGCCACCGTGAAGTTGACGCACGACGGCGACTCCCCGCCCTGGGGCCCGTGCGTCGACGAACGTGCCCGCATCGGCAACACGGCGCGCGCGGACGCGGCCGTCTCGATCCACGCCGACGGCTCGGCGCAGGGCAACCGCGGCTTCCACGTCATCCTGCCCGCGTCCGTGCACGCGGGCGGCGCCGACACCCGCCCCATCGCCGGCCCTTCGGAGGACCTGGGCACGCGCATCGCGGGCCGGTTTCTGCGGCTCACCGGCGAGCCGCCCTCCAACTACGTCGGCGACGGCACCGGTCTCGTCACGCGGAAGGACCTGGGCGGTCTCAATCTGTCAACGGTTCCCAAGGTGTTCATCGAGTGCGGCAACATGCGCGATACCAAGGACGCGGCGCTGCTGACCAGCGGCGCCTGGCGGCAGAAGGCGGCGCAGGGAATCTCTGAGGGAATCGTGAGTTTCCTGCGCGGGTAGCGATCGGCAGGTCCATCCGGGCGGACAGTGTGATCGTGCGGACGATAGTGTCGTCCCTACGATGAGGGGCCACCCCTGCGCTTCACACCGGGACCTGGAAACGACTTGGTGACAGCGACGCCTCCTCCGACGACGAGACGACCTACGAAGGACCTGCTGAAGTGAATATCCGCTCCCTCACTCGAGGCGACGGCGTGGTGATCGGAGCAGCGGTGTTGCTGTTCATCGCGTCGTTCCTCGACACGTTCGACAAGTCCGGCAGTGGCGCCCCGAACGCCTGGGACAACCTCGGCCTGGTGATGAGCATGTACGTCGGCGGCATCGCCGGCGCGGTCCTGATCGTCGTCGCCCGGGCGCTCCCGCAGCCGCGCAAGGTCATCGGGCTCGACCTCGGTCAGGTCGGCGTCGCCCTGACCATCTTCGCCGCGTGGACCTCGTTCTGGACCATCATCGACCCGCTGGGTTCGTTCAGCGACAGCTTCGACAGTCTCAACGTCGGCGCGGGTTCCGGACTCATCCTCGGTCTCATCGCCGCTCTGCTGCTGGCCGCCGCCGCCATCGCCACCCCGCTCGTCCCGGCCCTGCAGGCCGCGCTGGTCCCGGCTCCCAAGCCGGCCGCCCCGCAGCCCTACGGCGCCCAGCCGCCCAGCGGTTACGGCTACCCCGGCGCCCAGCCGCAGCCGGGTCAGCCCTACGGTGCCCAGCCGCAGCCGGGCCAGCCGTACGGCCAGGCCCCCGCTCCGGCGGCCCCCGCTCCGCAGCCGGCCGGCGGGGACTTCTCGCCGTTCTGGTTCGCCGTGCCGGCGACCCGCCCGCTGTTCGCCGAGGACGGCAGCGCGACGCCGATCGCCGAACTGGCGCCCGGCACCTGGTATCTCGCCGTCGAGCAGCGCGGTGCCGCGCTGGTGGCGCAGACCCAGGACGGCCGCCGCGGCGTTCTGCAGGACACCTCGGGGATCCAGCGCGGCTGAGCCGCCACCCGTACCCCCGTGCACGGCCCCTCGCCCTTCCGGGCGGGGGGCCGTCGCCGTACGGCCCTCCGCGGGACGGTATTTGACGCACCGTCAGCCGTCAGGCGGACCGCCGGAGTCGAACACCGCCGGGTGAACGCCGTTCTAGGAACCGTTCTTGACCTCGGACAGGGACGGCACCTTGTTCTTGACCTCGGCGCCCGCGTTCTTCCCGGCGTCCTTCACCTTGTTGATGACGTCGTTGAAGTCGTTGGCCGCCGAGCCGTCGCCCTTGCGGAGCTTGGCGGGCAGGCTCTTCAGCGACTCGATGCCCGCCGTGATGGGGGCGATGGCCTTGGAGAGGGTGGGATCGCCCTTGGCGTTGCGCACGGCCGCCTTCAGGCGGTTGTACGCGAACGCGCCGGCGAGGGCCGCCTTGACGAGGGTCAGCTTGCGGCCGTGCGCGCCCTTCTTGAACTTCCCCGCCTTGTACGGCTTGTAGATCCACTGGTAGGTGGCACCGGCGGCGAGACCCGCGTTCGCCACGAACCGGGTCTTGGCGAACTTCTGCTTCTCGGCGGAGGTGCTGGGGCTGGGCTCGGCAGCCGCGACGGCGGCCGTCGGGTTGCGCTGCGAGGTGTCGTGGCTCGAGGCGTAGGCCGTGGAACCGGCGAGCAGGGCGCAGCAGAGGGTGAGGGCCACGGCGATGTGGCGTATCGGTACGGGCACGGTGTCCTCCCGTGGAGGTGTCGCGTTTGGTCCGTGTGCTCCGTGGAGCCGTGTGACCTCACGCACCTCATCCGAAACATGGACATGTTTCGCAACATGCGCACGCCTCGCCCCAGTTCGACGCGCTGAGTAGCCGATCGACTACTCAGCGCACCGTCGCCTGTCAGTCGCAGCAGTCGGGGTCGAGCCCGGACGGCAGGTACTCCCCACCGAAGACCGCGCAGGTGGCGTCGTGGCCGCCCAGCGCGGCGACGGCCAGCAGCAGCGAACCCGCCGTCCAGGTGGTGAGCTCGCGGGGCCATATGGCGTCGTCGTCGAAGACGTAACCCGTCCAGTACAGGCCGCTCTCCGCGTCCCGCAGGTGCTGCACCGACTGCAGGATCTCCAGCGCGCGGTCGGACTCGCCCATCGCCCACAGGGCCAGCGCGAGTTCGCAGGACTCGCCGCCGGTCACCCAGGGGTTGGGGACGACGCAGCGCACACCCAGGCCAGGGACGACGAAGCGGTCCCAGCCCGCCTCGATGCGCTCCTTGGCCTCGGTTCCGGTGAGCGCGCCGCCGAGGACGGGGTAGTACCAGTCCATCGAGTAGCGGTCCTTGTCGAGGAAGCGCTCGGGGTGGCGGCGGATGGCGTGGCGCAGCGCCCCGGCCGCCAGCTCCCAGTCCGGCTGCGGCTCCTCGCGCTGCTCGGCGATGGCGAGGGCGCAGCGCAGCGCGTGGTGCACGGAGGAGCTGCCGGTGAGCAGGGCGTCGGCCGCGGGGGTGCCGTCGTCGTCGCGGCGCCAGCCGATCTGGCCGCCGGACCGCTGCAGCCGCAGCACCCACTCGACCGCCGCGTACACGGTGGGCCACATGCGGTCCAGGAACGTGTCGTCGCCGGTGGACAGGTAGTGGTGCCAGACGCCTACGGCGATGTAGGCGACGAAGTTGGACTCGCGGCCGCGGTCGGTGACGTCGTCGTGGGCACCGTCGGCGTAGGCCGCGTACCAGGAGCCGTCCTCGTTCTGATGGGCGGCGAGCCAGTTGTACGCCCGCTCGGCGGCCTCGTGCTCGCCGGCCGCGTCCAGGGCCATGGCGGCCTCGGTGTGGTCCCACGGGTCGAGGTGGTGGCCACGGAACCAGGGGATCGCGCCGTCCTCCCGCTGCACGGCGAGGACGCCGCGCACGGTCGCGGCGGCCTCCTCGGCGGTGAGGACCCCGGGCAGGACGAGGTGTTCTGTCCGGGGGGTGGTCACTTGGCGGCCGCCTCGGAGGTCTCGTCCACCCGCGGGAGGTGGGGCTTGGTGGCGTAGACGACGAAGCTCTTGCCGATGACCGGGTTCAGCGCCTGTTCGGCGATCCGGGTGGCGAGCGGCTTCTTCATGATGTCCCAGACCAGCAGCTTGTGGTACGCCCGCACCGGCAGCGCCTTGTCGTTGTCCACGCCGAACGCGCACTTCAGCCACCAGTAGGGCGAGTGCAGGGCGTGCGCGTGGTGGCTGCCGTACGGCCGCAGGCCGGCCTCGCGGACCTTGCCCAGCAGCTCGTCGGCCTTGTAGATGCGGATGTGGCCTCCCTCGACCTCGTGGTAGGCGTCGGACAGCGCCCAGCAGACCTTCTCGGGGCCGTAGCGGGGCACGGTGATGGCGATGCGGCCGCCGGGCCGGAGCACGCGCACCATCTCGGCGAGGATGCCCTTGT
>Ga0308176_10002022_pt1 | contig 12698 bp, 11 predicted proteins | sample PhyCR2_3_FD_203890 | JGI IMG/M metagenome (GOLD analysis project Ga0308176, IMG submission 203890) | Soil microbial communities from UC Gill Tract Community Farm, Albany, California, United States - DLSLS.C.R2 | ecosystem: Environmental > Terrestrial > Soil > Agricultural land | place: USA... | reverse complement strand
GGCACCATGCCGGCGTTGACGAACAACAGGTTCGGGTCGTCGAGCAGCAGCGAGGCTGACGGCACCGCCTGGTGGCCGTTGCGCTCGAAGTGAGCGACGAACCTCCGGCGAATCTCCGCGGTGTCCATCAGTTGCTGCCTTCCTCTTCTTGGTTGTCAGTGCCCTGGGTATGGGAGCCCTGGACGTGCGAGCCCTCGGTGCGCCTGGACGGCTCGGTGTCCGGGTCGCCGGCGGCCCGGTGCCGGCCCGGCCCGAGCTCTGGTCTCCCATGAGGCCCGAGCCCGTAGCGCTCACGCAACTCGGTTTCGCGCTCGACCTTGCCCTGGGCGACCTCGTCGCGGAACATCCGCAGGCCCAGCTCGAGGCTGCCGAGCCGGTCCCGCAGCCCGTCGGCGGTCAGCGCCTCCGCGGCGCGACGGCCGCGGACCATCGCGTAGACCCCGGCACCGGCCCCGGCGACGAACCAGATGCCCCGGCTCATGCAGCACCTTCGGCGCGCTGGCGGGCGGCGAGGTCCCGGCGTGCGTCGCGCACGTCGACGCGCCGCTGCTTGCGGGCCCGCTTGACCTCTTGCTTCATCTCGAAGCGGATCCGGTTGCGGACCTCGGGTGCGAGGGCGCGGCGGAGCCCATGGCCCAGCGACGCAGCCTTGACCACGGTCTCGCGCAGGACGATGTCGGCGAAGAGGACCCGGTCGACCTCCGGGACATCGCCCCCGGCGTCCTGGTCGGGCTCGCCGAGGTGCGTGATGACGTACTCGGTGCGGGCGGTGCCGACCGCCGCGGGCGCCGGCGCGGCCAGTCGGTGCTCGATGTCGGCGACCTGGGCCCGCAGGGAGGCCGTCTCCTCCCGGGCCGCGACGAGCTCCCGGTCGGTCCGGGCCCGCACACGCAGCAGCGTGACGGCCAGGGTGAGCGCCAGGAGGGCCAGCACGGCCGCGATCCCGGGCACGATCCACTGCAGCATCACAGTGCCAGACCCTATCGCGGGCGTCTGCCGCCCCGGACCAGCCGTCGGATCCGCTCCCACCGCTCCTTGACCGCCGCTTCAGCACCGAGGGCCGTGGGGCGGTAGTACTCCGCGTCGGCCACGACGTCCGGGGCGTACTGCTGCTCGGCGATCCCGTAGGGCTCGTCGTGGCTGTACTTGTAGGTGCTGCCGTGGCCGATCTTCCTGGCCCCCGCGTAGTGCGCGTCGCGCAGGTGCGGGGGCACGGGGCCGATCTTGCCGGCCTTCACGTCCGCGATCGCGGCGCCGATGGCGGTCGTCACGGCGTTGGACTTCGGCGCCACCGCCAGCGCGATGGTGGCGTGGGCGAGCGTGAGCTGGGCCTCGGGCATGCCGATCAGCTGCACGGTCTGGGCGGCAGCCACCGCGGTCGTGAGCGCCGTCGGGTCGGCCAGCCCGATGTCCTCGCTGGCGAGGATGAGCAGGCGGCGGGCGATGAAGCGGGGGTCCTCCCCCGCCTCCATCATCCGCGCCAGGTAGTGCAGGGCCGCGTCGGCGTCCGAGCCGCGCACGGACTTGATGAACGCGCTGGTCACGTCGTAGTGCTGGTCGCCCTGCCGGTCGTAGCGCACGGCCGCCTGGTCCACGGCGGTCTCGGCGGTCTCGAGGTCGATGACCTCCTGACCCCGGGCGGTGGCGGCGCCGGCGGCCGCCTCGAGGTAGGTGAGCGACCGCCGGGCGTCGCCGCCGGCCAGGCGCACCAGGTGGTCGAGCGCCTCGTCGCTGACCTCCAACCGACCCGCGAGGCCCCGCTCGTCGACCACGGCCCGGGCCAGCACCGACCGGATGTCGTCGTCGGTCAACGACTCCAGCCGCAGCAGCAGGCTGCGGGAGAGCAGCGGGGAGATGACGGAGAAGAACGGGTTCTCGGTGGTCGCGGCGACCAGTGACACCCACCGGTTCTCGACGCCCGGGAGCAGCGCGTCCTGCTGGGCCTTGCTGAAGCGGTGCACCTCGTCGACGAAGAGCACGGTCTCGCGACCCGTGGCCACCAGCTCCGCGCGCGCCCCGTCGATGGCCGCGCGGACCTCCTTCACGCCCGCCGAGACCGCCGAGACCTCGACGAAGCGACGGTTGGTCTGCTGGCTGACGATCGAGGCGATCGTGGTCTTCCCGGTGCCGGGCGGCCCCCACAGGAGCAGGGACATCGCCTGGTCGCCCTCGATGAGGCGCCGCAACGGCGCACCCTGGGCGCGCAGCTGTTCCTGCCCGACCAGCTCGTCGAGGGTACGCGGACGCAGCCGCACCGCGAGCGGTGCGGCTGCGTGACCGACGTCAGCGTGCGTGCCGGCCGTGCTGGGGACGGCGGGACCGCCGACCTCGAACAGTCCGTCCACGGACCGCCGTCAGGCCTTCGCCATCGACCTGCGCTCGAGGTCGAACCAGGTGTCGGAGAAACCGGGCTCGTTGCTGATCTCGGCGGCCGGTGCAGCACCGGCGTCCGGAGCCCCGGTGTCGTCGACACCCAGCAGACGCGGGGTGATCGGCTTCTCCGGGTGGTGACCCAGCTCGCCGGGGAAGTGGCAGGCGACCTTGTGGCGCTTGCCGATCTGCAGCAGCGGCGGCTCGGCCCGGGCGCAGATCTCCTGGGCCAGCGAGCACCGGGTGCGGAACCGGCAGCCCGACGGCGGGTTGATCGGGCTGGGCACGTCGCCCTCGAGCCGGATCCGCTCGCGCCGGCCACCGATGGCGGCCTGCTTCACGTCGGGCACCGCGGACAGCAGCGCCTGGGTGTAGGGGTGGTGCGGACGCGAGTAGAGCGTCTCCCGGTCGGCGATCTCCACGATCTTGCCGAGGTACATCACCGCGATCTCCGGGCAGAAGTGCCGCACCACCGCGAGGTCGTGGGCGATGAAGAGGAACGCGATGTTGAACTCGCGCTGCAGCTGCTGCAGCAGGTTGATCACCTGGGCCTGGATGGAGACGTCGAGCGCCGAGACCGGCTCGTCGGCCACCAGGACCTTGGGCTGCAGGGTCAGCGCGCGGGCGATGCCGATGCGCTGGCGCTGGCCGCCCGAGAACTCGTGGGGGTACCGGTTGTAGTGCTCCGGGTTGAGGCCCACGATCTCGAGCAGCTCCTGCACCTTCGGCAGGATCTGCTTCTTCGGCAGGATCTTGTGGATCGCCAGGGGCGCACCGATGATCGCGCCGACGCTGTGCCGCGGGTTCAACGAGGTGTACGGGTCCTGGAAGATCATCTGGATCTCGCGCCGCAGCGGCTTGAGGCTCCGGGCCGAGACGTTGGCGATGTCGCGGCCCTCGAAGTTGATCGAACCGCCCGTGGGCTCGTAGAGCCGGGTGACCAGACGGCCGGTCGTCGACTTGCCACAGCCGGACTCGCCCACCAGGCCCAGCGAACCACCGACGGGCAGCTGGAACGAGATGCCGTCGACGGCCTGGACGTGACCGATCGTGCGGCGGATCAGGCCGGACGACTTCACAGGGAAGTACATCTTGAGGTTCTCGACCGAGAGCACTGCCTCGGTGTTCTCCGTGGTCACCGGAGCCCGGTGCTCATCGGTGGCCACGGCCGGGGCGGGGACCGCGTCCTCGTGCGACGGGTCGGTCGTGGGGGTCTGGTCCATCACTTCTCCTCGATCAGCTCAGGAGCGATCTCGGGGAGGATCTCCTTCGCATAGATCTCATCGGGGTTCGCCAGGTGGCAACGCTTGAGGTGCTCTCCGCCGCTCACGCCGGGGACGAGCTCGGGCAGCTCGGTGCGGCACAGATCGCCTGGGACCTTGTCCTTGTGCGTGCAGCGAGGGTGGAAGGCGCACCCGGACGGCGGGTTGAGCAGGCTGGGCGGGTTGCCCGGGATCGGGATCAGCTTGGCGCTGGTGTCCCCCCTGACGTCGGGGACGCTGGAGAGCAGACCCCACGTGTACGGCATCTCCGGGTGGGTCAGGATCTCCTTGCACTTGCCGTACTCGACGGCGCGGCCGGCGTACATCACCAGGACGTCGTCAGCCATCTCCGCCACGACCCCGAGGTCGTGGGTGATGATGATGACGCCCGAGTCGAACTCCTTCTGGAGGTCCTGGAGCAGGTCGAGGATCTGGGCCTGGACCGTCACGTCGAGCGCCGTGGTGGGCTCGTCGGCGATGAGCAGGCCCGGGTTGTTGATCAGCCCCATGGCGATCATGGCCCGCTGCCGCATGCCGCCGGAGAACTGGTGCGGGTAGTCGTCCACGCGACGATCCGGCTGGGGGATCCCCACGCGGTCGAGCATCTCGATGGCCCGCTTGCGGGCCACCTTCTTGCTGACGTCGTTGTGGACCAGGTAGGCCTCGGCGATCTGGTTCCCCACGCGGTAGTAGGGGTGCATCGCCGACAGCGGGTCCTGGAAGATCATCGCGACTTCCTTGCCGCGGCGGCGACGCATCTCCTCGTCGCTGATCTTGAGCAGGTCGACGCCGTCGAGCAGGATCTCCCCGCTCACCATGGCGCTGGACTTGCGGTGCAGGCCCAGGATCGCGGAGCTCGACACCGACTTGCCCGAGCCGGACTCGCCGACGATGCCGAGCGTCTTGCCCTTCTGCAGCTCGAACGAGAGGCCGTCGGTCGCCTTGACGATGCCGTCGACGGTCGGGAAGTGGACCTTCAGGTCCCGGACCGAAAGAAAGCTGGACACGATATTCCCCTCAGCCGACGCGGACGCGCGGGTCGATGACGGCGTAGAGCACGTCGACGATGATGTTGGCAAGGATCACGAACGTCCCCAGGAGGATCACCAGACCGATGATGGTCGGGAGGTCGTAGGTGGTGTTGGCGTCGAAGGCCAGCTTGCCGAGACCATTGTAGTTGAACACGGTCTCAGTGATGATCGCGCCACCCATCAGGGCCGCGAAGTCCAGACCGACCAGCGTGACGAGCGGGGTCAGCGCGGCGCGCATGCTGTGCTTGACCAGCACGCGGCGCGACTTCAGGCCCTTGGCACGCGCCGTGCGGACGTAGTCCTCGCTCATGGACTCGAGCACGAAGGCGCGCGTCATGCGGATGTAACCGGCCATGTACAGCAGGGCGAGGGTGAGCCCCGGGAGGAGCAGTCCCTGCAGCCACAGGCCGAAGCCGTCTGAGATCGGGACGTACTCGGGGATGGCCACCAGCTGCCACTTGATGGCGAAGAACTTGAGGAGGAAGACGCCGATGAAGAACGCTGGGAACGCGTAGAAGACCAAGGCGCCGGCAACGATGCCTCTGTCCAGCAGTGTTCCCTTCTTCACCGCAGCCACCACCCCGAAGAACACCCCTCCGGCCAGCCACATGATCAGCGCGGCGAGCGCGATCGAGAAGGTGACCGGGAACGCTTCCTTGAGCTCGGTGTTCACCGTGGTCTGGTTCACCACCGAGTAGCCGAAGCACGGCGCGGGGCAGTTGGCGATGAGCTCGGGGGCCTTCTTGCGCAGCTCCGGGTCGTTGGGGTACTCACGCCCCTTGACGACACCCTGGAGGAAGTCGGTCCACTGAACGATGGTGGGCTGGTCGTATCCCAGCGCCTTGCGAGTCTGCTCGATGAGCTGGGGCGAGCAGTTCTTGCCGCACGCGTAGCGTGCCGCGTCGACCGGCGACGCGAAGAACAGCATGAACGTCACCAGGCTCATCACGATGAGCATGATCACGCCGACGATGACGCGCCGGACGACGTAGGCGAACATGGGTGGGACCACCTCGGGGGACTGATCTGGTCGTCATGGCCGGGCCCGGAGCTCCGGCCACATGGACGGGGGTGAGGCGGGGGCCTCTTGTGAAGGCCCCCGCCCCGGGTGCCGGGTGACCGCCGTCGGCGGCCACCCGGCTCAGGTGTTGCGGGTAGTACTAGTGAATCAGTGCTCCACGCCGATCGGACCGAGGTCCGGGTACGAGCTGGAGGACGGGGTGTTCATGTAGCCGGTCACCTTCGACCCGTGGAGCCAGTAGAAGTTGGCAGCCTCCAGCGGGATGTAGGCGGTGTCCTCACCGAGGACCTTGTCGGCCTCCTGCAGCGCCTTGGTCTGGTCGTCCAGGCTGGACGCGGACTGGGCCTGGTCGACGAGGGCGTTGAACTTGTCGCTCTTGTAGGCGCCGTAGTCCTGGCCGTCGGAGTCCGCGGTCAGGTTGATGCGGCTGTCGAACAGCGGCGGGGTCACGGTGATGGCGGAGGGCCAGTCGGCACCCCAGCCGCCCCAGATCACGTCGCTGTCCTTCGTGGGCTTCTGGATGACGTCGTAGTAGGTGTCGCCCAGGCCGTCGAGGGTCGTGCTGAAGCCGGCAGCGTCCCAGGTCTCCTTCAGCGCCGCAGCCTGCTTGTCGGCGGTGTCGGAGCTCGGGTAGGTGAAGGTGATCGGGTACGGCATCTTCACGCCGGCCTCCTCGAGCAGCTTCTTCGCCGCGGCGGGGTCACCCTCCTGCGGGCCGGAGAACGCCGGGTTCGGCTGGTAGCCGACCACGGACGAGCTCACGATCGACTCGGCGGGGCCGTAGGCCTTCTCGCCACCACCGGCGTTGATCCACGCGGTGGCGTTGGTCGCCGTCTTGAGGGCCTCGCGGACCTTCGGGTCGGGCATGTTGCGGAAGTTCGGCACCAGGTAGTCGACGTAGGGCGACTTCACCAGGACGGAGCGGTCGGCGACCGCACCCTCGATCTGGGTGTAGTACGACGGGGGAACGCGGCTGCTCGTCACGGCGTACTGGTCGTCACCGTTGTCGGCGATCAGCCGGTCGTAGATCGTCTCCGGGGTCTGGCCGACCGAGAAGTTGATCTCGTCCGGCAGCGCCTTGCGGATGTCGGTGGAGTCGGTCTTCGGGTCGTAGTTGGGGTTACGGACGAAGACGGCGCCCTTGTTCTTGTTCCACATGTCGCCCTTGATCATGTAAGGGCCGTTGGAGAAGATCTGGTAGTTCGACTTCGCGCCCTGGTCCTTGTCCTGGCGGTACGGGTCCATCATGTGCAGACCGGCCACCGCGAGCGGGAAGTCGGGCCACGGCTTCTTGAAGTTGTAGGTGATCGTGTTGCCGTCGCAGGTGATCGCCTTGTCGAACAGCGCCTGGCCGTCACCCTTGTAGGGACCGTCGTAGGCCGGCAGACCGGTCTTGGCATCCGTGGGGATGTCCAGGTAGGTCAGCAGGTAGTTCGGACCACCGGTGATGACGTCGGTCGCGAACACGCGCGAGGCGCCGTACTTGAAGTCCTCACAGGTGACGGGCTTGCCGTCCTCCCACTTCACGCCGTCCTTGAGCGTGAACTTCCAGACCTTGCCGCCCTCCGAGGAGGTACCGGTGTCGGTGGCCAGGTCGGGGACCGGGGTGTTCGACACCTTCGGGTCGGTCGAGATCGGGAACGCGACCAGCGAGCGGTAGACCGTCCGGCTGAAGTTCGTCATCTCGACGCCGAGGTAGCTGCGCTGCGGGTCGGTGTGCTCGAACGGGGCGTAGATGTAGTACTGCAGGGTGCCGCCTGCGGTGCCCGGCTGATCGGAGGAATTCGTGTTGCTGCTGCTCGAACCCCCGCCACAGGCGGCGAGGGCACCTGACATCGCCACCGCAACGGCGCCGGCAAGCAACCGCTTTCGATAGTTGACCATCACTTCTCCTTGTTCTGTGCGCCACGCGCGGGCGGCACCTCCGGTGACTCCGTGCCACCGAAAATCGTGGGGTAGGGGTTATCGAGCAGTCTTCGGGTCGAGGGCATCGCGGATGCCGTCGCCGAGGAGGTTGAAGCTGACGACGATGATCATGATCAGGAAGGCCGGGGTGAAGAAGAAGAAGAAGTCGGCCGACGAGTAGTTGATCGAACCCTTGAGGATGTTGCCGAGCGTGGGCGTCGGCGGGTGGATCCCGACACCGAGGTAGCTCAGGGCCGCCTCGGCGGAGATGTAGGCCGGCATGGTCAGCGTGAAGGTGACCAGCAGCGGGGCCCACAGGTTGGGCAGGATCTCCTTGAAGTAGATCCGCGACTTCGAGGCACCGAACAGCACCGCCGCGTCCACGAACTCACGCTCGCGCACGGTCAGCACCTGGCCCCGGATGATGCGGGCGATGCCCGGCCAGCCGAAGATCCCGAGCACCAGCACGACGTAGGCGCCGTTGGGCAGCGGGTCGGAGAAGTTGCCCGGCAGGATGTTGGCGACCAGCTGGATGCCGATGGCGGAGAGCGCCAGCAGCATCAGGGTCACCGGGAACGAGAGCGTCAGGTCGATGAAGCGACCGATGACCGAGTCCATCCAGCCGCCGCTGAAGCCGGAGATGATGCCGAGGACGGCGCCGACGATGATCGAGATCAGGGTCGCGGACAGGGCGATCGCCAGGGAGAACGTCACGCCGTACCAGAGGCGGGAGAGGACGTCACGGCCGGTGCCGGGCTCCACACCGAGCGGGTGGTGCCAGCTGACGCCGCCGAGCTTGCCGTAGGGGATGCCGCCCGTGGACGGGTTCGTCAGCTCCTGGTGGAAGGTCGTCGGGTCGAGGACCCCGAACTTCACCAGGAAGGGCGCCGCGAGCGCCGCGAGCATGTAGAGGACGACCACCACGAAGGAGACCATCGAGAGCTTGTCGTGGCGGAACCGGCCGATCGCGAGCCTGGTCGGGGACTGGCCCGCCACCTTGGCGGTGTCTCCCCCGGACCCACCCGTGCTGCCGGGCATCTGCTCACTCTGCAGGTTGGAGGCCTGGACCGTCATGGCACCTCTGTCTTGTCGATACTGCTGTTGGTCAGAACCCGTGCCCGGATTGCGGACATCGGAGGGGTGGCAACCGGGGAGACTCTATGTGACGCGGCCCTCATCCACGATCACTGACGCGTAACGATCTGGTCTCGACCCCCGGTGGCCGATGTGCGTCGAATCAGCCCTCGGGGAGGACGTTCTTCGCGGGCCTGGCGTCCACGCCGGCCTCCTTGCGCTGCTCCGGCGTGATCGGTGCGGGCGCTGCCGTGAGCGGGTCGAAGCCGCCGCCGGACTTCGGGAAGGCGATCACGTCGCGGATCGAGTCGCTGCCCGAGAGCAGCGCGACGATCCGGTCCCAGCCGAAGGCGATGCCGCCGTGCGGCGGCGCGCCGTACTTGAAGGCCTCGAGGAGGAAGCCGAACTTCTCCTGGGCCTCGTCCTCGTCGATCCCCATGATCGCGAAGACGCGCTTCTGGATGTCCTCGCGGTGGATACGGATCGAGCCGCCACCGATCTCGTTGCCGTTGCAGACGATGTCGTAGGCCCAGGCCAGGGCGTTGCCCGGGTCCTCGTCGAAGGTCTCGAGGTCCTGGGGCGAGGTGAAGGCGTGGTGGACGGCCGTCCAGGCGCTGTAGCCGAGGGCGACGTCACCCGACGCGGTCGCGTCGGCGGTGGGCTCGAACAGCGGGGCGTCGAGCACCCACAGGAAGCTCCAGGCGTCCTCGTCGATCAGCCCGCACCGGCGACCGATCTCGAGGCGGGCAGCCCCGAGCAGCGCGCGGCTGGACTTCGCGGGGCCCGCCGCGAAGAAGATGCAGTCCCCCGGCTTCGCGCCGACGTGGTCGGCCAGGCCGGCCTTCTCCGCGTCGGTGATGTTCTTGGCGACCGGCCCACCGAGCTCGCCGTCCTCCTGGATGAGCACGTAGGCCAGCCCGCGCGCACCGCGCTGCTTGGCCCACTCCTGCCACGCGTCGAGCTGCTTGCGCGGCTGGCTGGCTCCCCCGGGCATCACGACCGCCCCGACGTACGGCGCCTGGAAGACCCGGAAGGGCGTGTCCTTGAAGTAGTCGGTGCACTCGACGAGCTCCTGGCCCATCCGCAGGTCGGGCTTGTCGGTGCCGTAGCGCGCCATCGACTCGGCGTAGGTCATCCTCGGCAGCGGCGTAGGCACGTCGTGGCCGACGAGCTTCCACAGGGCCACGAGGATCTCCTCGGCGACCGCGAGCACGTCGTCCTGCTCGACGAAGCTCATCTCGATGTCGAGCTGGGTGAACTCGGGCTGGCGGTCGGCGCGGAAGTCCTCGTCGCGGTAGCACCGGGCGATCTGGAAGTAGCGCTCCATGCCCGCGACCATGAGCAGCTGCTTGAACAGCTGGGGGCTCTGCGGCAGGGCGTACCAGCTGCCCGGCTGGAGGCGGGCCGGCACCAGGAAGTCCCGGGCGCCCTCGGGCGTGGACCGGGTCAGGGTGGGGGTCTCGATCTCGACGAAGCCGTGCTCGTCGAGCACGTCGCGCGCCGCCTTGTTGACCTTGCTGCGCAGGCGCAGGGCGCTGTTGGGGCCCGGGCGGCGCAGGTCGAGGTAGCGGTGCTTGAGCCTCGCCTCCTCCCCCACCTCGACGTGCTCGTCGATCGGGAAGGGCAGCGGCGCGGCCGCGCTCAGCACCTCGACCTCGTCCGCGATGACCTCGATGTCGCCCGAGGGCAGGTTGGGGTTGGCGTTGCCCTCCGGGCGACGGCTGACCGTGCCCGTGACCCGGATGCAGTACTCGCTGCGCAGGCTGTGGGCGACGGCCTCGTCGCGCACGACGACCTGGACGACGCCGCTGGCCTCGCGGAGATCGAGGAAGGCCACGCCCCCGTGATCGCGGCGCCTGGCCACCCACCCGGCCAGGGTGACGGTCTGGTCGACGTGGTCGGCGCGCAGGGCGCCGGCGTCATGGGTGCGGATCACGTGTTCTGCTCCTCGTTGCTCGTCACGACCTGCGGACGCAGGTCCTGCTCGGGGGGTGTCCAGGTGGCCGGGTCTGCCGCCACCTGCTCCCCCGTCCGGATGTCCTTGACCTCGTGGCCGCCGTCGCGGCCGGTGAACCAGACGTAGGGGATGCCGCGGCGCTCGGCGTACCGGATCTGCTTGCCGAACTTCTGGGCGCTGGCGGCGACCTCGCAGGGCACGCCGTGGGCGCGCAGCGCCTGCGCGATGGCGTCGCCCTCCGGTCGGCTCTCCTCGTCGTTGAGGGCGACCAGCACGACGCTGGGGACCTTGCGGTCGCTGCTCAGCAGCCCCCGGCTCATCAGGGGCACCAGCGAGCGGGAGATCCCGAAGGAGATGCCGACGCCCGGGTAGGTGTTGCGACCGTCGGAGGCGAGGGCGTCGTACCGGCCCCCACCGCCCACGGACTTCAGGAACTCGTAGCCGACCATGTAGATCTCGAAGACGGTGCCGGTGTAGTAGTCGAGACCACGGGCCAGGCTGAGGCTCGCCTCGACCTCGAACCGGTCGCTGCGTACGGCGGCGCACCCGTCGACGACGGCGGCGAGCTCGGCGAGGCCGGTCTCGAGCAGCTCGTGCTCGACCCCCAGGGCGCGCACCTGCTCGACGAAGCCGGTGTCGGTGCTGGTGATCGAGGCCAGCTGCAGGCACTGGGCGGCCTGCTTCTCGTCGAGCCCCGCGTCGCTGACGAGCAGCGCCGAGACCTGCTCGGCCGGCAGCTTGTCGAGCTTGTCGATGATCGTGATGACCGCCGCCGGGTCGCCGGCGCCGATCCCGCGGTAGAAGCCCTCGATCAGCTTGCGGTTGTTGACGCGCAGCCGCAGCGGAGGCAGCGGCACGGCGGACAGCGCCTCCGCCATCACCCGCGCCACCTCGACGTCGAAGTGGAAGGGCAGGTCGTCCTTCATCACGACGTCGATGTCGGCCTGGGTGAACTCGCGGTAGCGACCCTCCTGGGGCCGCTCGCCGCGCCACGCCTTCTGGATCTGGTAGCGACGGAACGGGAACTCGAGCTTGCCGGCGTTCTCGAGCACGTAGCGCGCGAACGGCACGGTCAGGTCGAAGTGCAGGCCCATGCCCGAGTCGGCGCCCTCGGCACCTGCCTGGAGCCGGCGCAGGACGTAGACCTCCTTGGAGGTCTCCCCCTTGCGCAGCAGCTGGTCCATCGGCTCGACCGCGCGGGTCTCGATCCCGGCGAAGCCGTGGAGCTCGAAGGTGCGGCGGAGGGTGTCGATCACCTGCTGCTCGACGAAGCGCTCCTCGGGCAGCAGCTCAGGGAACCCGCTCAGCGGGGTCGGCTTGTTGCTCATGACGGTTCAAAGTCCTCGGGTGACTCGTCCCGCGGACCCCGTGTCGGTCAGGTCCTGCAGGAAGGGGTTGGTCGCACGCTCGCGACCGATGGACGTCTGCTCGCCGTGTCCGGGAAGCACCACGATGTCGTCGGCGAGCGGCAGCACCTTGTCGGTCAGGCTGCGCAGCATCGTGGCGTGGTCACCGCCCGGGAGGTCGGTCCGGCCGATGGACCCGGCGAAGAGCAGGTCCCCGGAGAACATCACCTCGGAGACGTCCGCTGCGTCGTACGGCGTGCGGAAGGTGACCGACCCCTCGGTATGGCCGGGGGTGTGGTCGACGAGGAACCTCAGCCCGGCGAGCTCGAGGACCTGGTGGTCCGACAGCTCCTGCACGTCGTCCGGCTCGGCCCACTGGTAGTTGCCGCCGAGCAGCATCTGGGTCGTCTCGCGGGACATCCCGGCCATCGGGTCGATCAGCAGGTGCCGGTCCCGGGGGTGGATCCACGCGGTGGCGTCGTACGACCCGGCGACGGGGGCGACGCACCACATGTGGTCGACGTGGCCATGGGTGACGAGCACGGCCACCGGCTTGAGGCGGTGCTCCCGGACGACCTGGTCGACCCCGCTCGCAGCGTCCTTCCCGGGGTCGATGACGACGCACTCGTTGCCGGCCGCGGTGGCCGCGACGTAGCAGTTGGTGCCCCAGGGACCCGCGGGGAAACCGGCGATCAGCACCCCCGCACAGTACCCAGCACCGGACGGTCGCGT
>Ga0308176_10002019_pt1 | contig 12713 bp, 11 predicted proteins | sample PhyCR2_3_FD_203890 | JGI IMG/M metagenome (GOLD analysis project Ga0308176, IMG submission 203890) | Soil microbial communities from UC Gill Tract Community Farm, Albany, California, United States - DLSLS.C.R2 | ecosystem: Environmental > Terrestrial > Soil > Agricultural land | place: USA... | reverse complement strand
ACCGGGCGAGCCACACCCCGCAAGGACGCGCGGCGCTCGCCGCCTACCTACGGGGGGACCTCTGGCGCGATGTCTCGGAGGAGCTCGACCGCCTGCGCGTCCCCGTCTGGCTCGCCTGGGGCCGGCAGGCGAAGAACCCCCCGGTCGACCAGGCCGACCTCTGGCTCCGCCATCTCTCCGGCGCCGCCCTCGACGTCTTCGAAGGCGCCGGCGCCCTCCCCTACGCGGAGGCGCCGGCCCTGTTCTGCCGCGCGCTGGAGCGGTTCCTCGCGAAGAACACGGACTGACACGGACCTCACACGGACCGGCACGACCCGCGGGTGCTCCGGCCCGGCGGTGTTCGTCCCTGTGGGTCCGTGTAAGTCCGTGCTCCCTTGCTCCTCACCGCGGAAGCCGCATACCATTCCCCCTCGTCGCCTGAAGGCGGCATTTTTCCGAGGAAGAATTCATGAAGACGAAGATCCTCGTCACGGGAGCCCTCGGCCAGATCGGGTCTGAGCTGGTGCCCGCGTTGCGCGAGCGCTATGGGGCCGATCAGGTCATCGCCTCGGACATCCGCATGATGTCGCGCGACGAGCTCCTGCGCACGGACGGCCCCTTCGATTTCCTCGACTGCACCAACCAGCGCCAGGTCCAAGAGGTCGTGCAGCGGCACCAGATCCAGACCATCTATCACCTGGTGGCCCTCCTCTCCGCGGTCGGCGAAGGCAAGCCGCAGGTGGCCTGGGACGTCAACATGGGGAGCCTCTACCGCGTGCTGGAGGTGGCCCGGGTCAACGGCTGCGCGGTGTTCGTGCCCAGCTCCATCGGCGCCTTCGGGCCCGGCACCCCGCGGGACCACACCCCCCAGGACACCATCCAGCGGCCGACCACCATCTACGGCGTCACCAAGGTGGCGGGCGAGCTGCTCTGCGACTATTACCACCAGCGCTTCGGGATCGACACCCGCGGCGTCCGCTTCCCCGGCATCATCTCCTACGGCGCCCCGCCCGGCGGCGGCACCACCGACTACGCGGTGGAGATCTTCTGGGAGGCGATCCGCCACCGGCACTACACCTGTTTCCTGAAACCGGACACCCGGCTCGACATGATGTACATGCCCGACGCGGTGAAGGCGGCGATCGACGTCATGGAGGCCGATCCCGAGCGCCTCGTGCACCGCAACTCCTTCAACGTCACCGGCATGAATTTCACCCCCCGTGAGCTGTGCTCCGAGATCACCAAGCACATCCCCGAGTTCAAGATGGAATACCGGATCGATCCGGTCCGGCAGGCGATCGCCGACTCCTGGCCGAATTCGCTCGACGACGGCGCGGCGCGCCAGGAGTGGGGGTGGGACCCCCAGTACGATCTCCCGGCGATGGTCCGCGACATGCTCGAAAACCTGGAAAGAAAGCTGGCCGCCGAGGAGGTCCACAATGCCAATTGATCGTTTCGAAGCCGCCCTCTCCGCCGAGCTCGGCGCCCTGCGCGAGCGGGGCACCCTGAAGGGGGCCGAATCGGTGATCACCCGCGTCCTCCCCGCGTCGGGAGAGCGGGGGACGCGCTACCTGCTGGCGGGGGAGGGGGACAAACCCTTTCTCAAAATGAATTCGAACAATTATCTCGGAATGTCCCTGCGTCCCGAGCTCATCCACGCCGAGGAGACGGCGAGCCGGGAGCTCGGCGTCGGCCCCGGCGCGGTGCGCTTCATCAGCGGCACCTATCAGGCCCACGTCGATCTGGAGGCGCGCCTCGCCGCCTTCCACGGCCGCGAGTCGGCGATGCTCTCCAGCTCGGCCTATGCCACGGCGCTCGGCGTGATCGTCCCCTTGATCACTCCCGAGACGGCGCTGATCAGCGACGAGCTCAACCACAACTGCATCATCAACGCCATGCGCCTGGCCCGCCCCAAGGAGAAGCACGTCTACAAGCACCTCGACCTCGCCGGCCTGGAGGCGAAGCTCGAAGCCGCGGCCGGGAGTTGCCGCCGGGCGATCGTGGTGACGGACGGCATCTTCAGCATGCGCGGCGATCACGCGCCGCTGCCGGAGATCCAGGCGATCTGCCGCCGCTGGAGCGAGCGCTTCGCGGAGGACGCGGTGCTGATCGTGGACGACTCGCACGGCGTGGGCGCCTTCGGCCGCACCGGCCGCGGCACCGAGGAGTACACCGGCTCCGGGCCGGTGGACATCCTCGTCGCCACCCTCGGCAAGGCGTTCGGCGTCAACGGCGGCTACGTGACCGGGAAAAGATTGCTGACCGACTTCCTGCGCGAGACCGCGGCGACCTACATCTATTCCAATCCGATCACGATGGGGGAGTGCGCGGCGGCGCTCAAGTCGGTGGAGATCGTCGACAGCCCCGAGGGGCTGCGCCTGCTCGACCACCTGCGGGCGATGACCGCGCGCTTCGAGCAGGGGCTTCTCCGCCTCGGCTACGAGACCATCCCCGGCGAGCACCCCGTGGTGCCGCTGATGGTGCGCGACACCGCGAAGACCACCGCCCTGGTGGCCCACCTGCGGCAGCACGGCATCCTGGCGACCGGTCTCAAGTATCCCGTCGTGCCGCGCGGCGACGAATCGATCCGTTTTCAGGTCTCGGCGGACCACACGCCGGGGGATATCGATTCGGTGCTGTCGGTGCTGGAGAGCTTCCCGGGACGGAGTTGACCCCTCCCGGGGACGCTCCTGGTATGCTCACCCGAAGACTTCCATCTTCCCGCGGAGACCCTATGCCTCGCTTCCCCATCGTGGCCTCGATCGCTCTCCTCTCCCTGCTGCGCGGCATGCCTGGGGCCGCGGCTCCGGCTCCCCAGACCCTGTCGCCGGACCTCCGGGACTTCTATATCGACCTCCACCAACACCCGGAGCTTTCGCTGCACGAGGAGAAGACGGCCGCCAAGGTCGCCGACCGGCTCCGCCAGGCGGGCTTCGAGGTGACCACCGGGGTCGGCGGCACCGGGGTCGTGGGGGTGCTCAAGAACGGCGCCGGCCCCACCGTGATGCTGCGGACCGAGCTCGACGCCCTGCCGGTCGAGGAGAAGACCGGCCTCCCCTACGCCAGCACCGTGCGGGTCAAGGACGACGCGGGCGCCGAGGTGCCGGTGATGCACGCCTGCGGGCACGACGTCCACATGACGGCCCTGGTGGGCACCGCGACCGAGATGGCCCGCCGCAAGGCCGACTGGCACGGCACCCTGGTCTTCATCGGCCAGCCCGCCGAGGAGAGGATCCGGGGCGCCCGGGCGATGCTCAAGGACGGGCTCTTCACCCGCTTCCCCAAACCCGACTTCGTGGTGGCGCTCCACGACACCCCCAACCTTCCGGCCGGCCAGCTCGGCGTCACCTCGGGCTACACCCTCGCGAGCTCCGACTCGGTCGACCTGACGATTTTCGGCAAGGGGGGCCACGGCGCCTCGCCGCAGACGACCGTCGATCCCATCGTGATCGCCGCCCGCACGGTCCTGGCCCTCCAGACGATCGTCGCCCGCGAGAAGGACCCTCAGGACCCGGCGGTCGTGACGGTGGGCTCGATCCACGGCGGCAACAAGCACAACATCATTCCGGATGAAGTGAAGCTGCAGATCACCGTCCGCGCCTACAAGAAGGAGGTCCGGGACCACATCCTGGCCGCCATCGAGCGCATCGCCAAGGCCGAAGCGGTGGCGGCGGGAGCGCCCAAGGAGCCCGCCTTCGCGGTCGTCGAGAGCTGCCCCGCGACCTACAACGACCCCAAGCTGACCGCGCGCATCGCGGCGACCCTCCGCCGGACCTTCGGGTACGGCAACGTCCTCGACCTGCCGCCGCAGATGGCCTCCGAGGACTTCTCGGAGTACGGTCTGGCGGGAGTCCCGGCGGTCCAGTGGAGCCTGGGCGCCGGCGATCCCGCGAAGCTCAAAGAGCTCGCAGCGGCCGGCCAGCTGCCCCCCTCCCTCCACTCCAGCCTCTTCGCCCCCGACCGCGACCCCACGATCGCGACCGGGGTGGAGGCGGAGGTGGCGGTGTTGATGGATCTGCTGGGGAAGCGGTAGGGGGAGTTTCCTCGCGGTAGATAAGGAGTCCGCCCTGGTGAGGGACAGAGCGGTAAGAAGAACAGGTTTTCCAAATAGTTGGTTTACACCTCATTCGGTTCGAGGAGCTGGCGGTGGGAAATGGAGGCCGCGGCCGATCCGAGACACCGGCATCAAGGCGAAAGCCGGAACAGCGACTCCTTCGATCTACACCCCTCTCGGCCGCCGTCAGCTCTACCCTCATCCAACCCCCATTCAGGCCTTGACCTGCTTTCCGGCGGCATGTTACAGTAGTATGTGAATTATGCAAGAAGATCTATATCGTAACTGAGGAAGTTGATGTAATCTTGCGTCTCCTGTCGTGCTTGATAGTGCTCGCGTAATGTGAGCTTGAGGAGAGGTATGGAATTCGCAGTCCCGAAGGAAAAGGTCGGAGAACTAATCACCGATAGCGTCAAGGCGCTCCTTGAATCCCGACGACGTATGCAAGGGAGATTCACAGATACTGATGAAGAGTGGGGAGTAGGAGGTGAACATGGCCCCCTCACGAGTATGCAGGGTATCCGCACGGTACTCGGCGCGTACACTGCTTTAGCCGAAGATCAGGGCACTGACATCTGGGGTGCGATTGAGCCTGATTTGGGATCAATTTTTGACGAGTGGCAGGAGGTCCTGAAAGAGCTAGAGCGGGAGGGATATGGCGCTCGTCCACTCGACAAGAAAAACGCGCTGGCCGAGATTCTGAACGAGGGAGGTGCCAGAAAAGCCGGTGTTGGCGAGGGCTACGTCGATACGCTTTCTTGGTCAGTTTCGACGGCCGTTCTTTTCAACTACTCGGCAAGGGTGCTCCAGACGCAACGCCGGACCTCGCCGACGTCTGCCCTACTCGACAGTACACGCCAACAACTTGCACGAGCTTTGACGCTTCTGCTCGATGCACAGTGCGAGGATGGTGGATGGGGGTGGGCGCGAGGAGTTGAGTCAGGTCATCTCTACTTCACATGGTCGAGCATTCAGGGACTGGCAGATTACCTCGATTATGTACTTGGGGAGAGCGAGGCCCAGATCGGGGTCCCAGCAGACCACGAGGTAGTTTCTTGGCTCGCTGCTAACTTTCCTGATCTCCGCCAGCGGGTCGACGAGGCACGCAAGCGTGCGCTCGACTTCTTGGTTCAACGATATTTAGATAAGGCACTGAAGAGCGGTCTCGATCTATCTGACCTCACCTTGGAGAGGCGAATCGAGCCTCTCGACCGCCGGCACTCACGAGTCGTAATTTATTATGATCTGTATCTTCTTGAGTCGTTGATTTTGCTGGGTTACGATGTCCCCGGAGGCAAGATCTCCAGCGCTAACCGGGAAAGGATTTCAGACCTTTTTAAGGCCATTGTTGAGCGTTTCACCGAAATTCGCTCACTCCCAGATAGTGATAGTTTTTTGAGCGATCCAGATGCCTCAACCCTTCGCTTCCAGATTCTGTCCAAAAAGACGTTTCAAGGGAAAAGTCTCCATTCATTTCTCGTACAAGACCCAGGCCTCTGGGCTCAATTTCTGCGGACTATGATTCTTTACCGGTTCTATACAGAGCCCGGAGAAGGGCCCGACGGTGACATTATAGGTGCCGACAAAAGTGCGCTTCGCTTTCTCGTCGACGACCGTCGAGAGAGCGGTCAAGACATTGGTGATGCGCTTTGGGACCGAGTCGCCTTTAATCTTTCCATTACTACGCGATCCGTCGAGGCACTGATCGATGTGTATGACTACTATCAGCTTTTGTCTCAAAAAGATGTCTCCCCTAAGAGACAGGTGGATGGTGACCTTGCACCCATAATTGCCGAAGCTGTATACCCTTATTTATCAGCGAAGTTGCTCGCTGACTTGCCTGTTCAGCAGCCAAGTGGAGAGGGAGAGATCGATGTACCGGACTTGCGGCGTGAACTTATGGCATTTGTACGTAAGAGCAGCTTTGAGCGACTGGCAGAGCACCTTGAGGACACTTTAGAGCCGCTGAAGGAGGGGGATGGGCTCACGAGGGAGCAATTGCTCGTGAAATTTCTAGGGAAGGGACCTTCCGAGAAACTCGAGCGCGACGCACCAGCCGCGTACAAACTGCTTGAGCAGCTCGTGTGGCTTAACTTCTGCATAGGTGTACGCCTCCTTCCACTTCTACTCGCCGAGTCCGCCATTTTCCAGTTTTCTGAGCGAGAGGATGTAACGCCATTTCGACGCCTCGAGGCTGACGAAGAAAAGGGTCGTCAGACATTGCCCGACCGCTTCAAACTGGCTTTGCAGGAACTGATGGCAAATGAGATGAACACTGCTGAAACGAGACCCGGTGATCCTCCGAGCTACAAAGAACTTGTCAAGAGCCTTCTCGCGCAACCGCCAGCTCTCAAGGGAAAGGGTAAGTGACGCGTGGCATCGACGAAGCTCCTGATGTACTCTTTCAAAGGCGGCGCCGGTCGAACGGTGTCAACCGCTAACGTAGCTCTGATATTAGCGAGAGAGCTGAACCGGCGGGTGGTGTTGCTTGATATCGATGTTGAGAGTGCCGGTTCATCTGTCCTATTCGGTCTCGACGAGCGAGTGCGCCAAGGTAGCTGCTGGTCTATCCAGGATGTCCTTCGGGGGTACTCTATAAGGTCAAGTGACGAAGATGAAACAAAGCATCAACGTGAATCAATCGAGGTAAACCGAACGGATTTCGAGAGTCACCTGTGGCCCAAAATGCAGAGTACCGTGTGGGAGGGTAAAGACGCATATTTAAAGGTTCTCCCTTCACAGATCATCCTGAGTTCTGACCATGAACTTAAGGTCAGTTACCCAGAAGGACAGAAGAAGTTCGAGCACCTATTGATGAAGATCGACGGCCTCCAGGACTCTCCCGAGTTGATCATGTACGACTCGGCTTCCGGACAGCAAGCGACCGCAATGTTTGGTTTGATGAACAGCCATATTCTCGTGGTCTTTGTCCGCTGGAGCCGTCAGTTTATAATTGGTACAACGCAGTTCCTCAAAAGGTATATCTGTCAGGAGCGCTTTTGTCGGCGTATCAAACAGGTTTTTATTGTACCGACGGCAGTACCAGTTAGGAGGCCGCAGGGAAGGCTCGGAGCGGAGCTCGCTCGTCGTGAGGAGCATTTCCGCGAGGACATAACCCTTGTAAATGGAACTGCGGTGCGTGATTTCGGAGTGACGCCCGGATGGATTCGTTTGCTTGAGCCCATCCACGAGTGCGAAGCTCTCAAATGGGACGATCGCGTCTTTCTTCTTGAGGATGATAGCTTTCAGAAAGAGCCTGGAATTGGCGAGTTAATGCAAGATTATCGACAGCTTGCCGAAACCCTTGCCGCTGCTCTTCATTCTGAGGGGCGGCCAGAAAGACGTAGAAGATAACGTAATGCGAAAAACGTTTGATGGCATAGACGACGCTCTCCAGGTTTTGCGGCTCTTGCCGGATTGTATTATCCATGAGGCCGCTGCCGGCGCCGAAGATCTTGAGAATTTCTTATGGTTTCCCACGAATATTGTTGAGTTCGCTGAGCGCCTTTTGTCCATAGCGGGCCTTGCCGCGGTAGCAATCTATGTTGATCACCTCTTGGCGCCATCTGCCGACGCTGCGCGAGACCAGTTGATCGAGAATTATATTGGTACCATGCTCTTCGGGCGAGGATATGCCAATGGTATAGCCTGCTCGATAGTTCAGCGCTGTGGCGTAATCACCAATGGGCCGTTAGCCAAGGTAATCGAGGATGATCGCCCTATAACTCGTCTTGTAACTTCACGCCTTGAGGATCCAGGAAATCTTGTTCGCAGTCAATTGCACGATCCACCTGAGGCGCAACTGGCTGCTCTCGCCCGACAGCTTTTATTCCTTCGTCATTTTTCGTTCGCAGCAGATGAAAAGGAACCTTCGGTGCGATTCCGAGGGAATAAGTTGGAGGCTCGCCCATTCCTCTTTTGGGACGGCCGCGACCTGTGGCGGTTGCAGAGGCTAGTGCGAGAAGGCGGGGAGAGCGATTATATCCTATATGTGAACGCTGCAAGCGGTGAGGAGCGCCGAGAGGCCGTGCGAATAGATTCGCGGGAGCATCGGCGTATAGCAGAATTCACCAAGATCATAGGAATGCGCGAATTCCTCAGAGACGGCACGCCTCATGACGAAGCTATGCCCCAGAGTGTTATGCCATTGTTCGCGGAGGCATACCCGAATATGAATAGGCTCGCGCAAAAGATCTACGAAGAGACTACGGAAGGAACTCGATTCAAACTCTGGGTCGGTCCATTAGTCGGCGGTGACTACGAACAGGCGCGTAAGCTCCTCACAGACGAAGTCTTTGTCACTAATGCCATCATAAAGCAATGCCTTGACCGCGACCCTGTCTCGGTAATGGAGGCCTACTTCTTTGAAGAACCAGGAGATCCGGCTGATTACTTCAGATATCTCGTGCGAGATGAAGGTGAGAGGCGCAAGCTCGAGCAGCAAATCAGGCTCGGTGTTGCTGAATATGGGAACGGCTTGAGGCCCTTCTATTGTCAGTCCGAGCACCAAGAGGATCTTGATCAGCTTGTGAATCGTTATAGAGCACGGCTCGTGGCTCAAAAGATTGTTGGCTTGTTTGGATTTCCCATGCTTGAAAATATTCCGCAAGATGGCTTGGAAGACTACATACGACGCGCACGCACGTTCCAGAGCTATTTGGATGCAGCCCTTGACGATTCAGAGCCCGCAAAGGTTCGCGAGGGACTCTTGGCTTGTTCGCGAACCGCAGAGACTGTCCTCAAGACCCTCTTGCTCTTCTATAATTCGCTTCGCTGGTTTCGATCGGATCATCCGGAGGCCCTCGATGAACAGGGGAGAAGAAAATTAGTAGAATACGCGAGGGATCCAAAAATCAGAGGCTTTGGTACATTGTTGCGGATGTTTCGAGAGCTAGAAAGAGATCAAGAGGTGAGAGAAAGAGTGCGTACTCTTTTGGGAAGAGAGACCCTATGGCCCGAGGGCAACCATCAAAGAATATTTGGTGCGCTCGATAGGCTCAGGGAATGGCGCAATGAACATGCTCATGGGCGCGGGGGTTCAATAAACAATGCCTCAAAGCTGGTGGAGGGTTTCATAGATTTTTTGGACTGGCTGGTCGATCCTCTGAAAAAGCCTGGACAGACCGACTGGCGTATCTTTCCTGCGTTTTTGACGCTTAACGTTGTCACCAGAAATAATTGCGGAATTTCAAGCATCAAATACACGCTTATATCTAGGACTTCCCAACGACAGATCACTCTTTATACCCAACAGTCTTTTTCAGCGAACGCAGGCGCGTTCTTTGGTCTTCCCCATTTAAGCAAGACGCTAAAAGATCTTTGGGTCAATCCTATTCTTATTCCGGCCAGCTTGTTCCGTAGTCCTCGGGCCGGGGAGGCTAATGATGTCTGACTCGCTGTCTGATCCAGCCCTGGTTGGACGCCAAGATAAATCCCTCACTCCGCACGGGTTAAACCCGACGCGCAAGCTGTCGTTCGTGTGTCTCGGCTCGGCGTGCCCCAACACTTGCTGTGGGCCATTTCACGGGACTAGAGCGCTCGAATCAGCGTTGACCCAGACTGATCTCGGACAATTTCTGGGTGAGCCATCCTCTAGCCAGGTGGCCGAGCGCACAGTCAACATCTTTGCGGAGATAAGATTGACTCCTGATGATGTGGAGCGCTTACAGGAGGCCGGGCTCGATTCATTAATCGTCCGACGCGGAGCGCCCGATCAGCTTGGTTATTATATGCGTTTGGAGCCTGATGGTACCTGTGCTGCCCTTTCTCCGGATAGATTATGCGGTATTCACCCCTACCGGCCAACTCTATGCCGGGCCTTTCCTTTTTATGTTGACTTGTTTGCAGGTCTGAGCATGGTAAGTTCCTGCCCTGGCGTAGGAGCCGGAGAGCAAACTGTCGAAGAGTTAAAGGGTGAGATCGGGGCGGCGATAGACATGTATGAATTCTGGCTAGAGCAGATGCAAAAGGCGCCTCAAGTTAAATAGCGCGACGCGAGAACAGCCGAGAATGGTGCCAGGGTGGATAAGCTCCTATAACCCGAGATCCAGAACCTCGAAGTCAACCCTCCAAGAACGGATTAAAGATCTGGACCCCCTCCACGACCTGGCCATGAGCCAGGTCCTCGGACCAGAACCGTTTCGCCTTGGAAGCCTTGGCGACGACCAGGAGCATGGCGTCCCAGAATGAGATCTTGACCTTGCCGGCAAGCCTTCCGGCAGCCAGTACGTCCGTCGGAACAGGCGAGTAAATCGGCCAGAGGGAGAGGTCGGCCAGGACGGCCAAGGCCGTTTCTCGAGGCAGTGGAGAAGGGATCTTCCGGGTGACGATCCAGAAGAATTCCTGCATCACTTGAATACTGAGCCGGCCCGTCTTCTCGAGCCAGAGGCGCTCGACGAGCGATCGGGTACGGTCGTGTTTTGCGGGTGTTGTCGGGCCGTGTGCGTAGACGAGGATGTTGGAATCGACGAGCTCAGCGTTCATGGAGGTCGTCTCTCGTCCAGGTCGGCCGCTCGCCGAAGCCCATGGGAAGGCCTTGCCTCATCCGGGCAGTAGCACGGTCCCGGGCCTGCTCGTAAGACTGCTCCGGGGCGACCACCTCTTCGAGGCAAGAGCTCACCAGATCAGAGAGCGAGACTCCCCTCTCTGTAGCAATATGCCGCGCTTTGCGGACCAGATCCCGAGGGAGGGAAAGTTTGATGTTCTGGGTTTCCATATCCGGCTACAAAACCTCTCGCAGGCATTATAGATCCCTGACCGCGCTTACTCCTTCCTCACCCCATACACCCATCCACTTGGAGAGAGCCGTCAAGGCGCCCGTCTAGGCCAGCTGTAGCGCTCTGATCAGAGCGTCCCCACCCTCGATCACCTGCAGATTGAGCTCGTGCCCGTAGAGAAGGCCCATCCCGAGCAGAGGATCGGTGTCGGCAACGTCGACCGCGATGCGCCTCAGGTGGCCGTCCCAGAGGATGACCGCCTCGTGGATGTCGAAGGTGACCTCGCTGCCATCACCCAGCACGGCCCGGCCGCTCCGGCGAAAAGGAAGGCGGAGAGCCGCGATGAGGTCCGGAGGCAAGGTGAGATAGCCGTTGAATCCCGTATCGATGACAGCCTCGACGGCCTGCTCCTGGCCTTGAGGGCTGCGCACGGGGAGGCGCACGACCGCCTCGCGATAGACGTTGACCCGGCCGGCGATCATGCGCCCTCAGGCCGCCGTCGTCTTGAAGCGGGGTCCGAAGCGGCGGGCATAGCGGGAGCCTACCTGCCGGGTCCAGACCTGCGCGTCCGGGTGTCGGGCGAGGAGCCGGTCCGAGGCCGTGACCTCGTCCCGGTCCACCTCGTAATCTCCGGTTTCGATGTCGATGAGGGCAAACTTGCCCTCATCTTCCAGGCCGAGGCGTGGCAGAACCTCGCGTTCGAAGATCTCGTCACCTCGACGGGCGACCTCGTCTCGGCTGTAGCGGGGTACCATCGGCACGGAATTTGTCTCCTTCAGAGTACAAAACCTTCTTGCGGGAGCCATTATACCCCCGGCCGGGGTGAGGGTAGCCTGCCCCCTACGGCGTCTTCCCACCCCACGCCCCCAAATCCCCGCTCTCGAAGCCGTCTCCCAGGAGGGCATTCCCCGAGCAGACGCCCACGTTCGAGACGCTCATTGAGTCGACGTACCAGCCCGTTCCCACGGTGTTCTGGTCGTCCCCTTCGTGCCAGCGCAGTTGGACCGGCGTGCTGCCGAGGGCCGGGAGGTTGATCGTCACCCGCGTCATCGGGCCGATCGCGCCCCCGCACCAGCCCCGTTTCCCGGCCAGGGGGTTCGAGAAGCCGGCGACGATCGTGCCGTTGAAGCCCCCCTCCTGGAAGGCCGCGTCCGGCACCACGGACCAGGAGGTCCCGTTGGTCGAGTATTCCAGCGTGCCGCCGTCGAAGCAGTTGGCCGGGCTCTCGAAGGCGTAGGTGTGCCAGAACGTGAGGATGAAGCCCGCCTGCGGCGTGATCGCCGGCGAGACCAGGACCCGATCGGAGACGGCCCCCTGGCTGGCGGAGAGCCAGGAGTGCGTGGGCGATTGCGACCGCGCCGCCGACCAGATCCAGTCGGTGGACCCCTGGAGCACGGCGTGCGTCCAGCCCGGATTGTCGAAGCCGCCGGCCCCTTCGAAGGTCTCGGTCAGGATGGGCGTGACCGGGCCGGTGGGGGTGGCGCTGCGGATAACGGAATTCCCCTCTTCCACTCCGTTCGAGCTGTCGACCGCCCGCACGGCGTAGTAGTAGGCCGTGCCGTTCGTCACCGTTCCGGAGGTGTCGCCGTAGCTCGTGCCGGTGACGCCGCTGGCGAGCCGGTTCCCGGGGCCCGGGGTGAAGCCGGGGGTGGTCGAGCGGTAGACGTTGTAGGTGACCGGTCCGGCGCAGGCCGGCGCGGCGGCCGTCCAGGAGAGGGTGAGGCCGCAGGTGGCCGCCGCCTGGTTGGCGACGCTCGCGATCCCCGTGAAGCTCGGCGGCAGCGTGCATGGACCGGTCGCGATGGCAAAGACGCAGCCCGACGGGGCCGACTCGCAGCGGCCGGTGGCATCCCGCCCCGTGACCCGATAGGCATAGGTGAGGGTGCCCGAGACCGTGTTGTCGGTGTACGGGGAGCCGGCCACGGAGCCGGCGATGAGGACGTACGGGCCGGGCGATTCGCAGG
>Ga0308176_10002017_pt1 | contig 12726 bp, 10 predicted proteins | sample PhyCR2_3_FD_203890 | JGI IMG/M metagenome (GOLD analysis project Ga0308176, IMG submission 203890) | Soil microbial communities from UC Gill Tract Community Farm, Albany, California, United States - DLSLS.C.R2 | ecosystem: Environmental > Terrestrial > Soil > Agricultural land | place: USA... | reverse complement strand
CTTCGCCAAAATCTTGATCGGCTTTCCGCCGATCAGGATTTTATCTTCGCGGGCCTCCACTGAGGCCGCCAGCGTGCCATGGACGGAATCGTATTTCAGCAGATGGGCCAGTGTTTTGGCATCAGTCAGATCATTGATGGCGACGAATTCAAGATCCGTGTCATGCAAGGACGCGCGTAATACATTGCGCCCGATCCGCCCAAATCCATTGATACCGATTCGAATAGCCATTGGTGATAATTCCCCTTGAACTGTCGCTTGAAAAGCAATCGTCTATGGACAAAACAAACAAAAAAGCCGGCCGTATTGTGGCGACCGGCAAGCCTGGAGAATCGTAGCGGGGGTGGGACAGGTTGTCAAGACATGAAAGAGGAAGGGGCGTGATGTGGCCTCCGCTCTGTGCTTCTGCAACATGCACGATTAGAATGTGCTCGCCAGGAAGGGGCGCGTTCTGCGCGCTTGAGGTGGCAGGTGAAATAGAGGCGCAGTGGGGGCGAACCACACCAGACCGGGAGCGGGAGAATCATTAGAGAAAAGAGGAGGAGAGAGAAATAAAGGAAAGTGTCAATTAGGAAGCCGGTAAACTGGCTTCGCTCAAACAGTAGCCGCTTCACCCTTGCAAAGATTGACTTTTTGATCGTTTGCGGCATGCTTTTTCACATGCACTGTCCTCACTGTCAGTTTCAACAGCTCAACGACTCAACTGAATGTCCACGGTGTGGCATTATCTTCGCCAAGTATCACGCAACATTAGACCGCCAGGTGCAGCATGCAGTCGAGCGGAAGGCTGACTTCGCGATTCCTTACATGTTCCCTCAATGGGGAACGGACCTGCTATTCCCCAGTGGCCCTCGCATCAATCTCGTTGTCTTTGGTGGACGCTTACTCATCTATGTGGGGCTTGTGCTCTGGGGGCTGAAGTTCCTTTCCATCCCGATGGAGACCAATTACGTGGGCGGATCCTTCATGCATATGATCAATCTTCCCTTTCATGAGGCAGGTCACGTTATTTTTACCCCCATGGGGCGGTTCATGCAGGTGCTTGGCGGCTCCCTTGGTCAACTCCTGATGCCTTTGATCTGTCTGGGCGCCTTGTTGATCCAAAATCGAGACGCATTCGGCGCTTCTGTAGGTCTCTGGTGGTTTGCAGAAAGTTGGATGGATCTCGCCCCGTATATTAACGATGCGAGGGCGCTCGACTTAGTGTTGTTAGGCGGAGTGACGGGCAAGGACGTTGAGGATTACCACGATTGGGAACACATTTTGAGGACACTCGGCTGGCTTCAATATGATCACACGCTGGCCCATGCAGCGTATATTCTCGGAAGTCTCTTGATGATTCTCGCCTTTCTCTGGGGCGGGTACATGCTTCGTGTGCAGTTCAAAAATCTTCAGTCGTCCTGACTCCAAGTAGTGACGTTGAACAGCAACGAACCACTTATGAACCGCTCTCAAGAGTCTGCGAAGGAATTTCCAAAGGCTTCTAACCGAAAGGATCTCACAAGCCGTTCCCCAGGCATTCCTGAGTGGAAGACTCGCTCACCGCTCTTTAAATTTTCATCGCGTCTTTGACTTCTTCCAGCGTCTGGTGGGACACCTTCTGCGCGTGACCGGCGCCGGCTTCTACGATGTCTTGGACTCGCTTGGGATCGCGGCTGAATTGGGTTCTGACGTCCCAGATGGGGGAGAGTGTGGCGACCATGGCGTCGGCGGCTAATTTTTTGCAATCGATACAGCCGATTTCTGCGGTGCGGCATTCTTTGTTGACCCGTTCGACGATGGTCGGTGGCGAATATATTTTATGGAAATCATAGACTGGACAGATGTCGGGATTGCCGGGATCCGTACGACGGACGCGGGCGGGATCGGTGACCATCGTCTTGAGCTTTTGACGTAGAACCGGTTCTGAATCGGAGAGATTAATCGTATTGCCGTAGCTCTTGCTCATCTTGCGGCCGTCGGTGCCGAGCACTTTCGGAAAACTTGTCAACAGCTCTTGCGGTTCGGGAAAGACGGACTTGTAGATGCTGTTGAAGCGGCGAGCGAGTTCGCGTGTCAGTTCCAAGTGCGGCAGTTGATCCTTGCCGACGGGGACGAAATCCGCCTTGTAAAGAAGAATGTCCCCCGCCTGCAGGACCGGATAGCCGAGGAACCCGTAAGTTGCCAAATCTCGATCGGCAATCTGTTCCTGTTTCTCTTTATAGGTGGGATTACGTTCCAACCAAGGAATGGGCGTGATCATCGAGAGGAGCAGATGCAAGATCGCATGATCGGAGTTGGAGGACTGGACGAAGATCGTCGCCTTATTTGGATCGATTCCAACGGCCAACCAATCGACCAACATTTCATGCACGAATTCCCGGATGCGGCTTGTGTCGGCGTAGTTGGTCGAGAGCGCATGCCAGTCGGCGATAAAGAAGAAACAATCATACTGATCTTGCAGGGCTTTCCAATTGTCCAACGCGCCGAGCAAATTGCCAAGGTGCAGAAGCCCGCTCGGTTGCATCCCGCTTAAGACTCGTTTTCTCGCCATCGCAGACTACCCCATCCCCAGTGCGCCGATCTTGCCGACGATGGTGCTCACGACGGTGCCCGTGAGCGTCTGAATCACATGAATCTGAGGATCCAGCAGAATCAATCCCACGATGATCAACATACCGTAGGGTTCCACGCGGGCGAGCGCCATGGCTGACCGAGGTGGGAGGAGATTCGTCAGAATCCTACCGCCATCGAGCGGTGGAATTGGAATGAGGTTGAAGACCATCAACAGGACGTTAATCAGAATCGAATAGCGAGCCATCACGGCCAGGGGCACCACAAACATGCCGATCACATCATGCTGTGCGGCCATCTCGGACTGCGGCGAGCCGGCAGGAAACGCCTGATCGACATACATGAGCACAGCGTAAAATAGGGCGCTGGCGATGGCCAACAACAGATTCATGCCCGGCCCGGCTGCGGCCACAAGCGCCATATCTCGTCGCGGATTTCGGAGTTGCGCGGCATTGACGGGCACCGGCTTGGCCCAGGCCAGAAAAAACCCGCCCGGCAGCAACAAACAAATCAATGGGAACAGAATCGTTCCAAAGGGATCGATGTGGGCCAGCGGGTTGGTCGTGAGCCGCCCTTGTAAGCGTGCCGTGGAATCGCCGAAGTGATTGGCGACCCACCCGTGCGCATATTCATGCAACACGATCGCCAACATTAAGGGAAGGGCTAAATAAGAAATAGTGTGGAGGATTTCCGGTAATGAGTTCATAGCCGCCTTAGTTTAATTGTACCAATCGACCGTTCTTGATGTGGATGACATAGAGCCGCCGGTTAAGCGCGCCGCCGGCGCCAAAGGAAGCGGGTCCGGTCAACGTGGGAAACTCCTGCGCCTCCATTAGTTGGTCGTGCACGGCCCGTCCGGTCCCCGCGCCTTTGCGAATGGCCTCGATGACAATACGCGTCGCGTCATAGGCTTGGGCGGCAAAAGGAGAGGGATCTGTTTGATACTTCCGCCGGTAGCGATCCACGAATTCCCGGATATTTTGATCGGGGCTATCGAGAAAAAATGCGTCCACAAAGGTACTGCCGTCGATCGAGCGATCCACATGCTTCGTGAGATTCGGGGCGTTCCACGTATTGGTGCCGAGGAGCGGCACCTTCACATCATAAAACGCCAACTGCGGGGCGATCATGGCGACCTGGTTGAAATCTCCCGGCAGGAACACGGCGTCGAATCCCGGTGTGTACACAATACGGACGATGTTCTTGCCGTTCTTCGTCGTCTTTACGGTTTCAGTTTGGCCGTATTTTCTTAAATCGGCTTCCTTCAGTCGCCGGATGGGTTGAGTAAAATCCGTGTCCGTTTCCTTGTAGGATTCCACGGCGATCAGTTCGCCGCCGCGCTGTTTGACTTCGTTGCTGAACAAAGTAGCCAGCTCGTGTCCATAGGGCGTATCGGGATATAAAATGCAAAAGCGGCGATAGCTTGCTTGACCGATCGCATAATCTGCTAGACGCCGTGCTTGCAGCGGCTGCGTCATCGCTGTGCTGAACAGATAACCTCCAAGATGCCGGACATCCGACATGTTGGCGGACGGTGTCACAAAGGGAGTCGTCGTCTGATCCGCGAGGCCGGCGACTAAGGGAAGGTCCCGAGAGAGCAATGGTCCGATGACGGCCACTGGATGCCGTTCATTGAGCAGGTCTCCCAATTCCAATCGCAAGGCCATCTTATCCGTTTCGCTATCGATAACCTGCAGGCCGATCGCGTTCATCCCAAGATGATCACGGGCCTTGTCGATCGCAATGTGGATTCCATTGAGGGCTTCGATTCCAAACGCCTGAAGTTTTCCGGAAAGCGGCAGGACGGCGGCGATGACATGCTGACTTGCTTGAAGCTTGTGTTCGAACGCACGCAGCATATCGGTTGCGACCGGCACATAGTCGTGGGAGGGGAATCGCGCCAGGAATACGCGGATGTTGCGTTCGGCAAGGTCCTCTTCTCCCTGGACATTCTGCATTTCAATCAAACGGATCAAGGCCAGATCGCCCGGAAACTCGGCGGGATAGGTCTCGCGAAGTCGCGTGAGCGCCTTCTTGTCCATCTTTTCAAAAATCAAGTCTTTGATCCGTTCACGACTTTCGCGTCGTTGCTCGGCCGGCGCCAGCGACATTTCTTCAATCCAAGCCTGAATCGCACGCGGCATATCGCCCTTCTGGGCATGCAGGTCGGCGATCATTCGAAGTGCCTGGCGCTTTGTCTCCGGGTCTTCCACTGAACTTTTCGCTTCGGTGAGAGCCGAGAGCGCCGCGTCCGATTTGCCGAGTGCTAATTGTGCCGCACCGATCATGAGCCGTGCGCGGCCGGCAAGATCTGAAGCAGGAAACTCTCCCAGAAGCTGATGCAAATACGTGAGGGCTTCCTCATGTTCCTTCTTCCCGATAAGGGCGGCGGCTAATAGAAGATAGGCGTCATCGACATCCTCTTGCTTCGGAGACGTGGCGAGGAACCGCTTCAAAGTTGCGATCGCCGCGGCTTCCTGGTGGGTTTCAATCAAATTTTTCGCATGCTCGAGAGTCGGCCGTGGTGTCCCGCCGGACGATTTGGCATGTTCAGTGCCCGATGTGACGGGCTGTGCGATTGAAAGGCCTTCTCCCAGCACTCCAAAAATATTCGTCAGCAGGGCAAAGAAAACGACCATGACTAGACGCGCGAACAATAAAAAAGAGGATAAATGGGGATCGTCCCTCTGACCTTGACCTGAGCCGTGAGATGAGCCGACGTGGAGAGTGCAACCGGGCATGGAGCGGTCACTATAGGAGAGGGTGGTTTGTGGTGTCAACATTGTGCGGTAGAAGACCATCGCTCACAGCTTAGCACTTCATGCTATAGTTTGCCCGCTCGTGAACGTAGAAAATCAATCGATTCCCGACTTCGTAAAAAACGGTATGCCCGTTCACCTACCGGATGATTTGCCGCTGCCGATGGATCCGCTCATCGATCGCTATCTGACTCATGTGCGCATTGAGCGGGGACTCGCGCACAATACGCTTCTCGCCTACCGGCGTGATTTGCATACGTGGCAAGTGTACATGGTCGACCAGCGCCTTCAATCCCCAGCCGGATTGACACGTGAGGCGTTTCGAGCGTTCTTGCAATATCTGACACGAATGAAACTATCGCCGGCTTCCATCGCCCGTCATCTGGCCACGCTTCGCGGGTTTTGCCGTTTTCTTCTGAAGGAACGGGTTCTCGCGGAGAATCCCATCTTATTGGTGGAATCGCCGCGGCAATGGATGCGCCTCCCTAAAACGCTGACGCAAGAAGAAGTCACCGCGCTGCTTGAGCATCGGAGCGGCGCAAAGCCTGAGTATATCCGCGACACGGCGATGCTGGAGCTGTTGTATGCAACGGGACTGCGCGTCTCGGAATTAGTGAATTTGCAATTGGCGCACCTCAATCTTGCCGTCGGCTATGTCTTGACAACAGGAAAAGGTGCGAAGCAACGAGTCGTGCCCATCGGTGATGCCGCGCGGCGCACACTCGACGCCTATCTGGAACGCGCGCGCCAAGCGTTGATCAAACGCCGTGATACGACGCATTTGTTTGTGACGAGGCGTGCGAAGAACATGACCAGGCAGGCATTTTGGAACGTGCTCCGGACTCGAGCGCGACAGGCCGGCATCATGAAACCGATTTCTCCTCATATGTTGCGGCATTCCTTCGCCACTCATTTATTAGAGCACGGGGCTGACCTTCGATCGGTCCAGGCCATGTTGGGTCATAGTAAAATCTCGACGACCCAGATTTATACGCATGTCGAGCAGGCGCGGTTAAAGCGTCTTCATGCGGAATTCTTCCCCAGAAAGACGCGCCGCGCCAAAGCTATTGGGGCGCAAGAGGCCGGATCAAGATGATAACCTAATGGAGTGGTATCAAAACGTTGACAAGGGATATCGGAGTTGATAGTATCGCAAACGCTTAGCAAAGTTACAGATTTGGGGCGGATAGCTCAGTTGGGAGAGCGCTGCCCTTACAAGGCAGAGGTCACAGGTTCAATCCCTGTTCCGCCTACCAGGCGCACATTCGATACTGTACTCCTGAAACTATTGTCGTTCTGAGACACGATACAAAATACTGCCGGATTTTCACTCTTGCCATTTTTTGCGTGGGGCCGTCGTTCAGCCTGGTTAGGACGCCAGATTGTCAATCTGGAAGTCGCGGGTTCAAATCCCGTCGGCCCCGCCACTTTCCTTCGCTGTCTGCGTCATTCCGGATGTTACATCTAACGTCTATACGACAGGAGGGCTGCGCAAACCGCCTATGATGTTCCAAGCCGGTCCGCTGGGGCTTGTCGGTTCACTTGGAGCCGTCTCAAAAGTCGTCCTCCTTGCCCTCTTTCTTTTTTCCGTTATTTCCTGGGCTATTATTCTCTACAAATGGCGCGCTTTTCGCGCCGGCGAGCGCGAGGATCAGCGATTCTTGCAGGCCTACGCCCGCACGCAAGAAAAAGAGGACCTCAGGCGCCACGCCAAACGCCTTCCCAGCAGCCCGAGCGCCGCGGTTTTTCTAGGCGTCATGGATCGAGTCGCGCCTGAGAGAGAAGGGATCCCGGCCGGCGCGCTCTCGCCGGTTGAGCCGGATGCTCCAGACCGCCAGTATCTGGATCGTGTCGTGACACATATCATGCAGGATCAGCTCTCACGGCTAGAAGCCTACCTTCCATTTTTAGCGACCACCGGGAATATTACGCCATTCGTGGGGCTTTTAGGCACGGTCTTGGGAATCATCGACGCGTTTCGGGAGATCGGCAAGCAAGGCACCGCGAGCATCGCGGCGGTCGCCCCAGGCGTGTCTGAAGCTCTTGTTGCGACGGCCGCCGGACTCTTCACCGCCATCCCGGCCGTCATAGCTTATAATTACTATTTAGCCCGGATCAGAAAGACGGCCTTCCGGGTGGAAGCCTTCAGCATCGAACTACTGAATATCGTGCTGGCCCGGATGAAGCAAGTCGGGATTCGCGGATGATGTTTGAAAGCCGTCATCGACGCTTTCTGGCTGAGATTAATATCATTCCGCTGGTGGACGTGGTGTTGGTCCTGCTGATCATCTTTATGGTGACGGCGCCGATGCTGTACCGCGGGATGGACATCACTCTGCCGACGTCTTCGAGCAATACCATTAAACCGGAAGAGCGTATTGTGTTAACCATCGAACGCGATCAGAAGGTCTACGTCGACAAGGACATGGTGCCGTTGGGATTGTTGGAGTCGAAGTTAAGATCGGTCAAACAACGGAATGTCGAGGTGTCGGTCTATCTACGAGCCGACCGGGATGTCGCGTATGGAACCGTGGTGCAGGTCATGGATGAAGTGAAGCGAGCGGGCATTGAAAAGCTAGGCATGGTGACCGATCCTTCGCCGGCAGGGCGCGAGCGGGTAGCCGACGAATCAGGAAAGCAGACCAAGGGACGTTGAATGTCGGTTGGAACGTACCCAGAGATGTCGTTGTTCGCCTATGGCGGCCAATCTTCAACCGGCCGGTACATGAACGTCATGATCGGCCTGTCCCTGGCCATGCATGTGATGGCGCTTCTTCTCATCGCCGGACTGCGTTTGCCGAATAAAGTCGAGCATCCGCTTGCCGCCTACCAGGTTTCCTTGGTGACAGTGCCGACCCCGCCTAGCAAGGAGTCGACGCCGATCTCGCAACCGATCAATCCAGAACCGCCGAAAACGCTGGAGCATCCGAAAACTCCGGCACCGCCGAAAGCGTTGGAGCCGCCTGTCGCTCGCTCCACGCAACAGGCCGCAAAAGAAGCTCCTTCACTGTCGCCCCAGCCGGTGCGGTTGGCGCCGACTCCTCATGTTCGTGCGCTTGAACCTATTCCCTCGAAACCGATTACCGTGCCCCCTGCACCAAAGATTCGGCAAGAGGTCACGCCCCCGCCTGTGCCTGTTCCGGCGCCGGTTCCTCCGGTCCCTATTCTGCGGCAGAGTGAAGCCAAGCCTGCCCCCACTCCGGTGCCTGCTGCTCCTCGCCCCGCGCTGACTCGGGATGTGTTGCGAGGCATTGCGCAGCCCGACGTGCCGAAATTAGGCCAGGTGAATCCGATTCCCGCAGGAACGCCGAAAGAGACGCGTTCTCAAACTCAAACGGACGTTCAAAAAATGTTGAACAATTTGACGGTGCCGGAATCGACGCCGATCGCTTCTCAGCCCATCGCTCCTCAGCCGGTGACGCCGCAGTCCGTGCGCGTCAGCCCGCCGCGCTCCTCTATGAGCGAGGAAGTGAATCGGCAATTGCAGAAATTGGAACAGGCGCCGCCCAAAGAGGAACTAGTAAAGACGCCGGTGGCAACGGAACCACAAATGGCTTCTAAACCTCCCGCGGCGCGCACGCCGGTCACGACGCTTCAGGCGAGCGGTGTGGCGATGGGGAATCCTTATATAGCGCTGGTGCAGCGTTTGATCAGTGCGCAATGGACTGCCCCGCAGGTCGGGTTGAGCGGCGAGCCATTTCAAGTGCTGGTGAAATTTCGTTTGGACAAAACCGGAAAGGTAAGCGGTCTAGTTGTCGAGCGTGCGTCCGGCAATGAGTATTATGATCTGGCGGCCCTCCGTGCTATACGAACAGCCATTTTGCCATCCTTTCCCTCGGATATGACTCAAGCGTATTTCGATGCCCATTTTAGTTTTGCCGTCGGCGAGCCAGTGAGTTGAACCTATGAGACTATTTTTTTGTGCCATCTATCTGATCATTGTCGGGGGCCTCGTCGGCGTGCTGAAATCCGGCGCCGAGGATGTCTTCATGGAGGCGACGCGTCCCGACTTTCAGAAAATCCCGATCGGTGTCTTCGGCTTTCGAAGCGGAGGCAATCAAGACAGCAGTGGAGAGAAGGCGGCCGATGTCCTTCGCGCCGATCTTCGTCGTTCGCTCATCTTTTCGGTGGCCGACCTTCCCAAGTTGGGCATTAAATTAAACGGCAAGTGGGAAAAAGATGCTGTCGATAAGCGATTGGCCCAACAGGCCTCGGAGCAGGGCATTTCTGTCTTGGTCTGGGGAAAAGTCTCCGCTAAGGACGCGGATCTGTTGTTGGACGGCTATGTCTTCGACGGCGGAAGCGGAGACGTGGTCGCAGATCGCCGCTACATCGGTTCCTCTTCGGTGTTGAGGCACATGACTCACCGGTTGGCGGATGAATTGGTGTTTCGCTACACGGGCGAACAGGGCATTGCTCGAACGAAAATCGCATTTGTGTCCGAGCAAAACGGCGGGCGCGAACTCTACGTCATGGATTATGACGGCAATGGCCCTCGGCAAGTGACGGCCGACGGATTTTTGAATCTGATGCCCAGATGGTCGCGAGATCGGCGCTTCCTCATCTTTACATCCTATCAAGAGCGGACGAAGCAGCACATCGACATGGTGGAAGTGGCGACCGGAAAGCGGTGGACGCTGATTTCGCTGCCGGGGTTGAATATTACGCCAGCCTTGTCTCCGGACGGCAGCTCCCTCGCTTTTGCGACAAGCCAAGACGGCAATTCTGAAGTCTATAAAATGGATACCAACACGAAAGCCTTCCAGCGTCTCACGTTCCATGCGTCGGGAGATCTTTCTCCCTCGTGGTCGCCGACCGGCCGTGAGATTGTGTTCACGTCAGATCGGGGAGGCGGGCCGCAGCTCTTCGTAATGAGCGCCGACGGTTCCAATGTACGGCGTTTGACTTATGAGGGCGATTATAATGCCGCGCCTGCCTGGTCTCCTCGTGGAAACTGGATTGCCCATGTGTGCCGTACCGAAGAGCGCCAGTACAAGTTGTGTCTCGTGAGCCCGGATGGGCAAAAACGCATTCGGCTGACTTCGGGTCCTGGAATTGACGATTCTCCCTCCTGGTCGCCTGATGGGCGTCATTTGGTGTTCAGCTCGACAGGTGAAGGAAAGAGTCATGTGTACATGATCAATAGCGATGGAACGGATTTGGAACGGCTGACATCGGGAGGCACTGCTCACACCTCTCCCGCGTGGTCGCCGATGTAAGCATCGATGGATACGGAACGTTGTCTCACTGAATCTCACTATAACAACAAGGAGAGCCGCATGCGCATACTACATCTCACTTCTTGCATGGCCGTCTTACTGGGCGCGTTGCTCTTAGTGGGAACGGGCTGCACGAAATCGATTCAGGCGAATTCGGGCTCGAAATCCTTTGAGCCGGGGGCCAAACGAGACGTGGCGTCGGCTCAAAAGACGGCCGTGTCCAGCAAGCCGTTGTCTCCTTCCAATGCCGCCTCGAGTGCCCCTTCCAATGCGGCTTCGGGTGCCGTTCCCAATGGTGGTCCTATGCGGGAGTCGCTGACCTCAGAGCCGGCCACGCCGATCCCGTCCCTGTCGATGCTTGATCCAGGTCCGTCTCCGCTCAATGCGAAACGGTCCGACGAAGAACGCTTTCCGGGAGAATTGTTGGTGGCCAAGACGGAGCCGTCCGATACGAGCCGACGGCAAGTGGAAGAGATTCAGCGTGAGCACTTGGCGACCGCCGCGGCCGGGCTTGAAGACGTGTTTTTTGGATACGATAGTTGGCAAATCAGCAATGAAGGCAAGCAGACGCTGATGCTCGATGCAGAATGGATCAAGGCCAATCCCGGCCAAAAAGTCACTATCGAAGGCCATTGCGATGAACGAGGGACGTTGGCGTACAACCTGGTTCTCGGCGAGAAGCGCGCGCGGTCGGTGCAAAAGTATCTCTTGGAACTCGGCATCGACCCCAATCGTCTCACCGTGGTGTCCTATGGCAAGGAGCGTCCCTTCTGCAAGGATCGTGAAGAGGGCTGTTATCAAAAGAATCGCCGCGGTCACATCTCGGTCCGAGTCCAATAGAACACCAGCGTCACTATGAGTGAGGAGGCATCGTGCGTGACATGAATAGCCATCTCCGTGAACGGTCTCTAGTATCCGGGGGCGGTGTCGTACTTGGCGGACTCGTGTCGTTATTGCTGTCCGGCTGCATGGCGCAGCAGGCGGAGCTGAAAGACGTCGAGCGAAACCTGGGCACGAAAATTACGAAGCTCGATCAACGCGATAAAGAATTGCAGCAGACCGTCAAGCAGGCGAAGGTGGATGTCGACAAGCTGGTGAATGAGACCCGCGCTCGCTTGAGTCAAGAGATTTCGGCGTTGCGAGAAGAAGAATTGCCGGCTATCCGGGGCGGACTCGACAAGGACTCCCATCAGATGACCACCTTGCGGAGCCGGATGGATGACTTGGAACATCAATTGACGAAACGAGCGGTCACTCTTGAAAAAGTCATTGAAAAGGGGCAGAGCGATCAGGCCGCGGCGGCGAAAGTCGAACGAGATCGATCGCAAGCCGAACGAGACCGCTTGCATGAGGACCTGACCAAACTGACCGGACGTGTCGATGTGATGAACGGCACCGTCGCGAGCGTGACGAAAAAACTCGGCGAGAAGCTCGACGAGCAAGATAAAGGGTTGGCGTCGTACGAGACGAAAGCTCAAGCGTACGAGGCGAAAGCCCAGCAGTTGGAATCTCACAATCGCGCGCTGACCGAGCAAATGGGGCAATACAAACAGGCCCTGGCGGAGTATAAGAAAGCGCTCACGGCGTTAGGCGAGAAGTTGGTCCAAGAAGAACAGCGCACGATGGAGTTGTCGAATAAAATCGCCGGACGCACTGATCAGTTGGTGTCCAAAGTGGACTCCGATACCAAGGCGACCACGACATATCTCAATGACGTCAATAGGAACGTGGGTTCTGTGACTAAAGCGGTCGAAACGATGAACGCGCAATTAGTGCCGCGCATCGAAGAGCACGATCGGCGGCTGGACGATTTGGCTAAATTAGTTCAGGCCATGGATGCGCAACACGCTGCCACCAACCAGGCGATTGTGCAGCTTCGGACTGTCCGTGAGCAGGTTCCGACCAAGATAGAAGAGCCGTCGCAACCTTCTCAACCCGCGGCGCCGGACTCCGCGCCTACCCCGTCTGTCGTCATGCCTACGTCACGCGATACGTCTCCCCATGTGGGGCGGCCGCGAGAATCCTATGATCGCTATATCACGACGTTCAAGCAGGGCAATCTCGACGTGGCGATGCAAGGGTTTTCTCAGTTTCTGACCGAGTATCCCACCTCCGATCTTGCTGCGAACGCTCAGTACTGGCTGGGCGAGTGTTATTACGGTAAGAAGGACTATGCGCGAGCGATTGAGGCGTTC
>Ga0308176_10002016_pt1 | contig 12728 bp, 11 predicted proteins | sample PhyCR2_3_FD_203890 | JGI IMG/M metagenome (GOLD analysis project Ga0308176, IMG submission 203890) | Soil microbial communities from UC Gill Tract Community Farm, Albany, California, United States - DLSLS.C.R2 | ecosystem: Environmental > Terrestrial > Soil > Agricultural land | place: USA... | reverse complement strand
GGGTGCTCATTCGGGCTCTTGCGCCAGGGCGCCCAGCGCGACCGGCGCGCGCCGGTGCAAGAGGCGACGAGCGGGACGGCGGGCTCCCAGATGGCTCCCGCATAGAGGCTCTGCAGGACGACCCGGCCCTGGCGCATGGAAACGCGCCACACACGCCAGGCTTCAACGGGCTCGACGAAGTCCGGGATCGGTTCTGCGACTAGTTCCGCAAGCGCGAGCGACATGGCCGGTCGGTCCTCCCTGGGTACACAGAGGATGGGACCAGGCGGACCCGTCTCCTACCAGGGAGCGCGCACCTCGCGGCGAGGCGGGTGCGCCTGCAACCGCGCTACCCCGTCAGCTGCCGGGCGCCGGGTCTCACGCGTTCCCACAGCGTGCTGAGCCGGCGCGGTGACACCTCGCACTTGTGGAGGATCGCAGCCGCTCCGCACTCCTCGACACTGTCGGGCAGCTCCGGTCGGCTCAGCGCCGAGACCAGGACGACGACCGCAGGCGCACCGCTCGCCCTGATCAAGCTGCTGGTCTCCGGGCCGTTCAGGCCGGGCATCCGCACGTCGAGCAGCACCAGTTCCGGTTCGAGGCGGGGCAACATCTCGAGCGCCTCTTCGCCGGACGCGACGGACCCGACGAGCTCGAAGCCGGACGTAAGGGCCACCACCTTCCCGACCGCGGCCCGCGCGACCTCGCTGTCGTCGACGACGAGCACGCCCACTCGATCGTCAGCCGCAGTCACCGAAGCCGCACGTGTCGCTTCACCGTCGATGGCGATCTTTTCCCGGTAGCCGAGCCGTTACCGGGTGCGCACACCACAATTGTCTCGGTCTGGTGTCAGAGCTCGGATCCGACCTCCGGTTCCGCCTCCAGGTCGGCGTCGGCGAGGAACAGCAGCGCCGCACGGACTCGCCTGCTCGTGGTCTTGTCGTCCGTGAGGTCGAGCTTGGCGAAGAGCGAGTTGATGTTCTTCTCGACGGCACGCTTCGTGAGGAACAGGGACTCGGCGATCGCGGCATTGGACGCTCCTGTGGCGACGCCCGCAAGCACCTCTCGCTCGCGCGCCGAGAGCCGCGCGAGCAGGGAGTTCCTCGCGCGCATCCGGGCCTCGACCAGCACGTCCACGACCTTGGGGTCCACCACCGAGCCACCGGCCGAAACCTCTCGAATCGCCTCCATCAGCTGGATGCGGTGCCCGACGTGCTCCTTGAGCAGGTACGCCCGTCCGGCCGAGCCGTGCTCGAAGAGCTTGAGCGCGTAGTGCGGGCTGACGTACTGGCTGATCACGACGACGCCGATCTCGGGATGTCTCTCCCGCAGCTCCACAGCGGCCTGGATGCCCTCGTCGGTGTTGGTCGGAGGCATCCGGATGTCCGTGATCACGACGTTCGGGCGGTGCACCTCGACGGCGCGCAGGAGCGAACCGAGGTCCGCGCAATACTCGAGGACCTCGACCTCCTCCCCCTCCCGCTCGAGCGCGCTGCGGATTCCTTCGCGGATGAGGTAGGCGTCCTCGGCGACGACGAGACGGTAGAGCGCAGCGCGGCGTGGCTGCTCAGACGTTGAGGACATCGCCGATCCGGTCGCCCGCCTCGATGGTGACCGCGCCCTGAACCGTCGTCCCCTCCCCCGGGGCCGACCTCACGGCGAGCGTCCCGCCCACCGCCCCGATCCGGTCGGTCATGTTCGTCAGCCCCGCTCCCTGTGCCGCCGGGCGGCGCGCGACGAAGCCGACGCCGTCGTCGCTCACGGAGAAACGCACCGCCCTTCGCTCCCGCCAGAGCCGCAGCGAGGCGGCCGCCTCGTCTCCGCCGTGCTTGGCGACGTTCTGGAGCGCTTCGAGGCAGCAGTAGTAGACCGCGGTCTCGCGGTCCTCCGACAGCCGCCCGACGTCCTCGAGATCGATGCTGAGCGGCACGGTCGACCGGCGCGCGACCTCGCGGAGGGCCGCTTCGAGCCCCTCGTCGGCGAGAAGCGGCGGATAGATGCCGTGCGCCGCCGATCGGAGCTCGTCGAGCGCATCGTCGAAGTCGGCTGCGAGATGGGCGAGCCGGCCTTCGAGCCCGCCGTCATCGACGAGGTCGCGAGCGAGCTCGAGCTCGATCCGAAGCGCGACGAGCTTCTGCTGCACCCCGTCATGGAGGTCCCGCTCGATCTTCCGCCGCTCCGCCGAGGCGGCTCCGACGAGCCGTCGCTGGGATGCGCGCAGGGCGTCGACCGAGTCGACCAGATCGTGCTCCAGACGGCGGCTCTCGAGCGCAAGCAGCGAGGCGGCGCCGACCGCCTCGAGCAGCTCCGGATCCTCGCTCAGCGCGACGTCGTGGGCGACTGCCAGAACCCGGGCGTCGCCGTGCCCGAACGCGCACCACGTGAGCCCGTCGAACTCCGGATCGAGAACGACGACCGTCCCGTGCCGATCGACGAACTGGTCGCTGCGCGGCAACCAGAAGAGAAGCTTCGCCTGGGGATCGTCGAGCACGCGCCGCACGAGTTGCTCGACGGCGGCAATGGGCGGCCGGCCGACGAGCTTCCGAGCCATGAACGCGAGCGCCTCCCCTGCGTAGGCCCGCGCGAACAGCAACCCGGCGATGAACCCCAGCGGGAAGAGGATCCGCGTGGCGGCGAAGATCGCGCGCGCCGTGGCACTCGGCGCAACCCCGGCGAGGTCGAAGACCGCTGCATGGACGGCGAACGCGGTGACGAACGGGGCAGCCGAGACGAAGACGGGAAGGAGTAGCCGGCGGCGTGCATGGCTCGCCCACAGGAAACGCGTCGCGAGGTAGAAGAGCAACGCGACCCCCCACGCGACCTGGAGCGACCCCTCGATGTGGCGGAACGTCGCGGCGACACTCGGCGAGTCGACGGCGAGCGCGGGATTCGCCGGGCACGCGCTGCTACAGCTGCCGATATCGGTGAGCCCCTGCACGTGCGGGGCCACGAAGAGCAGGGGAAGCTCGCCGACCAGGAAGGTGGCGAGGGCGATCCCCAGCACGACAGAGGCCCCTCCCCCGAGACGTGAGCCCGGGAAGACCAGCAACAGCCAGGTCGCGCCGATCGCGGCGGCCCAGCCGCCCAGCATTCCGATCAGATGGAGAGCCGAGTTCGGGGAGCCGGAGAGGCCGGCGAGGAAAACCAGCATGGCCTCGGCGAGCAAGAAGCTCCCGAACGCGCTCGACGGACGGCCGCGCCGCCAGACCAGGCCGCCGAGGGCGAGGGCGGCGATGTTCGCCACGAGGACGGCCGCGAACGCGGTCGGTTGATCCACGACGCCGCCGGTGGCAACGATCGCCGCTGCCGCAGAGGCGCCGGCAAAGGCCACCCCGATCACGACGAGATCGGCTCGCTGCAGCGCCATTCCGAACGTGGAATCGCGTAGTTCGAGGTCCAGCTCTCGCTGCTCCAGACCGACCCCTCGGCTGACGGCGGAACTACTCACGGGGACAACAACTCCCTCCCCCGGTTGCGGCGCGTGGTTTTCAGCGTGGCACAGAAAGCCCCGCCTGACAAGAACGCTACCGACGCCTCAACGCCGGAGCTCTGATTCGAGCTCGTGCTCGAGCTTGCGGATCTCGCGCCGTAGGGGCATCTTCGAGGCTCGGCCGCTGCGCAACGTATCGAGCGCGCAGGCGAGGAAGCAGGCTGCCCCGAGCGATGTGTTCCAGTTGGCGGCGGCCTGGTCGAGCATCGAGCCCGTCGCAGGAACGACGTAGCCCGCAACCGCCGCTATTCCGAAGAAGATGCAGCCGAGAAGGTTGACACCCGGCTGCCACCAGCCCGCTCCGCCGCGTTCCGGCAGTACTCCATGCCGGCCACGTCGCGGTGAAGCCCGGTACGCGATGAGGCCGGAGACGAGGAAGCAGATCGACCCGCGCCAATCGGGCCGCCAGACGAGCCGGTTGTACTCCGAGCTCGTCAGTGCGACGTGCATCGCCTGGTACGTGGTCACGTTGAAGAAGAGCGTGCCGGCGGACTGGACGATCGCCGACCACCAGGCGGCGCGCCCGCCGTCGGGCGCGCGGCGTTCGATCCAGGCCAGCTGGCTCTGCAGTGCTCCACCCAGCGTGAAGAGGATCGAGCCGACGAAGAAGGTGACCGCGTCCGCGGAGTCGCCGACCACCTGGACGTAGCCGGGGAACGGGCCGACCAGGAAGCAGGCGGACCCCAGAGCGAAGAAGAGCGCCATCCAGCGACGGCCGGTCATCGAGCAGATCCTCGCGCACTGACCTTGCTCCGCGCGGCTGCGGGCCGAATTAGGGTGATCGCGTGCAAGCGCTCGTCAAGTCGGAGGCTGCGGCGGGCCTGTCGCTCGAGGACGTCCCCGTTCCGGAGATCGGGATCAACGATGTCCTGATCCGGGTGCACAAGACCGGGATCTGCGGCACCGACCTGCACATCTACGACTGGGACGCGTGGGCGCAGCAGACGATTCCGGTGCCGCTGGTGATCGGACACGAGTTCGTCGGCGAGATCGTGGAGCGCGGCTCGAACGTCAGTGGCTTCGAGATCGGCGATCTCGTGAGCGGCGAGGGCCACGTCGTGTGCGGCCGCTGCCGCAACTGCATGGCCGGGCGGCGTCATCTCTGCGCGCACTCGATCGGCCTCGGCGTGCAGCGGCCCGGCGCCTTTGCCGAGCTCGTCGTGCTGCCGATGACGAACGTCTGGCACCAGAAGCCGGGAGTCGACGAGGACGTCGCCGCGATCTTCGACCCCTTCGGCAACGCCGTGCACTCGGCCCTGACCTTTCCGGTGCTCGGCGAGGACGTGCTCGTCACGGGCGCCGGCCCCATCGGTTGCATGGCGGTCGCCGTCGTGCGCCACGCCGGCGCGCGCCACGTCGTCATCAGCGAACCGAACCACTACCGCCTCGATCTGGCGCGCCGGATGGGCGCGACGGTCGCGGTCGACCCGACCGAGCGCGACCTCGGCGACGTGCAGCGCGAGCTCGGCATGACCGAGGGCTTCGACGTCGGCCTCGAGATGTCGGGCAACCCCGTCGCACTGCGGACGATGATCGACGCAATGGCGCACGGCGGATCGGTGGCTCTGCTGGGCATTCCCGCCGGCGAGGTGACGCTCGACCTGAACCCGGTGATCTTCGACATGCTGACGCTGAAGGGGATCTACGGTCGCGAGATGTTCGAGAGCTGGTACCAGATGACCGTGCTGGTCGAGTCGGGACTCGACATCACGCCGGTGATCACGCATCGCTTCGCGTACCGCGACTTCGAGGAGGCGTTCGCCGTCGCCCACTCCGGGCAGTCGGGCAAGGTCGTCCTCGACTGGACCCAACTCGAGGAGGACTGATGTACGGAACGCTGCGCGACGATCTCGTGGGAACGCTCGCCGAGGTGCGCGAGGCGGGGCTCTACAAGTCCGAGCTCGAGATCACGACGCCCCAGGGCGCACACGTCGACGTCACCGGGCGAGGGGAGCTGCTCAACCTCTGCGCAAACAACTACCTCGGGCTCGCCAACCACCCTGCGATCGTCGAGGCGGCCCACGAGGCTCTCGACCGCTGGGGCTACGGAATGGCCTCCGTCCGCTTCATCTGCGGCACGCAGGCACTGCACCGCGAGCTCGAGGAACGTCTGTCCGAGTTCCTCGGCACCGACGACACGATCCTCTACAGCTCCTGCTTCGACGCGAACGGCGGCCTGTTCGAGGCCCTGCTCGACGAGAACGACGCCGTAATCTCGGATCAGCTCAACCACGCCTCCATCATCGACGGGATCCGGCTCTGCAAGGCGCAACGGCTGCGCTACTCGAACGGCGACATGGACGAGCTCGAGGCACGCCTCGAGGAGGCGGCCGGCGCCCGCCACCGCCTGATCGCGACGGACGGCGTCTTCTCGATGGACGGCTACCTCGCCCAGCTCGACCGAATCTGCGAGCTCGCCGAGCGTCACGACGCGCTCGTGATGGTCGACGACTCGCACGCAGTCGGCGTCGTCGGGCCCGGCGGTCGCGGCACGCCCGAGCATCATGGCGTGATCGAGCGCGTCGACATCCTCACCGGGACGCTCGGCAAGGCGATCGGCGGCGCGAGCGGCGGCTACGTCTCCGGCCGGCGCGAGATCGTCGAGCTCCTGCGCCAGCGCTCCCGCCCCTACCTCTTCTCCAACAGCGTCGCCCCGCCGGTGGTCGCGGCCAGCGTCCGGGCGCTCGAGCTGATCGAGACCTCGGCAGAGCTGCGCGACCGACTGCGCGACAACACCGCTCACTTTCGGACGCGCATGACCGAGCTCGGCTTCGACGTCCTCCCCGGCGAGCACCCGATCGTGCCGGTGATGATCGGCGACGAGGTCACGGCCGCAGCCTTCTCGGCCCGGCTCGTCGATCTCGGCGTCTACGCCGTGAGCTTCTCCTTCCCCGTCGTCCCGCGGGGGACCGCCCGGATCAGGACGCAGATGTCCGCGGCGCATGCCGTTGCCGACCTCGACTTCGCCGCCGACCAGTTTGCGGCCGCCCGCGACCACCCGGAAAGCCGCTGAGGCCGACACCCCTACGGGTGCGTCGCGGCGGGCGGCAACTTCATCTGGATCTGGAGCGCCTTGTACGGCGTATCGGGGACGGTGATCAGGCCGCGGGTCGGGCGGTCGAGGTCGAAGGTCACGAGCAGCAGCATCGTCACCAGAACCGTCGCGAAGATCATCGGCCACAGGCCGCGGCCGAGCACCGACAGATAGAGGGCGAGCAGCCCCAACGCGACCGCCGCCCCAATCACCTCGAGCGCGAGAACCGATCCCGGTACGCGGTTGTTGAGCGCCGAGAGGCGAACCGTCTGTTGATCGATCATCGTGTTCAGGGCATCCACGTACAGCCGAGGCGCGGACGCGATGGGGGCCGCCCCGATTGCCTGGCCGGCCAGGCCCCACAGTCGCTGCTGCAGAAAATCTTCCTGGGTCGCCGTCCTCTGGATCGCCGGACTGTTCGGTACCTCGTGAGACACGCGGAGCGCCAGGTCGTTGTAGCGACGGAGTAGCGCGAGAGAACGCGTCCGGGCCGGCTCGGCCAGGAGTTGGGCCCTCAGGTACGTCGTCCCGATCGCATTCGCGTCCGCGACGACCGCGGTCCGCCGATCCTCGTACCGGCCGAGGGCGAGAGAAAGGCCGAACGCGAGGATCAGGCCGACCACGCCGAGCAGCGCGCCCTGCATGGCCCCGAAGGGCTCCCGCAACGTCTCGTGGTGCCGGCGCATCCGGCGGCCGAGCAGTAAACCCGCGGCGGTCACGGTCCCGACGACCCCGAAGATGATCAGCGCGAGTTCCCAGCTGCTGAGCGAGAAGAACATTTAGCCCCGTGGCTGGGCCGGGGTTGGCTGCGACCACAGCGCGGGTGCCATGTGAGCGGGAACATACGACGGCCCCCCACACCGTCGTTCATCCCGTCAGGACGAAATCTCTCCGTCTGGACCGGCCTAGGCTGCAGCGGTGACCAAGCTGGCGCACCCGATGGTGCTGCACTCCACCCCTGGTGAGAGTGCTGCGCGAGGGAAAGCGGCGCGTGCCGAGCTGCCGCGTTCGGCGCACGGCGCCTGGGAGCCGGGGCCGAGCCGCAGAGATCCGATCGACCTGCTCGAGGATCAGGCGCGGACGCGTCTGCCCGAGCTCGGCGCGATCCGGTACGGGCGCATGCTTGTCTCGCCGTTCACCTTCTTCCGCGGAGCCGCCTTTCTCATGGCGGCCGACCTCGCGGACGGGCCTCGGACGGGGCTCCATGCCCAGCTCTGCGGCGATGCGCACCTTTCGAACTTCGGCATCTTCGCGGCACCGGACCGGCGGCCCGTCTTCAGCCTCAACGATTTCGACGAGACGTTGCCGGGGCCGTTCGAGTGGGACGTGAAGCGGCTCGCCGCCAGCCTTGCCGTTGCCGCCCGCGATGGCGGCTTCGGCCGTGCGATCAGCGCTGCCGCCGTGAAGGCGACAGTGCGCGAGTACGGCCAAGCGATGGCGCGGTTCGCGGGCATGCGGAACATCCACGTCTGGTACGCGCGCCTCGACGTCGCGTCGATCCGCGACCAACTCGAAGCGGGGATCTCCGGCAAGCAGATGAAGCGACTTCGGTCGACGGTGACCGGCGTGCATACGAAAGACAGCATGCGAGCGCTCACCAAGCTATGCGGCACGGTCGCCGGAGAGCTCCGGATCGTCGGCGACCCTCCCCTCGTCACTCCGATCGAGGACGTGATGCCGGGCGCGGAGGCAGAGCACCTCGTGGACGTCGTGCGGCGCATGATCGACAGCTACCGAGAAACGCTGCCACGCGACCGGCGCCAGCTGCTCGAGAGCTATCGATACGTGCACGCTGCCCGCAAGGTGGTCGGTGTCGGCAGCGTGGGCGCCCGAACGTGGATCCTGCTGCTGACGGGCCGCGATCAGGCCGATCCGCTCTTCCTTCAGTTCAAGGAGGCGCAGGCGTCCGTGCTCGAGCCGTTTCTCGGCAAGAGCGAGTTCGCCCAGCACGGACAGCGCATCGTCGAGGGGCAGCGGGTCATGCAGGCGGCGCCCGACGTGTTGCTCGGGTGGGAGCGGATCATCACGATCGACGGCGAGGAGCGGGACTTCTACATCCGCCAGCTCTGGGACTCCAAGGGTTCAGCGGAGGTCGAGGCGATGGATCCCGCGGCGCTCGAGGCCTACGGCAGAGTCTGCGGCTGGACGCTCGCGAGAGCTCATGCGCGCTCGGGGGACAGAATTGCGATCGCTGCCTATCTCGGGACCGGCGCCGCCTTCGACAACGCCATGACGGCGTTCGCCGAGACGTACGCGGACCAGAACGAACGGGACTACAGCGCCCTGCAAGAGGCGGTGGCCTCCGGCCGCGTCACGGCCGAGATGGGCGTTTGATCGGCACGTGCTGCGCGGGCTGATCAACGACGTTCCGATCTGGCTGCTCCTGATCCTCGTCGTCGGCGCGATCGTCGGGCTCGTCCTCGGGCTCGTCTGGCTGATCAGAAGGCTCGTCCCTCCGGTCCGGGAAGGGTTCGACGCCGAGGTCTCCTCGCAGCTCCTCGGCGTCGTCGCCGCGCTGTTCGGGCTGCTCCTCGCCTTCATCGTCGTGATCGCGTACCAGAACTACGGCGACACGCAGAGCAACGTCAGCAACGAGGCCGACGCGCTCGCGGCGATCGTGCGCGACAGCAACGCATTCCGACAGCCGGGCGGTGCTCGCGTGCGCACTGCGGTCGGTGTGTACGTGCGTGCCGTCGTGACCGACGAGTGGCCGCGGATGCACCAGGGCAAAGACAGCGCACAGGCAGCTGCAGCTGTTGCCGGCATGTACAGGGCGATTCAGGGAGTGGACCCGAAGTCGGCACGCGCCGTGGCGTTCTATGACGACGCGGTGCAGCAGCTGAGCACCGTGCTCGACGCTCGCCGCAACCGCCTCGACGATGCCGGCGGCGGCCTGCCCTGGGTGATCGGAGTCCTACTCCTCGTCGGCTCGATCATCATCGTGGGCTACACGGTGCTCGTCGGGTCGCGAAGCTTCTGGTTCCACGCAATCGGCGCCGGCGCGGTTGCGATCGTCCTGGGCCTGTCGCTCGTCGTCCTCCTCGACCTGACCTACCCGTTCTCCGGTGATCTCTCGGTTGGCACAGCGCCGTTCCGTAACGGGGCACTCGCCCAGTTCTTCGCGCCGTCCGGCTAGACCTGGGCCGGCCGCTCCGTCTCTTCGACGAAGTTGCGCTGGACGAGCGTGAACAGAAGCCCCAGGGACGGGAGCACGAGGAGGACCGCGACCCCGAAGACGATCAGCACCGTCGTGAGGGTCGTGCCCGGCGCCGCCGCCGCGTCGATCGTCAGAACCTGCGGGAGCAGATACGGGTGCTGTGCGACACCCCACGCCCAGATCACGGCGACGACGGCACCCACGGCGAGCGGGCGCGCCCCGCGCCGGCCGCCGCGCTGGAGCAGGACCAGCACCCCTATACCGCAGGCGAACGACGCGATCACGAGCGGGAGCGCGTCGCCTTTGAGGCCGTCGAAGACGAACCGAGCATCCCGGTGCAGCAAGATCAGCCCGGCGACCGCGAGAGCACCGGCCGCGAGCGCGCCGCCGAGCTCGCGCCTGACGAAGTACCGCTCGAGGTCGGGCGTCCCGGCGCGCCGGGCCTCGCTGACCAGGAAGACCGCAGACAGGTACGCCCCGGTGGCGACGAAGAGCGCGCCGAGCACGAGCGACAGCGGATTGACCCAGCTCGTCACCAGGTCGCCGGCTTCGTTGCCCACCGGCACGCGCTCACCCGCGATCGCCCCGACCACGGTGCCCATGAAGAACGGCGTCAGCACCGAGGCGAGCCCGAAGAACCGCACGGACAACGCGCGCCCACGGGCCCGGCGCGCAGTGTGCTGGAACGCGAACCCGGAACCACGCAGCACGATCCCGAGCGCCGCGAGGCTGAGCGGGATGAAGAGCGTGGAGAAGATCGACTCGAATGCCGTGGGGAACCCGGTCCAGAGCACGACCAGCGTGAAGATCAGCCACACGTGGTTGGCCTCCCAGACCGGTCCGATCGCCCAGTCGATCAAGGCGCGAGGCCGCCGGCCGCTGTCGCCCCCACCCGCGAGCAGGCTCCACAGCCCTGCGCCGAAGTCCGCGCCCCCGAAGACGGCGTACATCGTCGCGCCGACCAGTAGGACGCCGGCGACGGCGTCGGCCTCGCTCATGTCGGCGTCCCCGCCGCCCCGGGAATCGGCCCTGGCTCGGGCCCGTACGGCACGTCGTCCGGCTCCCGGTCGTCTTGCCGCCAGCGCCGTGACATCGCGCGGAGCGAGATGATCAGGGTCGCGCCGAGCGCGACATAGAGCCCGACGATCAACCCGAACGTGATCCAGATTCCGTGCGCGTGTGTGACCGCGTCCGAGGTGTGCATCACGTTGTAGACGATCCACGGCTGGCGGCCGACCTCCGTCACGATCCAGCCACACTCGAGGGCGACCACCGCCGCAACGCCCGACACGGCGGTCGCGCGCAGGAACCAGCGCGATTGCGGGAAGTCGCGCTTGCGCCACCAGCCGATTCCCAGCCAGAGCGCGAGCAGGATCAGCACCGAGCAGATGCCGACCATCGTGTCGAACGCCCAGTGCAGCATCGTGTTGGCGGGCGGACGGTCGTCGGGCGGAACGGAGTCGAGTCCGGTCACCTGCGTGCTCGTGCTCCAACCGACGAGGAACGAGTCGAAGCCGGGAATCCCGATCCCGCCCTTCACCCCGCTCGACGTGCAGCGTCCGTAGATGTACTCGGTGACGTGCGTCGAGGTCTCCTGCACGCACTCCATGCCGGCGAACTTGACGGGCTGGTCGTGGGCGATCGCCCGGGCGGCCGTGTCGCCGACCGCGAACTGGATCGGGGTGGCGATGCACGCGACGGTCAGCGGAATCAGCAGGCCGAGCCGGTGCACACGGTCGCGCCGGCCCCGCAGCATCCCCGTCGCGTAGATCCCGGCGAGCAGGAAGCCCGTCACCAGGTACGCCGCGAGGATCATGTGCGGCACCTCGTACGGGACCGCCGGATTGAAGATCACCTTCCACGGATCCACCGAGGTGACCGTGCCGGAGGTCGGCGAGAACCCCTGCGGCTGGTTCATCCATGAGTTGACGGCGACGACCGAGAACGCCCCGCCCAGGCCTGTGATGACGACCGGGACCCCCGCCCAGAAGTGCGCCCACGGCGACAGGTACTTCCAGCCGAAGATGTAGACGGCGATGAAGATCGCCTCGAGAAAGAAGAAGATGCCCTCGATCGCGAAGAGCACCCCGAACACCGACCCGAACCGGCCGGTGAACCCCGGCCAGAGGAGCCCGAACTCGAACGAGAGCACTGTCCCGGTCACCGCGCCGACCGCGAACGTCACGGCCACCGCCTTCGACCAGCGTCGTGCAAGCCGTAACGCGTCCGGGTCGTCATGGCGCAGGCCCCGGTAGTTCGCGATCAGCATCATCGCGGGGAGCGCCACGCCCAGCGACGCCAGGATGATGTGGAACCCCAGCGTGAACGCCATCTGGCTCCGCGCCGCGCCGAGGTTTGACGCGAGAGTCAGCATCGATCGCTAGGAGCGTTCCACCGTGATCCGACCGGCGCGCTGGTGGGTCGTCGCCGCACCGGCCCAGTCGACGACGGCCTTGGCGCGATCCTCGTTCGTCGGCAGCAGCGCGAGATGGACGGCGCCCCAGGCGAGTTGCGCTTTGCGGCCGGTCATCGTTCGGCCGCGGAGCGTCTGCATGACCGCAGCGCCACGACCGATCGTCGCCATCGTCCCCTTGTCCTTGTACTTGAACGGCTTCGGTTCCTTGCCGGCGACTCTGTCGGCGATCGTCTCGCCCGCGTGCTCTCCGGATTGCAGCGCCACCGAGCCGAGCTGGGGCAGCACCTGCTCGGTCTTCGAGTCCGTGATCGCCGCGACGTCGCCGACGACGAAGACTTCCGAGTGACCGGGAAGCGCGAGATCCGGCCCGACCCCGATCCGATTACCACGCTGGAGCTCGAGCTCGAGCGACTGGACGAGCGGGTTCCCCTGCAGGCCCGCGCCCCAGACGAGCGTGTGCGCCTTGAGCGTCTCACCCGACTTCAGCGTGACGGTGGTCGGTGTCACCGACGCGACGACTTCGCCCGTCTTCACCTCCACGCCCCGCTTCGTGAGCGCCTTCTCGGCGTAGTCGCGCAGCTTCGGCTTGAACATCCCGAAGAGCTCCGGCCCGGCCTCGACGAGGGTCACCCGGGCGTCCTCGGGATCCACC
>Ga0308176_10002015_pt1 | contig 12729 bp, 12 predicted proteins | sample PhyCR2_3_FD_203890 | JGI IMG/M metagenome (GOLD analysis project Ga0308176, IMG submission 203890) | Soil microbial communities from UC Gill Tract Community Farm, Albany, California, United States - DLSLS.C.R2 | ecosystem: Environmental > Terrestrial > Soil > Agricultural land | place: USA... | reverse complement strand
GGATCGGCACGATGTGGGGCGGGTCCCTGTCGTTCGACACACCGATGCTCTGGTCGGTCGGCTTCCTCACGACGTTCCTCTTCGGTGGCCTGACCGGTGTCATCCTGGCCAGCCCGCCGCTGGACTTCCACGTCTCGGACTCCTACTTCGTGGTGGCCCACTTCCACTACGTGGTGTTCGGCACCGTGGTGTTCGCGATGTTCGCCGGCTTCTACTACTGGTGGCCGAAGATGACCGGCCGGATGCTCGACGAGCGGCTCGGCAAGCTCCACTTCTGGCTGCTGTTCGTCGGCTTCCACACCACCTTCCTGGTGCAGCACTGGCTCGGTGTCGAGGGCATGCCCCGTCGCTACGCCGACTACCTGCCCGAGGACGGGTTCACCACGCTCAACCAGGTCTCGACCATCGGCGCGTTCCTGCTCGCCTCGTCGACGCTGCCCTTCCTCTACAACGTCTACATCACCCGGCGTGCACCGCTGGTCGAGACCGACGACCCGTGGGGCTGGGGCCGCTCCTTGGAGTGGGCCACGTCCTGCCCGCCGCCTCGCCACAACTTCGTGACGATCCCGCGGATCCGCTCGGAGTCGCCCGCGTTCGACCTGCACCACCCGGAGATCGCGGCGATCGAGCTGGAGCAGAACGAGGCCGCTCGCGACGGTGACCTGGCTGACGCGCCCGAGATGCACGGCCGCCGCGAGCACGTCACCGGCACCGACACCGATCCCCGTCACCCGGGGGAGGAGAGCTCCTGATGAAGTCTGAGGCCTGGATCTTCGGGATCTGCACCGTCTTCTTCCTGCTGGTGAGCCCGGCGTACTGGCTGATCACCGGTGACTGGACGGGCACCTCCGCCCTCACCATGACGCTGCTGCTGTCGGGCATGGTCACGATGTACCTCGGCTTCCACGCCAACAAGATGGACCCGCGTCCGGAGGACCGCAAGGACGCCGAGATCGCCGACGGAGCCGGTGAGCTCGGGTTCTTCCCGCCGTACTCCTGGTGGCCGCTGTGGTGCGGCGCCACGCTCGGCGTGTGCGTCTTCGGCATCGCGGCCGGTGCCTGGTGGATGTTCATCATCGGTGGCGTCCTGGGCGCCGTGGCGCTCTCCGGCTGGATCTTCGAGTACTACCGCGGCGAGCACGCACACTGACCGTCGCAGCACCGCCCGGACCCCGCGTGAGCGTTCACACGCCGCGCGGGGTCTGTGCATGGGGGACCAGCGGTTACTCTGGTACCGCCATCTGTTCTGTCTTAACGGGGAGTCCCTGCATGTCCGAGAGTCGTTTTCGCGCCCAGACCCGGGGGCGGCGCCTGCGCCGCGGCCTGGCCGGTGCGACGACCCTGGTCCTGGTGAGCCTGGCGCTCACCGCCTGCCAGTCCGACAGCACGCCGCCGTCCGCAGGCTCCCCGTCGGAGCCCGGTGAGTCCGCCTCGGCGGGCCCGGACCCCGTGAAGCTGACGACGAACGCGGGCAGTGGTGGCCCCGGCCTCGCGATCGACAAGCCGGTGAGGCTGTCCGCGACCGGCGGCAGCCTGAGCTCGGTGAAGGTGACCTCGAAGGTCGGCGCGCTCCCCGGCCAGCTGGCGAAGAACCACCAGTCCTGGACCTCCACCGGACGTCTCGAGCCGGGAACCGTCTACACCGTCACCGCCGCGGCCGAGCGCAGTGACGGCAAGCAGGTCACCAGGACCACCCGCTTCCGCACCGAGAACCTCACCCTCGACCAGCAGACCTTCGCCTCGGTGGCGCCGCTGCAGGACGAGACCGTCGGCGTCGGCATGCCGGTCATCGTCACCTTCGACGTGCCCGTGACCGACAAGGCCTCCATCGAGAAGCACATGACGGTGGCGGCCACGCCGCGCCAGCAGGGCTCGTGGCACTGGATCAGCGACACCGAGGCGCACTGGCGGCCGCGCACCTACTGGAAGGCCGGCTCCGACGTCTCCGTCGACGTGGACATCAACTCCATCCCGGCCGGCGCGGGCATCTACGGCCAGGAGAGCCGCCACGTCGACTTCCACATCGGCGACGCGAACATCTACAAGGTCAACGCCCAGACCGACCAGATGCAGGTCTTCCAGAACGGCCGGCTCCTCCGGACCATCCCGATCACGACCGGCAAGCCCGGGTTCGCCACCCGCTCGGGCACGAAGGTCATCATCGAGAAGTTCGAGACCAAGCGGATGAACTCCGAGACCATCGGGATCGGCAAGAACAACCCGGAGCACTACGACCTCGACGACGTGAAGTACGCCATGCGCGTGACCTACTCCGGCGAGTTCCTGCACGCCGCTCCGTGGTCGGTGGCCTACCAGGGACACGAGAACGTCTCCCACGGCTGCACCGGCATGAGCACCGCCAACGCGCACTGGCTCTACAACATCTCCCGCCGCGGCGACGTCGTCGAGTACACCGGCACCGACCGCCAGATGACCCTCACCAACGGCTACGGCGACTGGAACGCCTCCTTCGCCTCCTACCGCGCCGGCTCCGCCCTCTCCTGACAGACCACGCCGACCCGTCGCGTGTTCACGGTGAGGTGCGCCGACCCGTCGCGTGTTCACGGCGAGGTGCGCCGACCCGTCGCGTGTTCACGGTCAGGTGCGCCGACCCGTCGCTCGTTCACAGTCCCCGAAGTTGACGCGGTTCTCCACAAGGAAAGCAGTCATCCGGGCGAGGCCATGCTGACCGGGCACACCGTGCAGCATGGAACTCGACCTTACGAGCGGTCTCTTTCTCGACCGCACAGCCCCTGTCCCGACCGACCGGCCCTTCACACGAGCCGAGGCCAGAAGTGAGGCGGTGACCGACCGGGAGCTCGCGGCCTGGTGCGAGGCCGGCGACCTGGTGAGCCCGGTTCGCGGCGTCTACCACGTCAGCCAGCTCCCGGACGGCCCGGAGCTGAGGATCGCCTGCCTCAAGCTCGTCGTAGCCGACGATGCCGTGATCACCGATCGCACTGCGGGTTGGCTGCACGGTGCTTCCATGATCCTGGCCCCCAACGACCATCTCGTGGTCCCCAAGGTCTCGATGTTCAGACCGCCGGGGTACCGGCTCCGCAACGAGTTGACGTCGAGCGGTGAGCGCACCTTCACTGCGGGGGAGGTGGTGGACCTCGACGGACTGCGCGTGACGTCGAAGTTGCGGACCACCTGTGACCTGGGGATGATGCGCGGTCGGGACCAGGCATTCGCTGCGATGTGCGCGATGATGCGCGTCGCGGGTGACGACTTCGATCTCGTCGAGCTGGTCGGCCAGGAGAGACGCTTCCGTGGGTACCGTCGTGTCCGGCAGTTCCGCGAGCTCGCCCCACGCGTGGATCCAAGGCCGCAGTCCATGTGCGAGTGCATCCTCCTTCTTCGTTGGGTCGATTGCCCGTCGCTTCCGGAACCAACTCCTCAGCTGCCGGTGCAGGGGCCAGACGGTCTCTTCTACCTGGACCTGGGCGTGGAGGGGTTGAGGTACGCCGCGGAGTACGACGGGGCGCTGTGGCACGGGCCCGACCAGCAGGAGCACGACGATGAGCGTCGCGACTGGCTCAGTGACCATGGCGACTGGCTGATCGACGTCTTCGTCGACCATCACGTTTTCGGACCGGCGCAGTGTGTGGAGGAGCGTCTGTACCGGGGTGTCGCAGACGCCAAGCGGCGGATGGGCCGGCGTGCCTGGACAGGTCAGGACCGAGGGGGGCGGAGGTTGCTGTGACCGGCGACCGCCGTCGACCTGGGCTGTGAACAGGCGACGGGTGGACGTCGTGGGCGGTGAACAAGCGACGGGTCGGCGTACCTCGCGGTGAACAGGCGACGGGTCGGCGTACCTCGCCGTGAACAAGCGACGGGTCGGGGTGGGGCCGAACTGACGATGACCCGCCCGGGGAGTCCCGGGCGGGTCAGGGTCGGTGTTGATCGAACAGGCGGTCAGTGGGAGCGGAGGTGCTCCTCGTCGACCAGGTGGTGGCCGTCGAACTGGTGGCCGTCGGCCGCGTGGTCGAGGCCGGCCTGGAGCGCGTGCTCGTGCTCGGCGTGGTGGTGCGCCTCCTCGATCTCCTCCTGGGTCGGCTTCTGCACGTTGTCGGTGTACATCAGCGTGGCGAGCTTCGTGCGGACCTTCTGCATCCTGGTGCCGGATGCGGGCACGCCGTTGGCGTCGGTCTCCGACTCCAGCGCCGGCATCTCGTCACGGTCGCGAGCGGTCATCGTGTAGGCACGGGCAGGGGCCACCGGGAGGTGCCGCTCGCTGTACCCGCCCTCGGGGGAGCGCATGATGATGCCGGTCTCGTAGCCGTGCAGCAGCGTCTGGTTGTCGTGCCGCTGGAGCGAGATGCACCAGCGACGCGTGATGAAGAACGCGATGGCAGGACCGATGAAGACCGCGGCCCGCATGAAGTACGTGATCTGGTTGATGCTGGCGTGCAACGTGATCGCGATGATGTCGTTGCCGCCGGCCGCCCACATCAGGCCGTAGAACGTCATCAGCGACACCATCACGGCCGTGCGCGTCGGTGCGTTGCGCGGCCGCTGCAGCAGGTGGTGGTCCCGCTTGTCGCCGGTGATCCACGACTCGATGAACGGCAGCAGCATCAGGATCGTGAACATCAGGCCCGGCAGCACGATGATCGGCAGGAAGACGTTGAAGGGGAACGTGTGGCCCCAGAACGAGAACTCCCAGCCGGGCATGATGCGCAGCGCGCCGTCCGGCCAACCCATGTACCAGTCGGGCTGCGAGCCCGCGGTCACCTTGCTCGGGTCGTAGGGGCCGAACTTCCACACCGGGTTGATCGACAGCAGGCCGCCCATGAGCGCGCTGACGCCGAAGACGATGAAGAAGAAGCCACCGGCCTTGGCGGCGTACACCGGCAGCATCGGGAAGCCGACGACGTTCTGCTCGGTGCGGCCGGGGCCGGGCCACTGCGTGTGCTTGTGGTAGACGAGCAGCAGCATGTGGGCCGCGATCAGGGCCAGGAGCAGCCCCGGGATCAGCAGCACGTGGATGGTGAACAGGCGCGGGATGATCGACTCACCCGGGAACTCGCCACCGAACAGGAAGAACGACATGTAGGTGCCGACCAGGGGCATCGACTTCATGAAGCCGTCCGCGGCGCGGATACCGGTGCCGGAGAGCAGGTCGTCGGGCAGCGAGTAGCCGGTGAAGCCCTCGAGCGTGCCGAGCAGCAGCAGCAGGGACCCGATGACCCAGTTCAGCTCGCGAGGCTTGCGGAACGCGCCCGTGAAGTACACCCGCAGGAGGTGGATCATCATCGAGGCGACGAACAGCATCGCGGACCAGTGGTGCATCTGCCGCATGAGCAGACCGCCACGGACGTCGAAGGACAGCTTCAGGCTCGAGGCGTAGGCCTCGGACATGGTCACGCCGCGCAGCGGGTCGTAGGAGCCTTCGTACTGGACCTCGCCCATGCTGGGGGTGAACCACAGGGTGAGGAAGACGCCGCTGAGCAGGAGCACGACGAAGCTCCACAGCGCGATCTCACCCAGCATGAAGGACCAGTGGTCGGGGAAGACCTTGCGCAGGTTCTTCTTCGCGGCCGTCGCCAGGCCGAGGCGTTCGTCGGCCCACGTGGCCATCGCGCCCACCTTGCTCGGCTTGCTGGCCGTGGCGGCGGTGGTGGCGTTGGTCGTGGCGACCTTGCTCGTGTCGATGCTCACTGCGGGTCACGCTCCCAGTAACTCGGTCCCACGGGTTCGGTGAAGTCACTCTGGGCGATCAGGTAGCCCTCATCATCCACCGCGATCGGAAGCTGAGGAAGGGCGTGGCCGGCGGGCCCGAAGATCACCTTGCCGGAGTCGGTCAGGTCGAAGGTCGACTGGTGGCAGGGGCAGAGCAGGTGGTGGGTGGTCCGCTCGTTCAGCGAGATCGGGCAACCCACGTGAGTGCAGATCTTGGAGTAGGCGACGATCCCGTCGACCGACCAGTTCTCGCGGCCCTTGCCGGGGATGATGTCGTCCGGCTCCATGCGGTGCAGGATCACGGCGCACTTGGACTTGGCGACCTGCACCTCGACGCCCTCCAGGACCGGCTCGCCCTGGGAGTCGGTGGCGAAGAGGATCTCGGGCTCGGCGTTGACGAGGTCGCCGATCTGCAGGTCGGAGACCTTGATCGGCGTGCCGACGACGTCGCGGACGACGCGCATGCCCTTGCGCCACAGCGTGTGCTCGAGCTTGTCGCCCGGCAGCGGGCCGAGGTCGCGCAGCATCACCACGGCGGGGAGGGCGAGGATGCCCACGGCGCCGAGCAGCGAGTTGCGCACCAGCGGACGGCGGCCGATGCCGGACTCCTCGAGGCCGGCGTTGAGCGCGGCGAGGGTGCCCTCGCGGTCCTCGTCCGAGGACCTGGCCGGGTGGCGGTACTCGACGATCTCGTGGTCAGCCATGAGCTTGCGGGCCCACTGGATGATGCCGATGCCGATGAAGAGCAGGGCGCCGCCGAGGAAGAGGCCGAGCGCGACGTTGGACGCGCCCAGGCCGCCGACGGTGTCCCACTCGGCGCCCACGTCGAAGACGAAGTAGGAGACGAGGAACAGCACCGCGCACACCATGGACAGCCCGAACAGGGCAGCGACCTGGCGCTCCGCGCGCTTCTCGGCCTTGGAGTCGACATCCGTCGGTCGCCAGCTGTGGGGCGGCAGGCCCGGGTTGGCGATCGGCTCGTCCGCGAACGTCGAGGGGACGAGGTCGTGGTCGTGGTTCTGGTCGCTCACGCTTCCACCTTCTTCTTCGACGAGCGCGTGGTGTGGGCGGCGATCCAGACGGCGAAGCCGACCAGCGAGCCGAGTCCGACCAGCCAGGCGAACAGGCCCTCGCTCACCGGGCCGAGGCCGCCGAGGCCGAAGCCGCCGTAGCCGGGAGCCTCGTCGAGCGAGCCGAGGTAGGCGATGACGTCACGCTTCTCCTCGGGCGAGAGGTTGCCGTTGGAGAAGTTGTCCATGGCCTGCGGGCCGGTCAGCATCGCCTCGTAGATGTACTTGGGCTCGACACCGCGGATCTTGGGTGCGTAGCCGCCGCGGGGCATGGCGCCGCCGGAGCCCTCGAAGTTGTGGCAGGCGGTGCAGTTGGTCAGGAAGATCTGGCCGCCGCGGGTGATGGCCTCCTCGCGCTGGGAGTCGCTGAGGCCCTCGATGCTGTAGTCGTTCTCGGAGGGGATGGACGGGCCGGGGCCGAGCGAGGCGACGTACGCCGCGAGCTGGGCGACCTCCTCGTCGGAGTAGACCGGCTGCTTCCGCGGGGCCTGCGCGCCGGGCTGAGCCATGGGCATGCGGCCGGTGCCGACCTGGAAGTCGACGGCTGCGGCACCGACACCGACCAGCGAGGGGCCGATCTGGTTGCCGTTCTGGGTCTTGACACCCTCGCCGTTCTGCCCGTGGCAGAAGGCGCAGCCGACGAGGAAGAGCTCGCGGCCCTTCGCGGCCTGGTCGGTGTCGCTCTCGGCCTGGTCGGCCTGGGCGGGCGCGAACGCGGCGTACAGGGTGCCGGTCATCAGCAGCCCGAGCAGCAGCACCACGAGCCCGGCGAGCGGTCCGCGGCGGTGCCGTGAGAGTCGACCTGCGGAGCGGTTCAGGAGACGCACATTGATTCCTTGCTGGGAGTCCTGGTGGGGTCCGACGTCACTAGTTGTTCGGAGCTACTGGATCAGGTAGATGGTCGCGAACAGACCGATCCACACCACGTCGACGAAGTGCCAGTAGTAGGAGACGACGATCGCGCTGACCGCCTGCTCGTGGGTGAACCTGCGGGCCAGGAACGTGCGCCCCAGAACGAACAGGAAGGCGATCAGACCGCCGGTCACGTGGATGCCGTGGAAGCCGGTGGTCAGGTAGAACATCGTGCCGTAGGCGGAGTCCTGGATCGTGACTCCTTCCTTGACCAGCGAGGCGTACTCGGTGGCCTGGCCACCGATGAAGACCGCCCCCATGACGTAGGTCAGCACGAACCACTCGCGCAGGCCCCAGCCCTTGACCTTGAGGACCGAGCCGGTGCGTCCGACCTGGCCACGCTCTGCGGCGAAGACACCGAGCTGGCAGGTCAGCGAGGACAGCACCAGGATCGTGGTGTTGACCGACGCGAAGGGGACGTTGAGCTTCTCGGTGTTCGCCGCCCAGAGATCCGGGCTCACCGCGCGGATCGTGAAGTACGACGCGAACAGGGCCGCGAAGAACATCAGCTCACTGGAGAGCCAGATGATCGTCCCGACGCTGACCATGCTCGGTCGGTCGTGGTGCCCGTGCAGTCGGGATGCCGGAATCGCTGTTGCTGTCGCCACGGCGCCATTATGTCGTGGCCCGTCGACGAGGGCACCCCGACCCCCTCCTGGTGCGGAGTCATATTCTTCACAACGTGCTGGTGTCCTCACTCGTCCTGTCACTGGACGCCTCGGCGACCCTCCCGAGGTTCACGCTGGGGCGGGTCTTCAGCGAGTGGTCGCTGGAGCCGATTCCGTTCGTCATGACCGTCTGGGCGGCGGGTCTCTACCTGCTCGGAGTGCGCACCCTGCGCCGCCGCGGGGACCGCTGGCCGGTCGGGCGGACGCTGTCGTTCGTGGTCGTCGGCATGGGGTCGTTCTACCTCGCCACCGCCTCCGGGCTCGGTGCCTACGACCTGACGCTGCTGAGCGTCCACATGGTCCAGCACATGGTGCTGTCGATGCTGGTGCCGCTGGCCCTCGCCCTCGGCGCGCCGGTGACCCTCGCACTCCGCACGCTGCCCGCGCGGCCGCGCGGCTGGCTGCTGGCGGTCCTGCACTCCCGGGTCGCCCGGGTGCTGTCCTTCCCGCCCCTCACGCTGGCGCTCTACGTCATCTCGCCGTGGGCGCTCTACTTCTCCGGCTGGTACGACGCGTCGCTGCACTCGACGTACGTCCACGAGATGATGCACCTGCACCTGGTGCTCGTCGGGGCGCTGTTCTTCTGGCCGTTGATGGGCATCGACCCGGTGCCCGGGCGTGTCGGCTACCCCGCCCGGATGCTGCTCGTCGTGCTGACGCTGCCGTTCCACGCCTTCCTGGGCGTGGCGATCATGAGCCAGGACAACCTGATCGGGCACGACTGGTACCCGTCGCTCCACCACGGGCCGATGGGCTCCTGGCTGCCCGACCCGCACGCCGACCAGCACCTCGCCGGCGGGATCCTGTGGGGTTCCGGCGACCTGATCGGACTCGTCTTCTTCGGCGTGCTGTTCGCACAGTGGGTGCGCTCCTCGATGAGGGAGGCGGCGCGCGAGGACCGGCGGCTCGACCTGCTCGAGGCGCGGGCCGCGGCCCGGGCGGCCGCCACGGCGACCTCCAGCCCCGGCGAGCCCGGTGAGGACGGGTAGCATCGCCGCCGTGAACGACACGACCTCGACCAGGACCGCGCCGCTGAAGGTGCTCGTCTACAGCGACGACGTCAACACGCGCCAGCAGGTCATCCTCGCCCTCGGCCGCCGACCTCACCCGGACCTGCCGGAGGTGCAGTACGTCGAGGTCGCGACCGAGCCGGTCGTCATCCAGAACATGGACGCGGGCCAGGTCGACCTCGCGATCCTCGACGGCGAGGCCGTGCCCGCCGGCGGGATGGGGATCGCCAAGCAGCTCAAGGACGAGATCTACGAGTGCCCGCCGCTCCTGGTGCTCACCGGCCGCCCGCAGGACGCCTGGCTGGCGACCTGGTCCCGCGCCGACGCGGCGGTGCCGCACCCGCTGGACCCGATCCAGCTCGCCGAGGCGGCGGTGCGCCTGCTGCGCTCGCGCGTGCCTGCCACCACCTGATGGCCTCGGCGACCCTCGGCTGGCCCGAGATCCTCGGCACGCTGGTCGCGGGTCAGGACCTCGGCGCGGAGCAGGCCGCCTGGGCGATGGGGGAGATCCTCGCCGGCGAGGCGACCGACGCCCAGATCGCGGGCTTCGCGGTCGCCCTGCGTGCCAAGGGCGAGACCATCGACGAGGTGTGGGGGCTCGTCGAGTCGATGTACTCCCGGGGCACGCACATCTCAGTGCCGGGCCGGCTGCTCGACGTGGTCGGGACCGGCGCGGACCGCTCGAACTCGGTCAACATCTCCACGATGTCCGCGATCGTGGCGGCCGGCGCCGGGCCTCGGGTGGTCAAGCACGGCAACCGGTCCGCCTCGTCCATGTCCGGCTCGGCCGACGTCCTCGAGAGGCTCGGGATCCGGCTCGACCTGCCGGTGGCGCGCGTGGCCGAGGTGGCCGAGGAGGCCGGCATCACGTTCTGCTTCGCCGCCGTGTTCAACCCGGCGATGCGGCACACCGCCGCCCCGCGTCGCGAGCTCGGCATCGGCACCACCTTCAACTTCCTCGGACCGCTGGCGAACCCGGCCCGGCCGCAGGCCCAGGCGATCGGCTGCGCCGACCTGCGGATGGCCCCGGTGATGGCGGGCGTCTTCGCCCGGCGCGGCGTGGACGCCTGGGTCTTCCGAGGTGACGACGGGCTGGACGAGCTCACCACCACCACGACCTCCTCGGTCTGGGTGGTCCGCGACGGCGCGGTCACGACCGCGACCCTGGACCCGCGCGAGCACGGCATGACGCTGAGCACCGCGGAGGCGCTCCGGGGCGGCGACGCCGCCCACAACGCCGAGGTGGTGCTGCGCCTGCTCGACGGGGAGAAGGGCGCCGTGCGGGACGCGGTGCTCCTCAATGCCGGTGCGGCGCTCGCCGTGTACGACGCGGCCCAGACATCGACGCAGGGCTCCGCGGACGAGGCGCTGGCCGCGGGGCTGGAGAGGGCCCGCGAGTCCATCGACTCCGGGGCGGCGAAGCAGACCCTCGACCGCTGGGTGGCGGCCTCCGCGCGGTGACCCGCGCGGCGGGCGGTCAGGCCAGGTCGAGCACCCAGGAGTCGCCCTCGCGGTGGAAGCCGAGCCGGTCGTAGTAGGCGCCGACCATCTCAGGAGGCGTCACCACCCGGGTGAACCCGTGGTCGCGCAGCAGCCCGCTGCGGCGCCACACGAACTCTCCGGGAGAGAAGTCACGGAATCGCGGGGTGACGTAGTCGAGCAGCACCCGCGCGACCTTGTCCACGGCGTGCAGCAGCACCACGCCCACCGTCTCGTCGCCCTTCATCACGACGAACGCGTGACCCGCCTCGTCGGTGGGGTCCCACAGGAAGTCGGGCTGGAACCGCAGGATGTCGGCGCCGTGGACGCGGAGCACGTGGCGGAGGTACTCGTCGCCGGTCCCGACCTCCACGACCTCGAAGACGGCCTCGTCGTGGCGCTGGCCGACCAGGCGCACGATGAACCAGATGTTGATCGCGCTGAGCACGGCGTTCATGCCGACCATCGGCCACACGCCGATGAGCGCGTTGAAGACGATGAGGATCAGGCAGGCGACCAGGTTGAGGGTGCGGAACCGCAGCACCCGCGCCTGCAGCAGGGAGAAGACCAGCAGGGCGCTGCCGCCCCAGCCCAGGATGTCGAGCCAGTGGTCACCGAACCAGGTCACGCTCAGTCCAGGCCGAGGGAGAACGCAGACTCGAGGTCGTGGCGCGAGTAGGCCCGGAAGGCGATGTGGGTCTCGGTCGAGGTCACGCCGGGCACCTTGTTCAGCTTGTCGGCGACCACGCTGGCGACGTCCTCGTGGTTGCGGACCCGCACCAGCGCGATCAGGTCGATCTGCCCGGTCACGGAGTAGACCTCGCTGACGCCCTCGAGGGCGGCGATGCCCTCGGCGACCTCGGGGATCCGGGCTACGTCGGCCTTGACGAAGACGATGGCGGTGATCATGGGGAGACCCTAACGGGCGGGCTGGTGCACCGGCGCGAGGCCGCGGCGGTCGTCGAACGGCACCAGCGAGAGCCGCGACTGGTTGACCGCGTCGTGGATCGCGAGGTGGCGGGTGGCGCCGGCCACCGGGCAGGTCCACTCGCCGTCCACCTCGACCAGCCGGATGCCAGGGGACTCCAGCCAGCGCAGGACCTTCTCGGTCTCCTCGGCGGTCGCCGCGGGCACCGGGCCCGGGGCGGCGGCGACCGTCTCGGCCGAGGCCCGCAGCTCGTCGACGAACTGGTGGGCGTCGGCCCCGGGCGGGATGGTGCCCGCAGCGGCCAGCCGGCCGAACCGGACCACGTGGACGGCCCAGCGGCCGTCGTCCTCGCGGCGGGCGGCGACCACCTCGGGGCACCGGGTGAGCGCCGAGAGCCGCTGGGTGCGGGCGGCGGCGCGGACGAAGGCTGCCAGCCGGTCGCGGTGGATGCCGGCCTCCTCGAACCGCTCGTCGGCCGCGAGCGCGGCCATCCGGGCGTTGATCGCCTCCACCACCTCGTCGGGGCGACGCAGCAGCGTGTCGCGCAGCTGACGCACGACGGCGGCGTACGTGGTGGCGTCGACGCTGCCGTCGCAGGGGGACAGGCAGCGGCCCATCTCGGCGAGCACGCAGGGCGGGCGGGAGGGCTCGCGGGACAGCCGGTCCGAGCACTGGCGGACGGGGAAGGTGTCGTGGAGGGCGGCCAGGCACTTCTCGGCCGACTTCTTCGAGCCGAACGGCCCGAGGTAGTCGGCCTGGTCGTCGAGCACCCGCCGCACCAGCGAGAGCCGCGGCCACGGCTCGCGGGTCAGCTTGATGAAGTGGACCTTCTCGGGGAACCGGGAGCGCCTGTTGTAGCGCGGCTTGTGCTCGGCGATGAGCCGCAGCTCGCGCACCTCGGCCTCCAGCGTGGTGGCGCACTCGATCCCGTCCACCGTCGAGGCCAGGCCCACCATCTCACCCATCCGCGAGCGCGT
>Ga0308176_10002014_pt1 | contig 12730 bp, 10 predicted proteins | sample PhyCR2_3_FD_203890 | JGI IMG/M metagenome (GOLD analysis project Ga0308176, IMG submission 203890) | Soil microbial communities from UC Gill Tract Community Farm, Albany, California, United States - DLSLS.C.R2 | ecosystem: Environmental > Terrestrial > Soil > Agricultural land | place: USA... | reverse complement strand
AGGAGATCCGCGGTGACCCTGACTTCGCCCGGCCCGGAGGGAAGCAGCCTCCAGCTTCCCTGGGCCTTCGATACCACCCCCGTGTGGCATACGATCCTCAAGGCCGCCTTCGGCCTCAACGCCCTGCTCGGGCTGGGCCTCATACTGAAGCTCTTGGGCCGGCGCTGGCTGGATGCCGCCGGCCTCTGCGTGGCCGAGGCCATGGTGGCCGGCTTCACCGTCATCTTCGTCCGCCGTCAGGAAGGCTCGCGCGGGACGCTGTTCCGCGACCGGCTGACGGTCGAACCCAACGCCGTCCTCGGCGTCCCGCTCCCCGGCCCCCGCGGCTCGTACCCGCTCCACCAGTTCCGAGCGGTCGAGGTCGAATTCCGAGCCGGGAGACCGAGCCCGAGCCCGAACGCCGCCGGGCCTCACGAGCTGGTCTGGCTCATGGGGGGTCCCGGAACGCCGAACGTCGTGTTGGCACGAACGCGGGAGGGGGCCGGTCGGAGGCTCGGGCAGGCGGTCGCTGCCGCGCTGGCGCTCCCCGTGTCCGAGATCACCCCCCAGCGGACCATTCGAGCCTGAAATGAAGCAGCACTGGGCTGTGCGCTCTGGCATGACCCAGACCTGACGAGCATCTTCCCTCCTTCATGGACACCCTCCAGCATCAGCTCGAAGCCGGACTCGCCGGTCGCTACCAGCTCGAGCGCGAGCTCGGGCAGGGCGGCATGGCCGTCGTGTTCCTGGCCCAGGACCTCCGCCACGACCGCAAGGTCGCCCTCAAGGTCCTCCGTCCCGACCTCTCGGCCGCGATCGGCGCCGAGCGGTTCCTGCGGGAGATCAAGCTCGCCGCCGGCCTGAACCACCCGCACATCCTCCCGGTGTACGATTCCGGCCGAGCCGGCGACCTCCTCTTCTACGTCATGCCCAACATGGAGGGCCACTCCCTCCGGGAGCGGCTTGAGCGGGAGCGGCAGCTCCCACTGGGTGAGGCGCTGGCCCTCACTCGCGAGGTCGCCTCGGCCCTCGACTACGCCCACCGTCACCACGTGGTTCACCGCGACATCAAGCCCGAGAACATCCTGCTCCACGAGGGCTCGGCGATGGTGGCCGACTTCGGCATCGGCAAGGCGCTGAGCGCCGAGGGCTCGCTCACCCAGACCGGCATGGTGGTGGGCACCCCCACCTATATGAGCCCCGAGCAGGCCTCCGGCGAAGGCGACATCGACGGCCGGACCGATCTTTATAGCCTGGGGTGCGTGCTGTACGAGATGCTGACCGGCGAGCCGCCGTTCACCGGCGCGACCGCCCAGGCCGTGATCGCCAAGCGGTTCGTCTCCCCGGTCCCGAAGGTGCGGGTTACCCGCGACGTGCCCGAGGCGGTGGACGATGTGCTGTCCCGCGCCCTGGCGAGGACGCCGGTCGACCGTTTCACCACCGCGGCGCAGTTCGTCGAGGCGCTGCGCCAGCTCAACGGCATCGGTTCGTCGGGGCAGGCGACCACCGCGGTGCGGACGCCCCCCGCCGCGCCGGCGCGCAAGGCCATCGCCGTGCTGCCGCTGGCCAACCGCAGCGCCGACCCCGAGAACGAGTACTTCAGCGACGGCATGACCGAGGAGATCATCAACGCGCTGGCCAAGGTCCCCGGCATCCAGGTGGCCTCGCGCACCTCGTCGTTCACCTTCAAGGGGAAGGAAGTGGACATCCGCGAGATCGGGGAGAAACTGGGCGTAAGCTCGGTGCTCGAGGGCAGCGTGCGGAAGGTGGGGAGCCGGGTTCGGATCACGGCGCAGCTCATCAACGTGGCCGATGGCTACCACCTCTGGTCCGAGACCTACGACCGCCAGCTGGAAGACGTGTTCGCCATCCAGGACGAGATCTCCCGCGCCATCGTCGATGCGCTCAAGCTGCGGCTGGGCAGCGATGCCGACACCCTGGTGGCGCCGGCCAAGAACATCGAGGCCTACACGCTGTACCTCAAGGGCCGCTTCGTGTTCAACAAGGACACCGAGCCCTCGACCCGAAAGGCGCTGGATCTGTTCCAGCAGTCGCTGCTCCAGGATCCGGGCTACGCCCGCTCCTATGCCGGCATTGCCGACTGCTGGACCCAGCTCGCCGACGACTTCGTCGTGCCGGACGACGCCTATCCCCGGGCCAAGGCGGCCGCCACGCGGGCGCTCCAGCACGACCCCGACCTGGTCGAGGCGCTCACGTCGGTGGGCAAGGTGCTGTGCTGGTATGAGTGGGACTTCGCCGGAGCGGAGCGGCAGCTCGGCCGCGCGGTGGCATTGAACGAGAACCACGCGGAGGCGCACTGGGCATTCGGCAGCGTGCTCCCGACCGTGGGACGGTTGGACGAGGCGGTCGCGGAGATGCGGAAGGCGCTCATTCTGGATCCGCTGTATGCCGTGTATAGCCGCTGGCTGGGGCGGTTCCTGCTGTTCGGCGGCGACTATGCCGGGACCATCGCGCAGTCGCGGAAGACCATGGATCTGAATGCCGACTACGCGTACTCGTATCTCGACATCGGCTCCGCCTACCTGGAGCTGGGCGATGCCGAGGCGGCACTGCAGTGGTTCCAGCGGGGACAGGGGATGGAGACCAGCGTGCGGTCCTACGACGCCCTGATCGTGCGGGCGCTCGCGCCGCTGGGCCGCCGCGAGGAGGCCGAGGAGATCCTGCATCGGCTGGACGAAGAGTCGCGCCAGCACTATGTGCGATCGGAAATCATGGCGATGGGCTACGCCGCGGTGGGCGACTTCGACCGCGCCTTCGCCTGCCTCGAGCGCGCGTTCCAGGTCCGGTCGGCGGGACTCATCTACCTGCACGTGGATCCCGGCTACCGGCCGCTGCGGGGCGATCCTCGCTTCCGGTCGTTGCTGGATCGGATCGGGCTTCGGTAGGCCCCGCGTCCGCGCCGGCCGCTGCCCGGAATTGATCGCACCCACCTCCGCATGGAGCTTGCGCCCATGACTTCCACCACACCACGTCTCCTCGGCCTGGGCGCGCATTTCCCCGATTTCTCGCTGCAGGCCTGCGTCTCCGCCGACCCGGGCTCCGAGTTCCGCACCGTCGACGCCCACGAGCTCGAGGGCAGCTGGGCCGCGGTCTTCTTCTGGCCCCTCGACTTCACCTTCGTGTGCCCCACCGAGCTGATCGAGTTCAATCGCGCGCTGCGGGAATTCCGCGCGCTCGGGGCCAGGGTGTACGGCATGAGCGCCGACAGCCATGTCGCCCACCTCGCCTGGCGCAAGGAGAATCCCGACCTCCGCAATCTCGAGTTCCCCATGGTGGCGGACGATCGGAAGGAGGTCGCCGGCGAGCTCGGCATTCTCGATCCCGTCGAGCAGGTCCCGCTGCGGGCGACCTACCTGCTCGATGAGAACCGGCTGATTCGGTGGCTCTGCGTCAACGACCTGAGCGTGGGCCGGAGCACCGGAGAGGTGCTGCGGGTTCTCGCCGGGCTCCAGTGCGGCGAGCTGTGCCCCGCCAACTGGCGGCCGGGTCAGAACACGATCCCGCGGCCGAGGAAGACGGAGAAGACGGTGCGGTGGGAGACCAAGGAGCGTCCTGCCGTTCGCTCGGACGGACCGGCTGGCTCGGCGCCCGTAACGCCCCCGTCCCGCTCGCGCTAGATTGGAGCAACCCGCCACACCCGGGATCCCGACGACCGAGCCGCGCACCACCCTCCAGTCCGCCCTGGCCGACCGCTACCAGATCGAGCGTGAGCTCGGTCAGGGCGGCATGGCGACCGTCTACCTCGCCCACGACTTGAAGCACGATCGCAAAGTCGCCATCAAGGTCGTGCGTCCCGACCTCGCCGCCGTGATCGGCGCCGAGCGGTTCCTGCGCGAGATCAAGACCATCGCCAACCTGCAGCACCCCCACATCCTCGGCTTGATCGACAGTGGCGAGATGAACGGCACGGCGTACTACGTCATGCCGTTCGTCGAGGGCGAGTCGCTCCGCGATCGGCTGGTCCGGGAAAAGCAGCTTCCGATTCCGGATGCCATCCGCCTCGCCACCGAGGTGGCCGGCGCGCTCGACTACGCCCACCGCCACGGGATCATCCACCGCGACATCAAGCCGGAGAACATCCTGCTCCACGATGGCTCTGCGCTCGTGGCGGATTTCGGCATTGCGCTGGCGGCGAGCAAGGCCGGCGGCAACCGGATGACCGAGACCGGCATGTCGCTCGGCACGCCGACCTACATGAGCCCCGAGCAGGCGATGGGGGAGCGCGAGATCACCGCGCGCTCCGACGTCTACGCGCTCGGCTGCGTCACCTACGAGATGCTGATCGGCGATCCGCCGTTCACCGGCAGCACGGCCCAGGCCATCGTCGCCAAGGTAATGACCGAGCGGCCGGCATCGCCCCAGCGGCAGCGGGAGCGGGTGCCCGACGCGGTGGAAGACGCTGTGCTCACCGCGCTCGAGAAGCTCCCGGCAGACCGATTCGCCACTGCCGCCGCGTTCGCCGAGGCGCTCCGCGGCGGCGGCACCCCGGGAACGGCGCGCACCCGCGTCACCCCCGCTTGGCGCGCCGCCGCCGCACCTCGTTCCCGGCTCCGCGATCCGGTCGTGCTCGGCCTCGGCGCCCTCGCGCTCGCCGCGATGATCCTGGCCGCCGCCCGGAGCCGGCGACCCGCGCCGGCCGCGCCCGCCCCGGTGGTGCGCTTCACCCTGCCGGCGGCGCCGAGCAGCCGCACCAGCACCCTCGGCTACAATTCGCTCGCGGTCTCGCTCGACGGCCGCGCACTGGTCTACCTCGGCCAGGGCGACGGCGGGCGCCAGCAGCTGATGCTGCGCAGGCTCGATGAGACCAAGGCGAAGCCGCTGCCGGGCACCGAGGATGCCGGCAGTCCGATCTTTTCGCCCGACGGCCGCTGGGTGGCGTACATCCGCGGCAATGATCTGTATCGGGTCGCCATCGATGGCACGGCGCCGCAGCTGCTCGGGACGGCACCGGGCACCTTCAACGGCATGAGCTGGTCGTCCTCCGGCGTGATCGTGACCTCCGGCAACACGGCGCTCTACGCCGTGCCCGAGGCCGGTGGGCCGGCCCGGCTGCTGGGCAACGACGGCCATGTCGCCGGCGAGCAGTTTCAGGACGGGCCGCTGGTGCTGGACGACTTCCGGAGCGTGGTCTACTCGAGCTGGGCGGGCAGCTCGCCCGGGAGCGCCAGGATCGCGATCGCGCCGATGGGCCCGGGCCAGACCACCGTGCTCGACATCAAGGGCGTCATGCCGCTCGGCGTGATCGGCAACACGCTGGTCTACGTCACCGCTGCCGGCGCCATGATGGGGGCGCCGATCGACGTCGCCAAGCGGCGCCTGCTCGGGCCGCCGGTCCAGCTCATCGACGATGTCTCGCTCAACTTCGGCACCGGCCTGGCCCGTGCCTCGCTGTCGCCGCAGGGCACGCTGTTTTATCAGAGCGGCACCCAGCTCTCCCGGGTGGTCGTAGCCGGCCCCGGCGGCTCGCGAGCTCTGCTGGACGAGCGGCGCGACTACTCCTTTCCCCGACTCTCGCCCGATGGACGCCAGCTCGCGCTCACCATCGGGTCGGCCGATCATCGCGACATCTGGCTCGACGACCTCGCGTCCGGCGCCCTGACCCGGCTGACCACGGAAGGCCTCAGCAACGAGCGCCCCGAGTGGAGCCCCGACGGGCGCAAGGTGCTGTTCCGCACCGACCGGGCCGGCAATACCGCCATCTGGTGGCGCCCCGCCGACCTGAGCGCCGCGGCCACGGTGCTGCTGAGCGGGCGGCGCCTGGACGTGTTCGAGGCCGTGATCTCCCCCGACAACCGATACCTGGTGTTCCAGTTCGACACCGCCGGGGCGGACATCTACTACCGCGCCCTGACCGGCGACACGGCGATTCGCCCCATCGCCAACAGCCAGACGGCCATCGAGACCATGCCTCGGCTCTCACCCGACGGCCGCTGGGTCGCCTTTTCCACCAACGAGTCGGGTCGAGACGAGGTGGTGGTACAGCCGTTCCCCGGCCCCGGCGGCCGAGTACAGGTGTCCACCGGCGGCGGCACCGAGCCGGTCTGGTCGCGGGACGGCCGGCGCCTGTTCTATCGCGGCGGTCGGCAGCTGATGGCGGCGACGATCCGTCCCGGTCCGGGCTTCACCGTCGCGTCGCGCGACACGGTGCTGACCGACACCTACGTCTATGCCTCGAACCCGCACGCCAACTACGACGTGATGCCCGACGGCACCCACTTCATCTTTCTGGAGCCGGATAACGTGGGGGAGCTGATCGTGGCGTCGAACTGGGAGTCGGTGCTGCGGGCGCGGATGCGGAGCGAGGGCCGGCGATAGCCGAGCGGCGTATACCCCCGCACTTCACCCCGCGAGAAGCCCGTCGAAATCGAACCGCCGCCAGGAGGTCATGACCTCCTGGCGGCGGTTCATTTCCCACCCGGTCACCCCGCCCCCCGCTGCGCGTTTCACATCTGCGCCCACCGGCTCCGTCGCCCGTGATGGGAATGACCCGGCGACGGTGCGTTAGGAGGTGAAGGCCAAGCGAGCAGTCCGTCCCTGTTACGGAGGTAGCGATGTATCTCCATCGCCTGTTGGCATCGGTGGCTGCCGTCTTCGTTGCCGCGTGCGGTAACGGCAAGGCCGAGCAGCGACCCGTCGACGAAAACGTGTCGCAAGCCACCCTGCCGGAGCACTTGTGTGACCTGGTGCCACAGCCGGACGCAGAACGGATCATGGGCAAGGCGCTCGTCCAGGAAAGGAATGACGGTTCAGGGTGCCACTACCAGGATGCCCGTGGCACGGCCGGCACCGGGCTCTGGGTCTTCCACAATGTGCTCCAGGTCGGCGATCAATGCCGCCTGACACGGGGGAGCGAGCCCTTGAGTGGCCTCGGGGGTGAGGCATGCATGGCGCCGGAGGGGATGTACACCCACATCGTGTTCAGCGGTGGCGGCCAGACGTTCGAGGTGATCGCGCCCGGCAAGGGCAAAGCGTCCGAGCTGGCGACGGCAGTCGCCAAGGTGATGCTCTCCAAGCTCGGCTCCTGAGCCGTTCACGGTCGCGCATCTATTGGCAGCTCCGCCACGCCGGCACCGGCTGAGGCAATCCCCGCGGGACCGGGGCGTATTCGAGAGCAGCCCGCCACACCCATCGGCGGGCGCGCCCGTCCTTGACTCTCGATCCGCCGCCCCGACCCCCTGGAGGCCCGTATGGTCCGCCGTCCGGCACCCCGAAGTCATTGGCTCCCACTCGCCGTCCTGGCAACGCTCGTCGCCTGCCAGGACGGCAGCGACTCGCTGGTCTCCCCCCGCCCGCAGTTCGCCCAGGGCGACAACGGGACCTGGACCGTCAACTCCCTGGCCGATCCCGGCGACGGCACCTGCGACGAGACCGAATGCACCCTCCGGGAGGCGATCGCGGCCGCGGCCTCGGGCGATCGGATCGGGTTTGCCGCCGGCCTCACCGGCGCCGTCCAGCTCACCGTGGGGGCGCTCACGGTCACCGACAAGAGCCTGACGATCGACGGCGACGGGCGGGTGGCGGTGGACGGCCAGCAGACCACCAGCGCCTTCACGGTGACGAACACGATCGGTGCTCAGCCGATCGTCGCCCTGGCCGGACTCACGATCGAGAACGCCGGCACGCAGTTCGGCAGTGCCATCAATGTCGGCGGGGTGGCGCTCACCCTCGATCACGTCGACGTCCTCGACAACGCGACCGGCACCACCGGCGCCGGCCTCTCGCTCCGGAATGGGCCGCAAGGAATTCGATCGGACGTCATCATCCGGAACAGCCGCATCGCCCGGAACAACGCGGCGGGAGATGGCGGCGGAGGCATTGCCGTCGTTCAGGGCGCCCAGCTCACGCTCATCAACAGCACGGTCGACAGCAACACGACGCCGGACAACGGCGGCGGGATCCTGAACGACGGCACGCTTATCGCCATCGGCAGCCTCATCGCCGACAACGAAGGCGCGAGCTCCGGCGCCATCAAGCCCGGGCTGCTCTCCAGCACCACGCTGGTGCGGACCACCATTTCCGGCAATCGCGCGGAGAGCGGTGTGGGCGGCATCAACGGCGGTGGCGCCCTCATGGCCTTGCGCAGCGTGACCATGACCAACAATGACGGAGGGAGTGGTGTCGGAGGTATTGTGAGCGGCAGCGCGACGGCGGCCAATTCCATCATCGCCGGAAACACGGGATCCTTCAGCGATGACTGCACGGGGCTCGGGATACCCACGTCGCTTGGCCACAACCTCGCGACGTCGGTGTGCGGGTTCCAGGCCGAGGGCGATGTGACGGTCACCGCGGCCCAGGTCTTCAGTGAAGTGCTCGAGCAGGACCTTGCGGACAACGGCGGACCGACCCGGACGCATGCTCTCATCGCCCGCGGGCGCGCCGTGGACGCCGGCTACTGTCCGGGCGAGACCACCGACCAGCGCGGCTTTGCCCGCCCGGTCGACGTCGCGCTCATGCCCAACGCGGTCGACGGCTGCGACATCGGTGCCTATGAGGCCCAGGGCCCGGTCGTCGCCGTGGCCGATCTCATGGTCAGCCAGAGCGTCAACAAGACCAGCGTCAAGCAGGGCGACCTGCTCACCTACTCGATCCAGGTCCAGAACCTCGGCCCCGCGACCGCTCCCAACGTGGTGGTCACCGACCTGCTGCCGAGCGGCGCGACCTTCGTCTCGGCCAGCCACAACCGGGGCACCCATACGGCGCCGCCGGCCGGTTCGACCGGCACCGTGACCTGGTCGGTGGGCGATCTGCTCGATCAAGCCAACGAGGTCGCCGCGATCACCGTGACCGTCCTCGTCAAGGGCAAGACGACCATCACCAACACCGCGTCGGTCACCGGTGGCGTGTCCGACCCAAACACCGCCAACAACTCGGCCGCGATCACGGTCAGCGTCGGCCCCGGGAGCGCGGCGCCAGGGAGCAAGAACCCGGGGAAGAAGAAGTAGTCGGACTTCGGTAGACCAGACGTGAAGTAACAACGAACCGCCGCCAGGAGATCGCGACGTCCTGGCGGCGGTTCACTTTCCCATCCCAGGCATCCCGGTTCCCTGAACGATCCGCAATCTTCGCCGATTGAAGTCGGGGATATGTTCTACATTATCTCCGGGCCCAGATTTCCCTGACAGAAGGCGGATGGCGAGCCGCAGGCGATGAACCCGACTTCTCGCGCCGGAGTGTGCGCGAGGCGTTGGACAACTACTGGCTGGCAAGAGCAGAGAAGGTCTGATCCTTCTTCAATAGATGTGCAGCTTGTCCAGGACCGCGAAGTTGTCTCCCAGGATCTCGAACAGGTCCTTGTTGTTCTTAATCGCCTTGCTCCGCATGTACACCCTGACCCACTGCTTGTACGCGTAGAGCTCGTACCGGTCGAGCAGCGCGCGCACCGGCACGTCGCGCTGTGACAGCAGGCCTGCCAGGAACATCGCGCACTCGAGCCCCAGCGAGATCGACTGAAAGTAGGGCGACCCCACCGCCGCATCGCCCGCCAGGAACACCGGTGACCGGCCGAACGGGTGGTCGCCGCCCCCGGGCTGATGCCACGGCCGGCTGGTCGCATTCCGTGCATGGTACAACTCCATCGGGATCCGCACGATCTCCAGGTCGCCCATCATCTTGCCGCCGGTTTCCCGGTTGACCTTGGTGATGAACCGGTCCATCGACTTGGCGATATCGGGAAAGTTGGTGCGCAGCCACGGGCCGTCGAACTGCGGCGGCATCCGCTCGTAGTCCTCGTCGGTGATGTTGACGATCCCCGTCACGTGCGTGATGCTGCCATCGTGGAACGTGCGGTTGACCGCCGGAATGAACTTGTAGTACGCGTTCTCGATGTTCTTGTAGTACTTGCAGTACTCGTTGCACTCGTACGTCTCGCTGTACAGGAACGTCACCATGATCGCGTATTCCAGCCGGGTCCTGAAGGTGTTCGCGGCGGCGGGGCCGTCGCCGGGTACCAGCCGGTCCCGGAGCAGCGGGTGCTTGCCGGTGGCGTCGATCAGGACGTCCCCCGGCTCGAGCATGGCCATCGCGCCGTCCGCCGTCACGACGCCCGCCATGCGCCGCACGGGCTGCGTCCGGCGCGTATCGATCAGCTCACTGAGCCCGCGCTCGATGGCGTTGAGCGGGCAGAAGCCCCGCACCCAGCTTTGGAGCAGCGCCATCAGATCCGGCGGAATGGAGTGACGAAAGGCGAGCCCCTCGTGGAGCTCCGCGGGATCGAACAGGGCCTCGACGCTCTCGCCGTCGATGTAGTCGCTGCAGTAGCTCGCCACCGAATCCGCGACCAGGTAGTCGCGGAGCTGCACCATGCGAGTCCGGGTGTATTCGCGTCGCTTCTCATAGAGGTGGACGGCAAAGCCCTCCATCGGCTGGAACAGGGCCGCCAGCATGAGGCCCACGGGGCCCGCGCCCAGGATGTGGACTCGGGTGACGGGAGGCAGGGTCTCGGACGTCGTGACGCCGCTGGGTGAGGGCATATCGCTGGCCGACTCCTCGGATGCGAGGCTCTCCGACGTTGGCGGGCCGGCGGCAGGATCGAAGGGGAAACTCCGGCTCGCGCCGGCATGATGGACGGATTTCTTGCGCTAGAGGTAGCGGGCGGCTCGACCGCCGTCAAGAACGTCCACCGAGCTATCTTCACCGTGGATGGCGTGTGCTGAGGCCGACGACAATGGAGGATTCCGTGTCACGAAAGCTCCCATACTGGATCAGCACCGCCCTCCTGGCCTTGGCGCTCCTGGGCTCCCTGAGCTATCTGACCGGCAGCGAGCAGGTGGTCCAGGGCTTCGCCAAGGCCGGCTACCCGCAGCAGCTGAGGATCGTGCTCGGCGTCGCCAAGCCAGCCGCCGCCATCGTGCTGCTGCTGCCCGGGCTTCCACTACTAAAGGAATGGGCCTACGCCGGCGTTACCTTCGCGCTGGTCATGGCCACCATCTCGGCCTACTCCATCGGCGACCCGTGGTACCTGCCGCTGGTGCTCCTTGCGCTCTTGGTCGTCTCGTACCTGACCAGGCCCGTCGGCCGTCGCGTGGCGGCGGTGCCGGGAACCGCGTGACCGCAAGCACGCCGCCGATACTGCTGACACCCGACGAGATCATCGGGACCCGCGCGGTGATCGACCCGGTGTTCCTCGACTCACCGCTCATGCGCCATCCCGCCCTGGACGAAGCGCTCGGCTGCGCCGTCACGCTGAAGCTCGAGACCCTGAATCCGATCCGCTCGTTCAAGGCACGGGGAACCGAGGCGGTGCTCTCCGCGATCAATCCACCTCCGCACGCCGTGGTCGCCGCGTCGACCGGCAACTTCGGCCAGGGCATCGCGTGGTCGGCCCGGCGGCGCGGCATCGCCGCCACGATCTACGTGCCCGACGGCGCCAATTCCCAGAAGGTGGAGGCGATGCGCCGCCTCGGGGCGGTGGTCCACCTCGTGGAGCCCGGCAGAGACGAGGCCGATGCCGCCGGCGAGGCCGCCCGCGAGACCGGCGCGCTCTTCATCGAAGACGGCGCCTACCGTGAGATCGCGGCTGGCGCCGGCACCATCGCGCAGGAGCTGACCGCGGCCGGCCTCGAGCCGGACGTTGTCCTGGTCCAGATCGGCGACGGCGCTCTGGTCACGGGCATCGGCTCGTGGCTCAAGGCCAGGTCGCCCGGCGCGCGCGCGGTGGGTGTGACCGCCCGGGGCGCGCCGGCGCTCGCGCAGTCGGTGGAGACGGGACGGCCGGTGGAGCGCCGGGCCGAGACCATCGCCGACGGCATGGCCATCACCCGACCCGTCGCCGGCGCCGTCGAGCAGGTGGCGGCGGCGGTCGACGAGATCCTGCCGGTCTCGGACGACACCATGCTCGCCGCCATGCGGCTCCTGGCCGAACGGGCGGGCGTCCTCGCCGAGCCGTCGGGTGCCGCGGGGATTGCGGCGCTGATGGAGCATCGCGGCCGGTTCGAGGGTTCGCGCGTCGTGTCGGTGATCACGGGCAGCAACGTGGATCCCAAGCTGAGGCGGCTCGCATGATCGGTCATCTGCGGGCCTGCCTGGATTCGCGCTGCCGCGACTGGATGCGTGAGCCAAGCCCTGGGTACCTTAAGGCATGGACCCGATCCCCGAAGTCTGGCTCCGCGGCCCGATCACCGGTGTCCAGCCCTACCTCCAGCCGGCCGCGCACGCCCTGCAGCAGGTGCGGGAAGACATCGAGGCGGCGGTGCAGGGCCTCACCCCCGACCAACTCTGGCAGCGGCCCAACGGCGCCGCCGCGATCGGCTTTCACCTCCATCACCTCCCCGGCAGCCTCGAACGCCTGCTCACCTATTCCCGCGGCGAGAGCCTCTCGCCCGAGCAGATGGCCAGGCTCGCCTCCGAGCGGACCGTCCACGAGGACCGGCCCGGCATTGATGCGCTGCTCGTTCGACTCTCGGGTGAGATCGACCGGGCGCTCGACTACTTCCGTTCCATCCCTCAAGCCGCCCTGCTGCAGCACCGGGACGTCGGCCGCAAGAAACTGCCCTCCACCACGCTCGGCCTGATCTTTCACGCGGCCGAGCACTCGTCCCGCCACGCCGGACAGATCGTGACGCTCGCGAGGATCGTCCGGGGATAGGATCTACAGCCCTCCTGGCCCTGCGCCCGTCAGCGCGCCATCGGGGAGCGGATGAAGCCGCAGGAAGGCCGCGGCCGCCTCGCGCGCACGCTGTGCGATGTCCCGGGGGCCGGGTCGCCGGGACACACCGAGCAGCAGGTTGATCAT
>Ga0308176_10002012_pt1 | contig 12737 bp, 8 predicted proteins | sample PhyCR2_3_FD_203890 | JGI IMG/M metagenome (GOLD analysis project Ga0308176, IMG submission 203890) | Soil microbial communities from UC Gill Tract Community Farm, Albany, California, United States - DLSLS.C.R2 | ecosystem: Environmental > Terrestrial > Soil > Agricultural land | place: USA... | reverse complement strand
TACTCGGCAGCATAGTTATTCCGCAGTACCTGTACCTCTCCAACAGCGTCCTGGTTAATCGAGAGACTAACCTTATTTGAGCCGCTTGGTTCCGAAGCGTTAAGCCCGTCAATAGTCGTAACTGTCGATCGCCCCCTCTGACCGGAAAAGTTTGGCAAATCCGTTCCAAACCCCTCGCCCACAGCCTCAACGTCGTCATTGTTGGATGTTCCGGGTATCAAACGCAGCAGCGAAGTGAAATCACGCCCCTTTGTCGAGATAAGCGCGATCTGATCGGACGTGAGTCGCGCCGTTAAATTGCTGCTCTCTTTTTCGATCACTTGACCTTCTGATGTGACGGTCACGGTTTCTGCGACGTTTCCGGCTGTTAATGGCAACTCGCCAAGCGCGAGGTTATCACTCGCCGTCAGAGCGTTGTTTGTGCGCTGCAATGTTTGAAAGCCTTGCTTTTCTATCTTGATCGTATAAGTACCGGGCTGGACGGAATTAAAAACAAACCGACCCTCCTCGTTCGTCACAAGATTTCTTGAAGTGGCGGTTTGTTCATTAATCAGTGTCACCGTAGCGTTTGGTACGACTCCGCCATTCGAGTCGGTAACTACGCCAGAAATTGTGCCCGTGATTGACTGGGTCCAAACTGACACCGGCAACAAGAAAACCAAACAAAAACCGAGAATCAACTTAGCTTTGAACGACTTTATGCAAGACATTGAAGGCCTCCTTAAGGTGCACGCGAAATTTGCGTTACGAAACATAAGGTTCCGGAAAACGAGACTCGGGTTCTTTTCTAGGGAGCGATATTGGTAAAGCGCTCGAAAACTTCTGATAAAGTGAATCAATCATGCCCTACAGTTAACAATTGGTATTACCAATTCATATCCGAAACCTAAGTAATGAATTCGCAACGTGGGCACTAGATTAAGAAACGTGCTAGAAAATTGTTACCGCTAACAAATGATAGTTACCGATAACATGTTTTTTGAGAGCTTGTCAATAGCAAAATTGCCTTACAAAGAAATTTTTATGCGGTCGACAGACTTAGTCGGGAGGTCATTCGAGACAGAATGGAGAGCGCCGTCTAGGTCTTCGACCTTCGAATTCTATCGATTGCAACTGCTGTAATGATGATCGCGCCGATGATAATTTCTTGGACGTAGTTTGCCCATCCCATCTGTTGACACCCGTTTCGCAAGAATGCCATTATCAGGGCGCCGATCATTGAACCGAGTATCGTGCCTTGGCCGCCGCTGAGGCTGCCACCGCCGATCACTACGGCGGCGATGACGTCTAGCTCCGTTCCCGCCGCAACTGTAGGATCGCCTTGTCTGAGGCGCGACATCTGCATCACGCCGGCAATGCCAAAAAATATTCCTGCCAGGCTGTAGATCCAAATTTTCAATTTGTCGGTCGATATCCCACACGCTCGAGCGGCAGCTTCGTTCGAGCCGATCGCAAAAACGCGGCGACCAAATACCGTGTTACGCAGTACCATCGCCATTAGTACGGCCAGAACGATCGCTATCCAGATCCCGGGAGCCAATAGCAGCCATGGCGGATCAGGAAATGTTACGACGAGATTGTTTACCCATGTTGCAGAAACATCGACCGGCTGTTGATTCGCAGCCCATTTTGCCGTGCCGCGAGCAATACCGAGCATTCCAAGTGTTGCGATAAACGGGACGACGCGTAATCTGGAGATAACCGATCCGTTCACAAACCCGACAATCCCCCCGACCGCTGTTCCCGCAAGCACAGCCAGAACCGGATTCAGTCCAGCGTTAATGGTAAGCGCTGTAACGACTCCTGCTAACGCGATGGTCGAGCCGACCGCGAGATCGATGCCGCCGCTGATTATCACCACGGTCATGCCGATCGCGCTGATGGCGACAATAACGGTTTGCGAGAGGACGATGCGGATATTGAACGGCGAAAGATATTTTTCCGGACTGCCGGTAATAGCGGCAAACAACACGACAACGGCAATCAGACCCAGAAACGGCCCGAGAACATTCAGCCATTTTCGAAAAAATGTTTCATGCAATTCGGCGTCGATAACTTGAGGTATTTCAGTGTCCATGCGTGTTTTCTAAGCTATCTCCATCGCCGGAACCGATCGCTTTTTCGAGCACAAGTTCCGGCGTCCACTCGTCGATAGGCCGAGCAGGTGAAAGCCTGCCGCGCGTCATAACTGCGAGCCGATCGCACATCCCAAAAAGTTCGGGCAGGTACGAGCTGATCAGTAAAATCGCTTTTCCCTGATCTGCCAACTCCGCGATCGTTTCATAAATCATTGCTTTACTGCCGATGTCGATTCCCCGTGTTGGTTCGTCCAGGAGCAGTATGTCAGCTTGCTGATGCAACAGTCGCGCGATCGCAACTTTTTGCTGATTGCCGCCGGAAAGAGTTTGGACCGGCTGCTCCGAGGACTTTACGCGAATGTCCAGCGTCTGCATTAGCTCTGTCGAGACTCGTCGCTGTTTCGCCTGGTCAAGCCAGCCAAACCGAGAACACGGACCGTATCTCGTTATGGTGACGTTGTCCGCGATCGATAGTTTGAGTGCCAACCCTTCACCTTTCCGGTCCTCGCTTAAATATCCCAGGCCTTGCGAGAGCCGCAGGGCCGGCTGTCCTCCACGAGCAGCCATTGCGCGGCTCTTCACAGTGATCGTGCCGCTGTTCGGTTTGTCGATGCCAAAAATAGCACGTGCCATTTCCGTTCGGCCTGCGCCCATTAGACCCGCTATTCCAAAAATTTCGCCGCGTCTTAGCTCGAGCGTTGCGCTTTGCAACGCTGGCTGCAAGCCGAGTTCCTTTACCTTCAGCACAGTCTCGGGTTTACCGGAATACGGCGGTCGTTTCGGGTACAGGTTGTCGACCGCTCTTCCGACCATCTGGCTGATCAGGAACGAATCGGTCACGTCGTTGATGTTTCCCGCAGAGACGCTCTTGCCGTCGCGCAACACTGTAAAGGTGTCGGCGATTTCCCTCACCTCTTCGAGAAAATGGCTGATGTAAATTACGCTAATGCCATCGGCCGCCAATTTTCGAATAAGGGAGAAAAGATGCCCGACGTCCTCCCGCTGAAGGCTACTTGTGGGCTCGTCCATAAGGACGATCTTTGCGTTCGCGGCAAGCGCACGGCAAATCTCGACTACCTGTTGCGCAGCAGGCGACAGTTTCCCAACCGGCATATTCGGGCGAATACCTGTGTGTTCAAAATTGCTCAGTAGAACACCAGCACGGCTTTCGATCGCCTGTCGGTCCAGCCAACCGAAACGCGAGTCTTCAACGCCCATCATGATGTTTTCAGCTACGCTCAGGTGCGGCGCGAGCGACAATTCCTGATGGATCAGCGCGATCCCGTTTTTTCTTGCATCCAGCGGATCGGATGGTGAATAAGGCTTACCGTGAAGCGCCATCGACCCGCTGTCCTGACGGACCCCGCCAGAGATGACGTTCATCAACGTGCTCTTGCCCGCCCCGTTTTCACCGATCAGCGCGTGCACCTCGCCTTCATTTAGCGACACGTCGACACCGGCCAGCGCGACGGTCTGACCAAACCGCTTCGTAATGTCGCGCAGATCCACAACCGGCATTTTGAAATATTAGAAAGTGACGGCCGGGCTACGGCGTCGAACGGTCTTTGCACCGCACGAGCTTCTCACTATGAGCGTCGGCGAAAGTATGACTTTTTGATGACCGGAATCGTCATAGGTTCCTTCGATCTGCTGTATCAGAAGCCGCGCTGCCGATTGGCCCATTTCGCTCCGTGACCACGATACAGTAGTTAGAGGCGTCGCAAGCATGTCACCATAATGAATATTACCGCCGCCGACTATAGCAATTTCCTGGCCGATCTTTATACCGGCTTCCGTCATTGCCTGCATGGCGCCGATCGCGGCAGGATCGTTTACCGCGAAAATTGCCGTCGGCAGGTCGCCCGATTTTATCCAGCTTTTCATAGCTGCGTAGCCGTCCGATTCCATCAGGCCGCAATCACGAATGAGCTTTTTGTCGGCCGCAATTCCGTTCTTGCTAAACGCCTGTTTATAACCCTCCAGACGTTCGCGACTCGTTGAGGTCGATGTTCCGCGCAAGTGTCCGATTCGACGGTGGCCCAGTTTTATGAGATGCTCGGTGCCGATATAGCCGACTTCGACGTTGTCGGTCGTAACCATCGGACAATCAAGCCCCTCCAGTGTGCGGTCTATCAGAACGATCTTGGTACCAGACTCGATCATTTCCCTGTAAACTTCCGACCTTGATACAGGGATCGAAGGTGCAATGATCAAACCGTCCGTTCGCCATCTGAGAGCTTCGACTTCACTTAACTCACGCGCGACGTGCTCTTCTGAGTTACCGATAACAATCTGATAATTCGCCGATCGTGCAAACCCGGCTATGCCATGCATAATCTCAGCAAAATACGAGTGCATCAGGTCCGGTACGATCACCCCGATCAAAAACGATCGGTTTGTAACCAGTGCACGGGCAAAATGGTTAGGTTGGTAATTGAGTCGTTTCGAGACCTCCAAGACCCGCGCTTTAGTTTTCGCGTTTACGAGCGGATCGTCATTGATGGCCCGCGACACGGTCATCTTTGAAAGGCCCAATTCACGGGCTATATCTGCGAGAGTGACACTCATTTTTGCAAAAAAAACGTCGATTTCGTTCGCGTCGGTAAAACTTTACCGCTTGCGGTTGTTCTGGACGTACATTGACGTTTAATTCGGTAAATTGTAATTTTTATCGGTAACATATGCAACACAATTTGCAATTTCGTGGTTTCTACGCGAAAAGGACGGTCGAATGAAAGCTGGCAAAAAAACCGCAGCGGCTTGCCTCACGGCGATCATGTTTTTCACGGGAGTTTTGCTCCAAGTCTCGCCCCAGAGCGTAAATGCGCAGATAAGATCGTCGACGATTGTCCCCGTTTCCGGGGCGGTCTTCGATATCCGCGCTTTTGGAGCTAAAGGCGATGGAAAGGCATTAGATTCGCCCGCTATTAATCGCGCCGTCGATGCGGCGGCAGCAAAAGGCGGCGGAACAGTTCTATTACCAGCAGGAACCTATCGAAGCTTTTCGATCCGTCTAAAAAGCAACATCACACTATATTTCGACCAGGGATCAACCCTTGTTGCCGCGAGCCCGAACGACGGTGATGGTAAATACGATCTACCCGAACCTAACGCCTGGGAAAAATATCAGGACTTTGGTCATACCCATTGGCACAACAGCCTGATATGGGGCGAAAACCTCGAGAACATTTCGATCCTCGGCCCCGGTCTTATTTGGGGGAAAGGTCTTGTGAGAAGCGGCAGTCAGTCGCGGACAAAGGAACAAAACGACGCTATCGCCAACGTTAAGGTCGATAAAGACAAAGCTCCTTTCGGTTATCCCAATCCGCGCGATGCGGTCGAACCGCGCTGGGGAAACAAGTCGATCAGTCTCAAGCTTTGCCGTAACGTTATTATTCGGGATGTCTCAATTTTGCACGGCGGGCACTTCGCCGTTCTCGCTACAGGAGTCGACAACCTGACAATAGATAACCTAAAGATCGACACCAATCGCGACGGCATCGATATCGACGCCTGCCGACACGTCCGCGTCTCCAACACAACGGTCAATTCGCCGTTCGATGACGGCATTTGTCTGAAAAGCTCTTACGGGCTTGGTTTTGCACGTGCGACCGAGAACGTCACCATTACCAACTGCGAAGTGAGTGGATATGATGAGGGCACGCTGCTGGACGGCACGTATAAAAGAGATTATAGAACCAGTAATGGCACATTCAGTCCGACGGGCCGCATTAAGTTCGGCACGGAATCGAACGGCGGCTTTAAGAACATTACGATTTCCAACTGTGTATTTGATTATTGCCGCGGCCTTGCGCTCGAGAGTGTGGACGGAGCCTTGCTCGAAGACGTAACTATCACGAACATCACAATGCGCGACATCGCCAACACGCCGATCTTCATTCGGCTCGGTAAGCGAAATCGAGGCCCGAACGAAACCATGGTCGAGGGCAAGCTGCGTCGCGTGATCATTAGCAACATTGTTGCCTACAACGCCGAACCCAGATATGCGTCGATAATAAGCGGCGTTCCGGGTAACGACATCGAAGACATTCGCCTAAGCAATATTCAGATTTATTACAAAGGTGGCGGCACACTTGAGCAAGCCTCATTGCAACCGCCTGAAAAGGAGACCGATTATCCGGAACCCACAATGTTCGGCGAAATTCCTGCCTATGGCTTTTTCATTCGGCACGTTAAAGGAATTACAATGTCTGATGTCGAGGTAAGCTACATGAAAAACGACGTGCGGCCACCGTTTTTCCTCAGCGATGTAGACGGGGCCGACTTTCATCGCGTGAAAGCCCAGCGCGCGGCGGAAGGAAAGACATTCATCTTGCGAGACGTTGCCGACTTTAGCACGAGCCAGGTATCGCTCGTGCCCGATATGCGGATCGACCGAGTTCAAAGCAAGGAATTCTAAACAATATGATTGACGGTTCATCTCTTCTTACCGATCACGGAGTTTGGCGGAAACACTATTTGCCGATCCGCAGGAAAACAACACCGTGCATCGGGACTGATACCTTGTATTCCGGCCCGCTGATCTCAATGTCCTTGTGTTGCCAAAGATCTCTCACACTTTTTGGGTTCTTTCTAATTCCTAAGTCGGACCACTTAAGACTGACGTCGGCCGGTGCCGGACCTCGATTGAAAAGCGCGATCGCATGCGAGTTGCCAATAAGTTCTCGCACCCAGACCTCCTGATCACCCGCCTGCCAAACGCGTTTACCCTGCATGCCGGCTTTGTCCTGATTGATCGCAATGACTTCGTTGTTCATCAAAATCGATTTGATCTCTGGCGTCATGCTACGAATGTCGTTTCCAGCCAGCAGCGGCGCTGCCAGAATAGACCACAGGCTCATGTGCGTTCGGTATTCGTCGTTAGTCATACCGCCGTTTCCGACCTCGAGCATGTCCGGGTCGTTCCAGTGCCCGGGTTTTGCGTACGGTGCAAGGTCGTTCTGACCAAAGCCGATCCGCGTCATCGAATCCCACCTGTCACTGATATCACCTGTCGTCCGCCAAAGATTCCCGCCGACGTCCGGCGCCCATTTCCACACATCGCTGCGGCCGTACTGACATAGGCTATAAACTATCGGTCTTCCGGTCTTTTGCAGTGCCTCGCCGAATTTCTGATAAACGGCCTGCATCTCCTCGTCAGTGTAAAGCGTTCGTGCTCCGCACCAGTCGTACTTAACATAGTCGATGCCCCACGTGGCAAATGTCCGTGCGTCCTGCTCCTCGTGGCCGTAAGTCCCCTCGTAACCGGCACAAGTATTCGGGCCTGGCGAGGTGTAAATGCCGAGTTTCAGTCCCTTGCTGTGAACATAATCGGCAAGCGACTTCATGTCCGGAAACTTACTGTTCGTTGTTATGTTACCCTGAGCGTCTCGCTGCTCACCTTCCCATGTGTCGTCGATGTTCACATAAGTGTAACCCGCATCGCGCATGCCGCTCGAAACCATCGCGTCGGCGATTCCACGGACGATCTCGTCATTGACGCGGCTTTTGAAAAGATTCCAGCTGTTCCAACCCATTGTTGGTGTCTTTGCCAAGCCGTTGTACGGAACTTTTTTCAAGGCCGGAAGCGGCAGCCTCGCAGGCATCGCGCCCTCGCCATCGGGCACGCGATGAGCAGCTGTCTCCGTTGGTTTGTCTTCTGGCCTGCGTCGTGTTGAAAGCTTGAGCTCGTCACCAACCAACCTGCCTTCGTATTTAACAGTGCGATCCGATTTGCCGTCTTTCATGGACGCGGTAAAAGCAAAGCCATTCGCATCTCCGGTCGATTCGATGATCGTGTAATAAAATTGTGTCGATCTGACCGTGCCGCGAATTTTTCCACCTTCGTCTTTAAGATCAAAATACGCCTTTGACCAAGTTCCGTCCGCACGCTGCGTCTTCACCGCCCAGTTTCCAGACAATCCCTGAGTTGTAGTGTTTTGAGGAGGATCGTTCGGCGTTTGGCCACTTCCGATATGACTGGTCATGAAAATCAGCAGTGACAAAAAACCGATCAAAGCCAGGTGGCGAGAGGCGCGGTAGAATATTTCAGTTCGCATTACTTCTTTGAACCTCGTTAATATGATTTTCAGTCTCAGATTATAACGGTTTGTTACCGTTAACAGAGAACCACAGAGCCCGATTTTATAAGAACGGAATCAGTAGTATGATTGACTCTGGCCGTTAGTTTCATCCTTTTAAGACTTTTTCATTTAATTCTAAGTCTGATCTTAAATGCTGCGTCCTTTACCGGCTGTTTAGTCGAGATCGCGAGACGGATGCCGCGTTGCTCGCGCGCTCCCTTGTCGACACTTCCCGGTGGGCCGGGTGCAGTAAGGAAATTAGGTTCGATCAAGCTGTTGTACAGAGTTGGCTCGACCACCTCCGCGAAAAGAGTAGGCTTGCCGACGCCTTCAAATTCGAATCCCCCGTTTTGCTGGATGATCGAGTTGTCGCTGTGCAGGAACGATGTAATGAGTTCAGGTCGGTCCGTCTCGATCGAGTCGTCTACTAGGAATTCGCCCGGCGATCTGAATTCAAATCGCCTGAGAAATTTTAAGACGCCAACATTTGGTTCATACGCGCCGGTGAGGTCCGCCGTCAGCGAAACGCCGCTTTCACTCATTTTCACGTCGTGGATCGCGATCTTGTTTAATATGTCGTAAGACATACCGGCGAAAGCATCGTGCCCTTTCCCTTCGCGTCCCTGGCCGATGCCGCCGATGACAACCGCGTTGTGGTGCTCGGTCATCGGTACACCGGCGTAACCAGAATCGCCGGTCAGATATCTTCCTCGCGACCAGATAATAAAGCTTCCTGCGTCGGGATGCGCGTGTCCGCTAGACAATCGCCAATCGGGAAAGAGCTTGAGTTTTTCATTCGTCGAGTGACCCTCTGGCGGACCGGCTTTGAAAGCAAATGCCGTAGCATTGTTGTCCCAGCCCGAGCGCCAATAGACGACTTCGTGATCAGGGAAATAATGCCACTTATCTATTTTGTCGATCGGTGTAGGCTTGATCGCGGCGTTAAACCAGACGAACGTCCAATACTCTTCGGCGTTGACTTGGCCCTTTGACTTTAGCCAGTTGGCCACGCCCTGAGCATCAGAGCTGTCATATCGGTCGGCCAGATGATAAAGGACGTTGTAGTTAGTTCGAAAGTGTCCGTTAATACGCTCTCGTTCGTAATCGTCGCCCTTTCTCGCACGAGTGATCGGACCAGAATAGATATCGCCGAAATCGAAATTGAATTCTCCGCCGGGCAGCGTCGCGTGAGCGACATATTCGTGAGCCAGCTTTAGTCCCGGCGTCGACTTGTAAAGATCTTCGCCGGTCGCGTGCAGCTGAGCGTCCATGTAATGGACGAGCCACGGCGTCGAGAATATCCAGTACTCCATTCCCTCGTAGTAATAGCCGTCGTCGGAATAGGTTGCAAGCACCCGATCGTAGATAGCTCTCGAAAGCGCGGCCCAGTCGTTTGCCTCAGGCGTCTCACCCATTAACGCGTATGCGGCGATCGCTAAACCGGTGATCGGAATGTACGTGTGGTTCTGACTATAGGCGTACGATTTGCCCGACTTGGGTTTGAAAAAGTCGTACATCAGGCGCGACTGTTTGATCAGTTTATTGCGGTACCTATCGCGCTCGGCAGCGGTGAGGTCGTTGTACAAAAGGTCGTACGCCCATCCCATTCCGTAAAGCAGATGGCCCGCCGCGAGGTCGACATTTGGCTTGTTAGTCGAGTAACCCCAAACGTCGTACGATACGGCCGCGTCTATGTATTTCTTTGCCGCGTCGAGATATTTTTTGTCGCCCGTCATCTTGTAAACGAAAGCGGCTTCCGCGATGCCGATGCCGACCTCGTTTTGCGCTCGACGCTCTTCGGCCGGCGGTTTTGGGGCTTCGACAGTAAGTGCCCGGACATTTGAGATGGCTGCCTGCCAAAGCTCTTTTTGCGAACGCGTTTTTTCTTTCAGGGCGTCGATCTCGGCTTGTGTCAGGAACACTCTCGGATGTACACCGACAAGCGCGGGCCGCAGCGATGATGGTTTGGATTTGATCAAAGCGGTCAGCGGATGCTCGCCTTTCAGGCTTGCCGACGCGGCGCGTTCCGCTTCGAGCTCCTGCCTATCCTGCGATACCCCGGATATCACGAAAACCAGAATGATAAGTGCGATCGATCTATACTTGTACCTCATTTCAAAAAGGTTTCGATGATCCTAATCCATCAACAGGCCACCGTTGACCTCGACAGTCTCACCGCAGAGATAGCTGGCAGCGTCCGACGCAAGAAACGCGATCACGCTAGCGACCTCATCGGGCCGCCCTTCACGGCCCATCGGAATAGCTTTGCGAAGATTTTGCATCACTTCAGGCGTTGTAAAAGTCTCGTGGTAAGGGGTACCGATAACGCCTGGCGAGACGGCATTTATCCTAATTCCCTGCGCGGCGAACTCTTTGGCGAGACCTTTTGTCATCGTCAAGATAGCGGCCTTGGCAGACGAGTAGTGGATCGAGCCGAGAGCTCCGCCGTTTCTGGCAGCTATCGATGTGACATTGATAATTACGCCCGAACCTTTTTCTAACATTTTGGGAATGACAGCTTTGGCCGCGAAAAACGCGCTTGTCGAGTTGAGACTCATGACCTCGTTCCAACGCTGTTCGGTTAGATCGAGAGTCTTCAATCGTTCGATCAGCGAGCCGGCGTTGTTAACGAGAATGTCAATAGGTCCAAGTCCATCTTCGACCTCGCGAATCATCCGTTCGATCTCGGACGTGTGTGTAACGTCCGCCCTTATCGCGAGCGACGCTGTACCACCGGCGGATGAAATAGCGGCGACCGCCTCGTCCGCGCCGGCCTTATTGTGAAGGTATGTGACCGCTACTGAGGCGCCGCAGCGTCCAAACAATTCAGCGGTTGCTCGCCCGATGCCGCTCGAAGCTCCGGTTACGAGAACCACCTTGCCTGTGAAATCAAAGAAATTTTGCATGTTTTATTCCTAGGTTGCTTGCTCGCTTATAGAGACCTTGCTGATATTCCCGGCAAGCGCGAAAAGAATTATTGTGCCGATCGGAGCCAGTAAGCCAGCTGTTACCAAGACTGGAGTGTATGAAAAATTGTCGACGACCCAGCCAGTCGAAAAAATGAATATCATTGAACCGATGCCTGCTCCCGTGCCGCCCAGACCTGCGACGGAGCCTACTGCCTTTAAAGGGAAAATATCGCTTGGCAGTGTCTGCACATTGTTGATCCAGACCTGAAAACCGAAAAGCACGACGCCGATCAAAACAAGTGCAGCCATCGAACTCGCCGTATATGCAGCCGCGATGCCGGCCGGCATCAATAGTGCGGCTAACGCGATAGCGGCTTTACGGGCCGCGTTGACCGTCCAGCCGTTACCGATCAAGAAGCCGGAGAGCCAGCCGCCAAACAGGCTACCTGCATCGGCGGCCACGTAGGGTACCCACGCAAACAATCCGATCTGTTTGAGGTCGAAACCGTGGACCTGATAAAGAAAAAGCGGCAGCCACGTAATGTAAAGCCACCAAATTGGATCAACAAGAAAGCGCGACACAATGATGGCCCAAGTCTGTCGATATTTGAGAAGCTGAAGCCAGCCGGGCGCGGTTCCATTAGCCTTTTCAGTTGCTTCGTTTGAATCCTCTTTTATTACCGCAAGCTCCGCCGCCGTGAGCCACTTATGATTTTCAGGTTTGTCATAGACTAGCCACCAAACCGCGAGCCACAAAAAACCTAATAGCCCAGTCACAACAAATACCGGCTGCCAATGACCAAAATAACCATACAGCCCGACAATTACCGGCGGAGCGACGATCGACCCGATCGCGGCGCCGCTGTTAAAGATCGCCATCCCGAAAGCTCGCTGTCGCGCCGGAAACCATTCGCCGACGGTCTTCGCAGCACCGGGCCAATTGCCAGCCTCGCCTAAGCCCAACATGAAGCGAAACGTGCTTAGGCTACGCAAGCCCACCGACCAGGTGTGGGCGATCGCCGCGAGCGACCAAACGACGATCGAAACGGTGAATCCGCGCTTGATGCCGATCCGGTCGTAGAGCTTTCCCGACAATGCTTGGCTGATCGTGTATGCAAGGAGAAACCAGGTGGCGATCTCGCCGAATTGCGTGTTGCTAAGGTGAAGTTCTTCCGTGATCTTTGGAGCGAGCGTGGTAACGGTCAATCTATCGATATAGTTGATCAGCGTGGCGAAAAAGATCATGCCGACGATGACCCAGCGCAGGCCGTTTATCTTAAAGCCTAGCTCGGTACTACCGCTAATGTCCGACTGATCGCTATCTTTCATGCTCACTCTTGTTTGAGTCGCACCAGGCTAAAGCTTGATGACCTCCGAACCGGCCAGCAAAAATGCTCCCGCTCCATAGACCTCCCAACTGTCCGCGTTGAAATTCTTTTTTGGGTCGGCGCCGATAGGCTGTGTCCAACCAACCTTTCCGTCTGATTGAACCAATACATTCAACGCTTTCCAAGCCTTTTCCACGGCAGGCAAATATTTGTTTCGCGGCAGCAGCTTGTTGTTTATTCCCCAAGCCATCGCGTAAATGTCGAAGCCTGAGCCGCTGGCTTCGCCTCCGGGATATGAATCTGGGTCAAGAAGACTCGAACGCCACAGGCCGTCCGGCT
>Ga0308176_10002010_pt1 | contig 12746 bp, 11 predicted proteins | sample PhyCR2_3_FD_203890 | JGI IMG/M metagenome (GOLD analysis project Ga0308176, IMG submission 203890) | Soil microbial communities from UC Gill Tract Community Farm, Albany, California, United States - DLSLS.C.R2 | ecosystem: Environmental > Terrestrial > Soil > Agricultural land | place: USA... | reverse complement strand
GCTGCGATCGTGGCGCGCGGGGGACGCGGCTGTCCGCGCTCGATCCACGCCAGCAGCGCGACCACGAGCAACGGCGTCAGATAGAAGAGGTTGCGCTCCTCGAGCCTGAACGAGTAGCGCGACGCGAAGATGCCGACCTCGAGCACGAGCCAGACGCCGAGCGACGCAATCACTGCGGCGAGCACGCGCAGCTGCCGGTCGAGATGACGCGCGCTCGCGAGCACGACGACTGTGGCGGCGAACGGCACCACCCACGCAGTCAGCGCGAGCGCGGAGAGGTGCAGGACGATCCACTTCAGCGCGGGCCAGAAGTGGTAGCTCGTGCTGCCGGCGACGCTGTAACCGCCGAGCACGCTGAAGACCGAGCGGCCGCGCGCGGTCTCGTAGACGACGACCGCGAGCGCGACCAGGACGACGAGCCCGTAGAGCGGCCGCCAGGCGCGCAGGCTCCGAGGCCGGCCCCGCTCGATCCACGCGAGTGCGAGCGGCGCCGTCAGCACCGCGGCGAACAACACGATCGCCTGCGCGCGCGTCAGGAAGAGCAGGACGCACAGCGCGAGGACGACGACCTGACGGCGGGGCGTCGGCCGGTCGAGCGCCGCGACGAGCGCGAGCGCGAACCAGGCGAAGAGCGGATAGAAGACGTTCTCGGTCATCAGCGACGCGACGTAGACGGTCGCCGGCAGCAGGACGGCAAGTGCGGCTGCCGCGAGCGCCGCCGGGACGCGCACGACTCGGCGCGCGAGGAGGTAGACCGGTACGACGACGGAGCACATGACGAGCGCATTGAGCACGCGCGCGAATGCGTACACGTCGGTCATGCGATCGGCGACCGCGTACGGGATCGACAGGAGGAGCGGGTACAGGTAGCCGTAGCCGGCCGCGTGGCCGCGGATCGTGAAGCCCGCGCCGTCGGCGACGCTCCGAGCCGTGTCGGAGTAGACGAGCTCGTCGACCATGATCCACGGGCTCTTCACGCGCAGCGCGAGGGTCAGGGTGACGGCGACGGCGACGGCGTACAGCGCGCCGAGCCAGAGCCACGCCGGCACGTCGGGCCAGGTCCGCCAACGTCGTTGCCGGACCTGGCTCCGCCGAACGACGAGGCCCAGCTCGCGCAGGTCGGCTCCGAGCGGCTCAACCTCGACGCCGGTGTGGGCGGCCGCCGTTGCGACCTCGTCGAGGATCCGGGCCTCCACCACGGCGCCGCCCGCCGCCTGCTCGAGCGCGGAGACGTACAGCTCGGCGACGTGGTCGAGCCCGTGCTCGCGGCCGGCGTACGCGCGCGCCGCCTCGCCCATCCGTGCGGCGACGCCGGGCTCGGCGAGCCGCTCGAACGCGTCGGCCAGTGCATCCTCCTCGCCCTCGCCGACCGGCACCTTGAAGGCGACGTCGTCGGGCAGCTCCGCGAACCAGCCGAGATCGCTGACGACGAGCGGCTTGCCGAGCGAGAGCGTGCGGATCGCGCTCCCGGACGTCTCGCCCATCGTCGGCGCGCGCAGCAGGACGACTGCGTCGCAGGCGGCCATCAGCGACATCAGGCGCGGCTCCTCGACGTACGGCTCGCGGTGCACGCCCTGCGGCAGCTCGCGGCGGAGCGTGTACCCGGGCGCCTCGGCGCCGACGAGCAGCAACCGCGCGTCCGGGTGCGCCTCACGGAACGCGGCGAACGCCTGCAACAGCTGCGGGATCCGCTTGTTCTCGTTGAGATGGCCGAAGCAGCCGAAGACCGGCGCGCCGCCGATCGCCGCGCGCTCGACGTCTTCGCCCGGCCACGCGGGATGCGGCACGTGCCACAGCGGCCCGTCGTAGCCGTGCTCGCGCACCTGTGCGCCGACGTAGTCCGAGTGGACGATCACGCCCGTCGCCAGGTCGAGCACCTGCGCGACGAGCGGGAACTCGGTCGGCCGCACCTCCCAGAGCGGCGGAACGCGCCCCTCGAGCACGCCCCAGCCGAGCATTCGCCCCGCGGGCCCGGCCTCGCGCTCCATCGCGGCGAGGTACGCGTGGCCGTCGTTGCGGCCGATCGTCATCCCCGCGACGAGGTGATGGATGACGAAGTCGTGCAGGACGACGACGCCGGGCCGGCGCCGCAGCGCGTCGACGATCCACGCATGCGCGTCCGGGTCGTTGCCGACGTGGTAGAGCGCGACGTCGGCATCGCCGACCGGGCGCGTCCGGCCCGGCCGCACGACCTCGACCACCACCAGGCGCTCGAGCGCCGGCAGCAGGAGCGCCGAGTAGTCCGCGATGCCGGAGGTCGACGGCGGCAGCGGCGAGAAATACGCGACCTTCACACGCACTCCAGCAAGCGTTCGACGCACGTCGCCCACGTCACGTTCCGGGCGATCTCGTGCCCGGCCCGGCCGAGGCTGCGCGCCTCGTCCTCGCTGAACGTCAGCGCGCGCGCGAGCTCGTCCGCGGTCGGCGCGACGACGCGACCCGTCCGGCCGTCGTGGACGATGTCGAGCGGACCGCCCGCGTCGGTCGTCGTGATCACCGGCTTGTCGGAGAGGAACGCCTCGTACGGAACGAGGCCGTAGTCCTCGTTGACCGGCGCGTAATACACGGCGCGGCAGCGTGCATACAGGTCGGCGAGCTCCTCGTCGCTGACGCGGCCGACGAACTCCACGCCGCCGTTCGCCATCCGCTCGAGCCGTTCGCGATCGGGGCCGTCGCCCGCGATCACCACCCGCAGGCCGGGAACGCGCGCAGCCGCCTCGATCAGGAGATCGATGCGCTTCGCGCGATCGAGCCGGTTGACCGACAGCACGAAGTCGCCGTACTCCGCGCAGCGGAAGTCGAGCTGCGCCGGCGGCGGCGCCAGCACCTCGGCGTCGAGCCCGACGGAGTCCGCAAGCCGACCGGCGACGATGGACGACGTGGTGAAGATCTTCCGCGCCTCGCCGAGCGTCGTGCGGTCGAGGTCGAGCACTTTCCGCCGCAGGGCGCGGTCCTCCGCCGATTCCGAGAACTGTCCGAGCTCGGTGCGATCGAGATCCCAGGCCTGCCGGAACTGATGCAACAGCCAGACGACCTTGCGCGGATGCCGGACGACGTACGAAGGGAACTTCGTCGCGATCACGGCGTCGATCGGGCGACCGTTCGCCTCCTCGAGGTCGAGCAGCCGCCAGAGGAACGCCTGTGTCAGCACGCGCTCGCTCGGATACCACTTGAACGGGACGGTCACGAGCTCCGCCTCGTGACCGTGCTCGCGCAACGCCGTGACGAGCCCGTCCGCGAAGATCTCGGTGCCGCCGCGCTCGAACGGCACCTGCGGCATGCAGACCGCGAGCCTCACGCGCGGCGCTCGAGCTCGTCGACCCGGCGCGCGAGGTCGTCGACGAGGCGCAGGAGCGCGTCGTTGACGATTCGCTGCTCGGCGAAGGCGGGCTCGACGTACCAGCGCATCAGCTTGCGGAGCACGCGCTTCACCTGGAACGCGAGCCGGCCCTTCGCACCCGGGCGCTGCTCGAGCGGCTTGTCGGCGCTGACCGCCCAGAAGCGCTCGGCGAGCCCGCGCATCGCCGACGGGTCGCGGGCGTCGCGGTCGATCGCGCGCTTCAGCTCCTCGTAGACACGGTCGACGTCGGCGTCCGCCGGCATGGCGGCGATTGTAAAGACGGGCTGTTACGAACTCGTGTGCTCTGCAACCAGGAGCCACTGGTAGGCAAAGAGCGTCGGCCGCAGCCGCCCGAGCCCGTACCCGAGCGAATCGAGGACGTCGCTGTTTCCCGGGACGGGGACGGTGAAGTCGACGCGCTCCACCGCGTAGCCCGCGCTCTGCACGGCCTCGACGAGCGTCGCGCGGGTGAAGAAGTGCACGTGCGTGCGGTCGAGGAAGCCCCGGTCGGTGTAGCGCCAGCGGCCGGCGAGCAGTGAGAGCCGCATCGACCAGTTCGCGATGTTCGGCGTCGAGAGCACGAGCGCGCCGCCCGGCTTCAGGAGCGGCCGCAGCCGCGCGAGCACCGCCGTCGGGTCACGCAGGTGCTCGACGACGTCACCGCAGAGGAGGACGTCGAACGACGCCGGCTCGAGCGGCAGCGCCATCGCCTCGAGGTCGCCGACGATCACCTGCTCGCACCACTGCTCGGCTTCGCGCGCCGCCTCGGGGTCGAGCTCGACGCCGACGACGGTGTTGCCGCGCTCGCGCAGCGGCTTGGCCAGATACCCGCTCGAGCAACCGAGCTCGAGCACGCGCTTGCCGGTGCCGACGGCCTCGAGCAGCTTCGCGTGCGCGCGATGCTTCCGCGCGTTGAACGGGACGTAGCCGGTCACGGCGCCGCGTCCACGAGCAGGCGGACGAGCTCCTCGAAGCCGACCGTCGGCTCCCAGCCGAGCACGGTTCGCGCCTTCGTCGCGTCCCCGACGAGCGTGCGGTCGTCTCGGCGCACGAGCGAGTCGTCCACGCGCACATGGTCGCGCCAGTCGAGACCGACGTACGCGAAGGCAAGCTCCACGAGCTCGCGCACGGTGTGCAGCTCGCCGGTCGCGACGACATAGTCGCCGGGCTCGTCGTGCCGGACGATGCGCCACATCGCGTCGACGTAGTCCGGTGCGTAGCCCCAGTCGCGCTGCGCGTCGAGGTTGCCCAGCACGAGCTCGGTCTCGCGTCCGGAAGCGATCGCGGCCGCTCCCCGCGCGACCTTCGCCGGCAGGAACTGCGCAGGTCGACGGGGCGACTCGTGGTTGAACAGGATCCCACTGCTCGCATGCAGCCCGACGTGCTCGCGATACGACGCGACGAGCGAGTCGGCGCATGCCTTCGCCGCGCCGTAGGGTGAGCGCGGGCGGTACGGCGTGTCCTCCGACTGCGGAGCATCCGCCGACGTGCCGAATACCTCAGACGACGACGCCTGGAAGAAGCGGATCGTCGGGTCGATGCGCACGATCGCCGCCAACATCACGCCGACGGCGAGCGCACCGATGCGCACGGACTCGTCGGGACGTTCCCACGAGTCGGGAACGAAGGACGGCGAGGCGAGGTTGTAGAGCTCGCGCGGGGCGGCGTCGCGCAGCAGCGACTCCACGTCGTCGCGCGACGTGAGGTCGACGTCACCTCGGTCGACGCCGACGACCTCGTACCGGTGCGCCACGAGCAGCTCCGTCAGGTACGAGCCGTCCTGGCCGCGGCAACCCGTGACCACCGCCGTCGTCAATGCAGCCCCCGCACGTACGTCCACGCGTCGCGCAGCCCGAGCGAGCGCAGCGAGAGGACGATCAGCCCGTAGACGCCGACCCCGAGCACGGCCGCCGGGATCGCGGGCACGGCGAGCGCGAGCGCGCCGAAGGCGAGCGCGCTCGCGCTGCCGAGCGCGAGCGACAGGCGGGCGAGCCCGAGCACCGCGATCCCGAGCGTGCGCGGGTCGAGCGCCCACAGCAGGCCGAGGGCGGTCACGAGCGTCGCGAGCCCGAGCGCGACGGCGATGCCCGGCGCTCCCCACGCGCCGCGCAGCGCGAAACCGAGCGGGAGCATCACGGCCGGCCCCGTGAGCGCCACGGGCACGAGATAGCGGCGGCGCTCGGCGACGAAGAGGATCGGGAAGGTCACGACGAAGCCGATCCACGCCACCATCCAGGGCGAGAGGTAGACGACGAGCAGCCCGAGGTCGCGGCCGACCTTGCCGGCGTACTGCGAGCCGAGCACGAGGTGGACGATCCGGCCGCCGACGAGCGCGAACACGCCCGCCGCTGCGCCCACGAACGACAGGCTCACCCACGCGGCGTGCACGACGTGGCGTCCCGCCGCCTCGGCGTCGACCCCGCGCCGCGTGAGCGGGGCCGACGAGATGACACCGAGGGCGAAGCCGGTCGCGGCAACGAGCGTCGACGCGGCGAGGTACGCGTACGTGAAGCTCGTCACCTCGCCGACGCCCAGGCGCGACGAGAACCTCAGCGCCTCGAGATAACACGCCTGTAGGGCGAGCGGGACGGCGGCGCCCTGCAGCAGCCGCCAGAGCCGCGGCCCGACGTCGAGGGGTCCGGCCGGCCCGGCGAGCACACCGCGCCGGTACAGCTCGACGAGCGGCACGGCGAGCGCGACGGCGGCGTTCACGAGCAGCGCCCACGCGAGCGCCACGATTCCGACCGGCCCGGCGAGCGCCGCGAAGAGCGCGAGCCCGACGAGCCCGCTCGCACCGAAGCCGACGGCAGCGGTCGCGTAGCTGTCGAGCGCTGCGAGCGCACTCGCGGCGAGTGACGCCAGCAACTGCCCGAACGCAGCAGGCACGAGGATCACGAGCGCGCGTGCCGCCACGTTCGCCGAGCGCTCGGGCAGCGTCCCGGTTACGAGCTCGCCGAGCGGATGCGAGAAGACGCCGACCAGGAAGCAGGCCGGGACGGCGAACGCGAAGAAGGCAATCGCGTACGCACGGCTCTCGGAGGCGAGGCGGCCCTCCTGGGCCGCACGGGTGAGATCGGGCACGACGACGAGCCGGAACGCCTGCGCGGCGAGCACGAGCAGGGAGTAGACGGCGTAGGCGGCGAGGAAGCCGTCCGTCTCCGCCGAGCGCCCGAACTTCTGCGCGAGCAGGGCTCCGGCGCCGGCCGCTGCGAGCGACAGCGCGACCTGAGCGAGACCCGTGGCGAGGCCGCTCCGCAAGGCGCTCCGAGGCATCGGACGATCAAAGCAGACGCCCTCGATCCCTCAAACCGTCCAAACAGACCCCGGGTAGGGTAGCCCGGTGCGCACGCTGGCGATGCGAGCCGAGTCGACGGCCGGCGCGGCGCAGCGCGCGGCCTCCCGCCTGCTCGCGCTCGACACGCGGCTCGTCGTCGGAACGGCGATCGTTCTCCAGTGGCTGCTGACCCTCGGGATCGCCCTCGTCGTGCGGCACCACGGCTGGATCTGGTACCAGGGCGGCGATCAGCTCTGGTACTACACGGGCGGCTGGCTGCTCGGGCACGGCATCCTGCCGCAGCCGCTCGTCGGCTATCTCTGGACGCTGGTCATGACCCCGATCTCGTGGGTCGCGGGGCCGAACCTCGCCAACGCGTATCCGGCGATCGTCCTCCTCGACGTCGTCGTCCTCCTGCCGGTCGAGCTGCTCGCCTTCTACGGCCTCGCGCGGCTGATCGGCGGCCGGCTCTTCGCCTACTGGGCGCTCGCCGTCTGGCTCGTCGCCCCGCTGATCGGGATCAGATACACGAACCCCGGCTACCACCAGCGGTTCACGGAGCTCATCCTCCCGCAGGCGTTCGGGCTCACGGCGATGGCCGACTTTCCGACGCTCGTCGCCGCGCTCGTGTCGGCGTACTTCTGCGCGCGCGTTCTCTTCAGCGCCCGGCCGGAGCTGGTCGACGCCGCCGCGGCCGGCGCCGCCGCAGGTGTGGCGATCGCCGTCAAGCCGTCGACCGCGCTGTTCCTCGCGGGGCCGCTGCTCGCGTTCGCCGTCGCGCGCGCCTACCGGCCTGCCGGCATGTTCCTGCTCGCGCTGGCTCCCGCCGCGATCGCGCTCGCGGTCTGGAAGTACCGCGGCTACGGCTACTTGCCGCTGCTGCACAAGAGCGCCGCGGGCTCCGTCCGGCTCGCGGCGGGAGCGGGCGGCGTGGTCGCGTTGCACGTGCCGCATTACTTCGGCTTCGACTGGAGCCGCTTCCAGACGAACCTCGACCAGCTGCGCGAGCACTTCTGGAGCAACCGGCTGATCGAGTGGGTGATCATCGCCGGGGCGGTCGCCCTCGCCCGCCGCTCGCTGCGGGCGTGCGCCCTCGTCGCCGGCTGGTTTCTCGCCTTCGCGTTCGTCAAGGGCGGGTACGACCAGGCCGGAGTCGAGGACAGCAGCCTCCTGCGGATCATGATCCCCACGATCCCGGCATTCGTCCTGCTGATCGCCGCGCTGCCGTACCTTCTGCCGGGCACGACGCGCGCGCCTCGGCGCGAGCCGGAGCGCCGCCTGCTCAGCCCCGGCGCACGGTGGGCCGCGGTCGGCGCGACGGTCGCCTTGAGCGCGGTGCTGCCGATCGCGGCGCTCGCCGCGGCGTCGCCGCTCTCCGGCAGTTCGCCGCGCGCCGTGATCATCCAGACACCGCTGATCCCGAACGGTGTCGACGTCGGCGCGAAAGCCGTGAGCCGCGCCCGCCGCGTCGTCCTCACGTGGCGCAGCCAATCGCCCTCTGGGGGGCCCGTCTTCTACCACGTCTTCCGCACGCCTGCGTCGTCGTCGGCACTTTCCTGCGACACGGGAGCGCCGGCCGAGCGCTGCACCCTCGACAACTCCGTCGACCTGGGGCCGACGAGAGCAACGACGTTCGCGGACAAGCCCGGCCGAGGAACATGGGATTATCGCGTCGGTGTGTCCGCGAACTGGCTCGACGACATCACGCAAGGTGACGTCTACATGCTCGGCCGCCCGGTTCGCGTGACCGTTCGATGATCCGGCGCGGCGCGGGCGCCGCGGGGATCCTGCTGGTGGTCGCGCTCGCCTTCGCGGTCGCAGCGGCGCGGCACGCGCAGCCTGCGGAGGTGTCGCCCGTCACGCCGGCCGGCGCGTGGAACGGCGTCTGGATCGGGGCCGTCATCGCTGCGTTGGTCGTCTACGTCGTCGCGCTCGTCGTCGTTCGCACCGGCCTCGCCGCAGTGCTCGTCGTCGCTGCGACCGTGCAGCTCATTCCACTCGCCGCACCCCTCCTCCTGTCGAAGGATGCGTATCTGTACTGGAGCGAGGCCCGCACGGTGCTCGTCCACCACGCGAGCCCGTACCGGTCGACGCCGGGCGACTTCCCGGCCGACCCCTCGACGCGGTACGTCTCGGAGGAGTGGCGCAACGACGCCGCTCCGTACAGCCCGACCTGGGAGGTCCTCACGCTCGTACCGGGTGCGGCGGCCGGCACCTCCCACCGCCATGCCGCGTTCGCCTACAAGCTGTTCGCGGTGCTCGGCGTGCTGCTGACGCTCGGGCTGGTCGCCTGGCGAACACGGAACGCCGCGGCCGTCGCGCTGCTCGGGTGGAATCCGCTCGTCGCGCTCCATTTCGGCGGCGGCGGCCACAACGACGGCTGGCTGATGACGTTGGTGCTCGTGGGAATCGCCGCCGGCGCACTCGCCCGGGGCGGAGCAGCCTGGTCGCTCGCCGCCGCGTTCAAGCCCGTGCCGCTCGTCCTGCTCCCCCTCGACCTCGCCGCCGACCGGCTGCGCCGGCCGCGCCGCTTCTGGCTCGGGCTGGTCGCGGCCGGGATCGTGATCCTCGCCGTCTTCGGCAGCCTCTGGGGCTTCGGCTGGGTCCGGTCGTCGCTCGTCGGCGTGCACGGCGCGTCGCCGCTCGGCGGCGTGCACTGGCTGACGGAGGCCGGCCTGACGCATCACGATGCGGTCGCCGTCGGCGGGCTGGTCTTCGTCGCCGTCTACTGCGCCTTGCTCGTGCGGGCGTGGCGGTCCGGCGCGGCGCACCTGGCGCTCGCGGCGACGACGCTCTGCCTGACCACGAGCCTGCTCCGGCCGTGGTACGCGCTCTGGCCCCTCGCCCTTGCCGCGCTCGAGGAGGACGTCGTCGGGGCCGCCGCCGCGGTCGCCCTCAGCGCGTATGTCCTCCTTGGCGACGCCCTGAGCCTCTAGTTAACTGAGGCGCGATGCTGTCGGTCATCGCCCCCGTCTACAACGAGCAGGCTGTCCTGCGTGAGTTCGTGCAGCGCCTCATCGGCGCCCTCGAGGAGATCGGCGACCACGAGATCGTGCTCGTCGACGACGGGTCGACCGACGGCTCGTGGAACGAGCTGCTGCTGCTCGCGGCGACGACCCCGCGCCTCCGGCTCGTCCGCCTGTCGCGAAACTTCGGCCATCAGGCGGCGCTGTCGGCCGGGCTCGACGCGGCGCGCGGCGAGGCGATCGTCTCGATCGACGCCGACCTGCAGGATCCGCCCGAGCTGATCCCCGACCTCGTGGCGAAGTGGCGCGACGGCTACGACGTGGTCTACGCGGTGCGCGACTCGCGCGCCGGCGAGGCGCACATCCGGCTCGCCGCGATTCGCGTCTTCTACCGGCTGCTCAGCCGGATCACGACCACCGAAATCCCGGAGGACGTCGGCGACTACCGGCTCCTCTCGCGCCGCGCCGCCGATGCGCTGCGCGCGATGCCCGAGCGCGCGCGCTTCCTCCGCGGCATGGCGGGGTGGATCGGCTACCGCCAGACGAGCATCGCGTACGCGCGCCAGCCGCGCGCAGCCGGGGAGTCGAAGTACCCGTGGAGCGCGCTGTTCCGCCTCGCGCTCGACGGCATCGTCTCGTTCTCGCTCGCACCGATCCGGCTCGTCACCGCGCTCGGCTTCGCGCTCGTGGTCTTTTGCGCCGCCGTGCTCGCTTGGACGCTCTACGTGCGCTTCTTCACCTCACACCACCCGCAGGGCTGGACGTCGGTGATCGCGGTCGTCCTCCTCCTCGGCGGAGTTCAGCTGCTCAGCCTCGGCGTGATCGGGCAGTACGTCGCCCGGATCTTCGAAGAGGCGAAGCAGCGGCCGCTCTATCTCGTCGACGAGGTCGTCGAGAGCTCCGTCTCGAGCAAGGCGAGCCTCTGAGCGAGCAGCGTGTTCTGGTCGGAGAGCCGTGAGATCACCGTCGAGTAATGCAGGAGCACGGCGAGGATGAAGAGGATCCCGACCGCAAAGAGCACCGCCGGCGGATAGCTGCGGATCCCGACCCAGCCCGCCATCGTGTTCAGCCCGTCCCGCCAGGCGCAGAGCACGGCGAGCACGATCCCGGTCAGCAGCCAGAGCAGCGCGTAGCGCTCGCGCAGGCGGCGGCTGCGGATCAGCTCGAGCACGACGACGACGAGCGCGAGCGACGCGATCGTGCCGATGACGGAGACGGCGATCGGTGTCATGACGTTCCTTCCTCCGGGACGACGTTGCGCCGGAACAGGCCGACGAAGATGGCGAGCAGGACCTTGACCATGTAGTAGACGGAGCGAAGCGCGGTGATCGACGAGCGGCCGCCGCCGCGCTCACGCATCGTCACGGGCACCTCGACGCTGCGGAGGCGATGGCGCGACACCATGATCGTCGCCTCCACCTCGGGATAGTCGTGCGGGTAGTCGCGTGCGAAGAGCTCGATCGCACGACGGTTGAGCGCCTGGAAACCCGACGTCGTGTCCGTCACGCGGCGCCCGACGATGCGCGACACGACCCACGCGAGCAGGCGGATCCCCACGCGGCGCGAACGGGACGAGCGGTACCCGTCGCCCGCCGCGGCGAACCGGGAGCCGACTGCGATGTCCGCCTCGTCCGCCAGCACCGGCCGGAGGATCCGGTCGAGCTGCGACGGGTCGTGCTGCCCGTCGCCGTCGAGCCGCACCGCGAGGTCGTACCCCTGCTCGAACGCGTAGCGGAAGCCGGTCTGGACGGCGCCTCCGATCCCGAGGTTGAACGGCAGCCGGACGACGGTCGCGCCGTGCTCGCGCGCGACGTCGGCGGTGCGATCGACCGATCCGTCGTCGACGACGACGATGTCGACCATCGGGTCGACCGCGCGGATCTCGTCGATGACGCGGCCGACGTTCGCCTCCTCGTTGAACGCGGGCACGAGGGCGACGCGGCGCACGGGCATCACGGTAGCGCTCAGATCAGTCGGAGATATGCGGCCGTGATCGCGCCGGCGACCCGTGCCGGCAGCGCGGGCAGGAACGGCGAGACGAGCCGCGGCTCGAAGAACGGGCGCAGCTCGCGGTCGCTGCGCCGCCGGAGCGACTGCACCCGGCGGCGATGTGCACGGATCGCCCGCCGCAACCCGACGACCGAGCGGTACGCCTGCAGCTTCTCGGGCAGCCAGCCCTGCACGCCGGCGATCCCGAGCACGCCGAGCTCGAACACGAGCAGCAGCGGCGCGAGCACGACGAGCGAGCGCGCCTCGTAGTTCGAGAGGACGGCGATCAGCCGGTTCCGCTCGAGCAGGAACATCTTCCGTTCGCGGCGGCCGAACTCGTAGCCGTGGCGGACGACGGCGGCCGGGACGAAGACGACGCGCTCGCCCGCGATCCGTGCGCGCCAGCCGAGATCGGCGTCGTCGTAGTAGAGGAAGAACTCGCGCATGAAGCCGCCGAGCTCGAGGAAGGTCGTACGACGGAACAGCGTGCACGCGCCGGACACGACGATCGTCTCGCGCGGCGGCCCCTCCTCGCGTGCACGTCCGAACGACCCGGCCGGAGAGATCCCGGTCGGATGCAGCGGATTGTCGCCGGCCTGCGTCGTCAGGCCGTCCTCCGAGACGATCTGCGCACCGGCGAGCGCGGCATCGACGGCGAGCAGACGCTCGAGGCACTCCGGCTCGGCCCGCGCGTCGGGGTTCAGGCACAGCACGAAATCGGCGGCCGTGTGCTCCATCGCGAAGTTGATCGCGTTCGGATAGCCGAGGTTGACGTCCGGCGCGATCACGCGCACCTCGGGCGCGTCGTCGAGCGGCGGCAGCGTCGCACCGGGCTTGTTGTCGACGAGCAGGATCTCGTCGGGCGGCCGCGTCTGCGCGCGCAGCGAGTCGATCGCGCCCCGCACCACCGCCGGCTCCTCGTCGTACGTGACGACGACGGCCGTGATCTTCAGTAGGCACCTCGCCGCGCGACGACGGCCGGGAGCGTCTTCGCGAGGATCGAGATGTCGAGCCAGATCGACCAGTTCTCGAGGTAGTAGAAGTCGAGGCGCACGAGGTCGTCGAACGTCAGCTCGATCCGGCCGGATACCTGCCAGAGGCCGGTCATGCCCGGCAGCACGAGGTAGCGCTTGCGGTGCCACTCCTCGAGCTGCACGAAGTCGCGCAACGGCAGCGG
>Ga0308176_10002009_pt1 | contig 12747 bp, 10 predicted proteins | sample PhyCR2_3_FD_203890 | JGI IMG/M metagenome (GOLD analysis project Ga0308176, IMG submission 203890) | Soil microbial communities from UC Gill Tract Community Farm, Albany, California, United States - DLSLS.C.R2 | ecosystem: Environmental > Terrestrial > Soil > Agricultural land | place: USA... | reverse complement strand
GGCGAGGGCGCTGACCGCGGCGGCGGGGATCGTCCCACCTTCCTCCGGCGGCAGGGCGCGCAGGCGGCGGACCAGCTCGTAGCCGTCCTCGCCCGGCATGCCGAGGTCGCTCACCAGCACGTCCGGATGGGCGCGGCGGACCGCTTCCAGAGCCGCGGCCACCGAGGCCACGGCCTCCACCCGCGCGCCGCACTCCAGGAAGAGCCGGTTCAACAGGTCCCGGGCGTCCTCCTGGTCGTCCACGACGAGCACCCGCGCGCCGCGGAGGGACTCACAGGCCTCGTCCACCGCGGTGGCGGAAAGTCCGGCGGTCCGGCCGCCGCGAGTGTGGCCAACCTGCGCCGGCGCCGCGTGGGGAAGGTTGATCGTGAAGGTCGCGCCCTTTCCCTCTCCAGGGCTGGCGGCCTCCACCGTGCCGCCGTGGAGGTCGACGAGCTGCTTGACGATGGCGAGCCCCAGCCCCAGGCCTCCGGACCGGCGGGTGATCGAGCCGTCCGCCTGCCGGAAACGATCGAAGAGGTAGGGGGTGAGCTCCGGAGCGAACCCCTGGCCGGTGTCGCTGACCCGGACCTCGACGCTGTCGTCCTTGCGCGCCAGCTCGACCCGTACCGTGCCGCCCGCGGGGGTGAACTTGATGGCGTTCGAGAGGAGATTCCAGACCACCTGCCGCAGGCGGTCCGGATCGCCGGTGATGATGCCGTCGCGGCGGTCGATCGCGAGGACGATCTCGATCCGCTTCGCCTCCGCCGCCAGCCGCACGGCCTCGATGGCGCCGTCGACGACCGCCGAGAGGTCGACCGGCTGGACCTCCAGCCGCATCTTGCCGGAGACGATCCGGCTCATGTCGAGGAGGTCCGAGATCAACTGCGACTGGGCGCGGGCGTTGCGCTCGATCACCTGCAGCCCCTGCTCGACGATCTGCGGGTCGTCCTTCTTGCTCTGCAGGATCTGCGTCCAGCCGAGGATGGCGTGGAGCGGGGTGCGGAGCTCGTGCGACAGGGTGGCCACGAGCTCGTCCTTGAGACGGTTGGCCCGCTCGGCCTCGGCGCGCGCCGCCCGCTCACTCTCCAGGAGCTGGAGCCGCTCTTCCGCGATCCGCACCCGGTCCGTGATGTCGGTGTTGACCGCCACGGCGCCGATGACCCGGCCGTTGAAGAAGACCGGAGCCGAGGCGCCCCGGATATGGACGTCCTCTCCGGTCTCGGCGTTGCGGGCGATGACGTCCTCGACCGCCACCTCGCCGCGCAGGGCGCGCGCGAAGGAGAGCTCCTGCGGAGGCACCGCCCGGCCGTCGGGATAGCGCACGTTGAACTTGGCGCCCAGCTCGCCGATCCGCTGCTGGAGGTCGGTGAGCGAGGAGGCGCCGAGCTGGCGCAAGGCATGGGCGTTGGCCCGCGTGATCCCCTCGGCGGTGCCGACGTAGACCGCGTCGGCCATGCTCTCGAGGACCGCGTCCAATTCCGCCGCCCGCCGTTCGGCGACCTCCCAGGCCTCGCGTAGCGCCTGATAGCGCTCCTCGGCATCGAGCTGGCCGGAAGACGGTTCCTCAATCATCGCGCCCGTTGCAACAAGGGGGTCCCCGGCGGGCATTCCTGGAAGGAACGGCGGCGGAGCTGTCCCGCAATCCCCGGAATGTGACACTCTGGTGATAACCCGAGCTGCATCGCGCAGGGCCGTCGTTTATCGACATGTCTGAATTTTTTTACGCCGTCTCTCCGACGGCGATCTTTGGGGGGAGATACCGATGAGCAGAGCACTGCCCGAGCCGTGGCGCGTCAAGGTCGTCGAGAAGATCCAGCTTCTGCCGCGCGAGGAGCGCGAGCGCCTCCTCGCCGAAGGGGGATTCAACCTGTTCAAGATCCCCTCCGAGGCGGTGTTCATCGACCTGTTCACCGACTCCGGCACCTCGGCGATGTCCGACTGGCAGTGGGCCGGCATGATGCAGGGGGACGAGGCCTACGCCGGCGCCCGCAACTTCTTCCATCTCCAGGACGCGATCCGCGACGTCTTCGGCTTCCCGGCCTTCCTCCCCGTCCACCAGGGGCGCGTGGCCGAGAACCTGCTGTTCTCGACCGTGCTCACCCGGGCAGGGATGGTGATCCCCAACAACTGCCACTTCGACACCACCCGGGCCAACATCGAGGTCAACGGCGGCGTGGCCCTCGACCTCGTCATCCCCGAGGGGCGGGACTCCCAGGCCAACCATCCGTTCAAGGGGAACATGGACCTCCTCCGGCTGCGCCGGCTGCTCGTCGAGGAGCGCGGCAACGTCCCGCTCTGCATGCTCACTCTGACCAACAACTCGGGGGGCGGCCAGCCGGTCTCGCTCGCCAACGTCCGGGCGGTCTCCGAGCTCTGCCGAGAGCTCGGCGTCCCGTTCTACATCGACGCCTGCCGCTTCGCCGAGAACGCCTGGTTCATCAAGCAGCGCGAGAAGGGGCAGGGGCAGAGGTCGGTGGCCGAGATCGTGCGCGAGATCTTCAGCTACGCGGACGGCTGCACCATGAGCGCCAAGAAGGACGGCCTGGCGAACATCGGCGGTTTCCTGGCGAGCCGCAACGAGGAGCTGCTGGAGACCCTCAAGCAGCGGCTGATCGTGATCGAGGGGTTCCCCACCTATGGCGGCCTCGCCGGCCGGGACCTGGAGGCGGTGGCGCGCGGCCTGCGCGAGGTGCTGGACGAAAACTACCTCCGCTTCCGCGTCGGCCAGGTCGAGAGCTTCGGCGCCCTTCTCACCGCCGCCGGCATCCCGATCATGCAGCCGACCGGCGGCCACGCCGTCTACATCGACGCCAAGCAGCTCCTGCCGCACATCCCGCCGCTGGAGCTGCCGGCGCAGGCGCTCTCGGTGGCCCTCTACCGCGAGGGGGGCATCCGGGGAGTGGAAATCGGCAGCGTGATGTTCGGCAGCGAGCATCCGGAGACCGGCGAGCCGATCCCGGCGCCGATGGAGCTGATCCGCCTCGCCGTCCCCCGGCGCGTCTTCACCAACTCCCACCTGGAGTACGTCGCGGGAGTGCTGGAGGACATCCGCGACCAGCGCCACGCTCTGCGCGGCCTGCGCATGACCTACGCCCCCAAGGTGCTCCGCCACTTCACCGCCCGCTTCGAGGAGCTCGCGCCGGAGCGGGTGGCGGTCGCGGTCTAGGTCTTTCCGGGGCCCGCGAGGAGGCCCCGGATCAGGTTCCGCTTCGAGAAATCCCCCAGGCTGGCCCAGGTCAGGAGCACCTCGGGGCCCAGCAGCCGGCGGGTGATCTCCTCGACCGGCAGGCCCTGCTCCCGCAGCGTCCGGGCCTGCCCAGCCAGATCCTCCCAATATTGGATCTTGCGGCGGAGCCTCTCCTGGGCGTGCTCCAGGACCCCCGCGTGATCGCAGATCAGAAGCTCCGGCTCCAGGGCCAGCACCCGCTTCAGCGAATCGATCTGCCGCCAGACGTCCTCGATCCGCCGCAGCAGCTTCACGCGGTCGTGGACGTAGAGGTCCCCCGAGAAGAGCCAGCGCCGGCCCTCCTCGAAAAAGCAGACGTGGCTGAAGGCGTGCCCGGGGGTGGGGATCACCCGCAGCCGGTAGCCCTCCCCCTCGACGGTCTCGCCCAGCGGCTCGGCGCGGAAGGTCCGCGGCTGGCCGCGCCAGACGATCCGGCGGTAGAGCGGCATGCGCAGCCCTTCCGCGAAGATCGGCACCGCCCCCGCCGGCCCCAGAATCGGCAGCCCGAGCTCCTCCTGGAGCGCCGCCGCGCCGCCGATGTGGTCCTCATGATGATGGGTGAGGAGCACCCGCCGCACCGGCCCGCCCCGGCACCATTCGACCAGCCGCGACGCCGTCGCCGAAGGGCCGGTGTCGATCAGCAGGTCCGCGAACGCGTAGGCCGAAACCTCCCGGACGGGCCGCCCGAGGAAGGTCGGCGCCATGCGCAGCCGGGTGAGCGGGCCGTAGGGGACGGGGTGGAACATGACTCAATCGGTATTTTCAATCAAAAACCAGATGCTGCCGGCCGTCCGGCGTCGCGACGCTCACCGGCTCGACGCCGAACGCGGCGCGGACGTGCTCCGGCGTCATCACCTCGTCCGGCGGCCCCGCCGCGAGCACGGCTCCCTCGTGGATCAGCACGAGCTGGTCCGCGAAGCGCGCCGCCAGCGCCAGGTCGTGGACCACGCCTACCACTGTTACGTCGGGCGCCGCGCCGAAGCTTTGCAGCTTCCGCATGAGATCGATCTGGTGGCCGATGTCGAGGAAGGTGAGCGGCTCGTCCAGGAAGAGATAACGTCCCCCCGCGGGGCGCGGTTGCCAGACCTGCGCCAGCACGCGGGCGAAGTTGACCCGCTGCTTCTCGCCGCCGCTGAGCGTGGGGTAGCTGCGCTCCGCCAGATCGGTCACGTCGCAGTAGCGCATCACCTCCGCCACCACGTTCCGGTCCTGGTGCCCCGGCCGGCCGCTGAAGTGGGGATAGCGGCCCATCATCACCACCTCGTGGACCCAGAGCGGAAAAGCGATCTCGATCGCCTGCGAGAGCACCGCCCGCCGCTCCGCCAACGCCTGCTCGCTCTGATGGGCCACATCCTCGCCGCCGTAGAGCACCTGCCCCTTCTGGGGGCGGAGGAGCCGCGACAAAACCTTGACGAACGTCGATTTGCCGGCGCCGTTCGGACCGAGGATCAGGTGCAGCCGTCCCGGCTCGAATCGCGCCGAGACCCCGTGCAGGATCGGATGGGCGCCGGCCGCGTAGACGATGCCGCGCGCCTCGATCATCGATCGATCCCTTTTTCAGAAGACATATCGCCCGCGCCGCAAAAGTGACAGGAACACCGGCACGCCCACGACCGAGGTGACGATGCCGATCGGCAGCTCCGCCGGCCGCAGCGCCACCCGCGCCACCAGGTCGGCCAGGCTGAGCAGCGTCCCTCCGAGCAGGGCGCTGCCGGGGATCAGATAGCGGTTGTCCGCGCCGCCGATCATGCGCAGGATGTGCGGCACGATCAGCCCCACGAAACCGATCACGCCGGTGAACGCCGTTGCCACCGCCACCATGGCGACGTTGATCGTGAGCACGATCCACTTGAGCCGCGTGACGTTCACCCCCAGATAGGTGGCCTCGTCGTCGCCGATCAGCAGCGCGTTGAGCGGCTTGGCGTAGCGCATCGCCAGCAGGGTGCCGAGAACGGTGGCGAGCCCCACCACCTCGACCATCGGCCAGTTGGCCGCCGAGAGGGTGCCGAGGTTCCAGAAGGCGATCGAGCGGGCCTGCGGATCGCGCGCGATGTAGGTGAGGAAGCCGATGCCGCTCAAAAACAGCGCGTTCACCGCGAGGCCGGTGAGCAGCAGCGCGGCCACCGACGCGCGCCCCCCGGGCCCCCCCTGCGCGAGCATGAAGACCAGCCCCGTGGCGAGAATCCCGCCCACACAGGCGGCGAGCGGCAACGCCCAGGGGCTCGCCTCGAAGCCGAGCGCCGATCCCAGGACGAAGAAGAGCGCCGCGCCGAACGCCGCGCCGCTGGAGGTGCCGACCAGCCCGGGCTCGACGATGGGATTGCGGAAGAGCGCCTGCATCAGCGTCCCGCCCACTCCCAGGCTGGCGCCCACGAACAGGCAGAGGAGGGCGCGGGGGACCCGCAGCTCGGCGAAGATCCGCTCGTCGAGCGTGCCGGCGGTGCGGCCGGAGAGCAGGGAGGCGGAGGCCGACGCCATCTGATGCCAGGAGAAGTCGAGCGCGCCGTAGCGGATCGAAACCAGCGCCGCGGCGATCATCGCCGCGAGGAGCGCCAGGAGCAGCGCGCGCGTGCGGCCGCCTCTCATTTCCCTTCGTGGATCAGCTTGGCGACCCGGGCCACGGCGGCGCCCGAATCGGGGTTGAAATACATCAGCTCGTGCTCCGCGATCTTGTAGATCCGGTTGTCCCGCGCCGCGTTGCTGGTCGCCACCCCCGGCAGGGCCTTGATCTGATCGAGCGAGCCGCCCAGCCGGTCGTAGCCGAGCTCGGTCATCAGGATGACGTCCGGATTGGCCTTCGCCACCACCTCGGGGGAGGCCATGCGCTCCATGCCTTCCTTGTCGATCGCCATCTGCCCACCGGCGTAGGCGATCATCTGCGCCGCGGCACCGCCGTCGCCTTTGCCCCCCTTACCGACGACGAGATAGATGTTCGAGGCGCGGCCGAAGTGGATCACCGCCACCCGCGGCTGGTCCGTGTAGCGCTTGACCTCTTCGAGCGATTTCACCAGGTCGGCGTCGAGCTTCCGGCAGAGCTCCTCGGCCTTGGCCTGCTTCTGGAAATAGGCGCCGATCTCGCGGATGAGCGCCTTGGTGCCGTCGATCGAGCCGTTGCTCGCCTTGAAGGTGAGGATGGGGATCTTCAGACTGGCGATCTGCTGCATCACCTGCGGCGGCCCGACGTTGCCGTCATGGATGATCAGCGTAGGCTTGAGCGACAGGATCCCCTCCGCGCTGAGCGCCCGGTGGTAGCCCACCGTCTGGACCTTTTTGACCGCCGGGGGATAGGTGCTGGAGAGGTCGACGCCCACGATGTCCTTCTCGGCGCCGAGATCCCAGATGATCTCGTTGTAGACCTGCCCGATGACGATGATCCGCTGGGCGTGCGGGCCGACGTTGCTCTCATTGCCGAAACGTCCGCAACCGGCGGCCAGCAGGACGAGAAAAGCTGAAAGGAGGAGTCGTTTCATGGGCCGGGATTCTATACGCTACGCCTTGCCGCCGTCCCTGTCCGCGGGCAGGAGGGCGATGGTGAGCGTGTACCGCCGGCGCTTGGTCCTGGATGTCGCATCACTCTCGCACGTCTTGCTCGCGCGTTGGAGCAGCGCCACCAGCTCCTTCTTCAGCCGTTTGGCCTCGTCGTCCTCGGCTGCGGCTCGCTCTGGCCGGCGATGATCCTCCACACGGCCATCGACATCAATTCGGGCAGCCTGGTCTTCCACGCTTTAAGGAGGTCCCAAGGCGGGAGCCCGGAGCCGGACGTCGCGGCGGCGGCCTGAGCGGAGCTACAATTCATCCATGCGAAGCAAGGCTTTCCGGATCATCCTGGCGGGCGCTCTCCTCCTCGCGGCCTCCGGCCTCGCCGCCGAGCTGCCGCGGGGAACCCTGGTCGAGAAGGTGCCCTGCGCCGGCCAGCCGGATCAGGCCTACGCCCTCTACCTGCCGTCCAACTACACGCCGGAGCGCCGCTGGCCCATCCTCTATGCCTTCGACGCGCGTGGGAACGGCAAGCGGGTCGCCGAGCTCTTCCGGCCGGCCGCCGAGACCCACGGCTGGATCGTAGTCAGCTCCTGGAATTCGGCGAGCGACGGGCCGATGGAGCCCAACTTCACCGCCATGCACGCCCTGTGGGCCGACACCCACGCCCGCTTCGCCATCGACGACTCCCGGGTCTACGCCGCGGGCTACTCCGGCACGGTGCGCTTCGCCTGCATCCTGGCCCTCACCGCGCCGGGGACGATCGCCGGGATCATCGGGGCCGGCGCCGGTTTCCCCTTCAATACGCCGCCGAAGAAGGACAATCCGTTCGCCTTCTTCGGCACGGTGGGGAACCGCGACTTCAACTGGTACGAGATGAACGACCTCGACGCGGCCATGGGAGCGCTCGGCCTGCCGCACCGCATCGAGCACTTCGCCGGTGAGCACGACTGGCCGCCGCCCGACCTCGCCGCGAAGGCGATCGCCTGGATGGAGCTGCAGGCGATGAAGAGCGGCAAGCGGGAGAAGAGCCCGGCGCTGATCGAGGCGGAGTGGGCCCGCGACCGCGAGAAGGCCCGATCTCAGGCCCCCGCCCACCCCGCGGACGCCTTCCACACCTGGTCCGCGATGGCCGCCGATTACGCCGGCCTGCGCGACGTCTCCGAAGCCCGGAAGGAGGCCGCCGCCCTCGCCGCCTCGCCGGCCTGCCAGAAGGAGCTCCGCGAGCGCGCCGAGCGGGACCGCCGCGACAAGGAGCTCCTGGCCAACGCGCCGGGGATCCTGGCGGCCAGCAATCCGGACAATGGGCCGGTGACCGCGTCGCAGATCGCCGCCGCGCTCAAGGTCCCGGAGCTCCGGAAGCGCGCCGCCTCGGCCGATCCCGAGGAGAGCCTCTCGGCCACGCGGATCCTCAACACCTACCGGGGGCAGACGGAGTTCTATCAGCCGCAGTCGTTCATCGAAAAGAAAGAGTACGACCGCGCCGTCTTCATGCTGAGCGTGGGCGCCGAGATCGATCCCGGCGAACCGGGGATCTGGGTGTCGATCGCCTCCGTGCAGGCCCGCAAGGGGAAGCCGGGCCACAAGAAGGCCCTGGAGGCTCTACATACCGCGGTGGACAAGGGGCTCTCCGATCCCGCCCTGCTCGACCGGAAGACGTTCGACGACCTGCGCCAGGACGAGGAGTTCCGCCGCATCCTGGCGCAGGTGACCGAACGCCACCGCGGTGCCGGTTAAGCGCAGCCGAGCCCGGTACAGAAGCAGGTCGCGACACAGGTGGGGGCATCCGACCCGCACAACTGGGGGCACGAAGCGGCGGACCCGCCGGCGACCTCGCGCAGGCCGGTCTCTCCCAGGGACCGCAACGTCTCGCGGCTGAGCTCCAGCTTCTTCTGAATCCTCTTTTTCATGGATGACTCCTCCTTTGCGGGGACTCTACACCGGGCCGGGGTAAAATCCGACGGTGCTGAAGGAGGAGCGGATGAAAGGGCTCATCGTGGCCGTGAGCCGGAGCGCGGCCCACACGTTCAGCAAGCCGAATCAGGAGAGTATCCATCTCCTGGCCGGGCTGGGCGTCGAAGGGGACGCGCACTTGGGGGAGACGGTCAAGCACCGCTCGCGGGTGGCGCGCGATCCTACGCAGCCCAACCTGCGCCAGGTGCATCTGATCCACGCCGAGCTGCACGACGAATTGCGGGCGGGCGGCTTCGACGTCGCGGCCGGGGAGATGGGGGAGAACGTCACCACCCGCGGGCTCGATCTGCTCGGGCTGCCAACCGGCACGAGGCTGTGCCTGGGCGAGACGGCCGTGGTTGAGGTGACCGGCCTGCGCAACCCCTGCGCTCAGTTGGACCACTTCCAGGCCGGCCTGACATCGGCCGTCCTGGGCCGCGACGAGCACGGGAATCTCATCCGCAAGTCCGGCATCATGGGGATCGTCCTCCACGGCGGCGAGGTGCGCCCGGGGGATGCGATCTGCGTCGAGCTGCCTCTGGAGCCGCACAGACCGCTCGTGCCGGTCTGAATCACAACCACCTCCCGTCTCGCTAATCCAGCCCCCTCGCCCCGCAGGGGCGAAATTTGAATAGCCTGGCGTTTCAACGCCAGGTAACGGAGGTGCTGGGTGCATGGGGTTCCGTCCCGCCTGGACGTTGGGGTCCCGCCCCTTCAGGGCAGTGGGGATGGGCGAGGCCTCCCGACCTGGCGTTGAAACGCCAGGCTATTCAAATTCCGCCCCTGCGGGGCGGGTTCTGCGATGACATGGCCCCATTACCGGGTACCTTTTTCCCTCTGGATGTGACAGACTCGCTCAACTTCACTCTGTCAGTCGTTTCGGCAGATAAAATTACCGGAGGTCACGGCTCTATGGCTGGAACTTTCTCCAGGCTCCTGTATCACGTGGTCTTCAGCACCAAATCGCGGGCTCGGCTCATCGATCCAACTCTGCGCGCGCAGCTTTATCCGTACATGGAAGGGATCATCCGCCATCAAGGAGGCTGGCTCCTGTCTCTGGGAGGCATGCCAGACCATGTTCACATCCTGCTCCGGTTGAAGCCCGATCACGCGATCGCGGGCATGGTGAAGCACGTCAAAGGGGGCTCCTCGAAATGGGTTCATGATCAGAAGGGGCTATGCCCGGAATTCGCCTGGCAGACCGGATACGCGGCATTCTCCGTCAGTGAGTCGAAGGAGGGCACGGTGCGGTCCTACATTGGACGACAGGAGGCGCATCATAAAAAGAAAAGCTTTGAGGACGAGCTGATCGACCTGCTGCGGAAACACAATATCGAATTCGATCCGGCTCGTATCCTGGATTGAAGGATCACCTTTCCCCCGCCCCGCAGGGGCGAAATTTGAATAGCCTGGCGTTTCAACGCCAGGTGGCGGAGGTGCTGGTGCATCGGGTTCCGTCCCTTCTGGGGCGTAGGTCCCGCTCCTTCTCCTTCTGAACGTTGGGTTCCGCCCCTTCAGGGTGGGTGGGGATGGGGCGGGCCTGCCGACCTGGCGTTAAAACGCCAGGCTATTCAAATTCCGCCCCTGCGGGGCGGGAAAATCGTTGCGAAAGGTTGAAGCGGTGGATCGAGTCCGAACCGGCCGGCCACCCTTGGCACCCCCGCCCCTCCTCTGATAAACCTTCCCCCAGCCCGCCACCCCCTCCCCGGGGGCTGGCAGGCGATCTGCACGCGGGGCGCACGGGGGAGATTCGAGCATGAAGGACGAGGCGGGACGGCGACGGGTCGTCATCGACAAGGTCAGGCCGGAGATCGACGGCGGACGGTTTCCCATCAAGCGGGTGGTGGGGGAGAGGGTCGAGGTGGAGGCCGACGCGTTCACGGACGGCCACGACTCCATCACCTGCCGGCTGCTCTGGCGCCCGGAATCCCAGCCCCGATGGAACGAGATGGAGATGGAGGCCCTGCCCAACGACCTCTGGCGGGCGGAATTCACCGTCTCCGAGCAGGGGCGATGGCTCTACAGCGTCGTCGGGTGGGTGGACCACTTCAAGACCTGGCGGCGGGATCTCCGGAAGCGGGTGGACGCCGGGCAGGACGTGGCTCTCGACCTGCGGGTGGGCGCCGCCCTGGTGCGCGAAGCGGGCCAGCGGGCCGCGCAGGCCCGTAAGAAGGCCGACGCCCGGGTGCTGGAGGGGCTGGCGGAGGACCTGGAGGCGGACAAGGACCAGGAGGTCCGGCTCCTGCTGGCTCTCGACGACGAGCTCGCCGCCCTCATGGACCGCTACGCCGACCGCCGCTTCGCCACCACCTACTCTCACGAGCTCGGCGTCGTGGTGGACCGCGTCAAGGCCCGGTTCTCCACCTGGTACGAGATGTTCCCCCGCTCCTGCGGCCCCGCGGGGAGGCACGGCACCTTCCGCGACTGCGAGAAGCGCCTGCGCTACATCGCCGAAATGGGCTTCGACGTGCTCTATCTGCCCCCCATCCACCCCATCGGCACGGCGTTCCGCAAGGGGAAGAACAACTCGCTGACCCCCGAGCCGGATGACGTCGGCAGCCCTTGGGCGATCGGTTCGGAGGAGGGGGGGCACAAGGCGGTCGACCCGCGGCTCGGCACGCTCGCCGACTTCCGGCGTTTCCTCAAGAAGGCGGCGGAGCACGGCCTGGAGATCGCCCTTGACCTCGCCTACCAGTGCTCGCCGGACCACCCCTACGTGCGCGAGCACCCCGAGTGGTTCCGCAAACGGCCGGACGGCACCATCCAGTACGCCGAGAACCCGCCCAAGAAGTACCAGGACATCTACCCCTTCGACTTCGAAACCGGCGCCTGGCGCGAGCTCTGGCGGGAGCTGAAGAGCATCGTCGATTTCTGGGTGAAGGAAGGTGTGCGGATCTTCCGCGTGGACAACCCGCACACCAAGGCGTTCCCGTTCTGGGAGTGGCTGATCGGCGAGGTCAAGCGCGAGCATCCGGACGTGCTCTTCCTGGCCGAGGCGTTCACGCGGCCCAAGATCATGTACCGGCTGGCCAAGCTCGGCTTCACCCAGTCCTACAACTACTTCCCGTGGCGCAATCAGCGCTGGGAGCTGGTCGAGTACTTCACCGAGCTCAACCAGACCGAGGTCAAGGAGTACTTCCGCCCCAACCTCTGGCCGAACACGCCGGACATCCTCACCGAGCCGCTCCAGATCGGCGGCCGGCCGATGTTCGTGCAGCGGCTGATCCTCGCCGCCACCCTCGGGGCCAGCTACGGCATCTACGGCCCTCCGTTCGAGCTGATGGAGCACCTGCCGCGCGAGCGGGGGAGCGAGGAGTATCTCGACTCCGAGAAGTATCAGCTTCGCCAGTGGGACCTCGACCGGCCGGACAGCCTGCGCGAGATGATCGCCCTGGTGAACCGCGTCCGGCGGGAGAATCCGGCGCTTCAGGCCGACCACAGCCTGCGCTTTCACGAGGCCGAGAACGAGCAGATCCTCTGCTACAGCAAGGCGGCCGGGGACAACCTCATCGTGGTGGCGGTGAGCCTCGACCCCCACTACACGCAGGCGTCGTGGATCGAGCTCGACCTGGAGGAGATGGGCCTCGCGCCCGACCAGCAGTTCCAGGTCCATGACCTGCTGACGGGGGCCCGCTATCTCTGGCATGGATCGCGCAACTTCGTCCAGATCGATCCGCACCAGGTGCCGGCGCACGTCTTCCGCGTGCGCCGCCGGGTGCGGTCGGAACGGGATTTCGACTACTTCATCTGACCACCTCAGGCGAGGAGTGACGTGGCGATAGTGACGGATGAGACGGCGGCCGGGTCCGCCCCGGCCGAGGAGCTGAAGCCGCGGCGGGGGACCGACCCGCTCTGGTACAAGGACGCGATCATCTACGAGGTCCACGTGCGGGCCTTCTTCGACTCGGACGGCGACGGCCGGGGGGATTTCCAGGGGCTCACCGCCAAGCTCGACTATCTGCGCGACCTCGGAGTGACCGCCGTCTGGCTGCTGCCGTTCTACCCCTCCCCCTGGCGCGACGACGGCTACGACATCTCCGACTACACCAGCGTCCACCCCGCCTACGGCTCCCTCGAGGACTTCAAGCTCTGCCTCGACGAGGCGCACA
>Ga0308176_10002007_pt1 | contig 12757 bp, 14 predicted proteins | sample PhyCR2_3_FD_203890 | JGI IMG/M metagenome (GOLD analysis project Ga0308176, IMG submission 203890) | Soil microbial communities from UC Gill Tract Community Farm, Albany, California, United States - DLSLS.C.R2 | ecosystem: Environmental > Terrestrial > Soil > Agricultural land | place: USA... | reverse complement strand
CCACCCCGTGGCGACCATCTCGTTCAGCCGCCGCGTCGCCTCCAGGCTGTGCCGCGTGTTCTTGCCGAAGTCGTGCCCGGGATCGATCAGCACCGACTCCCGGGGCACCCCCAGGGCGACGGCGCGCTCCGCCAGCCCCACGGTCACCTCCAGGATGTCGGCGACGACGTCGTCGTAGGTCACCCGGTGCGGGCGGGTCCGGGGCTCGGCCCCGCCCGCGTGCGTGCACACCAGCCCCGCCCCGTGACGCGCGGCGACCTCCGCGAGGGCGGGATCGACGCCGCCCCACGCGTCGTTCAGCAGATCCGCGCCCGCCTCGCACACCGCCTCGCCGACCTCGGCCCGCCAGGTGTCCACGCTGATGATCACATCCGGGAAGCGGCGGCGTACCTCGGCGACGAACCCCACCGTCCGCCGTGCCTCCTCCTCCGCCGTGACCTCCTCGCCGGGCCCCGCCTTCACCCCGCCGATGTCGACGATCGCGGCGCCCTCGGCCACCGCCCGCTCCACGCGCGCGAGGGCCGCCTCGTCGTGGAAGGTGGCTCCCTGGTCGTAGAAGGAGTCCGGGGTCCGGTTCACGATCGCCATGATCACGGGCTCGTGCGACCCGAATTCCCGCTTGCCCAGCCTGAGCATCCGCTGTGACCTCTCCTAGTACGTCCCTCGGTACAGCCGCCTGCGACCCTAACCGTCCGACTCGCATGGCACGATCGGAGCCTGACAGTTTCGTCTTCCGGCACAGCGTCCGGTACCGAGCGTGGGGACCCCTGGCGATGGTTATGTTCTTGTTCCTGGTCGTCGCCCTGGCCGTCGTGGTGGCCGCGGTGACCCTCGCCGTGGTGAGCGGCGGTGAGCGCGGCCCGTTGCCGGAGGCCGCCCCGGAGCGGCTGCGCGACCCCCTGCCCCCGGACCGCCCGGTGGGCGGCCAGGACGTGGAGAACCTGCGCTTCCCGCTCGCGCCGCGCGGCTACCGCATGTCCGACGTGGACGACGCCCTCGGCCGGCTCGCCGCCGAACTCGCCGAGCGGGACGCCCGTATCGCCGACCTGGAGTCCGCGCTGGCCGGCGCCCGCGCCGCGGCGCACGCCCGGCTGGACAAGCCGGGCCGGGAGGACCAGCGATGAGCGCCGGAGCCGCCCTCGCCGGGCCCGACGGCAGGGCGCGTTGCCCGTGGGCCCTGTCCGCCGAGGACTACGTCTCGTACCACGACGAGGAGTGGGGCCGACCGGTCCACGGCGACGACGCCCTCTTCGAGCGGGTCAGCCTGGAGGCCTTCCAGTCCGGCCTGTCCTGGATCACGATCCTGCGCCGCCGCCCGGGCTTCCGCGCCGCGTTCGCGGGCTTCCACATCGAGAAGGTCGCCGCGTTCACGGACGAGGACCGCGAGCGGCTGCTGGCCGACCCGGGCATCATCCGCAACCGCGCCAAGGTCGACGCGACCCTCGCCAACGCGCGTGTGCTCGCCGGCTGGGCCGAGGGCGAGCTGGACGAGCTGATCTGGTCGCACGCCCCCGACCCTGCGGGCCGCCCGGTGCCGCGGACCCTGGCCGACGTCGCCGCCGTCACCCCCGAGTCCACGGCCCTGTCCAAGGCGCTGAAGAAGCGGGGCCTGAAGTTCGTCGGCCCCACGACGGCGTACGCGCTGATGCAGGCCTGCGGGCTGGTCGACGACCACCTGGAGGGGTGCGTGAGCCGCACCGCTCCGGCGGTCTAGGGCCTGTCGTCGAGTTCCCGTGATCCGCCCGCGAGGCAGACGGGATTCGACGACGGACCCAGCGGCTCAGCGGCCCAGGTACTTCGGCTTCTCCTTGTTCACGAAGGCCTGCACCGCGATCGCGTGGTCCTCGGAGCTGCCGGCGCGGGTCTGCAGCTCGTCCTCCTTCTCCAGGGTCTCGGCGAGGGAGTGCGTCAGGCCGTAGGCCACCGCTTCCTTGAGCGCCGAGTACGCCACCGTCGGGCCCTCGGCCAGGGCCCGGGCCACCTTCTCGGCCTCGGCCCGCAGCTCGGCGGCGGGCACGAGCCGGTTGGCGATGCCCAGCTCCAGGGCGTCCTGCGCGCTGATGTTGCGCGGGAAGAGCAGCAGGTCGGCGGCGCGGCCCGGGCCGACCACCCGGGGCAGCGTCCAGGAGATGCCGGAGTCGGCGGTCAGCGCGACGCCCGCGAACGAGGTGTTGAAGGCCGCCGTGTCGGCCACCACCCGGTAGTCGGCGGCCAGCGCGAAGCCGAACCCGGCCCCGGCGGCGACCCCGTTCACCGCCGCGACCACCGGCTTCGCCGCTCCGGCCAGCGCCCGCACGATCGGGTTGTAGTGCTCCCTGACCGTGGTCATCGTCTGCCCGGACCCGGTCTCGCGGTCCGACATCAGCAGCCCGATGTGCTCCTTGAGGTCCTGGCCCACGCAGAACGCCCGGTCCCCGGCCGCGGTCAGCAGGATCGCCCGTACGGCGCTGTCCCCGGCCGCGGATTCCGCCGCCTCCCGGAGGGCGACCTTGGTCGCGACGTTCAGCGCGTTCATCGCCTCCGGGCGGTTCAGCGTGATCGTCGCGAGTCCGTCGGTCACCTCGTAGAGAACGGTGTCGGCCATGGGGCATCCCCTCCGGTCAGAAATGGTGACGTACCGCTCGGTACGCCACGGTCCGAAGGACAGCATGGCGGAGATCGCCGCCCGGGGGCCGGACCGGACGTGTGACCTGCGTCAAACAAAAACGGAGCGAGGCCGCTCTCGGGGCCTCCGGGCGGTGGCGCAGTATCGCAGCCACATCGCCGAATTGAGTGGTTTTGCTCGCGCGCGTTGCGCAAGCGATGCCGACTGATGTTGGTCATCGGGTCCTGCGATGCGGGATAATGGCCTGGAAGCAATGTGTTCGATGCCGGTGTCGCGTGTCCGGTACTAGGACCGCGGGGTGCCCTTCGTGGGGCTTCGGCAGACGATGAGCCTGGTTTCAGGAAGGGGAACGAGCATGGCGGCCATGAAGCCGCGGACGGGTGATGGCCCGCTCGAGGTGACCAAGGAGGGGCGGGGCATCGTCATGCGCGTTCCGCTCGAAGGCGGCGGTCGACTCGTCGTCGAGCTGACCCCTGACGAGGCCGAGGCGCTCGGCGACGCCCTCAAGAAGGTCGTCGTCTGACGAGCCGGCGATCCTGTCCTTCCGTCCGCCCCGGCATCGTAAGCGGTGTCGGGGCGGACGTGTGTCCGGACCCTCCGGGTGCCCGGGTCACCGCTTGACGGCGCACAGCAGTCCGTCGCCCACCGGCAGCAGCGACGTCACCAGCTCCTGGCTCTCCCGCACCGTGCGCAGCAGCTCTCGCAGCCGCAGCACCTCCGAGGGCTGCGGTCCCGAGTCGACCGTACGGCCGTTGGCGAAGACACCCTCGAAGACCACCAGGCCGCCCGGCCGCAGCAGGCGCAACGATTCACCCAGGTAGTCCGAGTACTCCTGCCGGTCCCCGTCGCAGAAGACGAGGTCGTAGCCGGCGTCCGCGAGACGGGGCAGCACGTCCAGCGCGCGGCCCGGGATGAACCGGGCCCGGTTGCTGGCGAAGCCGCAGGCCCGGAAGGCCTGCCGGGCGAACTGCTGGTGCTCCGGCTCCGGGTCGACCGTGGTGAGCACCCCGTCCGGGCGCATGCCGTGCAGCAGATGGATTCCGGACACCCCGCAGCCGGTGCCGATCTCCGCGACCGCCTTCGCGTCCACGGAGGCGGCGAGCAGGCGGAGCGCGGCACCCGTGCCGGGCGACACCGAGCGCAGCCCTGCCTCGCGGGCCCGGTCGCGGGCCCAGTGCAGCGCTTCGTCCTCGGCGACATAGGCGTCGGCGAACGCCCAGCTCGTCTGCCGGTTGCCGGTAATGACGCTCTCCTGTCCCCGTGGGTGCCTGGGCGTGACTGTATCCGTTGGCGTCGGGAACCCGCAGATGGGACCGCGCGTTTACAGGGTTGAGACGAAGGGCCCGGACGCGATGGGGGGCGAGCGGTGGATCGGGACGCCGAGCACATGCTGACGCAGCCGTATGAGCCGTATCAGCCCAGATCAATTTCTCGTAAAACCGCTTATCCGGTCCTAACGGGCGAGGTGGCTATGGTAGGGGCTCCACTGGACACCACCAGAGCTGACAGGGGAGGTGCGGCTGCGCCTGTTGACCGGAGAGGGATGCTGAGGCGTCTTCTCGGGTCGGTGGGGAAGCCGAAATCCGTGACCGACACTGCTGCTGACCACAGCCGGACCGCCGGCGACGCCCCGACCGCGACCTTCTCCACCGACGCGGACGGGCAGGCGTGGACTCCGCCCACCTGGGAGGAGATCGTCAGCACGCACAGCGGCCGGGTCTACCGCCTGGCCTACCGCCTCACGGGCAACCAGCACGACGCGGAGGACCTCACCCAGGAGGTCTTCGTCCGTGTCTTCCGTTCCCTGTCGACGTACTCGCCGGGCACCTTCGAGGGCTGGCTGCACCGCATCACCACCAACCTGTTCCTGGACATGGTCCGGCGCAAGCAGCGCATCCGCTTCGACGCCCTCGGCGATGACGCGGCCGAGCGCCTGCCCAGCAAGGAGCCGACCCCGCAGCAGGTCTTCAACGACGCGCACTTCGACGCCGACGTGCAGCAGGCGCTGGACACCCTCGCGCCCGAGTTCCGCGCCGCCGTCGTGCTCTGCGACATTGAGGGGCTGTCGTACGAGGAGATCGCCGCGACCCTCGGCGTGAAGCTCGGCACGGTCCGTTCCCGCATCCACCGTGGCCGATCCCAGCTGCGCAAGGCCCTCGCCCACCGGTCGCCCGAGGCCCGCAGGGCCGAGCGGCGCTCCTTCGTGGCCCGTGTCCCCGCTCTGGGGGGAGGGGGCGCGACCGCGTGAACGGATCCCGTCCGAAACCCGCTCAGTCGCACCTCGCCGAGCAGCACCTGGGAGACCGGCTGTCCGCCCTGGTGGACGGGGAGCTGGGTCATGAGTCGCGCGAGCGCGTCCTCGCCCACCTGGCCACCTGCGCCCGGTGCAAGGCGGAGGCGGACGCCCAGCGCCGGCTGAAGAACGTGTTCGCCGAGACGGCCCCGCCGCCCCCCTCCGAGAGCTTCCTGGCCCGTCTCCAGGGCCTTCCCGGGGGAGGTGACCTCGACGGCGGCGGCACGCCGGCGCCCGGGGGAGGCTTCCTCGGGCGAGGTTCCGACACCGGGGTCTTCGGCGTGAGGCGCGAGGAGCGTTTCGAGTTCGGCTACGTCCCCGCCGCTGCCGCCCATGCCGTGGCCCCCGGTCCCGAGGAGCGCGGTTTCCGTATCCATCCCGTCGGCCGCCCGGACGCCGACCGCTCCGCCTCACGCGGACTGCGGTTCGCGGCCGCCGCCGCCGGGGCGGTGTCGCTGGCCGCGGTCGCCCTCGGCGGCGTCACGACCGCCATCCCCGGCGACCTGGCCGCGGACGCCCGCGGCGGCTCCGGCACCGGCAACGTGGTCCCGGCCCGCTCGGCGGGCGCGGGCGCGGGCACGTTCACGAGTGCGGCGACGCCGGACGGGCAGCGCCGCCGTGCGGTGGGACCGCTGCTCGCCCAGGGCAGCAGCCTGCTCGGCCCGAGCCCGGCGGCGCCGACCTCCCTGTCGGCCCCGCTGCTGCCCGGCGCCCAACCGCCCTTCGCCGGGCAGGTCCAGGACGTCATGCGCGACCTGACGACGCCGGTGATGGCCGGCGCGGCCGCCGTCTCCCCGCTGATACGCCCGCTGGACGACATCACGCCGCTGCCCCTGACCTCCTGGCCCGCCCCGCCCCGGCTGAACGGACCGGACACGCTGTCCGCCCCCGTTCCCGACACGCCCTCGGCCTCCAACACCCCCTCGGCCGCCCCTCCGTACCCGTCCGGACGGAACTGACGCAAGTCTCACCACCGGGCGGTACCCGTCCGACAGGTGAGCCGGGTACCGTTGAGCGACCTAGGATCGCAAGGAGCGTCAGGTGTTCAATGACATAGGACCACTCGAGCTGGTGACCATCATTGTTCTCGCCGTGCTCGTCTTCGGTCCGGACAAGCTCCCCAAGGTCATCCAGGACGTGACGCGGACGATCCGGAAGATCCGCGAGTTCTCGGAGAGCGCCAAGCAGGACATCCGCACCGAGCTCGGCCCGGAGTTCAAGGACTTCGAGTTCGAGGACCTCAACCCCAAGACCTTCATGCGCAAGCAGCTGGACAACGAGGACCTGGGGCTGAAGGAGATCCGCAACGGCTTCGACCTGAAGAAGGAGATGGCCGAGGTCACGGACGCGGTCCACCACCGCGACAACCAGGCCTCGTCCTCCTCGTCGGGCGGGCGTATCGACATGACCAAGAAGCCCGGGGATCCCGGCAAGGACGGCCCCCCGCCGTTCGACGCGGACGCCACCTGATCCGAACCGGGCTCGAGTGACGCACCTCACAGCCCGCTCGCGTCGCACAGGCCCCCGGCGGGCCGTCCGCGCGACCCGCGCGCCGGGTGGTTTCCCTGCTGCCCTCACCGGTGTGGATATGCTGCCGAGTTGTTGTGCGGACCGGACGAGTACGCCCGAAGGGGGGCGGGCCTCCCGGTCCGACGAGAACGAGGAGGCGTCCGGGCAGATGGAGACGACAAGTCGGGTGGGCGCGCAGACGCCGGCCGCGGAGGGCGGGCAACGGGCCCCCTCCGCCCCGCGCACCATCGACGGGTACCTGCGGGCGCCCTTCCCCTGGTACGGCCTCGACGAGGCCTTCACGGGGCCGCGTTGGCTGATGCAGGTCGGTACGGCGGCCGACGGCGCCGTCGAGCACGGGTCGATCGGGCACGGTGACGAGCCGTCCGTGCGCAACGAGCACATGGCCGCGGCCACGGACGAGCCGAGGGAGAAGTTCGCGGTCGTCGTCACCGTGGCCGCGAACCCGTCCCGCAGGAGCGCCGACGGCACGGGACTGCTGGAGGCGACGTCGGTCTCCTCGGCGGCCTGGCTGGCGGGCGTGGGACTGCTGTCCTTCACCTGGCCCGGCCAGATGGACCACAGTCTGCGCGACGACTGGCTGGACCAGCAGACCGAGACCGCGTGGGCCCTGGCCGACGATCTCGAGGGACCGGAGTGGTCGAAACTCTCGCTGCCGGTGGACGGGGTGCCCATGCCCTTCTACTACCGGGAGTCCGAGTTCGGCTGGGTGCTGGCCGGCTCCACCGGGTCCGGCGTGCACGTCGGCGCCTACGGGCGGGGGATGAGCGCGTACGGACTCGGCTTCGCGATCGTCAAGGACGTCGCCGCGTACGCCTGAGGATCCCGGCGGCGTACGCACGAGGAACCGCCGCGTACGCCTGACGGACCCCCATGCACATGAGAAAGGGGCGCCAGTACCTCCCGGCGCCCCTTCGTCCCGGGCCGTGCGGCCGTGAGAGCCCTCAGAACTTGTTCCTGGGGGTCAGCCCCAGCGACAGGCCCGACAGGCCACGCTGACGGCCGCCCAGCTTCCCCGCGATCGCCCGCAGGGCCGAACCCGCCGGGGAGTCCGGGTCGGTCAGGACCACCGGCTTGCCCTCGTCGCCGCCCTCGCGCAGCCGGACGTCGATCGGGATGCTGCCGAGCACCGGGACCGTCGCGCCCGTGGTGCGGGTGAGGCCGTCCGCGACCATCTGGCCGCCGCCCGTGCCGAAGACGTCGACCATCTCGCCGCAGTGCGGGCAGGGCAGGCCGGACATGTTCTCCACCACGCCGACGATCTTCTGGTGGGTCTGCACGGCGATGGAGCCGGCCCGCTCGGCGACCTCGGCCGCCGCCTGCTGAGGCGTCGTCACGATCAGGATCTCGGCGTTCGGGACGAGCTGCGCGACCGAGATCGCGATGTCACCGGTGCCGGGCGGCAGGTCCAGCAGCAGGACGTCCAGGTCGCCCCAGTACACGTCCGCGAGGAACTGCTGCAGCGCGCGGTGCAGCATCGGGCCACGCCAGACGACCGGCGCGTTGCCCGGGGTGAACATGCCGATGGAGATGACCTTCACACCGTTCGCGGACGGCGGCATGATCATGTTCTCGACCTGGGTCGGACGGCCGTCGGCGCCCAGCATGCGCGGCACGCTGTGGCCGTAGATGTCGGCGTCCACGACACCGACCTTCAGACCGTCGGCCGCCATCGCCGCGGCCAGGTTCACCGTCACCGAGGACTTGCCGACGCCGCCCTTGCCGGAGGCGACCGCGTAGACCCGGGTGAGGCTGCCCGGCTTGGCGAACGGGACCTCACGCTCGGCCTGGCCGCCGCGCAGGGCGTTCGCCAGCTCCTTGCGCTGCTCGTCGCTCATCACGTCCAGCGACACGTCGACGCGGGTGACGCCCTCGAGCCGGGAGACCGCCTCGGTCACCCGCTGGGTGATCGTCTCGCGCATCGGGCAGCCGGAGACCGTCAGGTACACGGTGACCGCAACCGCGCCGTCCTCCCCGATCTCCACCGATTTGACCATCCCCAGCTCGGTGATGGGTCGGTTGATCTCGGGGTCGTTCACCGTCGCCAGTGCCTCGCGCACCGCGTCTTCCGTAGCCATAGACACGATGGTACGGCGCCCCGAGGGGCCTGCGGGTAGCCCCTCAGCGGTCGTCTGCGTCACGTCCGGGCGACCGTTCCGCCCGCTCTGCCTGGAATACGACATGCCCGTCGTGGCGCCGCCGTTCCTCCAGCTCCTTCATCACGTCCTGCAGCTCCGAGCGGATCCAGTCGCGGGTGGCCACCTCGCCGAGGCCGGTGCGCAGCGCGGCGACCTCCCTGGTCAGGTACTCGGTGTCGGCGATGGAACGCTCGTTCTGCTTGCGGTCCTGCTCGAGGTTGACCCGGTCGCGGTCGTCCTGCCTGTTCTGCGCCAGCAGGATCAGCGGGGCCGCGTAGGAGGCCTGCAGGGACAGCATCAGGGTCAGGAAGATGAACGGGTACTGGTCGAAGCGCAGCCCCGCGGGCGCGGCGATGTTCCACAGCACCCACAGGATGATGACGATCGTCATCCAGACGATGAAGCGTCCCGTGCCGAGGAAGCGGGCGATCCGCTCCGACAGCCGGCCGAACGCCTCCGGGTCCCACTCGGGCAGGATCCGGCGCCTCGGCGGGCGCGGCTGGTCCAGACGCGGGGCGCGGGGCCGGGTGGCGGCCGTGGCGCCCACCGGGTTGCGCTCGCGGGTCGCGGTGTCGCGCTCAGGAACCATGAGTGGCCGCCTCCTCTCCCTCGTCCAGGTGGAACTCCGTCTCCCGCCAGTCGTCGGGCAGCATGTGGTCGAGGACGTCGTCCACGGTCACCGCGCCGAGCAGCGAGCCGGACTCGTCCACGACGGGAGCGGCCACCATGTCGTACGCGGCGAAGAACCCGGCGACGACCGGCAGGGCGGCGTCGGGCTCCAGGGGCTGCAGGTCGTCGTCGAGCAGCGAGCTGACCAGGGTGTACGGAGGGTCGCGCAGCAGCCGCTGGAAGTGGACGGTGCCCAGGTACTTGCCGGTCGGGGTCTCGTCGGGCGGGCGGCAGACGTAGACCTGGGCGGCGAGCGCGGGGGAGAGGTCCTGGTTGCGGACCCGGGCGAGCGCGTCGGCGACGGTGGCGTCCGGGCGCAGCACGATCGGCTCGGTGGTCATCAGACCGCCCGCGGTGTGCTCCTCGTACGACATCAGGCGCCGCATGTCGGCCGCGTCGGCGGGTTTCATCAGGCTCAGCAGCCGTTCCTTGTCCGCCTCCGGCAGCTCGGCCAGCAGGTCGGCCGCGTCGTCCGGGTCCATGGCCTCCAGGACGTCCGCCGCGCGCTCCTCGGCCAGCTTGCCGAGGATCTCGATCTGGTCGTCCTCCGGCAGCTCCTCGAGGACGTCGGCCAGACGGTCGTCGTCCAGGGCCGCGGCGACCTCGGCGCGGCGCTTGGCGGACAGGTGGTGCAGCACGTTGGCCAGGTCCGCGGGGCGCAGTTGCTCGAACGTGGCGAGCAGGCTCTCGGCGCCCTGTCCGTGCTCCTCCAGGGAGAAGCCGGTGACGGCCGACCACTCGACGGTCAGGGTCTCGCCCTTGGCCCGGCGGAAGGCACCGCCCTTCTTCCCCCTGCGGACGAAGACACGGTCGATCTCCCAGTCCCGGCGGGCGGGAAGCTGCTGCACGGACAGGTCGAGGACGGTGACCTCCTCGTCGCTCTCCACCATGTGCACCCGCCGGTCCAGCAGCTCGCCGAAGACCAGCCGCTCGGTGGGCCGCTGTTCGAAGCGGCGCACGTTGAGCACGCCGGTGGTGATGACCTGGCCGGACTCGATGCCGGTCACCCGGGTCATGGGCAGGAAGATCCGGCGCCGGGTGGACAGCTCGACGACCAGCCCGAGGACGCGCGGGGGCCGTCGCCCGACACGCAGCATGACCACCAGGTCGCGGACGCGACCGACCTGGTCGCCGGTCGGATCGAAGACGGGGACCCCGGAGAGGTGCGAGACGAAGATCCGGGGGGCGCCGGCTGCCATGGCTGTGCTTCCTTTGCTCGCCTTGCGTGGGATTGCTGTTCTCTGCCCGCTCGCGTGCGCTTCAGGCTAGCCCGTCCCGATCCGATACGCCCTGGTGGGCGGTCCGGACGGACTGGCTCCGCCGGGCGGGCGGGGCCCCGGTACGCTGCCGTACGCCGCTCGGAAACCGTCAGAAAGGCAGCCCTACCTGTGACTGCTATGCCCCTGGGCCGTGTTCGCCGGGCCGCGCTGGTGACCGCGACATGCGCGCTGGCCGTGACGGGAGCGACGGTGCTGACGGGGTGCAGCGACGATCCGGACGCCGGGACCAACGGGGTGGGCAAGCTGCCCGCCGGCCGGATCCAGGCGAAGACCCGCGCCGCCGCGGACGCCGCCCCCACGGTGCGGCTGGCCGGGACCGTGGTCACCAGCGGCCGTACGTACCGGCTGGACATGCGGCTGAAGGACGACGGCGGCACCGGCTCGGTCACCTCCCAGGGCGCGACCTTCGGGCTGCTGCGGGTCGGCGCCCAGCTGTATCTGAAGGCCGACGCGGAGTTCTGGAACGGCGGCGACAAGTCCGCGGCGGGCAAGCTCGACGGCAAGTACGTGAAGGTGCCCCAAGGAGACCCGGCGTACAAGAAGTTCAGCGGCTTCACGGACAAGGACCTCCTCCTCGACGGTCTGCTGACCCTGCACGGTTCGCTGGCGACCGACGGCCACCACGAGGCGGCGGGTACCCGCACCATCCGGATCACCGGCGACGGCGGCGACGGCGGCACCCTGGAGGTCTCCCTGGAGGGCCGGCCGTACCCGCTCCGCCTGGAGCGCGCCGGTTCCGCGGGCACGCTCACCTTCTCGGACTGGGGCAAGGACTTCACCGTCACCCGGCCCGCGAAGGGTGAGACGGTCGACTACGGCAAGCAGCTTCCGGCGTCGTAGCCGGCCGCTACTTTCTCTTCCGGCGCCGGGCCAGCAGCCGGGGCAGAGCGGCCGGGGCCGGCCGGCGCGTGGTCGCCGGGGAGGGCACCGGACGCTCCGCCAGACTCCCGGCGGGCAACGGAAGCGGGGGCCCGGCCGGCACCAGACGGAGCACCCTGCACTCACGGGCCCACCGCGCGGGCATCTCCTCACCGTCGGGGGCGTTCAGCCGCTTGCCCTTCAGCTCGGCCACCGCGGCCTCCCACTCCGGTGAGCCGGAGTTCAGCTCGGACACGGTGGCCCGCCAGGTCACCAGCCGGCCGCCCTTGTCCTTGCTGCGCACGCTCACCTCGGCCGAGCCGCCGTCGGCGAGGCCGGTAAGCGGCTGCTCCCCGGGCCCGTCGCCGACCAGGTACACCGCGCCCTCGTGCCACACGTGCCACAGCGCACGCGCCGCCGGGGCCCCGGTGCCCTTGACCCAGATGAGGCCGGACTTCTTGGTGGCCTCCTCGACGAGGGCCTGGTCGAGCAGCTCGCTTGTCATGCGCCCAGCCTAACCAGGGCGGCCTAGAGCCAGCCGTTGCGCTTCAGGGTGCGGTGGATGCCCAGACAGAGGGCGACCGTGATGCCCATGATCACCGGGTAGCCGTACCGCCAGTGCAGCTCGGGCATGTACTTGAAGTTCATGCCGTACACCCCGCACACCATCGTCGGCACGGCGATGATCGCGGCCCAGGCGGTGATCTTGCGCATGTCCTCGTTCTGCGCGACGGACGCCTGCGCCAGGTTGGCCTGGAGGATGGAGTTGAGCAGTTCGTCGAAGGCCAGCACCTGCTCCTGGACCCGGGCGAGGTGGTCGGCGACGTCCCGGAAGTACTTCTGGATGTCCGGGTCGACCAGCCGCATCGGCCGCTCGCTCAGCAGCTGCATGGGCCGCAGCAGCGGGGCCACCGCCCGCTTGAACTCCAGCACCTCACGCTTGAGCTGGTAGATCCGCGCCGAGTCCACACCACGCGAGACACCGCCCCGGCGGCCCGGCGAGAAGACCTCGGTCTCCACCTCGTCGATGTCGACCTGCACCGCGTCGGCCACCGCGATGTAGCCGTCCACCACGTGGTCGGCGATCGCGTGCAGCACGGCCGAGGGGCCCTTGGCGAGCAGTTCGGGGTCGTCCTGCAGCCGGTGCCGCAGCGCCCGCAGCGAGCCCTGGCCGCCGTGCCGGACGGTGATGAAGAAGTCCCGGCCGGTGAAGCACATGACCTCGCCGGTCTCCACCACCTCGCTGGTCGCGGTGAGCCGGTCGTGCTCGACGTAGTGGATGGTCTTGAAGACGGTGAACAGCGAGTCGTCGTACCGCTCCAGCTTGGGCCGCTGGTGGGCCTGCACCGCGTCCTCCACGGCCAGTGGGTGCAGCCCGAACTCG
>Ga0308176_10002006_pt1 | contig 12766 bp, 11 predicted proteins | sample PhyCR2_3_FD_203890 | JGI IMG/M metagenome (GOLD analysis project Ga0308176, IMG submission 203890) | Soil microbial communities from UC Gill Tract Community Farm, Albany, California, United States - DLSLS.C.R2 | ecosystem: Environmental > Terrestrial > Soil > Agricultural land | place: USA... | reverse complement strand
TTCCAGACTCGAATCGTCGCACCACGCATCGTTTTGTTTCAATATGCCGCTTCACCGGACGGCGAGCGCTTCTTGATCAATTCGCTCCCAGCGGTGGGAGCTGCACCGCTGACTGTCCTGGCAAATTGAAATGCGCATCCTGTGAGCCAATGATGGAGTATCTGGCTTCGCAGGTCGCTCAGCCACCTGGAAGCTATACCCAGATTGTGATTCACACGAGCGAAATGCAAAGGCTGAGCCATGCTACGGTCTGTTCCAGCCACGCGCGAGTACGTCATCAACTGCTGTAATGAGCAACAACTTGTGTCACCTTGCCGCTGCGAGAAACCTGCATGAATTCTGCCGTGCGCGTCTCTCTTTGGTTCCTGTAGTAAAGAACGATGCTATCCAGACCCCAGAGCACGTCTTCAAGATGGAAGTGAAGTTCGGGGTATACTTCGAGCGCACGCTGGAAATACGCCCTCAGCTTGGTTTTCCCCACTACCCTGCCGTCAGCACTTCCGAGTAGCTGGGCGGCAACGGGAGAGGTCAATTCCACTGCATCGTCGTAATGAGCCATGATCACATCCAGATCATGTTTGTTCCAAGCCGCAACCCAATCGTCCGCCAGGCCCCACGCTTTATCCTTGGTCATTGCTTTGCTCCGCATTATAGAATGCTGCGCTCGCCATAGTTCGTAGCGGAGCAGATGGATCACACGGGGGCACATCGGCGTACTAAAGCTTCCGGCGAGCGAGCAAACGCCGCGTTGCAAACACGCCCCAACAGCGTGCAGCATTTGACCAAAACGCCGCTTGCCCAGGCATGGCCCCATTCGGCATTGCTGGTGCTAACATAAGCAGCAACGTTTGGAGCAATATGAACAAGGCGATTACGGTTGCTTTGCTTGCCGTCGCCCAGTCCGTCCTCCTAGCTCAAACGGCCTCACGCCCGCTTCTGCCGGAAGCGATTCCAAAAATCTGGGATAACGAAGCACTGCAAAGCCTAGAAGTACCTTTAACCCACGCCGAAGCTTCCGCTCGCCACATCACCGCCGACCACTACTACAACATCCCCATTCGTCGCATTTATCGAAGCTACCCCATTTACGCTCCCGGTCACGAGCCTCGAGCATACATGGAGTGGCTGAGAGGTCGGAACCCGGAGGTGGTCTGGGACTATGATGCAAGCGGAAGAACGCTACACTCACCCCCGCTTCGCACGCCGGAAGATTGGATCAAGGCAGGCGAAATCGTTTTCAGCGCACCTATATCGTGGGACGCCTTCGAAGTGGATACGCTCCGAAATGCAATAGTGTATGGCGATTCGGGGATGCCTGTGGCGAAAGATGGCTCAATGCCTTTTCAACGGTACGTTATCCGAAAGAAAGGGCAAGTGGAGGTGGGCGACGGCGCCTGCGCGGCCTGCCACTCGCGGCTAATGGCAAACGGCTCAGTGCTTAAAGGGGCCCAAGGCAACAACCCCTTCGACCGGTTCGAGGCTTTCGAGGAAGAGTTGCAACTTGCTACCGATCCCAGCCAGGCGCAGTCGATCGAGCGCGAAAGACGGCAGCAACTGCGGCGAGTTTACTCCGTGCCGTGGATGCAACCCGATCCACATGCACAAACGTATGTCATGCCGCTAAGTGAGATTTACAAACTGCTAAAGGCGATTCCGCCAGGTCTCCAGGCGCGAACGGGCACCAGTCTGTTGTACCCTCCTCAAGTGCCCGATCTCATCGGTGTTGAGCACCGGCGATATCTGGATCACACGGGACTCGTCCAGCAGCGAAGCATCGAAGATCTGATGCGTTATGCAGCACTGAATCAGGGGATGGATCGCCTTTCCACATTCGCAGGTTTTCAGCCTGCTTCGGAAAAGCCTGATTCCAGGGGGCTTTCGGATCCCGAAAATTTAGGCGCGGGCTTTTTTAGCGCGCGTTACAGCGATGAGCAACTCTATGCACTAGCACTCTACATTTATTCACTGGTGCCTCCACGAAACCCGAACCAGTATGGCGCCGAAGCTAGGCGTGGCGAAATAATTTTTCAGCGCGAAGGTTGCCCGGCTTGCCACACACCCCCACTGTATACAAACAACAAGCTCACGCCCGCCGGTGACTTTATCCCACCCCCAGAGCACCTGAAGAGATACGAAATACTGCCTGTTCATGTCGGTACTGATAGCCGGTTAGCGCTCGGATCGCGGCGTGGCACTGGTTACTACAAGGTGCCTTCACTGCGAGGCGTTTGGTACAGAGGACCGTTTGAGCACAACGGCAGTGTGTCAACCCTGGAGGATTGGTTTGACCAAAACCGCCTGCGTCAGAATTATGTTCCAACCGGATTTGCTGGTTACGGTATCGAAACGCGCGCTGTGAAGGGACACGAGTTTGGCTTGAGACTCTCCGCGGAGGATAAGTCGGCGTTGATATCGTTTCTGAAAACGCTGTAATCCGTACACAGCTCGTGACGAACGTCGTCAATCCGTCCTTGCGACAGCCTGAGAACGATTTTTGCTTGCGCCAGTTGCGCAGGACCGAACAGGACTTATTTGTCGGATCCCGCTACACCCTACTCAGTGCGATCGACCGCTAAATCTGGGCAATCCGGACACAATTTCCGGATCGCGCGTCATCCGGACAGGGTCGGTAAACACTAGGCCGCGTGTCGATTCGGAAATAAAAGGTTGCAGGCAGCACAGCGCGCGTTCACCCCTTGCATATCGCCAATTCGTCTTATATACTGAACCACATGGTTCAGTATGCGGGAGCCGTCCTCGATGCTTCGTTCGCCGCGCTCTCGGATGCCACCCGACGCGGCGTTCTGGAACAACTCGGACGCGCGGACGCTTCGATCACGGTCCTTGCCGAGAAGTTCCACATGACCCTAACCGGCATGAAGAAGCACGTCGGCGTCTTGGAGCAGGCGGGGCTCGTCACGACAGAGAAGGTCGGGCGCGTGCGGACCTGCAAGCTCGGCCGGCGCGCGCTGGAGCAAGAGGCGGCGTGGATCGAGAGGTACCGCCAGCTCTGGGCCGCTCGCTTCGATGAATTGGACAAGCTTGTCGAAGAATTAAAACAGGAGGAGAAAACCGATGTACGAAAGAAAAGATCCTGAAATCAACCCCACACAGTACGCCACGACAGTGGAACGGAAGTCCGAGCGTGAGCTCGTCGTGACTCGAACCTTCAACGGTCCGGCGCATATTGTCTTCAATGCGTGGACGAAACCTGAACTGCTCAAGCGGTGGTGGGTACCGAAGTCGTTTGGAGCGTTCTTCCTTTCCTGCGAGGCCGATGTTCGTACGGACGGCACGTACCGTTTCGTGTTCAGTCACCCTTCTGCAGAGCAGCCTATGCCATTCTTTGGCAGGTACGTCGAAGTGACTCCGGGCTCCCGCCTCGTCTGGACGAATGACGAAGGTGATGAGGATGGGCCCGTCACCACCGCGACCTTCGAAGAGAGGGGTGGCGAGACGCTCGTCGTTATACACGAACTCTATCCGACAAAAAAAGCCCTCGACCATGCAATGGCCTCGGGGAGTATAAGTTGGTCTGGCGAGCAGTTCGAGCAGTTGGACCAGCTTCTCGCCTAAGCAGGCGTCCAACTTGGCTTGGCTCGACTGCGACTGAATTCCAGTATCGAGTCGTTGCAGGACTTACCCCTTGCAAGCGCGATGCGTGACGCCCGCGCCGCAAACATGAGAGGGATTCCCGTCACCATGCGGATTTTCGGGATAAATGCCGTAGCGTTCAGCGACTGCTCCGAGCGGATCCTCGGCAACTCGTCCATTGGACCGGAATGCTGGACTAGTCAGAACACCGAATAAGCTGCGCATTGATTTCACTTGCCGAAATTGTGATCGTTGCTATCCAACCGCGAACCGGACAATCGCGTCCACATGAATGCTTGCGCAGTCGATCAGCGGGAATTCGGACGTCTGCTGATCGTAGACCAATGCAAGATCGGTGCCTCCCAGCATGATGGCTTGAGCGCCGTCGTTGAGCAGCCGCCTGCTAACCCTGTCGAAGACTGATCGTTGAGCTTCAGTCACACTGCCGGAAGCAGCCATCGTGACATAAGCGTCATGTACGTCGATTAAGTCTCGTCCACTTGGTGGAATGATGGCCGCAGTCGTCAGGCCTCCGTAGTAGCGTGTTTTCATCACAGTTCGTGTTCCCAGTATGCCGATCCGGCTAAGAGCAGTCTTGCGTACTGCCTGGTTGACTTCAGTAATCATGTCAACGGCAGGGAGCGGCGATTCCGCCTTGAATGAGTCGATGCAGAAGTGGCCTGCTATTGAAATAATCGCAACCAGCTTTGCACCGGCTGCAGCCAGCCGTCTTGCCAGCCGAAGAAATATTTCGGCCTGCGCCGCTTTGTCATTGCGGCCAAGATTGTCTACAAGGGTCGGTGTGTCGGCATGAACACTCGTCAACTCCAGCGGCGATTCTCTTGCAGCGAACGCCGCAATCAAGCGTCGATAATAGAAGTCCGTAGCAGAAGGACCGATCCCTCCGATAAGGCCGATTTGCATGATTCATTGTCTAATTCTCCGCGGCGGCTGTAAGGTCCTAAAAGAATTCAGCTGCTGTTCGAAGTCGCCGCGGCATTCAGGGGAGATCCAGATACGGGCAGCGTCCACGTTGAAGGGTTTCGGGCCGCATCTCGTTGTCGAGTGGCCACTGGGTTAAAATACGGTGCCGCGGCCCGCTGAGGCGTGCTGCCACCCCGGTAGATGCAACGATAAGACTCGGAGGGACTGAATACCCATGAACTCTTCACAAAATTCGACCAGCCGTCGTGAATTCATCAAGGCCAGTGGTAAATCTGCTGTATTTTCGGCTTTGGCCAACGTTGCGATTCCCCCGGTTCACGCAGCGGGCAGCGACCTGATCCAGATAGCTCTGGTCGGCTGTGGGGGGCGCGGCGGCGGCGCAGCGGCGAACGCACTACGCGTCAAGCGCGGTCCCGTCAAGCTGGTCGCTATGGCGGACCTGTTCCCGGAACGCCTTGCGAGCGACTTGAATAAGTTACAGCAGCAATTCCCGACTCAGGTCGATGTCCCGCCGGATCGCCAGTTTCTTGGCTTCGATGCCTATCAGAAGGCGATGGATTGTTTGAAGCCGGGCGATATCGTCATTTTCGCAACGCCTCCGGCGTTTCGCTGGGTGCACTTCACCTACGCTATCCAGAAGGGCTTAAACGTCTTTATGGAAAAGCCTCTCACGGTGGACGGTCCAACGAGCAAGCGCATGTTCGCGCTCGCCCAGGACGCCTCAGCCAAGAATCTCAAGGTGGGGGTAGGGCTCATGTCGCGTCACAGCCGGGCGCTGCAGGAACTGGCTGACCGTATCCATAACGGGGAGATCGGCGAAATCATTCTGCAGCGTGGTTACCGCATGCATGGGCCCGGCGGATATTTCCTCTCTTTGCCCAAACCGGCCGGTATCAGCGACCTGCTCTACCAAGTGAAGCGCTTCCATAGCTTCATCTGGGCGAGCGGGGGCTGCTACAACGACTTTTATATCCACATCATCGATCATCTGGGATGGATGAAGAACGAATGGCCGGTAAAGGCACAGGCGTTGGGCGGCCGGCATTACAAGCTCAGTCCCGAAGGAGTCGCCTACGTGGATCAGAATTTTGACGTCTATTCGGTGGAATACACGTATTCGGATGGCACCAAGTTCTTCTTTGACGGGCGCTGCATGAACGGATGCGAGGAGATCTACACGAGCTGCCTGCAGGGCACTAAGGGCATGGGGATCGCTTCCAAGAGCGGCGATTGCGGGCTGCCATCAAGCCTGTACAAGAGTCAGACGGCCACCGCTGCAAACCTCATTTGGGAATCCAAGGTGAGCCCGGACGAGGAGGATCCTTATCAAAACGAGTGGAACGATTTGATGGACGCCATTCGAGACGACAAACCTTACAACGAGGTCAAACGCGGCGTGGAGGCGAGCGTGGTTTCGAGTATGGGCCGCATGGCCGCCAACACTGGTCGGGAAATTACGTTTAACGAGATGCTCCAATGCGAGCACGATATGGCGCCGGATATAGAAAGGTTCACCATGGATTCCCCGGCACCGCTCGTTGCGGACGCCAACGGTAGATATCCGGTACCGCAGCCTGGCATCGTAACTACGAGGGAATACTGAGAAGCCGTATCTTGTGGCCTAGCAGGCTGCTGAAAAAGGGATCTGGGTGATTGCGATTTGCACTGTAAATCCGGTTGAGAGAGGTTGTAAGTGAATGAGATCTCGAGTCTCAGGTGTCCAAACGGCGGTTTCGGGCCGTTTGGACACACTTCTCCCTATGCGGCTGCCGCTGGAACCGCGAGGGTGGCCAGAGTTCTCATGCGCACGAGGTTGTAGGCTGCAGCAGCAAAGGTGAAGATCCATCCGACTCGCCACAGACCTCGGTACTTTGTCTTTCTTTGACCGGCGACGGTCTTCAACCAGCCGAAGAACTCTTCCACGATCTTGCGCCGTTGCTGGCTGATGCGATAACCGGCATGCCGCGTGGTGCGGCGATCGATTGCGCTACCTCCGGCGCGGGTCGTGTTCTGTGCCACCTGCGGCGTGACATTCATATGCCGGCACTCGGCTACGAATTCTCGGGTGTCATAGCCCTTGTCACCGGCCAACGTCACACGGTCCGTTCCGGCAATGCGCTCCGCCATGACCAACCCGGCGTCCCGCTCAGCGGTTCCAGTTGCCTCCCACAACTCGGTATCTATTACCAAGCCATGGCGGTTTTCGATCAGTACGTTGCCGCAGAAAGCTAACTTCGCTTCCTTGCCGTTTCCTTTGCGGGCCAGACGCGAGTCCGGATCCGTCGTGGACTGGTGCGTCTCGTTACTGCGCCGCTCACCGTGGAAGTTGACCGTCGGATTGCCCGGATCATCTGGTGGCTTCTGGTCGCTATGATCTTTCGGCTTGAAACTCTTCACACTGGCCCAGGCTTCAATCAACGTGCCATCCACGGTGAAGTGCTCTTCGCTCACCAGATTCCGCTGCCGAGCCTCTGCCAATACCTGGTCAAAGAAGCGTCGCGCCACCTCGCCATCAATGAATCGTTCGCGGTTCTTGCTGAACGTTGTCGCGTCCCAGACCGGCTCGTCTATGCCCAGCCCCACGAACCAGCGGTACAGCAGGTTGTACTCCAACTCTTGCATCAATCGGCGTTCGCTCCGCACGCTATACAGAACCATCAACAACAGAGCCCGCAGCAACTTCTCGGGAGCAATAGATGGACGTCCCATGGGCGCGTACAGCCGGGCGAAATGCCGACCCAATCGCTTCAGCGCTCCGTCCACCACCGCGCGAATCGACCGTAATGGATGTGTCTGCGGGATCCGCTCTTCCAGTGAACCGTAGCTGAAGAATACGTCCTGAGATGTATCCGCGCCTCGCATCATCAGAAACGACGCTCAGAACATTTCCGATGTAACTTGTTTGAACGCTTTTTTCAGCAGCCTGCTAGAGATACGAGTAAGCGGCAAAGCGCGCGTTAGCGCCGAATGCCATCCGAACCGAAACACCACTGTTGCGCAATATTAATAACCAGTCATCAGCGCCAGCAAAGCGGCTAGTTCGGAAAGTGAAAAGATGGTTGCAGTAACTCGTGGATCGTAGCCCACTCGGAAAGTGTCAGCTAGATACAGACCGGGAAGTCGGCATAGGATCTGACACACGCGTTTTGTTCTTAATTCGCGTCGATAAACGGCCTACCTACTCCTACATGGAATATTTGTTCTGATTGGCTGCAGAGCACCACGCCGCACATAGGCAACCACCATCGTTGCAGCGTGTGTTCAGGCATTCACATCGTAAGTCGCTAGAACTAAGCGAGATGCCGTTTGGCACGTGCCTTGCCCTTTCTTTAGCGGGAGGAGCAAGCAGATGAGAAAAGCATTGTTAGGACTGGTTCTTCTGGCGGGCTCTGCTTTGGCGGGGCCTGGCATATCAATCGGTATCGGTTTCGGCACGCCCGCGCCGATTGCGATCGCGCGGCCCGCCTGTCCTGGGCCGGGTTACGTCTGGGTGGATGGATACTACGGTCAGAACCACGCCTGGGTGCCAGGATTGTGGAGAAGGCCTGCGGTGGTTGTGGTGCCGCGTTCCTTTGGCTATTACCACCGATACGACGCCCGCCGGAATGACTTTCGGCACGATGATCACCGCAACAATTTCCGGCAAGACGACCACCGAAATAGCTTCCGGCAACACGACCGACGAAACACTTCCCGGCAAGATTTTCGCCGCTAAGCGAGGATCAATATTCCGATATACCCGGAAGAGCGTAGAAGAAGTGCTGCCACAATTGTCGAGAGGGTTTGGACGTGATGTCCGGCCCAAACCCTCTCGTATTGCTAACGGAATTTGCCGATCACGAGATTGCCTCCCCTGAGCAGCCAAGGCTGACCCACGGAATCGACGGCAACATCCGAGCCGGAGTTCCGGTGTCTTGTCCAGGTTGACGGCAAACTCAGGGACCAGATTCCGGTTGTTCCCCTCGAGTCGTGGCCGGTTGCCCAGATCTTACCACCGCCAAAGCCGATGGATGTGGCCAGGAACGGTGCAGTGATTGTCGTGGATCCATTCCGGAAATATCGGATAGCGCCATCGGTTGTAACAAGGAGCAAATTTCCCTGTGCGTCAGCCGCGATATGGAAGGGTACAACGCCGCTCGGGATGGGGAAGGCATTCCATTGAGCATGGAAGCTGTCGTATTTGTAGATTCGCTGGTCCTGCCCGATTGCCCAAGCTTGGTTGTTGTAGCCGATGGCGATGTCCTTGGCCATCAGAAAACCTGGCACGTCGGCCCATTGGCCAGGGGCGACTTGCCTGGAGATCTGACCCCGGGAGTTGACGACCCAAGGATTACCAGTGCCGTCCACCGCCACGCGAACGCCGGTCACCGCGCTGAAATTCACGTTGACCGGAGCCCAGGCGGAGCCGTCCGGAAACCACTTATACAGAATCCCGTCGGTCCCGGAAACGCCCACAGCATCGAGCTTGTACGCAGAACCATCCCGGCCGGCGGCTACCGCCGAAACCTGGTTCGATCCGGCGGTGATTTCACCCCATTGCTCGTCGTTAAAAGCAATGACAGCCTGAGCACCGGCGATGTCCGGAAAGTCCATTTCAACGACGTTCACCGCATAAGGGAACCATCCCCATGAGCTTGCTTGAGAGAGATAGGTATTTTCGAAGTTACCGGGGGCCGGCAGCGACGGTGGGGTCTGCTGAGTTGTCAGAAGCCGCGCCAGCATCGGGTTTACCTGTCTTGCGTCGGCCAGCATTGGCAGAAGCCCGTTGATGCCGAAGGCGTCTACCGTACCGTCTAAGTAATTCAACGGTCCGTGTGCAAGGGGCGTGAGGCAAGCTTGAGAGACGAAAAGGGTAGGAGCATTCGTGTACGAAGCGTATTTAGGACGCTCGAAGAATAGACCCTGCTGAGCTGGGTTGCCCTGGGTTCCGTAATCGAGGAAGGTCCACAGGATATTTACATCACCCGTTCCGCTAGTATTATCATTCCACCCCTCGAGGATTTCGACGTTCTCCATCGTGTCGGCGGTTGTAGGATTCGTTTTCCCCCAGGCCAAGTTCGAGTCGGGAATAGAGTCGTTAGGGTCCACAACGATCACGCGAGCGGGCGTCTTCCAAAGCGTTTCTGGCGTCACGTTCTGTGGATACAGCGTGGGGTCATCGCAGCTTGCCGGGGGCGTAAAGTCACTACCCGCCAAAGTGCAGGCGAGACTGTGATCGTAAACCATCGAACTTCCGTCCTTATTCACGAGCTTGCTGTGCAGGGTCTCCTCATGGGCTTGGCTGTAACCGCCGGTGAGCGACAGGATAACGATCTCTTTCGGGTTGTTCTGGATAAATGTTGCGACTTGGGTCAGAGCGTCCTCGAGGAGTTCATGCGTGCACAGGTTCCCGTGTCCATACAGGTAAATACCTGTGTGCGGGGAGAAATACATCTCCACCGAGTTCGTCTCGGCACCGCTGCATTTTTGATTCTGTAGGCTTATAGTTCTGATATCGAACCAGCGCACCCCATGCTCCAGTTGATACTCGATGTCACCGGACTGAGTGACCATCAAGCCATCGATCACGTTTATGGGAAATGGGGCTGGCACAACTGAATTCGGACCATAGGATGGATCCCACATCGCTGAGTCGTGACTGCCTGGGATGGCGATACCTTTGAGCGGCACTTTCGCGATCTGATCTGAAATGTCGGCCATCCAATGCTGAGGATTCGCGGGTGTAGCAGCCGCGGTTAGTCGGGGTGTAACGAGTATCTGGCACGCGATCGTCAAGCTGGCCGCCAGGATTGAAAATGTTTTTCGAACAAAACTGACCATGAAAGCTCTCCTGAGTGCTGAATCTGACTGGCTCAAATCTGGCCGTCTGTACATGCAAGCGAGAGCAGGGACACGGAAGCTGCCATCCGTTCGGAAGAAAATCTACGATCTCGGCAGCATAAGATGATTTGTACCGTGGAGCCTGAGCAGATCTCCGTGACGGTTGGTAGTCTGATGGCGCGCTTCCGTGGAGGCGATCGCCAAGCGGCGGATCAGCTCTTTTCGCTGCTTTATCCGGAGCTGAGGTGTCTGGCGGCGGCCAAGATGAACGCGGAGGGGAGCCAACATTCCTGGCAACCGTCCGTGCTGGTCAACGAATTGTATCTGCAGCTCGTCAAAGTGAGATCTCTCCCTACTCCGGACGGCCTTGACTGTTCCGGGCGAGAGCATTTCTTGCAGTTCGCGGGCCATGTGATGCGGCACCTGTTGATCGATCACTCGCGATTGTTGTCGAAGCGGGTCAGCAAGATCGATATTGCGGAGTTTGAGACGGTAGGAGAGGATGCCGGAACGGCCACTTTACAGGAGATCGATGATCTTCTGGACAAACTGGCCGCCATTCATCCGCGGCTTCGCAGCATTGTCGAGATGAAAGTGTTTGAAGGTCTGCAGGTGGAGGAAATCGCCGGGCGCCTCGAGATCGCCCCTCGCACAGTCGCGCGTAATTGGACTTTCTGCAAACAGTGGCTCCGGGAACAATACAAAGCGGCGTAAAACGGGCTTCGAGATGGCGGTTTTGGCCAACGTGCACTCGCTTTAAGATTATGGACCACAATTTGAATCTGCATCCCGCTCGCGTCCCCCGATTCCTTTCGTTTCTTTCTCGCATTGGGGCAGATAGTGACTGAGCAGCAGTGGCAGGCGGTTTGGGTTCTGTGCGAGACGGCAGGAGACCTGGATTCAGAGACGCAGCGCGAGTACTTACGAGGGGCAACGGTGGATGCGGAAGTTGAACGTCACGCCCTGGCGGTTTTCGAAGAACTTGAAACCGACACTTCCTATCCACCCGCTCCGGACCGGCGAGTCGGCGACCGCGTCGGTCGTTATGCGCTACTGGAGCGGATCGGCCAAGGTGGAATGGGCGAGGTTTATTCGGCCGAGGATACAGAACTGCGCCGAACGGTCGCGTTGAAGTTTCTGCCGAGCGCAGTGACGGCCGACAAGCTCGCCGCCTCGCAAGTAATCTCGGAGGCGCGGTTGGCTTCTCGTCTAAACCATCCCAACATCGTTACAGTTTACGAGCTGGTCCATACTTCCTGGGGCTTGGCTATTGCGATGGAATTGGTTGAAGGGATCTCACTGCGAAAGCTGTTGAAATCGACAAAACTGCCCACGCGGCGTTTGATTCGCATCGCGCGGCAATTGGCGAGTGCTCTGGCTGCCGCGCACGAAAAAGGTATTGTCCACCGCGATATCAAACCCGAGAACATCATGGTAAGGACGGAGGACGACTTCGTCAAGGTTCTCGACTTCGGCCTGGCGCAGAACCTTCGAGATCGCGCTGCGGCCCAGCAAAGTGTGAGCTTGCCGGTTGGAACAGTGCGATACATGTCGCCGGAGCAGAAAGGAGGCTGGCCCGCAACCGCGGCAAGCGATCTGTATTCACTTGCGTTGGTTCTGGAAGAAGCGGGTGGCTGGAAGCATTCAATATTGACTCGCATGCGCACCACGGATCCCCTGCGCCGTCCCAGTGCGAGAGAAGTAGAGCGGGAGCTTGCGCGGCTTGAGGCGCCCTCTCACAAGTGGCTCGCGTTGACTCCGCTGTTGATTTTGCTGCTGGTTGCGTTTGCCGGAGCGTATTGGTTTCGTATTGCGAACCGGGACGTCCCGCCGCGCATCGAACAGATCACCCATTATACGAGCGGCCACGATATTACCGTGGCAGCCCTTTCCCGCGGCGGTGAAGAACTCGCATACGCAACGATTGACGGCGGCTTCTTTGTGCGCGATACCCGTACCCGCAAAGTACGCGAACTGAATGGACCAGAGCATCTGACCTCCCATCAATTGTTGTTCTTGAATGACCAACACTTGGTGGCAATCGGCTCGGTAGGCGAAAGGTTCCAAGCTTTTCAAATCGGGCTGAAACCGGAACCAACACGGCTGCTTTCGGACAATGTGCAGTTTCTGGCTGTGTCACAGGGCACAAGGAAGATTGCTTGGTTAAACGGAGCGCGTGAGGTTTGGGTGACGAGCAACTTCGGCACACCGGGTCGCCGCGTTATGGAAGTGCCCCCCGGTTCCCATTTGGCTGGCCTCTTCTGGTCCGGCGATGACAAGCAACTGTGGTTTCATCGGCTTTCGGCCTGCCGTAATTCCCCAAATCAGCAGGATGTTTTCATCAATCCCGATTTCTGCCAGGCGAGCGACCTGGTAATGGTCGATCCTCGTGCGAATCACTCGCCGG
>Ga0308176_10002005_pt1 | contig 12771 bp, 14 predicted proteins | sample PhyCR2_3_FD_203890 | JGI IMG/M metagenome (GOLD analysis project Ga0308176, IMG submission 203890) | Soil microbial communities from UC Gill Tract Community Farm, Albany, California, United States - DLSLS.C.R2 | ecosystem: Environmental > Terrestrial > Soil > Agricultural land | place: USA... | reverse complement strand
TTAGTGCCTCAAAATCTGTTAACTCTTGACCAAGTTGTCTAGTAGTTATGGAGGCATATGGCAAAACTCGTACCTTTGCCGTTTCTTGAATTCTGTTTTGAAGCCACTCCATTTGTTCCATAGTATCTGGTACCGGTCTTGTGTTTGGCATTGCAGCGACTGTTGTAAAGCCCCCTCGAGCCGCAGCAAGAGTTCCAGTTGCAATAGTTTCCTTTTTTTCGCCGCCAGGCTCACGAAGGTGTATATGTAAGTCGATAAAACCTGCTGAAACTAACTTTCCTCTAGCATCCACTTTCCGGTCCACATCTGCCTTAATGCTTGCACTGATATTTGTAATAACGCCATCTTCTATTAAAATATCTGCTTGTTTCTGTTCCCCATTAAAAGCTATGTAGCATGCGTTCTGAATAAGTAGTTTCATATTGTTTTCCTCCTCCAAGACTTTCAATTGATCTTTTTATAGCTGCCATTCTAATATATACACCGTTTTCCATTTGCTTAAAAATTCTAGATCGCTTGCATTCTACAAGACTATCGGCAATTTCTACATTTCTATTTACGGGTGCAGGGTGCATAATGATACTCTCTGGCTTCATCATTTTCTCTCTCTCTAAAGTAAGGCCAAATTGTTTATGGTACTCGTTTGCAGTAAAACTGCTCTTCTGTTGATGCCGTTCATGTTGAACACGAAGCAGCATGACTACATCACTTTCTTGTACAGCTTGGTCAATCGGTCTATACTTCGATATATCTGCACTTCTGGTATCAAACCATTCTTCCGGCCCAGAAAAAATCACCTCAGCCCCTAACCTTGAGAGGACATCCGCATTAGAACGTGCCACTCGGCTATGACGAATATCACCAATAATTGCAATTTTTAAACCGGAAAATTCGCCAAATTCCTCGTGAATGGTCATTAAATCCAGCAGTGACTGGGTGGGATGATGGCCGCATCCGTCACCTCCATTGATAATCGGAATATTAATCTTTCCGACTAATTCATCAAAGTAACGATCCTGTTCATGGCGGATAACAATGGATTGAACGCCGATTGATTCTAATGTTTTTACTGTATCGTAAAGTGTTTCACCTTTTTGAACACTTGAGGTCAGTACTTCGAAGGGGATAACCTCCAAACCTAACCTTTTTTGAGCTACCTCAAAGCTGCTCTTTGTTCTGGTACTAGGTTCAAAAAACAGGTTAGCAGTAAATAATTGCCCTTCAGGATGCCACTTCATGCCATTTTTAAAGTTGTGAGCATCTTTTAAGATTTGATAAATCTCATCCACCTTTAATTCATTCGTGGTTAGTAAGTGATGTATCATCCATTTCCCGCCTCTCTATTTTTGAATAAAAAGCACCCCGATTTTTAAAATCAGGGTGCGGTTAATTGTACTTACCAAGGTAATCGCGATATAGAACCTTGGAGACTCCACCCTTATTAGCCTCACTTGGACTTCTTTTAAAAGGTATTTTTTGATTATGCAGTTTTACGGCCTTCGTTTCCATCTCCGTCCTCGAACATGTTCTCATCGGATGAAGGTCTTCCAGGTAAGATTAAGTTTAGCAATACACCTATAATGGCTGCCAACGCCATCCCTTGAATTTGGATATTAAAAGGAAGTTTTACGATCGCTCCACCGATACCTAGAACCAAAATAACAGATGAAATAACTAAGTTCCGTTTATCGCCGAAATCAATTTTACTGTCAACTAACATTCTTAATCCAGATGAAGCAATAATACCAAAGAGAAGAATCGATACACCGCCCATTACAGGTTGTGGTATCGTTTGAATTAACGCTGTTACTTTACCAATAAAACCGAAGATAATAGCTATTACTGCCGCGCCTGCAATAACATACACACTATACACTCTCGTGATAGCGAGCACCCCGATATTTTCTCCATAAGTTGTTTTAGGGGGACCGCCGATTAACGCTGAAATGATGGTTGCAGTACCGTCACCAAGAATGGAACGGTGAAGTCCAGGTTCCTTAATGTAATCCCGTCCTACTACCTTACTTAAAACAAGCTGGTGACCAATGTGTTCTGATAAAGTTACAACCGCTACAGGTACCATTAATGCTACTAAATCCCATGTAACTTTTACTTTATAGCTTACAAACGGAATGATGAACCCCGGCATTTCAAACCAATGTGCTTTTAAGACTGGTGAAAAATCAACAATGCCGATAATTAATGAGTAGACATATCCGATAATGATTCCGGATAAAATCGGAATAATACTTAGCATTTTCTTTGCGTAAATTGAAAAGATAATCGTTGCAGCCAAAGTGACAAGTCCTGCCGAGAAATGAAGCATGCTATATTTTCCTGCAGAATTATTCATGGCCATTCCAACAGCTGTTCCTGAAAGAGCTAAACCAATAACTATAATAACTGGGCCAACTACGATAGGCGGCAGCAGGTTCATAATCCAACGGTGCCCTGCCCTGCTAATTACTAGGGCTACAATTCCATACACGAGACCGGCGAGAAAGGTCCCGACCATTGCTGCTCCTGGGCCCCCTGCAGCTTTTGCGGCAATCACTGGAGCAATAAAGGCAAAGGATGACCCAAGGTATGCTGGTACCTGCATTTTTGTAATTAATAAAAAGGCTAACGTTCCAAGTCCACTTGAAATTAATGCAATGGCTGGGCTTAAGCCGACAAGATATGGTACGAGGATGGTAGCACCGAACATGGAAAATAAATGTTGTAAGCTTAATGTCAGCCACTGAGCTGGTTTTGGAATATCCTTTACTCCTAAGATTGGTTTATTATGATTCATGGTTTTCTCCCCTAATATTTATGGTTTATCTTTATTGTTTTCGTTTTCGCATAAAAAAACCTCTTTGTCGACAACGAACAAAGAGGAAAATGAAATACCAATTGAATCAATGAATTGGTTTTCCCCCTTTGTCAGCCTCACAGGACTGCCTTTAAAAAGGGCACTATTTACTTTTCAAAAATACTAACTTGATCAACATTATCAACTTCTGCTAATTCTACCACAATTTTCTCATCACTCGATGTAGGAACATTCTTCCCGACATAATCCGCTCGGACTGGGAGTTCCCGGTGCCCACGGTCCACTAAAACCGCAAGTTGGATGGCTGAGGGTCTTCCAATATCCATTAGGGCATCAAGACCGGATCTAACCGTTCTACCGGTATATAACACATCATCCACAAGGATGACTTTCTTATTACTTATGTTTACTGGAATATCCGAACCCTTTACTAATGGTTCTTGATTATCTGTTTTCTTTGTTAAATCATCTCGATACAGGGTAATATCAATCTCACCAACTGGAATCGGGCTTCCTTCAATCTCTTCAATCCTTACAGCAAGGCGTTTAGCCAGATAAATGCCTCGCGTCCGAATGCCTACCAAGACACATTCTTCAATCCCTTTATTCTTCTCAATAATTTGATGGGCAATCCTTGTCAATGCTCTTCCGATAGCTTGCTCATCAAGGACCAGTGCTTTTTGGTTCATAGTACACCTTCTTTTTTATTAGCCACTCTTAACTTGGTGTCTTACCTCGGGTGGTCAGGAGCCTCCTTGATACTTGGCGCTGGGGGTCTCCCTTGACCTGATCTCCCACAAGAGTCTTCGTGCCTTCCAAATCAATCAATAATGTTCAAAAAAACAGCATTAAGCTTTAACATAGCTTTTTATTAAAATAAAAAACCTCTCACCGTTTCGGGGCGAGAGGTATAAAGGACGTTTTATTTTCTAGGTATACGTATCCTAGATATATAACCGTTTCCTTCTCAGCCTCACGGGACCGAATTAAAGGGCTTATTAAACTATAGTCATCTTACTTCAATTTTGGGCTCACGTCAACGATTATTTCGAAGTTGATCAAGCAGCATTTCAAAATCCTCTGGCAAAGGTGCTTCAAACTCTAAGTATTCGTCCGTTCTTGGATGAATGAATCCAAGAATGCCAGCGTGCAGGGCTTGGCCATCTATTACTAAAGTTTTTTTCGGGCCATATTTAGGATCTCCCGCCAGTGGATACCCAATATATTTCATATGAACGCGAATTTGGTGTGTTCTTCCTGTTTCTAATTGACATTCCACAAAAGTATAGTCTTTAAAGCGGTCCAATACATGAAAATGGGTGACAGCATGTTTTCCGTTATCAACAACTGCCATGCTTTGACGATCCCTTGTATCCCGGCCAAGCGGTGCGTCAATAGTTCCAAAATCATGGGGAATAACTCCATGGACAATGGCTTTATACTTTCGGGTGACCGTTTTTTTAACTAATTGGTTCACAAGGCTTTCATGGGCCATATCATTTTTAGCGACCATCAACAGTCCTGAGGTGTCTTTATCAATACGATGGACAATCCCTGGTCTCAATACTCCATTAATGCCTGATAAATCTTTACATTGCGCCATTAGGCCGTTTACAAGCGTCCCCTTCAGATGTCCGGGAGCAGGATGAACGACCATTCCCCGCGGTTTATTTACAACCAAGACATCTTTGTCTTCATAATAGATTTCTAAATCCAAATCTTCAGGTACGACATCTAACTCCTCAGGATCTGGAATGTTGATTTCAATTTCATCATTGAAACTACATTTATAATTCGTCTTTATGGTTTGTCCATTTACGAGAACATTCCCATCTTTAATCCACTGCTGGACCTGCGTCCTGGACCATTCTTCGTTTAGTCCCGAAATAACCTTGTCAATCCGGTCACCTCGTTGGTCCTCAAGAATGATGTGTTCCATTTTCTCCATAAGATTTCTCCTTTGTTCCTCTCTCATCAAGCAGCATTTGAATCATCAACAGGATAACACCGATGACTAAAGCAGAATCAGCAATATTAAAGACTGGGAAATTGTAGCTGAAAATATACGTATGAATAAAATCAACTACTTCTTGACGCAACACCCGGTCTATGAAATTGCCGATGGCGCCTCCCAGCATTAATGCTAATGACAAGCCTAATAACCTTTTACCCTTAGCTGCTTTGTGAAGATAATACATGATAGCCACAATCACAACCAACGTAATAACATAAAATAGCCACATCTGCCCTTGAAGGATTCCCCATGCAGCTCCACGATTACGGTGAGAAGTAATATACAGAAATTTGTCAATTATAGTAATACTTTCCCCTAAAAACATATTGTTTACAATTAACCATTTAGTAAATTGATCTAATAGGATGACAAAAATTGCGATTAAGTAATAAAACACGAAGATAACCTCCATACTTGGCTAAAACTCACTCTTTGCATTTTAGCACACTTAATCGCGCAACGACAATGAAACATCATAAAAAAGAGGCCGATAGGGGTTTTTTATAATAGTATTCTAAATTTTTTGAGTCCTTTAAAGATTTAATGGTTGGAATCATTGTTAACAGATTATCTGGTATTAATTCACCAGAAATTTCACATTGACCAAAATTCCCATTCTCCAATTTTCGAATAGCTGCATTAATGTCTGCAAGTTCCTCTTTTAAAATGGATCCTAGCCAAGAATAGTTTATGTTCCTTTTCAGTGAATTTTCAATCTCTTCTTTTGTTTGACGGAGTTCTAAAAACAGCTTTTCCTGCTTTGCATTCATAGTTGTTACCTCCGTAATTGTCATTTATCTTATTATTTTCAAGCGACCTCTTCTTGACACAGATAAACATTTGACAACCACAACAACTATTAACGAAAAAGGTAAAAAATGAATAAAACCCCATGCAATTTAATTTTGCATGGGGTCTCGTTTTTTTAAGCTAAATGTGAATAGTTCTCCGTTATCACTTCAGCACAACGCGGGCAAAGAGTTTTATGTTCTGGATTTTGACCAACCTCTGGTGTGACAATCCAACAGCGCTCACAGGTTTCACCCTCAGCCTTTGTTATTACAATAGCAGCTGTTTCTAATTTCACGGCATTATCCGGAGCTTGTTCATATGAACCAGCTACTTCAAAGCCTGACACAATAAACAACTGTTTCATGTTTTCCTCGATAGAATCCAACAAAGCTCTTGTTTTTTCATTTACATACAAAGTTATCTTTGCTGTTAATGATTTACCAATTACCTTTTCATTACGTGCCTCTTCCAATGCCTTTAAGACATCATCACGCACTGATAGGAATGCATTCCATTTTTCTTCCAGTTCTTTAGCACCCTGTAGTTCCTGATATTCAGGAAGGTCAGTTAATTGAACACTTTCTTCTTGAACTGCAGGAATGAATTTCCAAACCTCATCGGCAGTATGGGACAGTATTGGTGAAACCATTTTTGTTAAAGTAAGCAATGACTCATACAAGACAGTTTGAATTGCACGGCGTTCAGGGTGATCAGCTGCCTCGATATAAAGGACATCTTTGGCAAAATCAAGATAAAAGGCACTTAAATCAAGTGTACAAAAATTATTAACTGCATGGTAGATCCCTGCAAATTCATAATTTTCATAGGCATTGCGAACATATTTAACTAATTTATTTAATTTAACAAGCATAAATTGATCAACTTCACGCAGATTTTCGTAAGCCACACTATTAACAGCTGGATCAAAATCCGCTAAGTTCCCTAGCAAGAAACGGAAGGTATTGCGGATTTTACGGTATACTTCAGCAACCTGTTTCAAGATTGCGTCAGACACACGAACATCGGCTTGATAATCAACGGAAGCCACCCAAAGGCGTAATATATCAGCCCCTAATTGATTCATTACTTTGGCCGGTACAACCGTATTTCCTAGTGATTTACTCATCTTTCTCCCTTCACCATCAAGGGCAAAACCATGACTTAAAACTCCTTTATATGGAGCCTTGCCTGTTACAGCTACAGCTGTTGATAAGGAAGAGTTGAACCATCCGCGATATTGGTCTGAGCCTTCAAGATACAGGTCAGCAGGCCGGACTAAGTCCTCTCTCTCAAGCAGTACCGCTTGATGAGATGAACCGGAGTCAAACCAAACATCCATAATATCATTTTCCTTTGTAAAGATACCATTTGGACTGCCTGGATGCGTAAAACCTTCAGGAAGTAATTCCTTAACATCCCGTTCAAACCAAACATTTGAGCCATTTTCACGGAAAAGGTTAGAAACATGATTGATTGTTTCATCAGTTATAATTTCTTCACCGTTTTCAGCATAGAAAACCGGGATTGGCACACCCCAGACACGTTGACGGGAAATACACCAGTCGCCGCGGTCACGTACCATATTGAACAGTCTTGTTTCGCCCCATGCTGGTACCCATTTGGTTTGCTTTACTGCTTCCAAAAGCTCGTTTCGGAAGTCTTTAATGGATGCGAACCATTGAGCAGTTGCACGGAAGATAACTGGTTTTTTTGTTCTCCAATCATGTGGATAGGAGTGAGTGATAAAGGAAAGCTTTAATAATGCCCCTGCTTCCTCCAACGCCTCGGCAATTGGTTTATTGGCCGCATCATAAAATAATCCTTCAAAACCAGTCGCTTCACTGGTCATTACCCCTTTATCATCAACAGGGCAAAGAACATCCAGACCGTATTTTTGACCCACATAGAAGTCATCCTCACCATGTCCTGGAGCAGTATGAACACAGCCAGTACCTGCATCAGTGGTCACGTGGTCACCTAGCATCACTAAGGAATCACGTTGATATAATGGATGGGCTGCAATAATATATTCTAAATCAGAACCTTTTACCTTTTGAACTACAGTTGTTTCTTCCCAGCCGATTTCTTTTGAAACTGACTCTACTAGTGCTTCAGCTACAAGGTACTTATTTCCATTAACGGAAACAACTACATAGGTTAAGTCAGGGTGGACTGAAATCCCAAGGTTTGCTGGCATTGTCCAAGGAGTTGTTGTCCAGATTACAATTTGTGTATCTGTATCGAGGACACCCTTCCCATCTTTTACTTTAAAACCAACATAGATGGATGGAGACTTTTTGTCTTGATATTCTATTTCTGCCTCAGCTAATGCGGATTCACTGGATGGTGACCAATAAACTGGTTTTAGGCCTTTATAAATGTATCCTTTTTTTGCCATTTCGCCAAATACTTTAATTTGTTGTGCCTCATATTCAGGTTTAAGGGTAATGTATGGGTTCTCCCAATCTCCACGGACACCAAGGCGCTTAAATTGAGTCCGCTGATTTTCGATTTGCTCTAATGCATACTTGGTACAGAGCTCACGGAACTCTGCTACAGTCATTTCTTTACGTTTAACACCTTTATTTGTCAAGGCCTGTTCAATAGGCAAACCATGTGTATCCCAGCCAGGGACATAGGGGGCATTAAAGCCGCTCATTGATTTATAGCGGACAATCATATCTTTTAAAATTTTGTTAAGCGCATGACCCATGTGGATATCTCCATTAGCATATGGCGGGCCATCATGCAAAATAAACATCGGACGTTCTTTTGTCCGTTCCTGTACTTTTTGATAAATATTCATATCTTCCCATTTCACCTGGATTTCAGGTTCTCTTTGGGGAAGGTTGCCACGCATCGGAAATTCCGTTTTTGGCATTAATAACGTATCTTTATATTCCATTTCATTTTCCTCCTGTAGTCCTCTTTATTAACAGTATAGCCAATAGACAAATAAGAAAGGTGGAAGCGCCTTGACCAGGGAAAATGGTAGTTCATTTTTCCCCCTGGGGGCACAAGGCTGCATCGAGCCTGCGAGAAGGCTGTTTTTAACCTTCTTGACGGATTGGCTTATGACCTTATTCCCTCCTAGGTGCAAGCCAGACAATAAAAAAAACCCTCTCATCCCAAATAGGGACGAGAAGGTTTATTCCCGCGGTACCACCCTGATAGATTACGGCCATGTTCCCGTAACCCTCTTGTAAGATTCGTAACGTGAATCGCACGCCAGAGTCTACTATCCATAAAGGATTTCGGTCTGGAACTCGGGGGTGATCTTCCAATTTTTTTCGCTTTACCAGGCTTACACCATCCCTAGCTCGCTTCAAAGCAATAAAAAATTGTACTGTCCCTGTCATCGTCAATTACCATTCTTAATAACTATGTCTAAAAATTATATGCTAATAAAATGCCATTCGTCAAGCTAATGAATCTTCTTCTTGGTGGATTTTTAATTCAGTAGCATCCACCTCATATTCTAATAAATGATCCCAGTCATCCGTACTCAACATGTCCAACTGCGCTTCAATTAACATTTTGAACCTTGTACGGAATACCTTCGATTGCTTTTTTAAATCCTCAATTTCCAAAGCAATTTTTCTAGCCTTTGATAAGGATTCATTTACAATCCGATCAGCATTCTTTTCGGCTTCTTTAATAATTAACTTTGCTTCCTTTTGGGCATTGCGTTTAACTTCTTCACCAGCTTCTTGAGCAATGATAATGGATTTGTTGAGTGTTTCTTCAATATTCACAAAATGGCCAAGACGATCCTGCATTTCATTCATTCGCTCTTCCAAATCTTTCTTCTCTCTTAGTACTAATTCATAATCCTTTATCACTTGGTCAAGGAATTCATTTACTTCATCTTCATCGTACCCTCTGAAGCCCTTATTAAATTCTTTATTATGAATATCTAACGGCGTTAACGGCATTCATGCCACCTCCATAATCTGAACTATCATATGTATAAGCAAATATTCGACAAGATTTACAAAAATCCTGCCCTCTGAGAATTATTTTTGTTTCCCAACAATAATCCGCCATTTATCCTTCTTTGTTTTTCCGTCAATCCCAATCAATTTTGCTCTCCCAGAGCCTCTTACCGATATCATATCCCCTTGGTCGCATGAAAAAGAAGGGTTTTCAATCAATGTCCAATTCACCTTCACTAGGCCATGCTGAATAAAGGTTAGTGATTTTTGCCGTGACAAATTGAAAATTCCCGAAATGACTGTATCAAGGCGTAAAGAAGATAAAGTAAGATTATTCTCTGTCCATTGCTCATCTGTGACAACCGCATTCGCTACACTTGTTTCAATCAGTTTAACCCCTGAACGGCCTATTGATTCGAGATTGTTTTTTATATAGTTGCTAATTTCCTTGACCGCAAAAAATTGAACTCTGTCATCTTTGATGAGAATGTCTCCAAATTTTCCACGTTTCAGCCCTAAGGACATGAGGGTCCCTAACACTTGCCGATGTTCAATTGTCACGAATTTACGGGGATAATCGATTTCAAACAAGTTAATTTGAAAATCATTCTCAGCAGCAGTCAAATAATCAGGAAAAATAAAAGCCCTTCTTCGTTCTGCACCATGACTGCCGCCAAAAAGACTATAATTCACTTCCCCGTTTTCACCGATGATCATTTTTAGAATATGTTGCTCCCTTGGGTCAAGAAAATCTGTTAGTTTGGGGCTATATTGTGTTTCCACACTATTTTTCCAATTTAATACTTGGTCAATATATTCCCGCTCTTCTGGCCTAAAATGCTGATAAATGTTCATAAGTGAAAACACCCTAGTTATGATTGATTTTTTATAAAAGCCAACGATGAATACTCGCTAACCCGCTGCTGGCAAAGTTTAGCACAAGGAAGGCAACAATCGGTGAGATATCCATCATCCCTATTGGCGGAATAATCTTTCTAAAAGGCTCTAAATAAGGTTCGCAGATTCGTGCCAAAAATTGGCCAATCGACGATTCTCTAGCGTTAGGGAACCATGACATCAATATATAAATAATTAAAGCCCATGAATAAATTTGAATAATTTGTTGTAGTAAATTGAAAACAAAGGCCATAAACATTACCACCTTGTCTGTTGATTTTAATGATGCGGAATGAGATCGGAAATATTTCCTGACACTTCCACATTATCAGGAGTACACAAAAAAATACTTAAACCAATTTTTTGAATGTCACCACCGAGTGCATAGACTACACCACTTAAGAAGTCGACAATTTGTCTACCTTGTTCATTATCAATTCGCTGCAGGTTCACAACGACTGCACGTCGGTTTTTTAAATGATCGGCGATTTCAGTTGATTCAGAATAGGTTTGGGGTTCGACTAAGATTACCTTTGACGCCTTCGACATAGTCAACGTACTTGTTGGCTTTTGTACACTTTGGAGACTGACGACATTTTGACTTTTAACTGACTGTTGTTTTGGTTTTACTGGTTCACCCTTCCCAACATTCTCATCATTATTATCATCATATTCATCATCTAAAAAGAAAAATGTTTTTAGTTTTGATTTAATGGTCATTTTTTTCTCTCCTAACCATCTTCACCGACAAGTGCTGTGCCGATTCTTACCATTGTAGCTCCTTCTTCAATAGCAATGGTAAAATCGTTGGACATTCCCATCGACAGCTGTGTGCAGGGAGCAAAGTCTAAATGTAAGGCCAGCACTTGATCGCGAAGTTCTCTTAGTTTTTGAAAACAGCCACGAAGAATTTTTTCATCATTCGTGAATGGTGCCATAGTCATTAATCCTTCAACACTAATATGTTCATAAGGTTTTAGTGATTTTATAAATGTAATAGCCTGTTCTGGAGAAAGACCATGCTTTGACTCTTCACCAGAAACATTTACCTGGATGAGACATTTCACTTTCTGTTGTGCTCTCTTATTAATTTCCTCTGCAAGTGATAAACGATCTAAGGAATGTATATAGTCAACCTTATCAATGATGTTTTTAACCTTTCGTGTCTGTAAAGAACCAATATAATGCCAGTTAGGCTTGTCCTGTAAAACAGCCCACTTTGCAAGTAGCCCGTCATCGCGGTTCTCACCTAAATCCCTAATCCCTGCTCCAAGTGCTTCCTTTGCTCTTTCTGTGCTAACATATTTAGTAACGGCAATCAATTTTACTTCATCGGCGTTCCGATGTACCTTAAGACATGCCTCATTTATTTGTTGATTAATTCGCTGAAGATTTTCAAGCACTCTCATAAATCATCTACTGTCTCCTTCCAGCCAATAAAGCTCATCATTCTTCCTGTGTTACCCTTGTCTCGGCGGTGGGAGAAAAATTTCTCCTGATTGCAGCTAGAGCAAAATTGAGTAACGAGGATATTTTCCTCAGGAACCCCTGAAGCAACAAGAATTAATTTGTTCATTTCTCTTAAATCCAACGTATATTGTCCGTCTTTAAGTAAATTATATGGTTTTTTTTCGACATGTACTAGAGAATTTTCTACTAAGTTCTTAACACGCTCATCTACAATATAACATTTTTCACAGATTGAAGGTCCAATTGCGACAAAAATCTGTTCAGGTTTAACACTTTCACCACCCCAAGCAGTAATCATTTGCTTAGCTATTTGCCCAACCGATCCCTTCCAGCCGGCATGTGCCGTACCAATCAGCTTTCTTTCAGGGGCTATAAAAAAAAGAGGGACACAATCGGCGAAGCATAGTGTTAGCAGAATTCCCTCTTCATCTGTATAAAATCCATCTGTACCTTTAAAAGCACTTTCATAGGAATCGGCCCCTTTACCACAATCGGCCCTTGTTATTTTCTTTACAACGATATCATGTGTTTGTTCGGCCCCTACCCATTGATTTAGAGGTATATCAAGCAATTCGGCAACTTTTTCTCTATTTTCACAAACATCTTTTAAATCATCTCCAACATGAAAACCTAGATTCAGGCTGTCAAAATCTCCTTTGCTATTCCCCCCACACTTAGTGGTAAAGCCCGCAGCCAAGCCAGGGAATTGCTTGACCCAATTCTCGATTAGTAAAAATGACTGACTTTTAACTCCAAAAGGTTCCATATCCAACCCTCTTATGTTTTTCTATAGTTTACCATGAAAAGAAAAATTGGTCATTAAATGCCTTTATCCTTCTATCCCCTCA
>Ga0308176_10002004_pt1 | contig 12775 bp, 8 predicted proteins | sample PhyCR2_3_FD_203890 | JGI IMG/M metagenome (GOLD analysis project Ga0308176, IMG submission 203890) | Soil microbial communities from UC Gill Tract Community Farm, Albany, California, United States - DLSLS.C.R2 | ecosystem: Environmental > Terrestrial > Soil > Agricultural land | place: USA... | reverse complement strand
ATCTTGCCCACGTCGTGCAAGAGCGCGCCGATCCGGAACCAGAACATCGTGATGTCGTCGTAGCCCACGTCTCGCGCCAACACACACGCATAATCCGCCACGCGTTCGCAATGGCCGAGCGTGTAGGCATCCTTCGACTCGATGCCGTGCGCCCACTTCGTCACGAGATCGTAGAACCGCGACTCGAGCCGAGCGATGCGCTTCTTGAGATCGGCGAGGTTGTGCTGCGCGCGGAGCTTCTCGTAGAGCTGATGGGAGTTGGACAGCGCTCTGAGCGTGTCCTTGTTCTTTCCCATGATCTCGTAGAGCTCGGCCTGTTCGCGCGCCGTCTCCGCGGCGAGCAGCAGATCCTCGCGCCGCGTGGCGTTCCCGTACGCTGTCCTGAGATAACGCTCCGCGTCGTCGACGTTGCCACGCGACCGGGCGATCACGCCCATGTACTTGTACGTCTCGCCGAGGGCTCGCTGATCATCCGCGACGGTCGCCTCGAGGAGCACGGTGTCGCAGAGCGCTGCCGCACGGTTGATGTCTCCGCGCGCAAGCCACAGGTCGGTCGAGTTGATGAGCGCGAGCAGTCGAGTCGCATCGTCACCGGTCGCGTCACAGTGAATCAACGCTTCATCGTAGGCCGCCTGCGCTTCGTCGAGCCGGTCGAGCTGCGTGTAGTCGAGCCCCATGTTGTTCAGCACCTGACCCAGGAACTGACGTTGGCCGGCGGAGCGATACGTCGCGACGCTCGTGGCGTAGTGGTTCAGGGCTGCTCGAAAATCACCGCGCACGCTCGCCGCGATCCCGAGGTTCTGCGAGATCATCGCCTGCAGCTGCGCGTCACCCGCTGTCGTCGCGAAGCGGAACGCCGCGGAATACAACCGCTCGGCTTCGTCGACCTGTCCTCGATGGCCATGCGCCGTTGCCATGCAGTTGATGGCATGCGCGATTCCCGCCTGATCGTCGATGGACTCGGCGACGTTGAGCGCAGCGGCGAGACAGTCGAGTGCCGCCTCGAACTGGCCGTCGGCGATATAGGTGACACCCACGCGGCGAAGGATCGCCGCTGCCTGCGCCTCGCTGCCTGCGCGCAGAAGATAGAGTGCCGTCTCGTAGCGTCGTCGCGCGATCTCTCGCTGGCCGGCGCGATCGGACTTCTCCGCCTCCTCGACGAGAGCCGAGATGGCGGGCGAGAGCGCGGCGGGATCGAGCGGCGATGCCACGGCAGCTACTGCGGTTGGTGCGACGCTGGGCGCGGCATCTTCTTCGCGAGCGTCGGGCGCGAGATGCCCAGGAGTCGTGCCGCGGCGGCCTGGTTTCCCTTGGTGAGCTTGAGCGTCAACGCCACCGCTTCGCGCTCGATGTCCTCGAGCAGCTTTCCTTCGCGCGGAATCGCGATCTGTCCGACGGCATCCACCGCGGACGGCGCCTGCGCCGTCCGGCGCTGAATCATGAGATGCTCGGCGCGGACGACCGGTGAGTCGGCGGCGAGGATCGCCGCGCGTTCCACGACGTTCTTCAACTCTCGCACGTTCCCCGGCCAGCGATGAACCAGAAGCGCGGCAATGGCGTCCTCGGTGAAGCGCTTGGGCTGTTGATGCTCGCGCGTCTCTTCTTCGAGAAAATGGCGCGCGGTCGGCTCAACGTCTTCCAATCGCTCGCGCAGCGGAGGCAGCGTGAGCGAGAAGACGTTCAGGCGATAGTAGAGATCCTCTCGAAACTCGCCGGCCGCGACGACCTGCTCGAGGAGCGGGCTCGCGGCCGCGATGATGCGACATTCGATCGCGAACTCCTCGAGGCCTCCGAGACGACGGACACGGCGCGACTCCAGCGCACGCAAGAGCTTGGGCTGCAATTGCCGCGGGAGATGATGCACCTCGTCGAGAAACAGCGTGCCAAAGCTCGCGAGCTCCAGAAGCCCGCGCTTGCGAGAGTGCGCGCCGGTGAATGCGCCGCGCTCATGTCCGAACAGCTCCGACTCGAGCAGCGATTCCGGAATTGCCGCGCAGTTGATGGCGACGAACGGCTCGTCCGCGCTGATGCCGGCGTAGTGGATGCCGCGGGCGAAGAGCTCCTTTCCCGTTCCCGTTTCACCGATCAACAAGACGGTCGTGCGCCGTGCGCTCGCCACGCGCGACGCGAGACGCAAGGCCTCGCGCAGCAACGGGCTTTCACCCACGACGTTTTGAAATCCGAACGCGCGTTCAGCGGGAATGTCGGGAATGCTGACTTCCGTGCCCACCCGTGCCTCGAGCCTGGGGAAAACGAGCCGATACCCGGGGGATCCGGGGTTCCGCTACAAGTATCGGCTGCTCCCCACGCCACTCAACCGCTCGCGAACCCGCGCAACCCAATCGCGTGCCGCAAGTCGCTCGAAGGCGTCCAGCGCGGCTGCCCACACCTGGTCGGCCATGCAGCCGTTGCCGCTCGCCCACAGTGCCATCCCGAACTGATAGAGCACCTCGGCGCCGAGCAGCGCGTCTTCGGTCACGGCGCTGAGCGTGAGCGCGTACTGGAGCGTATTGACGGCGTCTACCGGCCGGCTGGAAAGACGCTCGTGCACTCCCCGAAGTTTGAGCGCGCCCGCCTTGCGCATGTCGTCGGCGCGCGTTTCGGCAATCTCCAGCGCGCGCCACAGCGACACATAGGCTTCGTCGAGATTCCCCTCCGTGAGATGCAGCTCCGCTCGATTCTCCTCGACGATTCCTTCGGCCATCAGATCGCCACGCGCGCGCGAAATCCCGAGCGCGCGATCGAGGAGCGCGTGCGCCTCGTCGAACTCCTCTTCCTTGATCAACAACAGAGCGAGGTTGTTGAGCACCCAGCACATCGGCTGCAGATCGCTCGAGGACTCGAAGGTGCTCAGACTGACGCGATAGTACGCGAGCGCCGCGGCGCGGTCGCCGCGAATGTCAGCGAGAATGCCGAGGTTCTGTTGGAGCATGCCCACGAGACGCATCTCGCCGCATCGAACCGCGAGGGCGAGCGCGGAGGAGATCAGATTCGCCGCGCTGGCAAGGTCGCCACGGCGCTGCGCGAGCGACGCGAGCGAATTGAGGGCATGCGCGCGCCCGGCGTCGTAGCCGAGGTGCTCTGCGACGTCGAGGCTGCGTCGATAGAACGGCTCTGCCGCGGACGTCTGTCCACGCTCGCGCATGACGGATCCCTGCCAGCGGAGCACATCGGCGAGCAGTGGTGTCTCTTCGTCGCCCGTGAGCATCGAGATCGCTTCGCGACCGAGCTGCAGCGCGGCGTCCGGAGAATCTCCATATCCCGCGGCGCGCGCCAACTCACTGAGGCGTCGAGCTTCGGGACTGACGATCGAACGAAGGTGTGACTGCTCTGCATTCATCTGCTGCTCTGTTTCGCCGACGTCCGTAGACGTCGGACGTACGACGCGTCCGGCGCAGAGCCACCGAACGCGTCGTACTCCCGCGTGCGGTTATTCGTCGCTGCGACCGGTTGCGTAGATGTACCCCGAGAAGTGCGAGATCGAGCTCACGCCGACCAGCTTGAGCAGATCGACCTGCACGCCCAGGAGCTCACTCACGCTCGTGGGATTGCTCGAGTCCGGGAAATAACCAAGCGACAGGCCTACCGACAGTGTCGACGCATTCGTGCCCACGAGGTTCTGCGTCGCGACGAGCGGCAGCAGGAATTTGGTGCCGTGCGGTCCGAATTCGTAGGCGACGTTCGAACCCGCGAGCGCGGTCACGGTGAATGTCATCGTCTTGCTCACGGCGAGCGGCGGCACCACGAGGGTGAAACCGGCTCCCGGAACGACGATGGTGCCACCAAGCACGCCGATGTTCTTCGTGACGCTGATGTTCTGGGCGAGCGGCGTCGCGCGTTTGAGCGGCGTGATCGTCTGGGTCGTGGTGGTCGTGCCTCCCAGGAGTCCGCCGAGCAACGACTGCGAGGGCTGGGCCGGGGCTGCGGCCGAAGAACTCGGCGGTGGCGCCGTCGTGCTGTCGCTCGCGCAACCGAAAACTGTGAGCGTGGCTGCGAGTGCAGCCGAGAGAGTGAGTAGGGGACGAAGGCGCATCGTTGCGATCCTCTGAGGTGTTGAACTGCGGACTGACTGCCGAGCCCGCAGTAAGCAGCCCGCGTGCCATTCGCCCATCACGTTCTCACTGAATGACTTACGTGTTTTCTCATGTTCGTGCGGATCGCGTTGCGCAAAAAAACTTCGCCGTAGTTTCTTTCGCACTGCCAAAATTCTTGCGTCGAGAGGATTTCGCTGTGACGGGCGCTTGATCCGCGTTGTGAGCCGTCTCGCGTCAGCCTGGTTGACGTACGGCGCGCGCGCGGGGATCTTCTTCCCCATACTTGGTACGGGGAAGCCATGGCCGCACAGCCACTCGATCTGCTGCAGGGAACCCTCGACGTGCTCGTGCTGCGCACGCTCGCGTGGGGATCGATGCACGGGTACGCCGTCTCCCGATGGATCCACCAACGCACGGACGGCGTGCTCGAGATCGAAGACGCACCGCTCTATAAAGCCCTCCACCGCCTCGAGCGCGCCGGATACGTCGCTGCCGAGTGGGGCTTGTCCGAGAACAACCGGCGCGCGCGCTACTACTCGCTGACCGCCGCCGGCCGCCGACAACTCAAGGCCGAGGAGACTGCTTGGCGGCAATACGCCGCGGCCGTGTTCAAGGTGCTGGAGCCTGCGTGAGCCATCACAGAAAGCTCTTTCGACTTCCCTGGCGTACGTCGCGGCAGATCGATCGCGACGTGGACGAGGAGCTTCGCTTCCATCTTGACATGCGCGTCGAGGCGCTGATCGCGGCCGGGATCGCGCCCGAGGCTGCACGCGCGCAAGCACTGAAAGAGTTCGGCGATCTCGACGACGCGCGACGCTACATCGAAGCCGTCGATCACGACATCGAAGCCGCACAGCGGCGGAGTGACATCATGCGCGATCTCTGGCAGGACATCGGCTACGCGTTCCGCAAGCTGCGCGCATCGCCCGCATTCACGCTGGCCGCCATCGCGACTCTCGCGCTCGGCATCGGCGCGAACACCGCGATCTTCAGCGTCGTGAACAGTGTGCTGCTGCGGCCAATGCCATTTCCGCAGCCCGACCACCTCGTTCGCGTCGTCTTCACGCAGCAAGGCCATCCGGACGCCAGCACGCCGATGGACCTGGTGGACAATCGGACGCGCGCGGCGAACTTCGTCGGCTTCTCCGCGATCGAGAGCGCGACCGCGAATCTCGTTCGCGAGAATGCCGACGCGGAACGCGTGCAGGGCGTGCGGGTGAACGCCAACTATTTCGATCTCCTTCGCGCGCGTCCCGTCGCGGGTCGTTTCTTCCTGCGTGGCGAGGATCAGAACGGCGCGCAGAACGTCGCGATCATCGCCGAAGCGTTGTGGAAGCGAGATTTCGGCGGAAGCGCATCCGTCATTGGCAAGACCGTGCGAATCAACGCGGCACCCTTCACGATCGTCGGCGTGGTCGCCGATGCGCAGCGCTATCCCGCCGCCGCGGAGCTCTGGTTGCCGAAGCGGTTCACTGCTCAGGAGCTGAACGATGGATCGCGCGGGGCCCGCTGGCTCGGTTTGCTCGCTCGCGTCAAGGATGACGTTCCAGTCTCCGTCGCCAGCGCCGAAGTCACCCGCATCTCGGAAGCGATGGAGAAGCAGTTCCCCGAAGTCTTTCGAGAGCGGCGAGCTCGGGTCGCGTCGCTGCAGGAGTTCCTCACGGGCGACGTTCGCAAGCCGCTCTTCATCATGCTCGGCGCCGTTGCATTCGTGCTGCTCATTGCATGTGCGAACGTGGCGAACCTCATGCTGGTGCGTGCGACGGCGCGCGAAGGCGAGCTCGCGATCCGCACGGCGCTCGGTGCGGGACGCGGTCGCCTCGTTCGGCAGCTCGTTACCGAGAGCGTGATTCTGTCGTTGATCGGCGGTGCGATGGGCGTGGCCGTCGCGAAGCTTGGCATGATGGAGATGCTGAGTCGTGCGCCGGCGAGCCTGCCATTGATCGCGACGGCGTCGATCGATGGCACCACGCTCGGGGTGACCGCGTTGATTGCCCTCGTTACCGGCATCGTGTTCGGCGTGCTGCCGGCGACTCAGGTGCGCCGCGGCGATCTGGCCACTGCGTTGCGCGCGGGCGCGCGCGGGGCTCGTTCACGGCCCGCCGCACATCGCGCGAAGCGGATCATCGTGGTCACGGAGGTCGCGCTCGCGGTGACGCTGCTGACTGGTGCCGGTCTCCTGCTGCACAGCTTTCGCCGCCTCCTCTCGGTCGATCCGGGGTTCAGGCCGGAAGGCACGCTCTCGCTGAAGCTCGCGCTGCCTGGTCGCACGTATGACTCCACCGCCACGCGGAATTTCATTCGTGCGATGGAGGAGCGAGTGCGGTCATTGCCCGGCGTCACGAACGTCGGCATCGCGAACTTCATCCCGCTCGACGGCGCGAGTTACGGTTTCACCTTCACCATTCGCGGGCGTCCGGCCATTCGTCCCAGCGATCAACCGTCGACGGAAGTGCGGCAGGTGTCGCCAGACTACTTCGCGGCAATCGGGATGCCCGTGTTGCGGGGACGCGGCGTATCGAACGCGGATCAACCCGGCACCACCAAAGTCCTCGTCATCAATCAGTCATTCGCAAAACGCTTCTTCCCGACGGAGAATCCGGTCGGCCAGGCCATCGCGCTTGGTTGGGGAGAGGACACCACGGGCGATCTTCGTGAGATCGTCGGCGTCGTCGGAGACGTGCGCGGCAGCGCATTGAGCGACGCACCCGAGCCGACGGTCTACGTGCCGATCATGCAGGCGCCGTATTCGAATCTCTCGATCGTCGCGCGCACGAATCGCGATCCTGCGTCGCTGACCGCGCCGCTGCGCGCGGTCGTTCGCGATCTCGATCACGAGATTCCGATCTATTCCGTGCAGACGATGGAGACACGCGTGGCGTCGTCGGTCGGGCGCGAGCGATTCTATGCGATGCTGCTCGCGACGTTTGCTGGGGTCGCGTTGCTGCTCTCCGCGGTTGGACTGTATGGCGTCATCGCCTACGCGGTCAGTCAGCGCACCCACGAGCTGGGCGTGCGTGTGGCACTTGGCGCGACATCGGATCACATCTCACGAATGGTGATCGGCGACGGGCTGGCACTCACGGCCGCCGGCGTGGTGATCGGCGCGCTCGGATCGTGGTTCGCGGGGAAGCTCGTCGGCTCGCTGCTGTTCGAGGTGAACGCGTTCGACCCGGTCACCGTCATCGGCGTGATCGCAGTGCTCGGCGGCGTTGCCGCGTTGGCGAGCTGGTTGCCGGCTCGGCGAGCGGCGAGAGTCGATCCGCTGATCGCGATGCGCGGTGACTAGCGCACGTGGCAGCTTTCGGACGCTCTGATCCGCTCGGGGGAACGAGTCTAATCGGCGCCGATTTCGAAAACTCTCATCGCCTCTGCGGCATAAGCATCGAGAGCCATCGGCATCTCACCGGAATGCCAGCCGAGCAAACCCGCAAGCCTCGGCGCGATCAGCTCGGCGGCGGCGGCTCCGTGGTCGCGCGTCTGGAATGCGAGCTGTGTTCGACGAATGAGCAGATCGCCGAGCGTCGACGCCATCTCGCGTTGCACGCAATAGCGCATCTCGCCCACCGTGTACGGCAGGTCGTCGACGATCCGATCCCGACCGCCAGGTCGTTGAATCTCCTCCCAGACGGCCGTCCACCGCGATCCGAATGACGACACGAGATGTGCCGTCAGCTCGACGTCCCCGGTCGCGCGCGCAACGTCGGCGGTCAACCCATCGACCGATGCGAAGTCACCGCCGGGAAGCCGCGCATCCTTGCTCGCGTCGAGAACGTCGCGGCCAAGTCGCCGAACGACGGCCTCCACGACGTCGTGGGCCATCACGCGATAGGTCGTCAGCTTTCCTCCGGTGATCGACACCAGTCCTTCCGGACTCGTGACCACGGCGTGTTCGCGCGACGCGTTCACCGGATTGACGTCGCTCGACGCCAGCAGCGGACGAATGCCGGCCCAGGCGCTCACGACGTCGTTCTCGCCGAGCAGGGCGGCCGGAAAAAACGCGTTCGCCGAATCGAGGAGATAGCGAACATCGTCGCGCGTCGCGTGAACGTCGTCGGGAGATGAAGTCGTGTACGTGTCGGTGGTTCCCACGATCGCGTGCGACCCGGCAGGCAAGACGAACAGCACTCGTCCGTCGTCGGGATGCAGCAACGTCAGCGCCGCGTTGTTGCCGATACGGTCGCGCGGAACGGCGATGTGGGCGCCCTTGCTGCCACGCAGCCCCGCAACGCGTGTCGCGGCATGCTCACCGTTCGCGAGTGCGCGAACGTCGTCACTCCACGGTCCCGATGCATTCACCACGACACTCGCGTGAACGAGCGCGCATGCGCCGCTCGATCGATCGCGAATCATCGCACCCGAGACGCGGCCGCGCTCCACGTGCAGCGTCTCCACCTCTGCGTGATTGACCACGATCGCGCCGTGCTCGGCGGCATCGATTGCATTCGCCAGGGTGAGCCGCGCGTCGTTCGTCGCCGCATCGAAGTAGCGAGCACCGCCGAGGAGTCCTTCCGGGCGAAGCATCGGCTCGACGCTCAATACGCCGTCGCGATTCAAACGCCGATGTCGTCCCACGTTCCGGAACAGCGCGAGCGCATCATACAGGGTCAGGCCCGCGCCGAGCTTCCATCGCGGAACGCGCGCGCCCGCGTAGACGGGCCATGTGAAGCCGAGCGGACGCACGAGATGCGGCGCAATGCGAAGCAAACGGCGTCGTTCGGCGCTCGACTCGAAGACGAGGTGCAGGTGCCCATGTTCGAGATAGCGAACGCCGCCGTGGACCAGGCGCGAGGACCGACTCGACGTTCCGCTTGCGAAGTCATTCTTCTCGACGAGCGCAACCGTGAGCCCGCGGCGCGCGGCGTCTCGCGCGACGCCACATCCGGTGATGCCGCCGCCGATCACGAGGACGTCGAAGGGTCGTGCGGCGAGCGCGGCGATACGGGCGAGGCGGTCGGCAGTCGTCGGCATCGCCCGTAAAGTATCGCACTCGATGCGACGCTCGCGCCCTTCCACGACTTGCATGGGCCGACCACTTTCCAGACATGCCTACACTCGGGTCACCGGGGCGCCGCGTCGCGATCGTCGCTGGCGTGCGAACGCCGTTCGCGCGCGCCGGCACGGCACTCAAGGATCTCTCGGCCATCGAGCTCGGCAAGCGCTGCGTCGCAGAGCTCGTGCAGCGGACGAATCTCGACGGCACGCTCGTCGAGGCGATCGTCTACGGCACGGTGGTCCCGTCCGTCATCGCTCCGAACATCGCGCGTGAAGTGTCGCTGCTGCCCATCCTACCGAAGGGCTGCGAGGCGTACACCGTCAGTCGGGCGTGCGCGTCGGCGAATCAGGCGATCACCGACGCCGCCGATCAGATCGTCCTCGGCCATCACGACGTCGTCATCGCGGGCGGCGCGGAGTCGTTGTCGAACGTACCGATCCTCCATTCGCGCTCGATGTCCGAGAAGCTCGTCGCGATCTCGCGGGCGAAGAGCGCCGGGCAGCGACTCAAGATTGTGAGCTCCATCCGGCCGAAGGATCTCGTCCCGATCACGCCGGCGATCGCGGAACCATCGACGGGCGAGACGATGGGACAATCGGCGGAAAAGATGGCGAAGATCAATCACATCGCGCGCGAGGATCAGGATCAGTTCGCGCTGCGCTCGCATCGGCTCGCTGCGGTCGGGCTGGAGGATGGCCGACTCAAGGCGGAGATGATGCCGGTGTTCACGCCGCCGAAGTACGAGAAGGCACTCGACACCGACAACGGCGTGCGTACGGACACGTCCATCGAACAGCTCCGCGCGCTCAAGCCGGTGTTCGATCGTCGCTACGGCACGGTGACCGCCGGCAATTCCTCTCCGCTTACCGACGGAGCCAGCGCGGTCCTGCTCATGAGTGAGGACCGTGCGCACGCTCTCGGCTACGAGCCGCTCGCGTATATCCGCTCGTACGCGTATGCGGCGCTCGATCCTGGTGAGCAATTGCTCATGGGACCCGTGCTCGCGGCGCCGGTCGCGCTGGCGCGCGCTGGTCTCTCGCTCGCGGACATGGACCTCATCGAGATGCACGAGGCGTTCGCCGCGCAGGTGTTGTCCAACCTCATCGGATTCACATCGCGTGAGTGGGCGCAGCGCGCGGGCTTCTCGCAGCCCGTCGGCGAAGTCGATCGCTCCCGGCTCAACGTCATGGGCGGCTCGATCTCGATCGGACATCCCTTCGGCGCCACGGGTGGACGCATCCTGACGACGCTCGCAAACGAGCTCGCGCGCCGCGGCGGACAGTTCGGACTGATGACGGTCTGCGCGGCCGGAGGCATGGGACACGCCATGGTGATCGAACGATGACCGCGACCGAAACGCGCTCGACGTTGACGACCGAGATCGAGAACGACGTGCTCGTCGTCACGATCGACCGGCCGGGCGAATCGGTGAACACCCTCGGCACGGCGCTGATCGGCGAGTTCGAGGGCATCTTCTTGCGGCTCGATGAGGATAGACTCATCAAGGGAGTCGTACTGATCTCCGGAAAGCCCGAGAATTTCATCGCGGGCGCGGACATCGAGCAGTTTCTCGAGTTCCGATCGGCGTCGGATGCCGAGCGTGTGAGTCGCATGGGGCAGGATCTGCTCGGGCGTCTCGAGCGGATCAGCGTGCCGGTCGTTGCCGCGATTCATGGGGCGTGTCTCGGCGGCGGATTGGAGACCGCCCTCGCGTGCCGGTATCGCGTCTGTACCGATCATCCCAAGACCGTCTTCGCGCTGCCTGAAGTGCAGCTCGGTCTGATTCCTGGCATGGGCGGAACGCAACGCCTGCCGCGGCGCGTTGGCTTGCAGCAAGCGCTGGACATGATTCTCACGGGCCGCAACGTGCGCGCGAAGAAAGCCCTCCAGATCGGTCTCGTCGACGAGATGGTGCATCCCGCCATTCTCCGCGAGATCGCGCTCGATCGAGCGCGTGGATTGGCCGCGGGAACCATCAAGCCGACGAACGTCCGCCCGAATCGCGCGACGAGTCTGCTCCTCGAGCACAATCCGCTCGGCCGCGGCGTCGTGTTTCGCAAGGCGCGCGAGAGCGTATTGGAGAAGACGCATGGCCACTATCCCGCGCCGCTCGCCGCGCTCGAGGCCGTGCAATGCGGCTATGCGCGCGGTATGGCCGAGGGCCTCCAGGAGGAAGCGCGGCGCTTTGGCGAGATGGCGGCGACGGACGTATCGAGACAGTTGGTATTTCTCTTCTTCGCGAGCAACTCGCTGAAGAAGGATCCTGGTGTCGATGGCGGAGCGCCGGATCCGCATCCTGTTCGCCAGCTCGGCGTGCTCGGAGCCGGGTTCATGGGCGCGGGCATCGCATCGATCGCCGTGCAGCAGGGAACGTCCGTGCGACTCAAGGACACGGACATCGCGCACATTGGAAAGGGACTCGCCGCGGTGCGTGCGGTGTTGCACGAGCGGCTGACGAAGCGGCAGATCACGCGGCAGCAGCTCGACGACTATTTCAGCCTGGTCGGCGGCACGACGGACTATTCAGGATTCGCGCATGCGGACGTTGTGATCGAGGCCGTATTCGAGGACCTCGCGCTCAAGCAGCGTGTGCTCGAGGAGGTCGAGCCCGCGATCTCGACCGACGCGGTGTACGCGTCGAACACGAGTACCATTCCGATCGCGCGCATCGCGGAGGCGTCGCGCCATCCAGAGCGCGTGCTCGGCATGCATTTCTTCTCGCCAGTGCACAAGATGCCGCTGCTGGAGGTCATCGTGACTGGCGCGACAGCGCCGGAAGCAACCGTCACGGCCGTTGCATATGGAAAGAAGCTCGGCAAGACGGTGATCGTGGTGAATGACGGGCCGGGATTCTATACCACGCGGACCTTGTCGGCGTACATGAACGAAGCCGGCCGCTTGCTCGACGAAGGCGCGTCGATCGAAGCGATCGACAAGGCGCTCGTCGATTTCGGATTTCCCGTGGGACCGATCACCTTGCTCGACGAGGTTGGCATCGACGTCGGGGGGAAGGTGGGACAGGTGCTCGCCGAGGCGTTTGGTGCGCGGATGGCGCCGTCGGAGGCGATGCGCCGCGTGGTTGCGGCTGGCCGCACCGGCAGGAAGGGCGGCAGCGGTTTCTATCGCTACGACGCAGCTGGAGCCAAGGGTGAGATCGACCAGAGCATCTACTCGGTGATCGGCGGTGAGAAGGAGCGTCGCGAGATGCCGGCGGCCGAGATTACGCAGCGCTGTGTGCTCGCGATGGTCAACGAGGCGGCGCGCTGTCTGGAGGAGGGGATTCTGCGGTCGCCGAGGGATGGGGACATCGGTGCCGTGTTCGGGATCGGGTTCCCGCCGTTCCGCGGCGGCCCCTTCCGGTATGTCGACAGCGTAGGCGCCACGAAGATCGTAGAACAATTGGAGGATCTGAACGCTCGATTCGCCCCGCGGTTCGAGCCGGCGCCGGTGCTGGTCGATCTCGCCCGTGCCCGGCGGACATTCTATTAAGTCGCCGTCGTCCATCGTTCATCGCCGGGAACGTGGGGACGCCGCGGGTGTCGAACAGCGAGTAAGACGTCGATGTGCCGCCAGTGCTGCCTCGATTCGTTGCAGCGATCGAGGTCAACTAGTCGTTTCACGGGTATTGTGACCCGCCCCACACTCCCCAGGTCTGTCCCTCGTGGAAGGTAGCTCGGACGCAGTGATCGTCGACCGCGTGTTGCGCGGTGATGTGGACGCGTACGCCATTCTGGTCGAGCGGTAT
>Ga0308176_10002003_pt1 | contig 12785 bp, 9 predicted proteins | sample PhyCR2_3_FD_203890 | JGI IMG/M metagenome (GOLD analysis project Ga0308176, IMG submission 203890) | Soil microbial communities from UC Gill Tract Community Farm, Albany, California, United States - DLSLS.C.R2 | ecosystem: Environmental > Terrestrial > Soil > Agricultural land | place: USA... | reverse complement strand
GAGATCTTCGCGCGGTGACGCGGGTGCGGCCGGCGATGCCACTTCGAGCACCGCGCCGAGCACGTCGTTCGGCCGGTACGTGGCGATGCCTTTGAGACCCGCCTTCCACGCCTCGAAGTAAAGGTCTTCGAACGCGGCGAACGGGTAGTCGACCGGCACGTTGACCGTCTTGCTGATCGCGGTGTCGACGAACGGTTGCACCACTTCGTTCATCCGCATGTGGTCACGCGCGCTCATCTCCAGCGCGCTCACGAACGCGGGCGTGAGCATCGCGCGACGCTTGCCATCGTCGGTGGTCCACGGCTCGCCCGGCGTGCGCGGTTGCGATGCATCGAACGGGACGATCTCGACATTCTCGTCGAGTCCATGCAGATGACGGAAGACGCGGTAAGCGTGATCCTCGACGAGGAACTCCTTCATCGAGTCGTCGGGCATGCGCTTGCGCCGCTTGTAGAACCAGCTGTAGGCGGGCTCGATGCCGTTCGACGCGTTGTCCGCGAACGCGAGGGAGATCGTGCCAGTCGGCGCGATCGACAGCAGGTGACTGTTGCGGATGCCGTGCTCGCGGATCGCGATCTTGATGGCATCCGGCAGGCGCGAGGCGAAGCGCGGTGCGGCCAGATACCGGTCGGCATCGAGCAGCGGAAACGCGCCTTTCTCCTTCGCGATCTCTACCGACGCCTGGTATGCCGCGTCGCGCATCTCCTCGGCGATGCGGGCTGCCATTGCCCGCCCTTCGTCGGCGTCGTACCGCAGGCCGAGCTCGATCAGCCCGTCGCCGAGTCCGGTAAAGCCGAGGCCGATGCGCCGCTTGTCCATCGCCTCCTTCCGCTGCTGCGACAGCGGCCAGGCGGTGACATCGAGGACGTTGTCGAGCATGCGCACGCCGACCGCGACGGTGGCCGCGAAACCGTGGAAATCGAATTGCGCCTGCGGCGTGAATGGCTGGCGTACGAAGCGCGTGAGATCGACGCTGCCGAGATCGCAGCAACCGTACGAGGGCAGCGGCTGTTCGCCGCAGTTGTGCGCCAGGATGCCGTTGCCGTCGAAGGCGTGCGCGTCCGAAACCGTAACGTCGTACACGTCTTCCTGCCCGTCGTCGTCGAGCGAAGCTACGGTCGCAGTGAAGCGCTCACGATTGAGACTGCGACGGTAGCCCGACAGCACGAGTTTCAATCGCGCTGATTTGTCGGTGTCCGCGAATCCGACGCGTTCTGAGAAGACTTGCACGTTGTCTCCGCCGATAATCAATTCGTGCTGCGCGTTCGTCCAATATTCACGCGTGCCGCCACGACCATCAGGCATCGCTCGCATCCCTGGGGCTCGCCGATTTCGATAAAGCGTCGAAGCAATTCCAAGGCGCAAGAGCATCCGTTGCACCGAGACCAGCATCGCAGCATCACTTTGGGCGAGTCGAACGCTTACGCCCTTGTCCTGTGCGCCTTGCACAGAACCGTCGGCATCGAAAAGGCCACGCAGAAATCCGCTCGAGAAGGTCGAGCTGCCCGCTTCGATTTGCGGTGTCAGCGTCTTCCGGCCCCGGGCAAGACCCCATGCATTGGCGAGGTGGAGCAGCGGCACTGATGCCAGGCGCGCCTCGGTGCGACCCGCAACCGGACGCTGGAACCCGCGAAAATCGGAACGGTGTTCAAGTGTCCCCGCCGCCGTCTCGACTGCCGCGATAATCCCTGCAGCGCCCGTCGCGCCATACTCGATGTCTCCGTTGGCGACACTTTTGAGCTCGGGCGCCCAGACGGAGAGCACAGCCTTTTCACGCTTCAAGGTTCCATCGCCGACGAGCAGGCCGAGCAGATACCCCTCCGACTCGGTGCCTTCGCCTTCCCACGACGGCAGCGCCCGATGATCGTTGAGCACGATCTCATCGCCAGCCCGCAATTCGGCCGCGCGAACCCATTCCGCTTCGATGACCTGACGCGCCTTGCGCGTCACACGTTGCACGCGATGGTCGTGGGTGAGCCGCAGACGGTAGCCTTCGCGTGTAGTGAGACGTAAGACCGGCTTCGCACCCGTCGGAAAGAAGCCCTCGCTCTGGACCGGGTAGGCGCGGCCATTCACGACCGCAGCGAACCTGCGTCCGACCAAGGCACCGACCTGCCGTGCGCCTTGGGTCGTCATGATCCAGGTATCGGCCGTGACGCAGGGATTCGTGGCCTCGATCGTCTCGCAATACGACAGGTTGTTGTCGCGGTTCATCGCGTCGATGAACACGACGCCCGGCTCGGCGTGGTCGTACGTCGAGCGCATGATGTCGTCCCACAGCGCGCGTGCGCCGACGGTGCGATATACCCACTGTCCGTCATGGCGCTGATGCGCGCCGGCTGCGATCAGGTCGGCGGAAGGCGCCGCGTTGTGCACGAGATCCCAGGCGCGGTCGGCGCGCACCGCCTCGACGAACGCGTCGGTGACCGCCACCGAGATGTTGAAATTGGTGAGGCTGCCATCGTCCTTCGCGTGGACGAACGCCTCGATGTCCGGATGATCGCAGCGCAGGATGCCCATCTGGGCGCCACGCCGCGACCCGGCCGATTCGACGGTTTCGCAACTCTGGTCGAACACGCGCATGTACGACAGCGGCCCGCTCGCGCGACTGTCGGTGCCGCGCACGTAAGCGCCGCGCGGACGAATATGCGAGAAGTCGTAGCCGACGCCGCCGCCGCGGCGCATCGTCTCGGCCGCCTCGTTCAGGGCGACGTAGATGCCGATGCCCTCCTCGTCACCGGAAATGCTGTCACCCACCGGCTGCACGAAGCAGTTGATGAGCGTTGCCTTGAGATCGGTGCCCGCCGCCGAGTTGATGCGTCCGCCGAGGATGAAGCCGTTCTCCTGCGCGCGGTAGAACGCCTCCTCCCATTGCGCGCGCTTGTCGGGCGCCTCGATGGCCGCGAGCGCGCGCGCAACGCGGCGGCGCACGTCTTCGATCGTGCGCTCGGCGCCCTTGGCGTATTTCTCGAGCAGCACTTCCGCGGAAATGGCCTGGGGGGGCAACGCCGCCGGGAGGGTCGCGCGAAGGTGTCTGGGGTCGTCGGATTTCATTGTTCTGGTCACTGAACGGGCTGGACGATCGCAATCTTGAACCAGATCCGGGCGGTCCGCGAGGTGGGCACTTGACCTGTATCATCAATCCGGCGACTTCGAGCCCGCCAATCCGTTGGTAGATGATGGCGGGTGCCGGGCAGGGCAAGCGCGTGGACTGCCGCATCGGCGCGCGCAGCACGCGTCGACAGGATGGAGGCGTCATGAAGGCTTGGGCCATCGTCGCGTTCGTTCTGTCGCTCGCCGGCTGCGCAAGCGCGCCGTCGCAGCCTCCCGACACAATCCTGCACGACGCGCTTTTTGACCCGCCGTCGCAGCCGATCCGCGCGGCCGACGTGTTCGCCGTGAGCCCCGAGATGAAGGCGTTCCTCGCCTCGGACGTCGAGCGGCTCGTGCGGCTGAAGGGAACGCGGCAGGGACTCTTCGAGGCGCTGCACGACAAGGCCGGCCTGTCGCTCGACTACGACTCGGCCGTCACGCGCAATGCCGCGGAGGCGTTCGCGGCGCGCAAGGGCAATTGCCTGTCACTCGTGATCATGACCGCGGCGTTCGCGAAGGAAATGCGCCTGGCGACACGCTACCAGAACGTGTTCACCAACGAGACGTGGAGCCGCAACGGCGGCTTCTATCTGTCCATCGGGCACGTCAACGTGACGATCAGAGGCACACGCGTGGAACCGGGCTACGGTCATTACGACCGCGACGAGATGACGATCGACTTCCTGCCGCCCGCCGACCTCGGTAATTTGCGCTACTGGGTGATCGACGAGTCGACGATCATCGCCATGTACATGAACAATCGGGCCGTCGAGGCGCTGATCGCCGGCGCGGTGAACGATGCGTACTGGTGGGCGCGCGAGGCGCTGAAGCAGGATCCGCACTTCCTCAGCGCGTCGAACACGCTCGGCGCGGTCTATCGCGCACACGGCAACCTGCCCGAGGCGCAGCGCGCGCTCGAATACGTGCTCGCACAGGAGCCGGCAAACGCGAGCGCGATGTCGAACCTCGTCACAGTGCTCGCGCAGCGCGGCGACGTTGCGGCCGCCCGCCAGTTGCAAGAGCGGCTCGCGCGCATTGAACCCACGCCTCCGTTCGCGTACTTCGAGCGCGGACTCGCCGCGATGAAGGCCGGCGATTACCGGCTCGCGCGGGACATGTTCGCGCGCGAGGTCGACCGCGCCGCGTATTACCACGAGTTCCGCTTCTGGCTCGCACTCGCGTATGCGCACCTCGGCGAGATGGAGCAGGCGCGCGCGAGCATGGCCATCGCACTCGAGAACGGCCCGACGCGCGCCGACCGCGAGCTTTACGCGGCGAAGCTCGAGCGCCTGCGCGCCGCGACTCCGGTCATTCGGCGCTGACGCCTGGGATTGTGCGGGACGTTGGCGCGGAGCAAAAACGCTACGGAACGAGGGATTGACTTCGACATGGACAAACGAATCGTGAAAAGCGTCACGCCCGACGTCCAGGTGATGACGCGGCAGCAATTGCCGTACTTCATCGGCATTTCGGGTGCGACGGTCGGAGCGACGGGGCTGTCGATGCACATCGTCGTCATCCCGCCCGGCGGCCGCGCCGAGCCGCACGCGCACATCGGCTACGAAACGGGCATCTACGTGCTGGAAGGCAGGGTGCGCACGCGCTGGGGCGCACGGCTCGAAAACGACGTCGTGAGCGCGCCGGGTGACTTTCTGTTCGTCCCGCCGGGCGTGCCGCACGAGGCGATCAACCTGAGCGCGACACAACCTGCGCGGGCCATCGTCGCGCGCAACGATCCCGCGGAGCAGGACAAGGTCGAGCCGTACACCGGTCGACGAAGTGAGTGACGCCGTGCGGCGCTGCGATTCATGTACGCTGCCTGAAACTCGACATCTTGTCTCGAGATGCTGAACGTCACCCTGCGTCAATTGCAAGTCTTCGCCGCCGCCGCCCAGCACTCGAGCTTTGCGCGTGCTGCCGAGGAGCTGCACCTGACCGCGCCCGCGATATCGATGCAGATCAAGGAGCTCGAAAGTGTCGTCGGCTTGTCGCTATTCGATCGGTCGGGGCGAACGCTGACGCTCAGCACGCCCGGCGAATATTTCCTGCTGCACGCGCGCCGCATGCTGAGCGCGTTGAAGGACGCCGAGGACACCATGGTGCGGCTCAAGGGGGTGCGGATTGGAAAACTCACGCTGGGCATGGCGAGCACGGCGAAGTACTTCGTGCCGAGACTGCTGGCCGAGTTCCGCCGCGAGCATCCAGGAATCGAATTCCGGCTGGAGATCGGCAATCGCCAGGCGCTCGTCGAGATGCTGCATCGAAACCAGGTGGACCTCGCGATCATGGGCCGCCCGCCGCGCGAGCTCAACACACGCGCCGAACCTTTCGCGCCCAACCCGCTGGCGATGATCGCGTCACCCGCGCATCCGCTGGCACAGCTTCCCGATGTTCCGCCGGCGCTGCTTGCCAACGAGCTGTTCCTCGTGCGCGAAAAGGGATCGGGGACGCGCGCGTCGATGGACATTTTTTTCCGGGAGAAGGGCATTCATCCGGCCTCTGCCATGGAGATGCCCAGCAACGAAACCATCAAGCAGGCGGTGATGGCGAACATGGGTCTCGGCTTTCTTTCGCTGCATACGATGCGGCTGGAGGTCGGCGCCGGGCTCATCAAGCTGCTCGAGGTCGACGGCCTGCCGTTGGTCCGGTTGTGGCACATCGTCAACATGCAGGCGAAGCTGCTGTCGCCGGCGGCCGAGGCCCTGCGCTATTTCGTGCTCGAGAAGGGGCAGGGAATACTGTCGCGAGGCGAAACCGGCCTCGCCGACATCAGCTTTGCCTTGCCGTCGTAGCAGCTTGCATAAACGGTCTGCGCTGCAGCGCGCGGGGACCGGGAGCCGGTCGCGGCGCATGTTGCCTGCGCCGGTTCGACGCCAGCCACGAATCGACCAGGTCCACCGTGCGGTCGACCTCGGCCGATCGCATTCCGAGACTGGCAGCGACGGCCTGCACCAGGCGGTCGACGCGCTCGATGTGCACGGCACCCGCCGCCAGCGCACGTGCGGCCGACGATGGCGCCGTGAGCGACGAGGCGGCGCTCGCGTACTTGTCGAATGCCACGAGATCCCCGTCGTCGGCGCCAAGGCCCTTGCAGACCTGCATCACCCATTCGTACACGCTGCGCGCGGCCGGGCGATCCTCGTTGACCGCGGCTGCGATCGAGCGCATTCCGTGCGCCTGGATGCAGCGGTAGTTTCCGGTGAGCAGCATTGCCCATTTGGCGAACGGAACGAACAGCGAGTCGTGGACTTTCAGCTTGACCGGAAGCGGAATGGCCTCGTCACCGATCGGAAAGCGTGCTGCCTCGACATCGTTTTGAAGTTCGACCAGCATGGAATTGTGCGGCTCTGATGCGAACTTCGCCGTCTTGAAATTCGTCGCGAGCCTCACCTGGAGCACGTTCGGCCTTTCGTTTTCGGGACGGAAGGCCTGCGGGTCGGGGCTGCACAGCGTGACGAGCGCCGGATCGAATCCATTCCACACGGCCGGATCGGTATAGGCCGTCCGCAGCGATTCGGCACCAAGTCCGGGCACGCGGCGGAGATAGGGGAGCGGCGGCATGTTCATGACGGACATGCAGGGAAGCGCCGCGCGCGCCACGTCCGCCAGCGCATCGCGCAACGCGGGCGCCGCGCAGTACTGTGGCTCCTGCATGGCGAGTACCGCCAGGTCGTAATCCGTGACGTCGATGCCGGACGGGACCGCTGCCGAGAGATGGCCCGGCAGGCGCCGCGAATCGACTTCCACGATGTCAGCGCCGGGCGGGACCGGCATTCGGACGCGAATGCCTTCGTCGCTGATCAGTCGGGCAGTCGCCTGCCGGCATACGAGCGTCACCGCGTGGCCGGCCCCAAGCAGCTTGATGGCGAGCAACGAACCGTACGACGCACCGAACACGAGAATATTGCGCTTCGAACCCATCGCTTCTCCTTGAAGATTCCGGATACCCTTGGTCGGTGATTTGAGGCTCGATGGTTCCCGCCGTAAAGTCAGGAATTTTTCGCGACGAGGTAAGAATTCTTTATCGAGCGGCCGCGAATCCGTCGGCCTGGCGCGCACGACGCACGCTATGCTTGCGCGAACGAAAGACACGGGAGCAGGGCGATGACGCATCACATCGTGTTCCTCGATCGAGCCACACTCGCTACGAGCCTGCGAGCGCCGCGGTTCGACCATACGTGGGAAGAGCATCCCGCCACGGACGCTGCATCCGCCGAGCCTCGGCTCCGCTCGGCAACCATCGCCATCACCAACAAGGTCCCGCTGCGCCGTGAAGTTCTCGAGAAGCTCCCGCAACTCGAGCTGATAGCCATGGCCGCGACCGGCTACGACGTCGTCGACGTGCAGCACTGCAAGACGGCGGGCATTACCGTCGTGAACATCCGCGACTACGCGATCAATACGGTGCCCGAGCACACGTTCGCGCTGATCCTGGCACTGCGGCGGAATCTGCTGAATTACCGGCAGGATGTCGAGCGCGGCCGATGGCAGCGCGTCGACCAGTTCTGCTTTTTCGATCATCCGATCCGAGATCTGGCGGGAGCGACGCTCGGCATCGTGGGCGAAGGGTCGATCGGTCGCGCGACCGCGACGATCGGCAAGGCCTTCGGAATGCGCGTGCTTTTCGCTGATCACCCGCCGCCGAAAGTGCCGGGCGTCGAGTTCACGCCGTTTGCGCAAGTCCTGCAGGAAAGTGACGTCCTGACGTTGCATTGCCCGCTGACGGAACACACGCGCAACCTCATCGGCCTCGATGAGTTGCGCCGGATGAAACCGTCCGCCGTGCTGATCAACACGGCACGCGGTGGTCTCGTCGACGAGCGCGCGCTCGCGCAAGCGCTGTCGGAGGGAGCGATCGCAGCTGCCGGTGTGGATGTCCTTGCAACGGAGCCGCCGCGCGGCGACGACATCCTTACCGGATTGCGGATGCCGAACCTCATCGTCACGCCGCATATTGCCTGGGCGTCGCAGGGTGCGATGCGCAACCTCGCCGATCAGCTCATCGACAACATCGAGGCCTTCGTGTCCGGCGCGCCGGTGAACGTCGTGGTGTGACGCGCGACTGCGGCTTTCGCACACATCGCCGTGCACGCGATGGCGTACGGGGCGCCGGACTCATCAGAAATTCCTTACGTCGGCGGTCACGATTTCTGACTTTACGTTCGATCGCCGGGGCTCCTACAGTACGTGACGAAGTGTCATCCTGATCACGTTCACGAGGGTCTGCACATGCACCATGCCGTTGCACCGCGAATCGCCGGACGCAATTTCCTGTTCGTTCCCGGGCCGACCAATGTTCCGGATCGCGTCCAGCGCGCGATGATGGTCCCGATGGAAGATCATCGCTCGTCGCGGTTTCCGGAACTCACGGCACGGCTGCGCGCAGGACTGGGCGAGCTCTTCAAAACCCGGTCCGCGCAGATCGTGACGTTTCCATCATCGGGCACCGGCGCATGGGAAGCCGCGCTCACGAATACGCTGTCCACGGGCGACCTGGTCCTGGCCCCGCGCTTCGGCCAATTCAGTCATCTGTGGATCGAGATGGCGCGAAAGCTCGGGTTCGAGGTGCAGGTGCTCGACTGCGAGTGGGGAGAAGGCGCCCCGATCGAGCGTATCGAGCAAGCGCTCAGAACCGATACGCAGCACCGGATCAAGGCGGTTCTCGCATGCCACAACGAGACGGCAACGGGCGTGACGAGCGACGTTGCAGCGATTCGCAGCGCCATCGACGTGGCGCGGCACCCGGCGCTTCTGTTTGTCGATGGCGTCAGCTCGATCGGCTGCATCGACTTCCGGATGGACGAGTGGCGCGTGGACCTCGCCGTGTGCGGATCCCAGAAGGGACTGATGCTGCCGCCCGGTCTCGGCATCCTTGCAGCGAGTCCGCGCGCGATGACCGCTGCGTCGACAGCCACGTCGCGCCGATGCTATTTCGATCTGACCGAGATGGTGAAGGCGAACGCCACCGGATACTTCCCGTACACGCCGCCGCTGTCCTTGCTGTACGGGTTGCGCGAGTCGCTCGACATGCTGTTCGAGGAGGGCCTCGATGCAGTCTTCGCGCGTCATCGCCATCTGGCGCAAGGGGTGCGCGCGGCGGTGGCGGAAGGCTGGAAGCTCACGCTCTGCGCCAAGGGCCCGCAATGGTATTCAGATACGGTCAGCGCAGTCGTCGTTCCGGAAGGCATCGACGCTGCACGTGTGATCGATGTGGCCTTCAGGCGATACGACCTCGCGCTGGGCGCGGGATTGTCGAAGGTCGGCGGCCGTGTGTTCCGTATCGGACACCTGGGCGACTTGAACGAGCTGATGCTGATGGGCGCGATTGCCGGGGCGGAGATGGCGATGCTCGACGTCGGCATCCACGTGACGCCCGGCAGCGGCGTCGCGGCGGCGTCGAACTACTGGCGCGGACAGCGGCGTTTCGGCAAACAGAAGGGCGGCAACGATCAACCACTCGTTGAAATGCGGTCGAAGGCATATCCCGGCGTCCGACAGCAGGCAAGCCCGACGCTGGTGCAGTAGTGCGGATACCGGCGGCCCGAAAGGCAACGCTCAAGGCGTGACCAGCGTCTGGACCTGAATTGCCGTCACGACGCTAGGCCGGGTAACCACCGAAGGACCACTGCCCGCCACGCAGCCAAGTACAACGGTTTCGGTGTTCACCAGACTGATTGCGGCGACCATGGGGAGCGATGAATAGCTCGCCGCGCTCCCGCCTACCGAGATGCGAAAGTCCGTGCCTATCGTTGCTGTCGTGTCGCTAAACACGCACTGCACATTGGTGAACGGCACCAGCGTTCCCAGCGGCACATTCGAATAGAGCCCGACGACTGCGTTCAGAAGATAGCTGCCGGCAGGCAACGTCAGCGAAACCACCCGCGTCGGCACGGAGGGATCGGTACTGACGACAACCGAGTTGAATCCATCCGAGTAATTGTCGCCCACCAGCCCGTCGCTCGGGCCGCGCGGGCCGGTGTTCCCGGGAGACCCTTGTGAGCCGGGTGCGCCGGTCGGACCTGCCTGGTTCCACTGGATCGCTGTTTCGTTCGAGCCACATGTGGTCGTTGCGGAATCGATGATTCGCATCGTTGCGCCCGGCTTCGCATAGCAGGCGTGAAAGACGCCATTGGCGTCGGGAATCGCGGCGCGCGTCGCGTTCGCCGCTCCGAATGCAGCCATGACCATTGCGCACAGCATGGTGAGCCGCACTGCAATTCGCCGCCGGAGCATGAAGGTACGTTCACCGCTGTCCATGGCTGCTGTCTCCCGGTGATGGTTGTCGGCACCTGTTGTATCGCGCGCGCAGCATGTGCCTTTTCGGCTCATTCCACCAGCGACTGGTTTGGACCCATGGAGCGGCCGGAACCGGCGGATCGTCACGGCACCTGTGACCGAAGCGCTCAGTGGGCGGCACCGAGATACAGGTTCGCCATCCGGTCGTCGGCGAGCAGCTCCGCGGCGCGCCCGGCGAGCACCACGCGTCCCTGATCGAGGATATATCCGCGATCGCTGATCGCCAGCGCCTGCCGTGCCCGCTGTTCCACCATCAGCACCGCGACGTTCTGCGCAGGCAGCTGCGCGACGAGGTCGAGCACTTGCTGGACGAGCGACGGCGCAAGCGCCGCCGTGGGCTCGTCCAGCACCATCAGCATCGGCTGGTTCAGCAGCGCGCGCGCGAACGCGAGCATCTGGCGCTCACCCCCGGAGAGTGTGCCCGCCGACTGGCGTAGCCTCGGCTTCAGCGCCGGGAATCGATCGAGCTGGCGCGCGATCGCGACAGCGGGGTCGCGAACGCCGGCGACGACCTTGAGGTTCTCGAGCACCGTCAGCGATGGGAACACGTTGGCGACCTGCGGCACGTACGCGAGGCCCGCGTCGACGCGATCCTCGACGGCGAGAGACGCGAGATCGCGGCCGCGGAGCGCAATGCGTCCCCGCATCTGCGGCAGGAATCCTAGAACGGCCTTGGCGAGCGTCGACTTGCCGGCGCCGTTGGTGCCGGCGATGGTCACGATTTCATGCTGATCGACGTCGAGGTTGACGCCGTGCAGGACGTCGGGTCCTCCGTACCCGCCATGCACTTCCGCAAGTTCGAGCAGCATCAGTGACGCGCCGATCGGGGGAGCGGCACGCGATCACGCCGGCGCGGACGAGCGCGCACGTCAGATCACTCCGCCCATGTACGCTTCGAGCACGCGTGGCTGCGCGAGCACGCTCATGGGATCGCCGTCCGCGATCACTCGCCCCCGATCCATCACGTACAAGTGCTGCACCAGCGCCTTCAACGCGGTCAGATGGTGCTCGATCACGACGAACGCGATTCCGCGGGTGGCGTTGAGATCACGGATGCGTTGCGATATTTCGTCGACGAGCACCGGGTTGACGCCCGCGAAGGGCTCGTCGAGCAGGATGCACTGCGGCTCGGTCATCAGCATGCGGCCGAGCTCCAGCAGCTTCTTCTGGCCGCCGGACAGCGAGCCCGCCAATTCACCGGCGACGCGCGTCAGTCCGAGGAACTCGATCCACTCGCTGGCACGCTCCCGCAGTGCCTTCTGCTCGCGCCGCACGCGTGGCCAGCCGCCGAACACCGAGCGCAGCGTCTCGCCGTACTCGCATCGCGCGGCCACCAGGAAGTTGTCGCGAACGGTGAGATGGCCGAACTCGCGCGGGACCTGAAACGTGCGGCCGAGGCCAAGGCGCGCGCGCCGCTGCGGCGCGAGCCGCGTGATGTCGGTTCGCGCGAACGTGACGTTGCCCGCATCGGCATCGAGTTGTCCGCTGACCACGGCGAACAGCGTGCTCTTGCCCGCGCCGTTGGTCCCCACGATGCCGACCAGCCGGCCGGCGCCGACCTCGAACGACACGTCGTCGAGCACGTCGAATCCGCCGAAGCGCTTCGTGACACCGGTGGCGGCAAGCAGCGCAGCGGGATGGTCCGCCAACGCTTGCGGCTTCGCGGCGCCGCTCATCGATTCGTCGGCGAGTGCCGCGTCACGGTGGCGTTCATTTCCTCGATCCCATCATGCCTTGCGGTCGGTAGAGCGTGAACAGGATCAGCGCGAGCCCGACCAGCGCGAGCCGCACGCTCGCCATCTGCACTTCCGATACGCCGGGCACGAAGTCGCGCGCGAACCGGGAACCCTCGAGGAATACCAGCAGCAGCAGGCTGCCTGCGACGGCGCCGGTCGTGCGGCCGGTGCCACCGATGATCATCGCGATCCAGACGTAGAAGGTCACGAGCGGAAGAAACTGGTCGGGGGACAGGTACGTGATGAAATGCGCATAGAACGCGCCGGCAAGACCGGCAATGCCCGCGCCCAGCATGAACACCTGCACCTTGAGCCTGCGCGGGTCCTTGCCCATCGCTTCCACCGCGATCTCGTCGTCGCGTATCGCCTGGATCAGCCGTCCATAAGGGCTGCGCACGAGGTGCAGCATGAGGCCGATCGCCGCCATGTTGCAGGCGACGAGCACCCCCAGGATCGCCACGTCGGCATAGCCGCCGACACCCATGAACGCGAACATGCGCCGGATACCCGGCAGCCCCTGCACGCCCTTCGTCAGCCACTCCTCCTGCTGGATGACGATGCGCACGACCTCGGAAAAGCCCAGCGTCACCACCGCAAGGTATTCATCCGACAGACGCAGCGACAGCAACCCGATCGGATACGCGACGAGCGCACCGAGGA
>Ga0308176_10002002_pt1 | contig 12786 bp, 7 predicted proteins | sample PhyCR2_3_FD_203890 | JGI IMG/M metagenome (GOLD analysis project Ga0308176, IMG submission 203890) | Soil microbial communities from UC Gill Tract Community Farm, Albany, California, United States - DLSLS.C.R2 | ecosystem: Environmental > Terrestrial > Soil > Agricultural land | place: USA... | reverse complement strand
TGGCGCAGCTTGGCGTTGATGCTGGTCAGCGACGCTCCCACGTGCCGATCCTCGAGCGCAGCCGCGTCGGAGAGATGCGCGCGCACTTCGAGCCGCTCCTGGGCGAAGCGCATCGGATCCGGCGTGGGCTCATAGACGCCCAGGATCCTGAACGGATGCGCATCGGTTCCGGCGGCGTCGGACGACAGCTCCACCGTTTGTCCGATGGTGAGGTGCTCACGCTCGAAGAGCTGACGGGAGACGAGCACATCAGGGACGGGCGGGGCTGCCGCAAGGGTGGTCCACGTCAGCAGCACCACCGCGGCGAAGGAGGCGATCCGACGCATCCTGTCATCGTATCGGGTTGCGCGACCGGCCGCCGATCTCCACAATACGGGCACCATGAAGCTGCTGCTGTTTGGGATCGTCCTCGCCGCGGTCGCGCAATCCACGCCGTCGCCACGACCGCGGGCTCGAGATCTCGGGATCGCGCCCGGGACGTTCCCGACGGGGCCGTTGAACGCCGTGACCGACGTCCCCGGCGTCACGGTCGGCCAGACGACGATCGTCGAAGGTGACACCGTCCGCACCGGCGTCACCGCCATCCTGCCGCACGGCGGAAATCTCTTTCAGGACAAAGTTCCGGGCGCGGTGTTCGTGGGTAATGCGTTCGGCAAGCTGGCAGGCTCCACGCAGGTGAACGAGCTGGGCACGATCGAAACCCCGATTGTCCTGACCAACACGCTGTCGGTAGGCACCGCTGTGGAAGCCGTCGTCCGATGGACGCTGGCCCAGGCAGGCAACGAGAACGTCCGCTCGGTCAACGCTGTCGTCGGTGAGACGAACGATGGAACGCTGAACGACATCCGCGGCCTCCACGTCACGGGCGACCACGTGCGCGCCGCGATCACAGGCGCGAAGACAGGTCCGGTGGACGAAGGCGCCGTCGGCGCCGGCGCTGGCACTGTCGCGTTCGGATGGAAGGGCGGTATCGGCACGTCCTCGCGCGTCGTGCGGATCGGATCGGACACGTGGACCGTCGGAGTGCTCGTCCAGAGCAACTACGGCGGACGCCTGGTCATCGACGGCGTGCCCGTCTGGCGCGAGCTGACGCCGGACCGCGGCCGCGGCGCGGCCGCGCCCGCCGACGGATCGTGCATGATCGTCGCTGCGACCGATGCGCCGCTGGACTCGCGGAACCTTCAGCGGCTCGCCGCGCGCGCCGTGTTTGCGCTGGCCCGCACCGGATCGACGTATTCGAACGGCAGCGGCGACTTCGCGATCGCGTTTTCGACGGCGCCTTCTCTTCGCGTCACCGCCGCGCGAGGACCCCAGACGCGCACGATTCTGCCGACCGACGACGTGTCGCCCCTGTTCGAAGGCGTGATGGATGCGACCGAGGAGGCCGTCGACAATTCGCTGCTGCGCGCGACCGATGTCACCGCGAATGGCCGCACGATTCGTGCGCTGCCGATCGACGAGTTGAAAGCGATTCTGAAGAAATACGGACGTTAGATCGGCGCTCCGCACAACGGCGCCCTGACGTCGTCCCTCTGCCTTATCGCGGCTACTCAACCCTCAACAGGATGGATGGACTGAGCCGGCAGGCTCTCGTCAGCGGTGGCGCGATCGATCCCGCTAAGACAATCAACAGGAGTACGGCGCCCGCGACAATCGGTTCGAGTGCTCCGATGCTCACACGGTAGATGTGATCGATCAACAGCGTTTTGGCGATCCATCCCAAGGCGACGCCGCAGACGAGACCCGCCGACGTAAGAACGATCGCCTGCCTGAGGAGAGGCCACGTACTCTCGAGTGCAGTGGCGCCCAGAGCCAGCCTCGTCCCGATTTCTCGACGTCGACGCCGTATCAGCTGAGAGATGCTGCCGAAGAGACCGCCGGCGGCGGCGCTGATCGCAAGAATGCTGAACACTGCGGCGTTGAACGCGAGGAAACGTCCGCGACCTAAGTGCACGTCCACCATCTGCGTCATTGTCGTAATCTCGCCGACAGGTGTGGTTGGGCGAATCTTCGCGACCTCCTCCCTGATCGACGGAACGATAGTACTGGGTCCAACGGTACTCCGCACCAGCAGCACACCTGTGGAAATCGGATCTGTCCCAAGAGGAAAATATGCGAACGGCCGCGGCGTTTCGTCGAGAGCAAAATATCGGCTGTCGGCCACAACGCCCACAACACGCCATTTCGTGTCCCCAAGCGATGAAGGCATCGATACGACGGCACCAATCGGATCCCCCTTGACCAGCATGCGTGCTGCCGTCTGATTCAGGATGATGGCGTCCTCTTCTCCCGGCCGGAACGGCGAACCCGCAACGAACGGCAGATTCAATGCGTGAAAGTACCCTGAATCGACGTCGTTGCCGCTCACCGCCACCGCGGCTCCGCCGAAGGAAGGTACCAGGTCCTGCAACAAGTTGACTTGCGCGAATGGCGGCACGGTAGCCCACGTTGCGGCGGTCACGCCCGGTATCGATTCCACCGCTCCGGCTATTGATTGGACTTCAGACGGACGGACGGCGGTCCGGGGGCTCGCAGATCCGAATTCCAACGGGACCACGATGAGATTGCGAGCGTCAAAATTCAGATTCGCCGACTGCAAATTGCGGCTCAACGTGAAAAGCATCAATGCGACGGTCACCGCGACCATCGCCAACGCGATCTCCACGACGATGAGCGCGCGAACGGCGAAACCGGCGCGCGCAGACGTTGACCTCCCGGCAGCGGCTTGAAGGATGCGAACGGGGCTCATCCTCGTGGATGCGCCCAAGGGAATGGATGCGATGACGATCGGGACCAGGAAAGCTGACCCCAGGATCAGGCCAGCCGTCATCATTGATACATGGAGCGGCGCGTCGATGGCGATGGACGGGGAAACGTGCAAACCCCGTAAGAGATCGGTGTACCACAGGGCAAGCACAATCCCGCCGCCCACCGCGAGGGCACCCGCGATGGCATTCTCAACGACGATCGCCCACAACAACTGGGTTGCGCCGGCGCCGAGGCATCGTCTTATGGCGAGCTCTCCGGTTCTGCCTTCGCCGGCCATCAAGAGCAGAACGCAGTTTGTAGCGACTCCGGCGGTAAGCGCAAGAAACCCGGTGCCCACAAGCACCCGTCCGACCGCAAGCACGGAGGAGCGCACGTCGGAGGGGATTGCATCGTCCACGAGCGGATTGACCGGGGGCGCCCAGTTCCGCGAATCGTCAGGAAATTGGCGTTTCACACTCTCGACAGCCGCATGCACTTCGTTCGCCGCGGCGCGCAGCGGCACTCCCGGAGCAAGCCTCCCGCTGACCCCCACCCACCGGGCGCGGCGTACGTGCAGCAAATCTCTCATGCTCAGATCCGGACGGACCGCCGCGTAATCAGACAGTGGAATCCAGATATCCGGGACGTACTCGAGCGTAGGACCCGTGAAATGAGGCCCAACGACTCCGGCGATGGTAAAGTCTGCTCCGTTAATCTGAAGAATCGCTCCGACAGCCCCTTCGGTTGGGCCCAATGCAGCCGCCAGACGGCTGCTGATGAGGACGACCGCATTGGCTCGTTCAACATCTGACGCACTCAGTGGCCGCCCTGTCGTAAGGGCTGGTCGAAACACGTCAAAGTAGTCACCACTCACCAGCGAGGCGCGTATCGAGCGGGCGCCTTCACGTGAAGCAATACCGACCTTGACATTCGCCCAGGCCGCGAGCCGCACAGATCGGCTGACGCGTGGGGCGAGATCGGCAAAGTTGGCGTATGAGCTACTGTTACGACCAAGGGATACCAGCTCCTGCGGATCGGACGCGCCAATGGGATTCGTCGTCAGGACGTAGGCCATCGACCATGCCGCGAGCGTCGTCCCGATTCCCAGCGCTAGAAGACCCGCGCGTCCAAGGAGCAGGATCGGCCGACGGCCGAGCACGCGGATCGCAGATCTCGTTTCACTCGCAAGTGCAACCAAATCGATTCTCCGTTTGCGGCTATCGGCCCCGTGGCCCAAAGCTCGCCGTGTCGAACTCGAGCAGGTTCGGCTGGGGCTCGGCTACAGCTGCATACAGCCGATGTGAACGATAATCGACCGCAATGCACGAGACTGGCTTTGGCAGACGCCATTCGCCGACGAAATCACCATCCCACGTCCAGATGTCGAGTGTATCTCCGAGACCTGCGGCCTCTTTCCATTCGCCCCGCGACCTGCCCGAAAAGAGCGCGTAGACGCGGTCGTCGTCGGCAGCGACGTCGACGTAGGCAAAGCGCGTATCGTCCGTGCGCAGGAACCGCTCGATTCCTTCCACAGGGTCGTTCATCGTTCGATAGGCCAGCTTCACCTCGGTAGGCCCCGACAGTGCTCGATCCATTCCGTCCGACGACATGATTTCGAGCCTGGCCACATACAGAAACGCCAGCGCGACGCGCGTATGAGCGGGGTTGCTCACCAGGGCATTCCGGTTGAGATGGATGGCGATATCAGGCACCACTTTGGGAAATGGTGATTGGCCGAGCGTCCCGTCTGGTTTCCCAGATGGCGTGAAGAGGCGCAGCAGTTCGTGGGCAAAAAGGCCGTTCGCGACGATACGGGATCCCAGCCAGGTGGGCTGAAACAGCGCTGGTTGAAGAGTAACCGCAGGCCGGTTCGCTCCCGCCGCCGCAGCCCCTTGGGAACCGAACGCTCCCAGGCGGAAGTCGTATATCCACGGCGAACCGTCCGCTTCGGCTACGACGATCGAGGACGGATCCACGAGGTCGAGCGCCTTAGCAGTGGCGTTGGACGCAACGAGCCCTCGGGGAGGTATGTCGGCGGTCACAAGTCGTCTCGATGGCGGCGCCTGCAGCCCAAAGAGGCGCCCCCGCTCGACGGCGAAGTCCCTTAAACCGCTCGTCATCGATGAAATACCAATAGTCCTGAGAGGCGTCGCGGTTGCGGCTGGCGTCGGCGCCGGGCCTGAAAAATACTTCGCGTAAGACGCACGCCGTCCATTGGGTTCTGATGACGTCGGCTTGTGTTGCAACCCCAAACTCACCGATGTAGCCGTGACGGCTGCAAAAACGGCGATGATGGCCAGTCGCCAGCCAGTCGGAATGTTGAGCTCGGTCTCCACATCGCACCCCCTGAATCGGGCGCGGAGAGCTGATTGCTGTGTGAAACCAGCGCGATCGGCTCGCCGCGCCGTCGATTACCTTTTCCCGATTGCGATCTATCCAGCTGGAATCCACTCGCGATTGTCGAATCCCTCGCCGTTGACGAAGCAGATGTCGTTCGGAGACGACTTATAGAACGACAGTTGGTGATATTCCGAACACCCCATTCAAAAAAGACTTTCGGTGTTCGCAAACTTCGAAAACGTCGTTCTATGGCCATCCACGACTTGTCCGGAGAACGCGAATGACACAATTCGAATTGGAAGTTGAGAGTGTGCTGGGACAGTTCTGCTTTGCCTTCGGTGCTGGCGCCGAACGGGCCCGTGTCGCCTCCGACACTATCCGTGCGCTTCAATCTCGGTACCGAGGCTACATCGCGGCAAATTTCAGGACGGATGACGGTGCCAGGGCCTGGCAGCACGCGAAGTACCACGTCCTGCATTACGTAAACGCGATGGGTGCCTACGCAGCGGCGCTCGCCTCCCAGTCGGGAGACGCGACGATCGGTCCTGAGCACTTCGAAGTCGCCGCCCGACGGTTCGAAGCCGCCGCGCATCGGACGCAACCTCGGGCGCTCCGAGCCGGTCAATGGTGTCCCGGTGGTGAATCAGAGAGGGCGAGCTCGCTCGAGCCAAAAACGGAATTCTTGAGCGCTTCGTGGGCGCACGTCGGCGCGTGAGGAGAGTGCCCGCCGGAAGAGGGCTGCCAGTTCAGGAGCAATCTGTCGGCGGTCGTCGCGAATATTGGGAATCGGACGCGGTGCTGGCGCTCCCCCGATCACGTCGAATACGCGCTCCCTGGTGAGACTCTCGTACAGCACGGCCGCGAGTCCCCACAAGTCATCTGACGCGAACGTTGCGTCGCCAGTCTGGTATGGACAGCGATACTGGAGTGTGCCGCGCAGCGGTCGCGTCGAGCCGCCTATGGACAGCTGCGGCGCTGTGAGACCAAAATCGAGCAGCTTCACAGTGTCATCAGCTGCAAAGCCGATGTTGCTTGGTTTCACATCGCCGTGGACCAACCCTTCCCCGTGAAGGCACATCAAGCCATCGCAGATGGCCAAGCCGATATTGACGGTTTCGGCCATCGTCAGGAGACCGCCCCCGATTCGGTCTTTCAACGTCCCACGCTCGAGGTATTCCATCACGAGCACGGGACGACCGTCGCATAACTCGAGGCTGTAAACCGTTGCGAGATTTGGGTGAGAGATCGCGGCCATGATGCGACCTTCGGCAGCGCACCGGATGTCGCCCGCCGCCGTTCGGTATGGAAGTGTCTTCAGCGCGACCGTACGATCGAGTGCCTCGTCGCGCGCACGGTACACGACGCCCATTCCGCCTCGCCCGACGCGCGATTCGACGCGATATTTTCCATTCATCACTGCTGGGAGGCTGGAACGGACCAGCGGGGCGCCGCACCTGCCGCACACACAGGACGAATCGGCGGGCACCACAGAGCCGCACCTGGGACATTCAGCTGCGGCGATTACCACCGCGCGACTCGTGTGGTGCGAGGGCGAGCAGCCGTCGAGCTGATGATAGAGGGCCAATCCTGCATGAAATGCGAGATCTGCCAGCAGGCTGCGATCCTCCTTCAAATAGCTCCGCTCGTTCACTCTGTCGCTGAGTGCGAGCAGACCTAATATTTCGCCATCCGGAGAGCGCAGAGGAACGAGCCACGCAGCCGCGGTTCGAGCGATCCACCGAGCGTCAGCGTCGTCGATCGACGCGACGAGCGCCTCTGTGACAGGACAGTCGTTCTGGTGGCTCCGCGCAAGGAGATCAATCAGAACGGAGTCCGCAGGCACAACAGTGTCGACATCGGGATCCTCGAATTCGCCGTTGCCGGAAGCTCGAAGCAGTACGGAAGCAGCGCGCGTCAACAGGACGTTCCTGACCGTCTGTGCAAGGAGTGCCGCTGACGCCCTGCCGTTGGCTGAACTCCAGAGGCGATCGCGAAATTCTGCTATCACGGATCTGGAGTCGTAGCTCGGGCCGAAGAATCGTCGATCAATGGCTTGGAGTACCCGCGAGTATGTAAAGAGTCCGGACGCGCCCAGTAAGAGGCCGGAAAGCCCGATCCTTGCGGCTGGCTGGGCTGCGAACGTCGCGATCGAAAGGTCACGGTAGCTGTATGCCAGCCATGTCACATACGCGAAAGGCAGCATGCACAGCGTCGCACAGCAGAATTTCAGCAGCGTGCACTGCAGGGCGCGCCGCAGTACGAGGCGCACGTCGAGTGTGCGCTTTGTCACGACCGAATACGTCGTGCTGAAGGGGAGTGAGAATACAAATCCAAACAGCACGGTTCCAAGGAGCGGACGAACTGTCTTCGTCGCCGCCCACCGACCAAACGAGGGGATGACCGCTTCGGCCACAACTTCAATGACCAGTGGCGCCAGGCCACAAAACAGGCTCAGCGCCATCCATAGTGCTCGCGATCGATCACTGCCACGGGCAATCCAGCATCGCAATCCGAGATAAGGAAACGCCGCCCCCGTCAATCCAAACGTAATCGCCCAGTATGCGTTGCTGCTGCCTACGAGTAAGGCTTGTGGGATGCCTCGGATGCCTGACACGGCCGCGATATTGATCCCCAGTAACAGCACCGCCGCGACAGCCGCGGCGTGCGCACCGACAGAAGCGACTTGGAGTGTCCAGCCTTGATCGGCTCGGCAGGGAAATTCACGCGCGAACAGCCAAACGCATAGTGGTATGAGCGGATCGAGATGAACCAGAAGAGAGCCGCCGATCAAGCCACCTGTGGAGCTGCTTAACGCTCGAGTCTCACCCCGAACAGACGCGAGCGCAAGCAAGAGGAAAAGGGCGCCCAGGAACCGCGCGGCGCGATCAGGTCTACCGACCATGACGAGCACGGCACCGACACCCGCGAATGCCACATAGCTGGTCAGAGACAGGGAAGGATCGATCGGCGAGGTCGCGTTTGCGAGTCCGGCGTGCCTAATAAGGCCGCAAGCGACGACGATGGCTTTCGCAAGCGCAAACCACGCTGCGGCGAAAACGGCCCTTTCCTCCCAAGAGGAGACTCCGCCGCTCGACAGCAACGAGTCCACGAATCGAATATCGCTGCTCGGTGAACCCAATCCCGACGGCCCGTAGTCTTCGACGGCTACACTAGCCGCCACGTCGGACTGCTCGAAAGAGACTGAGCGGGCGCTGACGTACTCGCGTGTCATGCCAAGCGCTGCATTCCCCGCGACAGGCGACGCACGGCCCGCGACAACGCGACGCGCGCCGCATCTCCCGATGGCTTGCCCGTCAGCTCCGCGAGCTTGGTTGCCGTGCAATTGGTCGAGAAGGCCAGCTCAATCAACCGGCGGTCGGCAGGCGTCAGCCGCAACAGCGCCAGCCGACAGCGGAAAAGTGCATCCCGACGAATGAGGTCCTCGTCAGCCCCCTGTTTGTCGCATGCGGCACTGAGTGGGATTGGAACTGGTGGCGGGTTCCGCACGGCCCGTTTGATTTCGTCGTGCACCCGATTTCGCGCCGCGCACTTCATGTATGCGCGAAGCGAATGCTGCTCTCGCATGGTGAACTGCGGGACGTTACGGATGGCGCTCAGGAGCGTTTCCTGAACCAGATCGTCCGTGTCTGCGGCATCCCGGGCCCATGGCGGAAGGCGCCCTCGCGTCCAACGCCGCAGCCGCGGCAGATATCTTTGAACTAGTCGTTCGAGAGCGTTTGCATCTCCCGTTTTCGCGAGCTCAACCAGTCCAAACGACGATTCGCCATCCATTTCCCCCCCTTGGTTCGGAACCGCCAATATACGGTGCTCGCGTCTCCCCGGCAAGCCCATCGTCTGCGGAGCGAACGACCGATCGCAATGGGACGCTATCCATTCAGACGCCCGCTCGTCACTGGCGGACGGAATGGCGCCGTGGTGGACGCGGTGGACAGCTATAATCCCCGTCGTCCGTCGTCCATCGACCATCGACCATCGTCCATCGTCCATCGTCCATCGTCCATCGACCATCGTTCTTCGTTCTTCTGGAGGCCCGTGTCCATGAGGCACTACCGTGTCTTCGCGCTGAGTGTCGCCGCAGCGCTTGCGCTGGGCGCGCAATCGCTCAGCGGCCGCGCAGCGCAGCCGTCCACCAGCGCGCCATCATCTGAAACGCCGTTCGACCATCTGCACTTCCGCTCGATCGGGCCCGCAGGCATGTCGGGCCGGATCGCCGACATCGCCGTCTACGAAGCGAATCCGAATATTTTTTATGTCGGCGCGGCACACGGCGGCGTCTGGAAAACGATCAACGGCGGGACCACGTTCGAGGACCAGTTCCAGCATCAGGGGCTCATGTCGATCGGTGACATCGCCGTCGCCCAGAACAATCCCGACGTCGTCTGGGTCGGCACCGGTGAGTCGAACAATCGCCAGAGCACGTCCTGGGGCGACGGCGTGTTCAAGTCGACCGACGGCGGGAAAACGTACACGAACGTCGGTCTCAAGACCTCGCGCCATATCAACCGCATCGTCATCGACCCCCGCAACACGGACATCGTGTTCGTCGCGGCCACCGGGCCTCTCTTCGGTTCCGGCGGAGAGCGGGGCGTCTACAAGACGATCGACGGCGGCAGGACCTGGAAGCAGGTTCTGAAAGGCGACGAGGACACGGGCGCGAACGATCTGGTCATGGATCCGTCGAACAGTCAGATCCTCTACGCATCCATGTATCAGCGCCGCCGCACGGCCTGCTGCATGAACGGCGGCGGGCCCGGCAGCGGCATCTGGAAATCGATCGATGGTGGTGAGACGTGGACGCGGCTGACGAAAGGGCTGCCTGAAGGGTCGCTCGGGCGCATCGGCCTCGACGTCTATCGACGACGGACGAACATCCTTTATGCGCTCGTCGAAGGACCCGTCCCTCCGGCCGGCGAAGGTCGCGGGGGCGGCGGTGGGGGCGGCCGCGGAACGGCCACCGGCGTCGATCAGAACGCGACCGGCCTGTACCGCTCGGACGACAGCGGCGACTCCTGGCGCAAGGTGAACAACGAGAACGCCCGGCCGATGTATTTCAGCCAGGTCCGCATCGATCCCAACGATCCGGAAGTCGTGTTCATGGGCGGCGTCAAGCTGCACCTGACAACCAATGGCGGCAAAACGATCTCGACCAACGTGACCCCGACCGCGCACGACGACGTCCACGCCATCTGGATCGATCCGTCGAACTCGCAGCACGTGATGATCGGCGACGACGGCGGCCTCGCGGCGACGCACGACCAGGCGAAGACGTGGGAGTTTTTTCCGAATCTTCCTGTCGGGCTCTTCTATCACGTGAGCGTCGACATGGCGAATCCGTACAACGTCTGCGGCGGCATGCAGGACAACTACGACTGGTGCGGGCCCAGCCGGACGCGCAGCGCCGCCGGCATCGGCAACTACGAGTGGAAAACGCTTCAGGGCGGCGACGGCTTCGTGGTGCTGCAGGATCCCCGCGACCAGCGCGTCATCTACAGCGAAACGCAGGACGGCAACATCGTCCGTGTCGATCGCGTGACGAACGAAACGCAATCGATTCGTCCGGTGGCGCCGCCAGGCGAGCCGGCGTACCGCTGGCACTGGGACACGCCGATGATCCTCTCGCCGCACGATCCCGCCATCGTGTATATCGGCGCGCAGAAGGTGTTTCGATCGACGGACCGCGGCCTGTCGTTCACGCCCATCAGCGGGGATCTGACCAGCAATGCGAATCGCGACGACATCGTCACCATGGGCGTCAAAGGCAGCGACATCCGCATCGCGAAAGACGACGGCATCGTCGCGTGGCCCACCATCGTCGCGTTGTCCGAATCGCCCAAACGCGCGGGCGTCATCTACGCCGGCACGGACGACGGCAACCTGCAGGTGACGAAGGACGGCGGCAAGTCGTGGACGAACGTCTATGACAAGCTGCCGAACGCGCCGAAAGGGGCTTTCGTGTCGCGGATCGCGGCTTCGCGCTATGACGATGGCACCGTGTACGTGACCATCGATGATCATCGCCAGAACAACTACGGCACCTACGTATACGCGACCAGTGATTACGGACAGACGTGGAAATCGCTGAACGCGAACCTGCCGTCCTTCGGCGAGATCGTCGTCAAGGCCATCACCGAGGACCAGAAGAACCCCGACGTGCTCTATCTCGGTACAGAAACCGGATTGTTCGTCTCGATCGACCGCGGCGCCTCATGGATTCGTCCGCGCACCAACCTGCCCGACGTGCGGGTCGACGAGATCACGCTGCACCCGCGCGACAACGCGATGATCCTCGCCACACACGGCCGCGCGCTCTGGATCCTGGATCACCTCGAGCCGATTCAGGAATACGCGGCAGCCGCGAAGACCGACGCGAAACTCTTCACGCCGGCGGCGTCGATGTATCGACGGCCCGCACGCGACCGCAACTATGAGTTCTGGGGCGACCAGACGTTCTTCGGCGAGAACCCGCCGGAGGCGGCAATGATCTCGTGGTATCAGAAGCAGAACGTCAACGACGTCGTCCTGAAGATCACGGACGGCGCCGGCCGCACCGTGCGTGAAATCTCAGGGCCCGTGCTTGCGAAAAGCAAGTCGGCAGGGATCCAGACCGCGTGCTGGGACCTGCGCGTCGAGCCGATTCCGGCGCCCCCAGCGACCGGTCGGGGCGGACGCGGAACAGCAGCGCCAGGACGTGCCGATCAGCCCGAAGCACGCGGCGGCGGTGCCGCGCAGACTCCGCAGAACGAAACCAGCGACAGCGAGGACAACGGATTCGGCGCCGGATGCAACAGCGATGGCGGCGGCTTCGGCGGATTTGGCGGTGGCGGCGGCGCAAGCCCTGGGCCGTTCGTGCTCGCGGGCACCTACAACGTCGCGCTCGTCGTGGACGGAAAGACGGTGGACACGAAGCCGTTGCGCGTGACCAGCGATCCCGAAGTGGTGCTGACCGAAGCGCAGCGCAAGCAGCTGTTCGATCAGGCGATGGAGCTGCACCAGCTCCAGAAGGGGGCGACCGAAGCGGCGTCGCGCGTCACCGCCCTCAACCGGCAGACGAATGAGATCGCGCAGTCACTGCAGTCGAAGAGCGATGTGCCGGCGGAGGTGAAGACCTCGTTCGAGGCCTTCAAGAAGGAGGTCAACGGCATGGCGCCGAAGTACGCCACCGGCGGCGGCCGCGGGGGCTTCGGTCGCGGCAACGCGGAGCCGACCGTGCTCGGGAAGCTCACGCAGGCGAAGAACGGTCTGATGGGCGGCATGTGGCCGACCGAGCAGACGCTGAAATCGTACCGCGAGGCGAAGACAGAGACGCCGAAGGCGGTGGCGGACGCGAACGCGCTCTTCGCGAAGGCGAAGACGGTCGGCGCCGATCTGGCGAAGTACAACGTCACGCTGAATGCGCCGGAGCCGGTGTCGGCGGCGGAGGCGAAGAAGTAGGGGTGCGAGGCGGGAGGCGCGAGGCGCGAGGTGCGAGGCGGGAGGTGCGAGGCGGGAGGCGCGAGGCGCGAGGCGCGCGGCGGGAGGTGCGAGGCGCGAGGTGCGAGGCGCGAGGTGCAAGGCGGGAGGTGCGAGGCGGGAGGCGCGCGGCGCGAGGTGCGCGGCGTCGCAGAAAGACGTCCCGCGCATTCAGACTGCAAAGCGCTCCATTTTCGCGACGGGGATCATCATCGGCGGGGCGCGGGA
>Ga0308176_10002001_pt1 | contig 12795 bp, 13 predicted proteins | sample PhyCR2_3_FD_203890 | JGI IMG/M metagenome (GOLD analysis project Ga0308176, IMG submission 203890) | Soil microbial communities from UC Gill Tract Community Farm, Albany, California, United States - DLSLS.C.R2 | ecosystem: Environmental > Terrestrial > Soil > Agricultural land | place: USA... | reverse complement strand
CCGCCGACCTCGCTGAAGGAGGAGACCTCGGCGCCCAGGGTCGTGAGGGCCGCGGAGGCGATGCCGAGGCCAAGCATCACCAGCCGGAGGCGGTCGATGCGCGCCTTCAGGGAGTCGGCAGTCAAGGACCAGACGCTCTGGTGCTGCCAGACCGAGTCAACCAGCTCCCGGGAGCCCGAGCCAACCATCCCTCGATCGTGGCAGCCCGCCGCGCCCGGCGATAAGGTCCTCAGTCCTCTTCTCTCCCTGCTGTCCCGTTCGCCCCGTCCGCCGGTGCGGGGCTCACTTGGGCCGGTGCAGGCCGGAGGCTGTGAGGAGCGTGCGGATCTCCGGTCGCGCCGCGTAGGCGCCGGCCCCCAGGAACGACTCCTGGACGATCCGGTCCACCCGGTCCCGCGCCATGAAGTCGTTGCCCATCGCGGTCAGCTCGGCCCGGCCGGGACGGAAGGTGATCACGGCCGTTCCGCTGTCGCGCAGGGCCCTCGCCTCGCGCCGGGCCAGCCTCGCGGCGTGCCCGCGGGACACGCCGTACAGGTCCGTCAGGAGGCGGACCGGACCCGACATCGGCGACACCACGATGACCAGGTCCAGCCTCCGCCCCCGCAGGATGGCGGCGTTGGTGGGTGAGTGCGCTCCCCCGTCGACGTAGGTGTGGTCACCGATCGTGACCGGAGCGAAGTAGCCGGGCACCGCGCAGGAGGCGGCGATCGCCAGGTGCAGCGGCGCCGCGGGGGTGCCCGGGCGGCCGAAGACCACCCTCCTGCCGTCCCGGCGCCGGACCGCGCAGATCCACAGGTCCCGCTCGGGCCAGGACTGTCCCTCCACCTCGCGGAGCATGGCCAGCCGCTCGGCGATGTCGAGCCGGCCGGGCGCCAGCAGCGCGAGGCCGGCGGCCAGCGGCCGGAAGGCCCAGGGACGCACGATCGCCCGCTGGAGCATGTCCCGGCCCGGGAGGTCGGGGATCCGGCGCAGCAGGGGCAGCACCCGGAACGGCTCGAACAGCGGGATCTCGGTGCCCAGCATGTCGTGCAGCACCTGGCCCTCGTCGGACAGCGGCGCCTGCACGACCCATGCGGCGAGCTCGGCGGCCGGGACCCCGACCCGCAGCAGCGTCCCGGTGATGGCGCCGGCAGACGTCCCCACGACCACGTCGGCCGTCCTCGGGTCCCACCCGCAGTCGTGCTCCAGCGCGGCGAGCACACCGGCGTGGTAGGCCTGGCCGACGACGCCGCCGGCTCCCAGGACGAGCCCCACCGAGGTCATGGGCCGACCATGTCCCCCGGCCGCAGCCCGGCGACAGGGCCCATGGCCCCTGTGTGACGTCCGCGTGCGAGGTCGCGTGTCAGGGGCGGCGGCCGAACGTGGGCGCCCACGGCGCGTTGTCGAGGCCCACCCGCTCGATCGCCGCGGCGGTGCAGGCGGCCAGGCCCTCGAGCCGCCTGACGAGGCCGGCGTGCGGGACCCGGCGTACGGACCAGTAGACGCCCAGTGCCGCCGACGGGGTCTCGGAGCCGACCGGCACCACCACCAGGCTGCGCACGAAGGTCGGCCGGTAGGCCTCCATCGGGATCCGCGGGTCGAGCGAGATGTCGGGGACCACCGCCGTGGTCGCGTTCAGCATCGCCCAGCCGCTGATGCACTGGTTCAGCGGGAACCGCTGACCCTTCCACAACGGGGAGATGGCCTCCTCGTCGGCGTAGAAGCAGTCGTCGCCGTCGCGCACGACGAAGGTCGCACCGTCCGCCCCGGTCAGTCCGCGCGCGGCCGTGCGGGCGATCGCCCCCACCTCGGTCACGTCGCCGGCAGCCGCCAACGCACGCTCCACCTCGTCAGTCATGGCACCACTCCCACCGCTCACCACGATAGCCCTGGTGCCACCGAGCTGCCCGTCTTCTCGCGTCGTCATCAGTCGGATCGTAGGGACGGCAGACCGGGCGGCGCCGGGTCCGTGGCAGGCATACCGAAGATGAGGGATCTTTCCGGCGGGCGTGTCCGGGTGACGGTCAGTAGCCGCCCCCGCCGCCCCCGCCGCCCGAGGACGGGCTGCTCGACGAGCTCCCGGTCGTCTTGACCCAGGATCCGTTCGGTCCCACGACCCACCACAGGCCACCGGACAGGTTCGTGCCCTGGCCGTTGGCCTGGCCCGGCGCGGAGTCCCCGGCGTAGGTGTACATCGGGTAGCCGTTCACCGTGAGCTGGCTCGACCCGTCCGACCGCTTGACCGTCCCGAACTTCGCGGTGACGGCTGCCATCGAGCCGTGCGGTGCGTCCGAGCCCGGGACCGGCGGCCAGTACGCCGCGCACGAGCCGGTGCACGTCGAGTGCCCGGGGCTGTCGTTGGCGAAGGCGTAGAGCGTCATCCCGTTCGCGTCGACGAGCACCTTGCCCGCCGAGGTGCTCCCCACGGCGACGGTGCTGCTGCTGGAGCCGGTGGCCGAACCGGCGCTGCCCGAGGGGGTCGATGGGCTGGACGAGCTGCTGCCGCCCGATCCGCAGGCCGAGATCAGCAGCAGCCCGGCGCCGGCGACTCCCGCGAGAGCCATGGATCGTGAACGCGTGTGCATGGGTCCTCCTTGCGTCGTTTTCCGTACCCATGACACGGGTCCCGGGCGCGAGGCGTTCAACGCCCTACGGCCCGGCGTCAGGGACGACGCACCGACACGAGCACGAACGACTCGTGCCCGCCGGCGACATCCCTCTCGCTGACGATGCCCACGCCCTTCCCGTACAGCTTCTGCGACACCACGCCGGGCTCGAGACGCGACCACTCGAAGCTCTTCACGACGTCCCGGAACCGCCGGTACGGCGTACGGGCGACCGCGTTGCGCTGGACGATCCAGGCTTGGTCCTCGGCCTTGCCGTGCTCGAGCTCCTGACGGTAGGCATCGGTGGGGTGCGGGTCGGCGGGCATGATCAGGCCCGCCGTGGCGCCGTGGACCCCGGCCTCCCAGGAGCCCTCACGGCTCCTCACGTGCCCCTGCCGGTCGTAGGTCGCGGTGTCCTCACCGAGGTACCAGACGTTGCCGTCGTTGTCGTCGGCGTACCAGTCGTGGGTCTTCTCGGCGAGGCTGCCGTCGAGCCGGCGGAGCACGTCGAGCACGACCCGGGTCCGCACGCCCTGGATCGTCCTCGTGCGGTGCGTGACGAGCACGCGCTCGCGGTAGCGCTGGGGTCCGTCGCTCCCCCGCAGCCGGGTGACCATCCCCGGCTGCAGCGGGTAGTAGGGGTTGCCCACCGGATGGCTGAACCGGGACGGGTCGATGCGTGCCGCCGACGTCGTACCTGCCGGACGGTCCGCACCGTGGGCGGGAAGGGTCGCGGCCACCGCGCCGCCGGCGAGGGCGGCCGACGTGCACAGGGCCGCGATGCTGATGGTCTTCATGTGTGCCTCCTCGGGGTCGGTCCCGAGCATGACCCGCGCAGGCTGAAGCCTCGCTGAAGTCCGGCATCCACGAAGCCACGGGAACGGCACGTCAGCGGGGGTGGGTTCTGGCATCATCTGCACCATGTCCACGGCGTCGGGAGAAGACAGGCGGGCTCTCGTCGTCGAGGACGACGAGGACATGCGGTCGCTCATCGAGTTCACCCTGAGCACCCAGGGCTTCCAGGTGATCACGGCGGCCACCGGCACGGCCGGCGTAGACGCGGTGCGCGACCACGACCCCGACCTGGTCACCCTCGACCTCGGACTCCCCGGCATCGACGGCATCGAGGCCTGCCGCAGGATCCGCGAGATCAGCGACGCCTACGTCGTGATGATCACCGCCCGCGACGACGAGGTCGAGAAGCTGATCGGCCTGGAGACCGGTGCCGACGACTACCTGTCCAAGCCGTTCAGCCCGCGCGAGCTCAACGCCCGCGTCAACGCGATGTTCCGCCGTCCCCGGCGCGGACCGGGCTCACCGGGCGCGGCTGCGGCACCCTTGCCGGACGCCGGCCACGAGGTGCTGCGGCACGGGTCGCTCAAGGTCGACGTCGACGGGCGCCGGGCCTTCATCGACGACAGCGAGGTCGCGCTGACCCGCACCGAGTTCGACCTGCTGACCGAGCTGATGCGCACCCCGGCGCGGGTGTGGACCCGCGAGGCCCTGCTGCGGTCGGTGTGGGACACCGAGTGGGCGACCGACACACACCTGGTCGAGGTCCACATCGGCAACCTGCGCCGCAAGCTCGGTGAGGGCCGCGACACCCCGCGCTTCATCCGGACCGTGCGCGGCGTCGGCTACCGCATGGAGCAGCCGGCCTGAACCAGGCTCAGCCTGGGTCAGCGCGCGAGGTAGGCGGCGAGCGCCTGGTCCGCGCGCACCGCAGCCGGCCAGAGGCGCGACGCCGAGGTGCGCGCCGCGGTGACGTCGTGGTGGCGCACGTCGGACTCGACGAGGTGCGCGAGCTCGGCCAGCTCGCAGGTGCCGACCGTGGCCGAGGCGACCTTCAGGCTCAGCGCCGCGTCCAGCGCCGCCTCGATGTCGAGCCGCTGGAGCGCGGTGGTGATGCGGGCGACGCGGCCCAGGAGCATCTGCCGGTAGCGGCAGGCGAAGAGCCACGTGAAGGCACGGTCGTCGACCTCGAACGACAGGCGGCGCAGGGACGTCTCGTCGAACGCCGCGAGGTCGGACATCGGGTCTCCTGGAGGGTGGCTCTCACCTGACGGCCCCACACTGCCGGAGCGACCTCAAGGCTCGGCCGCCGAGTTGCTCAAGGAATCCTCAAGCGGCCGCCGACCCGGCTCGCGACGCGGTTGCCCTGGTCGCCGGCACGGTGCTTCCACGTCGCACCACGTGTTCAGGTTCGTGGCAGGTAGCCTCGGGAAGGATGTGGGCTACCCCTTCGTGAGGAGAGCTCTGTGTTCGACCTGATCAACGGTCTGCCCATCCACCCCCTCGTCGTGCACGCGGTCGTGGTCCTGCTGCCCCTGGCGGCCATCGGCACGATCGCCATCGCCGTCCGGCCCGCCTGGCGGCACCGGTTCGGCGTGCTGGTCATCGCTGCGGCCGCCCTGTCGGCGGTCCTGACCCCGGTGGCGACGTCGAGCGGTGAGGCCCTCGAGAAGCACGTGGGCGACCCGGGTCAGCACGCCGAGCTCGGTGACCAGCTGATCTGGTTCGAGATCCCGCTGCTCCTGCTGGCGATCGCGCTGGTGTGGCTCGACCGTCGCCATCGCAACGCCGCGGCGGCGGAGCCCTCCCACGCCGCGAGCGCCTCCTCGGCGTCCGTCTCGCCGACGGCCCTGAAGGTCGTCGCCGCGCTCGCCGTGATCGCTGCCCTCGCGACCAGCGTCCAGGTCTTCCGCGTCGGTGACTCCGGTGCGCGCGCCGCCTGGGGCGACCAGGTCTCGTCCTCGAGCGCGGGGAGCAGCGACGGCGACTGACACGCGGCCCGGTCGGGTCGCACGAGGAGGAGGAGCCCCGTGGCCACGGTAGGCCTCTGCGAGGACGATCCGGCCATCCGGCGCGTCGTCACGCAGGCGCTCGAGCTCACGGGGCACTCCGTCGTGTCCGCCCACAACGGGACCGAGGCGCTGCAACGCTTCGGCGCCGACGCCGTGCTCGACGCGATCATCCTCGACATCGGTCTGCCCGACGCCGACGGCCGCGACGTGTGCCAGGCGCTCAGGTCGGCCGGACAGTCGGCGCCGGTGCTGTTCCTGACCGCCCTCGGCGCGGTCCACGACCGCCTCTCCGGCTTCAGTGCCGGGGCCGACGACTACCTGCCCAAGCCCTTCGACGTGAAGGAGCTCATCGCGCGGGTCGACGCCCTGTCCCGGCGGGGCAGGCCGGCGGCCGAGCCGGTGGGTGAGCTGGTCCTCGACCCAGCCCGCCACTCGCTGCGCCACGGCTCGGGCGAGGTGCTGCTGACGCCGACCGAGTTCCGGATGCTGGCCGCGATCACCTCCCGACCGGGCGAGGTCGTCCGGCGCCAGGTCGTCGTCGCGGCCGCCTGGCCCGACGGGGCCCGTGTCAGCGAGAACACCGTGGACTCCTACATCCGACGGATCCGCGCCAAGCTCAAGGAGCTCGACTCCCCCGTCACGCTGCGCACGGTCCGCGGCGTCGGCTTCACGCTCAGGTGAGGGCGCCCCGCTGGCTGGCCACCAGCTTCCGCTCGCAGCTCGTGCTCACCACCATGGCCCTGACCGCCGTGGGCATGGTCCTGGTGACCCTGGGGCTCCAGCTGATCCTGCACCGCATCATCGAGGGCAACCTCGACCAGGTCCTCCACGACCGGGCCGACTCGTTGACCGCGGTGGTCGACTCCAGCACCAGCAGCCGGGTGAGCGTGCCCCACGACGTGCTCGAGCCCGGGGTGCTCGTCTTCGACGGCCGTGGGCACGTCGTCGCCGGTACGGCGTGGCCCAAGGCCCGCACCGAGATGATGCAGCTCGGTCACGTCACCTCGCCACGCACCGTGGCCGTCGGCGAGAAGTTCCGGCTCTACGCCACGCCGTTCACCACCCGGTCGGGCGTCCGGGGCGTGGTCGTGGTCAGCGAGTCGCGCCACGCCTACGAGGAGGCCGAGCTCTACATCATGCTCACCAGCCTGCTGGTCGGAGTCCTGGTCGTGGTCGCCGTCGGCCTCGTCGCGCGGCTGGTGACCGCGCGGGCCCTCGCGCCGGTCGCGCAGATGGCCGAGCGGGCCACCGACTGGAGCGAGCACGACCTCGGCCGCCGGTTCGAGCTGGGTCCGCCCAGCAACGAGATCTCCGCCCTCGGGGCCACCCTCGACGGGCTCCTGGAGCGGGTGGCCATGACGATCCGGGCCGAGCAGCGGCTCACGGCCGAGCTCGCCCACGAGCTGCGCACCCCGCTCGCCGCCATCCAGGGCTCGGCCGACCTCGCGCTGCTGCGCGGCGGGCTGACGGAGGAGGCCCGCGTCGACCTCGAGCAGATCGCCACGTCCTCGCGGGTGATGGCCCAGACCATCACCACGCTGCTGGAGCTCGCCCGCAGTGCCGGAGGGTCGGACGAGAGCGCCACCTGCCGGCTCGCGGACGTCCTCGACGCGGTCAGCCCGCTGGTGCCGGACGGGCTGGTCCTCGACAACCGGGTGGCCGACCCGGCCCTGCGGCTGGCGGCGCCACGCGACCTCGTGGTCCGGGCCGTCTCACCGGTGGTGGAGAACGCCGTACGGCACGCCCGTTCGACCGTGTGCCTCGACGCCGTCGGCGCGGCGTCCTCGGTGGAGCTGCGGATCGGCGACGACGGTGCCGGTGTCGAGGAGTCGGTGCGAGAGACCCTCTTCGCCCCGGGCACGGCCGGGCCCGGCGGCGGCACCGGCCTCGGGCTCGGCATCGCCCGCCGGGTGGCTCGCTCGATCGGCGGCGACGTGGAGCTCGCCGCCAGCGACGCGGGAGCCGTCTTCGTGGTCCGGCTCCCGCGCCTGTGAGTGTCGGCCGCCCTCAGTTGAGGATGCGCATCGTCGAGGGCACCCCACCGCCGCGGTGGACCTCCTCGACCAGCTCCTGCAGCGCGGTGAGCGCGACGTTCTGCGCCATCGGCCCGTAGGAGACCCGGGCGACCCCGAGCTCCTCGAGACGCGCCAGCGTCGGCGTCCCGGGGATGCCGATCACGGTGAGGCGCTGCGGCCCGAAGGCGTCGACCAGGGTGGAGACCTGGGCCTCGTCGAGCCGGGCCGGCACGAACACGACCGGAGCCCCGGCGTCCAGGAACGCCTTGCCCCGCTCGGCCGCGTCCGCCAGGGACTCCGCCGGGTCACGGTCGCGGGCCCGGGCGAAGGCGTCCGTGCGCGCGTTGAGGACGAAGTCGACGCCCTCCTGCTCGGCGACCTTCATGATCTTCTCGACGTTGGCGGCGGCCTCCTTGACCGGCCGCAGCTGGTCCTCGATGTTGGCGCCCACCACGCCGACGCCGATCGCGCGCCGGATGGTCTCGGCGGGATCGCCGTACCCGCCCTCGAGGTCGGCGGTCACCGGGAGGTCGGTGGCGGCGACAACGCGGCCCACCATCTCCAGCATGAGGTCGAGCGGGATGTTCTCCCCGTCCTCGTAGCCGAAGGTGGCGGCGATCGAGTGGCTGGCGGTCGCGAGGGCGGTGGTGCCCTCGACGGCCGCGACGGTGGTGGCGCTGACGACGTCCCAGACGTTGACGACGGTCAGCAGCTTGGGGTCACGGTGGAGGCGGAGCAGCTCGGCGCCCCGCTGAGAGGTTGCTTGGTCGGCCATCCCCCGAATCTAGCGGGCCCCGTCGACGCCATCAGGTCGCGAAGCCGGCGTGCACGTGGTCGTGGTGGGTGGCGTCGGAGAACCACTGCGGCGGCGACCCCAACAGGTAGGGGCCACCCACGTTGTAGGAGCCCTGGTCGGCAACCGCGCGCATGTAGCCGGTGACCAGCCGCTCCGGCGTGCCCGGGTCGACCACCGCGCGCCCATCGATGCGCCAGGTGTCGAACGCCCGACCGAGGGGGTGGTCACTGGGCCGGTCGGTGCCGAAGACGTCGATCGGGTGGCCCGACCGGACGACGCTCACCCCGATCCGGAAGTGGCGCGACAGCCCGAGCATCGCGGTGAGCACGCTGTCGTGGACCTGTCCCGAGGTGACGTCGGCACGCGCCGCCGGCGGCAGGTCGATCCGGTCGCTGGCCAGCACCCGGCGCGCCGCCGCCGTGCGGGCCGCGGGCGGACCGGGCCTCGACGGGTGGATCGCCGTCACCCGCCAGGTGGACGCACCGCTCCGCGAGAGCCGGACGTCGAACGTGTGGCCGCCGGTGCTCAGCCGTCCGTGCGAGAGCCGCCACGACCGGCACACCACCAGCACGCTGGCGGAGTCGGCGAGGATCCCGCCGTACTGCGCGTCGATCACCTCCACGGCGGTCCGCGCCGAGCTGCCGAGCCGTTCGACGGTCCGTACGGCGGCCACCTTGCAGGCGGGGCTGACGTCCGCAGGGCTCGGGGACCAGCGTCGCACCTGCGGCAGGGCGACCCCGCCGCCCGTCGTCGGTTGAGCCCGGGGACTCCCGCCGGCGCGGTCCGGCCGCGGTTGCGACGTGGTGCCCGGCGACCCGGTGCACCCGGCGAGCGCGAGCGCCGCCAGCGCCAGCAGCACGCCCCGGCGGCCGGCAGGTTCGCCCCACGACCCGGTCACCGGGCCAGTGTCGCTCGGATCGGGTCAGGCGGGCCGTGTCTGGTCGCGCCACAACGGGTGCGAGGCGTCATAGGCCAGCGTCTTGACCATGTGCACCACGGTGCCGGCCTGCGGCTCGTTGGCGAAGGCGAGGTTGTCGACCAACGCCTGCATCAGCGCCAGGCCACGGCCGCTCTCCGCCGTCGGGTCGACGATGTCGGGGGCCACGGTCTCGTCGAAGCCGCCTCCGTGATCGACCACGGTGATCGCGCAGCGGTCGGCGGCGAGCTCGATCTGCACCTCGTAGGAGTCGGTGTCGGCGGCGTGGTCGATCACATTCGCGCAGGCCTCGGAGATCGCCAGCTGGACGTCGCCGATGTCCTCGGCGGCGACCCCGAACGCGTGAAGCGCCTGGGCCGCGAGCCGGCGTACGACCGGCACGCTGACGGTCTCGCGGGGCAGGTTCACCGACAGGTCCAGCCGCGGCACGGAACCGACGGTCGGTGTCGTCCTCGGCGGCCACACGTGCCGCTCACCGTGGAGGCCGTGCTCGGGCGTGCCGAGCCACACCTGCAGGCGGCACGCGTCGTCACCGGCCGCGATGCGCTCGGTGGCGACCACGGTCGCCTCGCCGTTGACCCGAGCACCCAGCCGGCCGGCGAGGCCCGTGGTGACATGGCACAGCGCCGCGCTGTCGGCTATGCCCTGCCCGAACGGGCACCGGGTGATCGCGATCTCCACGACGTCGTCGGTCACCGAGGTGACCTCGAGCTCGCTGCCGAGAGCACGGTGGGTCTCGGCGAACAGCCTGGCCACGCCGGGCGCGTCCGTCGGCGGGTCGTCGGACGCCACCCGGTCGGCCAGGGCGGCTCCCGCCAGCGACGCCTGCTGGGCCGGCTTGGCATTGGGGTGGTCGGCCGCGGCGCGGGAGAGCGCCACGGCAACGCTGGCCATACCGTCGCGCTGCGGATGGCTGTCGATCTGGGTCATCGGCGGCGGGCCGTCGGGGAACGGCACCGCCAGCTCGCGCTCGAGCCCGAGCACGAGCCGCGAGACCGGTTCCCCGGTGCCGGCGTCCAGCCGCTGCCGGTCCTCGCTCGGCATCCGGGTGCCCACCGGGAGGTCTCCCCCGTCCGTCACCGGGCTCAGCACCACCACCGGGTGCCTGCCGCGCCAGTCGAGGTGGACCCGCAGCAGGTCGCTCACGTGCGACTCGTGCAGCTCCCGGACGGCGGCGCGCACCGAGGCGAGGGCCTCCTCCACACCGCGATCCGATCCGGCGTGGCGCCGCAGGTGGGCATCGAGCAACGACATGCTCTGCTCGCCCGTCAGTGGGCGCTCCCTGTCGATGAGCCAGTCCATGGTGCCGCCCCTCAGAGGTGGAGGTTCCTCCGGCAAAACCCGGTTGAGCAACATTGCCCGTTCCAGCGCTGGGCAAACAGGGCCCTCCGTCACACCCTGCAGCGGGCGGAGGTCGGGTCAGACGAACGTCGGACGAGTCGGCTCGGGGAGCGGTCCGGTGGTGCGATCCCGAGCGGTCTCGTAGCCGTGGGCGATCTCCACCAGCGTCGCCTCGCTCCCGGCCCCTGCCCAGAACGACACCGCCACCGGCAGCCCGGCCGCGAGCTCGGTGGGCACCGTCAGCAGCGGGTATCCCGCCACTGCCGCAGGTCCCGTGCAGGACCCGGGGAACGGCTCCTGGTTCACCAGGTCGATCGGGTTCGCGGGGGCGTACGACGGCGTCACCAGCGCATCGAGACCGTGCTCGGCGAGCACCCGGTCGATGCCGTCCTCGCGGGTGGCCGCCAGGCAGCGGGCCCGTGCCTCGGCGTACTCGGGCTCGTCGGCCCCCGGCCCGGCCAGGGCCTTCTCGAAGAGCGACTGCCCGAAGTGCGCCAGCTCGACCTCGGCGTGCTCCCGGTTGAACGCGACCACCTCCCCCAGCGTGCGCGGCACGTCGCCGGGGCGGGTGGCGAGGTAGTCCGCCAGCCCGGCGCGGAGCTCGGCCAGGAGGACCAGCAGCTCGTCCTCCCAGACCGTGTCGGCGAAGGAGGGCAGGTCGGTGTGGTCGACGACGGTCGCGCCCTCCGCCGCCAGCAGCGCCACGGCGCGCTCGGCCGCGGCGTCGGCGTGCGGGGAGTAGCCCCAGTACGTCGCCCGGGGCACGCCGATCCGCTTGCCGGCGAGCCGCCCCGGGACGGCGTGGGCGGCGAGGCCATCACGGTCGCCGGCCAGCACGCCCAGCAGCGCGGCCGCGTCACGGACGCTGCGGGCCATCGGGCCGGGGGTGTCCTGCGACCGGGAGATCGGGACCACGCCGGAGGTCGGGACCAGGCCGACGGTCGGCTTGATCCCGACGCACCCGTTGAACGCGGCCGGGTTCGTGATCGACCCGTCGGTCTCGGTGCCGACGGCGAACGGCGCCAGTCCGGCCGCCACCGCGGCACCGCTGCCCGAGCTCGAGCCGCCGGCCGACCGGTTGAGGCCGTAGGGGTTGCGGGTCAGCCCGCCGTACGCGCTCCACCCGGACGCGGACCACTCGTCGCGGATGTTGGCCCACTCCGACAGGTTCGTCTTGCCGAGGACGACCATGCCGGCTGCCCGCAGCCGCTCGACGAGTGCCGCGTCCCGGCGCGGCGGCGGCGCGTCGGCCAGCGCCAGCGAGCCGGCCGTGGTGGGCAGGTCGTGGGTGTCCACGTTGTCCTTGACCAGCACCGCCCGCCCGTGCAGCGGGCCGCGCACCCGCCCGTCGGCGGCCTCGCGGTCGAGCCGGTCCGCCTGCTCCAGGGCATCCGGCGCGAGGGTGCACACGGCGTTCGTGTCGACGTCGACGGTCGCGATGCGGTCGAGGAGCAGCTCGACGGACTCACGGGAGGTGTGGTGCGCCATGCGCAGATCCTGCACCATCGGCGGCCCCCGGCCTCCCCTACTCCCAGAAGACCTTGTCCACGACGGCGCGCGCGTGCCGGGTGATCCGCAGGTAGTCGTTGACCATCGTGTCGGAGGCCCCCGGCGGGTAGCCGAGGATGGTCGCGACCGCGGCCTTCTCCCGGGGGTCGCGCGGGAGCTGGTCACCGGGCTTGCCGCGGACCAGCGTGACGGCGTTGCGGATGCGGCTCACCGTGCGCCACGCGTGGGCCAGCTCGGCGGCGTCGTCCTCCTCCACCAGCCCGGCTGCCCGGGCGGCGTCGAGGGCCTCCAGCGTCCGCGACGTGCGCAGTCCCGGGACGTGGCCGGCGTAGCGCATCTGCAGCAGCTGGACGGTCCACTCGATGTCGGCCAGCCCGCCGCGGCCGAGCTTGAGGTGGGTCTGCGGGTCGGCACCGCGCGGCAGCCGCTCCTGGTCGACCCGCGCCTTGATCCGGCGCACCTCGAGCACGTCCTCGGTGGAGATCCCCTCCTCGGGGAAGCGCAACGGGTCGATCAGCGCCTCGAAACGTCGGCGCAGCTCGAGGTCCCCGACCACGGCGTCGGCCCGGAGCAGCGCCTGCGACTCCCAGACCTTCGACCACTTGGCGTAGTAGGCGGCGTAGGAGTCGAGGGTCCGCACCAGGGCGCCCTGCTTGCCCTCGGGTCGCAGGTCGGCGTCGACCTGCAGCGCCGGGTCGGCCCCCGGCAGTGAGAGCAGCCGGCGCATCTCGTTGGCCACGGCGGTGGCGTACGACGAGGCCGTCTGCGGATCGGCACCCGGCTCCGGGTCGTGGACGAAGAGCACGTC
>Ga0308176_10001999_pt1 | contig 12804 bp, 8 predicted proteins | sample PhyCR2_3_FD_203890 | JGI IMG/M metagenome (GOLD analysis project Ga0308176, IMG submission 203890) | Soil microbial communities from UC Gill Tract Community Farm, Albany, California, United States - DLSLS.C.R2 | ecosystem: Environmental > Terrestrial > Soil > Agricultural land | place: USA... | reverse complement strand
GACCTCGACGCGGTGGACGCACTCGACCTGGACGTCGACATCCTGGTCAACAACGCGGGGCTGCAGCACGTGGCGCCGCTGCACGAGTTCCCCGTCGACCGGTTCTCCTACATCCTCCGGTTGATGCTCGAGGCCCCGTTCCGGCTGGTCCGCGGGGCACTCCCGCACATGTACGAGCAGGGCTGGGGGCGGATCGTGCACGTGAGCTCGGTGCACGGCCTGCGGGCCTCGGCCTACAAGTCCGCCTACGTGACCGCGAAGCACGGCCTGGAGGGTCTGTCGAAGGTGATCGCCCTGGAGGGCGCCGAGCACGGCGTCACGTCCAACTGCGTGAACCCGGCGTACGTGCGCACGCCACTGGTCGAGGGCCAGATCGCCGATCAGGCGACGGCGCACGGCCTGTCGGAGGACCAGGTCGTCGAGCAGATCATGCTGGCGCCCGCGGCGATCAAGCGGCTGATCGAGCCCGCCGAGGTGGCCGAGGCGGTCGGTTTCCTCTGCTCCCCGGCCGCGACCTCGATCACCGGCACGTCCCTGGTCATGGACGGTGGCTGGAGCGCGCATTGAGCGCCGCCGAGTTCTTCGAGCTGCTGCTGGCCGACGCCGCGGCGATCGAGTACGAGCGCCCGCTGGTCCGAGCCCGGGCGGAGGGGGCCGACCCGGAGACGCTCGCCGAGCTGGTGCGGACCAAGGTCCTCGCCCTCGAGGTGCGTGAGGCCTTCGCCACCCGCCGGCGCCGGGAGTCGGAGCTCTCGGCGCTCTTCGACACCGCGGGCGACCTCGCCGCCCTTCGCAGCGTCGACTCGGTGCTGACCGCGATCGTTCGTCGGGCCCGCCAGCTGCTCGGCTCCGACGTCTCCTACCTGACGCTCAACGACGACGTCCGGGGCGACACCTACATGCGGGTCACCGACGGATCGGTCTCGGCGCGCTTCCAGGCGCTGCGGCTGCCGATGGGGGCCGGGATGGGTGGGTTGGTCGCCCAGACGGCCGCGCCGTACGCGACCGCCAGCTACTTCGAGGACCCGAGGTTCCGGCACACCCCCGAGATCAACGAGGGGGTGCAGGAGGAGGGGCTGCTGGCGATCCTGGCCGTGCCGCTCATCCGCGGCTCCCAGGTCATCGGCGTCCTGTTCGCGGCCGACCGCACCGAACGGTCCTACGACCGCTCGGAGGTGTCGCTGCTCGCCTCCCTCGCCGCGCACGCCGCGATCGCCCTCGACAACGCCCGCCTGCTCGAGGAGACCCGGACCGCGCTCGACGAGCTGTCGGCGGCCAGCCGGGAGCTCCGGGCGCACACCGCGTCGGTCGAGCGCGCCGCCGGGGCCCACGACCGGTTCATCGACATCGTCCTGCGCGGCGGCGGCGTGCACGACGTCGCGGCCGCCGTCACGGAGAGCCTGGGCGGCCGGATCACCGTCGTCGACAGCGAGGGCCGGGTCGCCCTCCCCGGCATGGCGCCACCCGACGACGACTTCCCCACCGATCCGGCGGCCCTGCTCACCTTCGCCCGGTCCAGCGGGCGGACCGTCCGCCACGGCAACCGCTGGACGGCCGCCGTCACCGTCGACCACGAACTGCTGGGCGGCCTGGTCCTGCACCGCGACGACGAGCTCTCCGACAGCGACCAGCGCATCCTGGAACGGGCCGCCCTGGTCACGGCGCTGCTGCTGCTCATCCGGCGGACGGCGAGCGAGGCGGAGAACCGGGTTCGCGGTGAGCTGCTCGAGGAGCTGCTCACCTCCTCGGCGCGGGATCCCGAGGGACTCCGGGAGCGCGCCCGCCGCCTGGGGGCCGACCTCGACCGGCCGCAGGCCGTGGTGGTGGCGCGCGTCGAGGAACGGCACCGGCCGCGAGCGCTCGCGGCCGCGACGCACCTGGCCGCCACCCGGGGCGGGCTCGCGGGCGCGCACGACGGGGCCGTGGTGCTGTGCCTGCCCGACCTCGCCCCGGACGCGGCCGCCGCGACCGTGCTCAAGGAACTGGCCACGGCCGGTGTCGGTACCGCGACCGCCGGCGGCGCCGGCCCGGTGTGCGGGCCCGGTCCGGTGCCCGCCGCACACACCGAGGCCGCCCGGTGCGCGGCCGCGCTCATCGCGCTCGGCCGGACCGGGACGTCGGCGAGCGCGGACGAGCTCGGCTTCTTCGGGCTGCTCGTCGGCGAGGGGCGGGACGTGCGGGAGTTCGTTCTCGCCACGCTCGGCCCGGTGCTCGAGTACGACGGCCGCCGCGGCACCGACCTGCTCGGCACCCTGGAGGCCTACTTCGGGTCCGGCGCCTCGCCCGCGCGGGCCGCCGAGGCGCTCCAGGTGCACGTCAACACCGTGACCCAGCGCCTCGAGCGCGTCGGCCGGCTGCTCGGCAAGGAATGGTCGGCGCCCGCCCGGGCGCTCGAGGTGCAGCTCGCGCTCCGCCTGCACCGGCTCGCGCCGGCAGTCTCCGGCTGAGCGCCTCCTACGCTGGCGGAGTGCCCGCCCGATTGCCCGCTCCCGTGTGGGCGGAGCTGTCGCGGGCGCACGCGGGGCGCGCGGATGCGCTGACCGCCGGCCATCGGGCGCGCAAGGCCCGCGGCGAGCGGCACGCGGTCGAGGACTTCCTCTTCGAGTACTACACCACCCGCCCCTCGCTGCTGCGCCGCTGGCACCCGGGGCCCGGTGTCACCCTGGAACCCGCGGACGGTGCGCCCGCGCCGCAGCACGCCTGGCGCTGGTACGCGACCGGCCCCGACGGCGCCGTCTCGCTGGACGTGGCCGCGTTCCTGGCCGAGCGCGGCGACACCGTCGCGTTCGTCGACCGGCTGCTCACGGCCACGGCGTCGCGGCCCGCGTTCGCCGGCTGTTTCGGCCTGCACGAGTGGGCGATGGTCTACCGCCAGGGCGAGCACCGGCATCCGCTGCCCCTGCGCCTCGGTCAGGCCCGCACCGACGAGGTCGTCGAGGCGCACCCGATCACGTGCACGCACTTCGACGCCTACCGGTTCTTCACCCCCGCCGCCGAGGGGCTCAACCGGGTCCGGCCCACCCGGGCGTCGCAGACCGACCTCGAGCAGCCCGGCTGCCTGCACGCGAACATGGACCTGCACAAGTGGGCCGGCAAGCTCGGCCCCGCCGTCCCCGGCGAGCTGGCCCTCGACTGCTTCGAGCTGGCGCGCGACGTGCGCCTGCTCGACATGCAGGCCTCCCCGTACGACGTCTCGTCCTACGGCCACCGGCCCGTCGCCGTCGACACCTCCGAGGGCAAGGCCGAGTACGTGCGCCGCCAGCGCGGGTTCGCCGAGCGCGGGGCCGTTCTCCGCCGCCGGCTGCTGGACGTCTGCGCGGCACTGCTCGCGACCGCGCCGGAGGAACGCCGCCCCCGGGCCGGATCCGTCACAGGACGTACGGTCGGACCGTGACCTCTCTGCGCACCGGCCGCTGGGTGCGGCTCGACGGCACCACGAACACCCGCGACCTGGGCGGCCTCCCGACCACCGACGGCGGGCAGACGCTGCCGAACCGGATCCTGCGCAGCGACAACCTGCAGACCCTCAGCGAGGACGACGTCCGGCGGCTCGTGCACGAGATCGGCCTGCGCGAGGTGATCGACCTGCGCACGTCGGCCGAGATCCTGCTCGAGGGCCGCGGCCCGCTGCGTGCCGTCGACGAGGTCAACCACCGGCACTTCAGCCTGATCCCCGAGCGCGGCCACTACACCGACGTCTTCGCCGTCGAGGAGGACGACCCGATGGGTGACCTGCCCTCGGGCTGGATGGAGTCGATCCTGCCGCGGCAGGCGGCCGAGCACGACCAGGCCGAGCCCCCGGCCGTCCGCTCCTACCTGGGATACCTCGCCGACCGCGGGGACAACGTGCTCGGCGCCCTGCGGGCGATCACCGCCGGCTCGGGCGCGGCGATCGTGCACTGCGCGGCGGGCAAGGACCGCACCGGCGTCGTCGTCGCGCTGGCGCTGTCGGTGGCCGGCGTCCCGCACGAGGAGATCGTCGCCGACTACGCGATGACCGCCGACGTCATCGACGCCCTCGTCGCGAAGCTGGCCGCCTCGCCCACCTACGCGGAGGACATGGAGCGGCGCGACGTCGCCAGCCACACCCCGCGGGCCGAGACGATGGACCGGGTGCTCACGCTGCTCGACGAGCGGTTCGACGGGCCGGTCGGCTGGCTGGACGCGCACGGGTTCGGCGCGGACGAGCGGGCGGCCCTGCGGTCCCGGCTCCGGGACTGAGCGACCCCGCCGAGCTTTTTCCCACGAAGTCGCGGGGCTTTATCCCACAAAGTCGCGGGAGTTTTCCCACGAAGTCGCGGCCGGGGCGGTCAGCCCGCGGAGTGGGCCGGCCCGAGGCCGCGCTGCTTGTGCCGGTACATCGCCGCGTCGGCCGCGCGGATGAGCTGGTCGGCGGTGCTCTCCAGCCCGGTGTGCACGGCCACGCCGACGCTGGTAGCCGCCGCGACCTCGCGGCCCTCCAGCCGGAACGGCTCGTCGAAGCAGCCGATGACCCGCGCGGCCAGACGCTCGGCGTCGCCGTCGTCCTCCAGCCCCGGCAGGATGATCGCGAACTCGTCGCCGCTGAGCCGGCCCACGGTGTCGCCGGGGCGCACGGCCGCCCGCAGCCGGGCGGACACCTGACGCAGCAACTCGTCGCCGGCCGCGTGACCGAGGGTGTCGTTGACGGTCTTGAACCGGTCCAGGTCGCAGAACAGGACGGCGAGGTGACCCGCGGTCCGCTCGCCGGCGAGAGCCGCCTCGAGCTGGTCGAGGAAGAGCACGCGGTTCGGCAGGCCGGTCAGCGCGTCGTGGGTGGCCTGGTGCCGCACGGTCTCGAGCAGCCGGGCCTTCTGCAGCGCGGTGGAGGCCTGGTCGCCGATGCCCCGCAGCCGGGAGAGCACGTCGCCCTCGAGCTGCGGCGGCGCCTGGCCCTGCACCCAGCCGGCGGCGGCGATACCCAGGAAGGAGGACCCGCTGAGCAGCGGGACGGTGACGACGTCGGCGGAGCCGATGCCCTCGAGCAGCTGCCGGACACCGGGGCTGCTGGTGCGGTCCCGGAGCACGCGCGGGGCCCGGTCGGTGAGCATCCCGACCAGCTCCGGGGCGTCCTCGGGACGCACGGCGGCCGCCCGCATGATCGCGTCCTGCTCGTCGGTCATGCCCACGGAGGCGCGCGTGCGCAGCAGGCCCTCGGTCGGGTCCCACAGCATGATCGCCGCGCGCCCGCAGCCCACCACGTCGGGGAGCGCCTCGGCGACCACCTCGCAGACCTCGGTCGCGTCGGAGGCCCCGGCGAGCTCGTGGGCGAGCGCGAGGAGCGCCCCTGCCCGGTCGGCCTCGAGCCGCGCCTCGTCGCGGGCCATGAGCAGGTCCAGCGCGGCGGCGGCGTGGCCGGCGTAACTGGCAAGCATCGAACGCTCGTCGCCCAGGGCGCCGTCGCCGGGGCGGTAGACGGCTGCGAGGCGACCGTGGAAGCGGCGCGCCGAGGCGACGTCGACGACGACCGCGTTGGGCCCGAGGTCGCCGCCCGCCAGGAGGTCCACGGCCATCGACGCGAGCCGTTCCGGAGGCACACCGGAACCGTGCACGAGGGGTGCGCCGCCGCCGGGGTCGGAGACCGCGAGCAGGTAGGCGGGGGCCAGGACCGCCTCAGCGGCCCGCGCGACGATCCGCGGGAGGACGGTGTCCAGGTCCTCGCTGGCGACCAGGTCGGCCGCGGCCGACTGCAGGATCCGCAGCTGGCTGCGCAGCGCCAGGAGCTCGGGCCCGGCTCCGGCGTCGCGGCTGCGACGGGCCCACACGCGGGTCCGGCGGTCCCAGGTCACGTGGTAGACGCAGGCCCCGTACCCGTCGGACTCGCACTCGTTGTGCAGCACAGTGGCCCGGGGGAGACCGAACACGGTCGGGACCATGCTGATCAGGCCGCGCACGTAGTCGCAGTCCAGCCGGGAGTGCCGGTAGCCCTCGTGCAGCGAGAACCGGACCGAGGCGAAGGTCGCGCCCGAGTCGGTGATCTCCATGGTCGAGGTCGTGGAGAACTTCGCCACGGCGCGCGGCAGCTGCCGGAACACCTGCCGCGGCGAACCGAGCGCCCGGACGACGAGCACGAGGGCGGGGTTGAGCCCGTTGGTCATCGCCTCGGCGCCGACCTGGTGCATGGTCTCGGGATCGTCGAGCACCTCGGTGGCGGCGGCGAAGAGCTTGATCCGGGTGTCGTAGCTGCACCAGTGCGCGGGGAGCAGCAGGTCCTCGACCGCATGCGGGACCCCGGCCCGGCGGACCGTCTCCTCCATGGCGCGCTGGCCGGCGCGCTCGCGCACGTAGGTGAGAAGCAGGGACGTCGTCGCGCCGGAGGTCTCGCGGGGCTCACCCGACCGGAACTCGGTCATCGCGGGCATCCCGCGCTCGCGGAAGGGGTCGCTGCGCCCGGGCTCCGCCGTTCGGCGGACCCCTCCGGGGCAGTCGAGTTACCTTCGCGGTGCACGCGGGGAAGATCGGCAGAACGCGCGCGATGCCTGAGCCGGCTGCCCCCTTGGAGGGACGCCTCGCCCGGAGCTCGACGGTCGGCACGCACAGCGACAGCATGGCAGCTCTCCGCAGCCGCTGTGGCCGATCGGGGCGGAAACGGAACGATGCGGTCCGACGTGTCGTCCACAAAGCTCGACGCCGTGTCGGATCGCGTCCGAAAAGCATGCGACCCCGGCCCCCATCGGGGGCCGGGGTCGCGGTGCGTCGCGCCGCCCGTGCGGGGGGCGCCGCGGGTCAGCGGTAGAGCGAGGGGCTACCGCTGGCCATGGTGAGGATCTCGTCCCGCATCGCCGGCGTGGTCGCCCGGGCGAGGGCCTGGCCGAGCGCCCGGCGATTGCGAGCCGCCTGACGCCGCTCGCGCCAGCTGGACGTAACGCTGCTCATCGTGGTGCCTTTCATCGGAGAAACCTGAGGTATGCCCGTAGCAATGCAGGCGTACTGGAGTTTATTCCGACGAAACGCAGCCAGACTTGATAGTTGACCTAGTTTCCCTCACCCCATGGGGTGAGGTTCCTCACCCGGCGAGCACGGCGCGCACCGCCGCGCGGGCGGCGGGCGGGTCCGCCGCCGCCAGGGCCGCCTCCGCGGCCCGCTGACAGGTGGCGAGGTCGACCGTCGCCAGCCGCGCCCCCACGCCGGCGACCGCGGACGCGGCACAGGACAGCGACGTCACCCCGAGGCCGACCAGGACACACGCGAGCATCGGATCGGCGGCTGCCTCACCGCAGACGCCCACCGGCTTGCCCATCCGCTGTCCCGCCTCGGCCGTGAGCTGCACCAGGTGCAGCAGTGCCGGTTGCCACGGATCGGTGAGATCGGCGAGGTCGGCCGAGAGACGGTCGGCCGCGAGCGTGTACTGGGAGAGATCGTTGGTGCCGATCGACAGGAAGTCGACGTGCTCGAGCAGCCGGTGGGCCAGCAGCGCGGCCGACGGCACCTCGATCATCACGCCCGGCACCAACCCGCGGGCGCGCACCAGCTCGGCGAACTCCGCCGCCTCGGCGACGGTCGCGACCATGGGCGCCATCACCCACGGCGCCGAGCCCGTCTCCCGAGCGGCCTGGGCCACGGCGTCCAGCTGGCGGTGCAGCAGGCCGGGGTTGCGACGGGCGATCCGCAGCCCGCGCACGCCCAGCGCCGGGTTCGGCTCGTCGGGAAGGGTGGCGAAGGCCAGCGGCTTGTCCGATCCGGCGTCCAGCGTGCGCAGCACGACCTTGCGGCCCTCGAACGCGGCGAACACCTCCGCGTAGTGCCGGGCCTGCTCCTCGACCGACGGCTCCTCCGCGTGGCCGAGGAAGGCCAGTTCGGTGCGGAGCAGGCCGACGCCCTCCGCGAAGGCGGCGGCCGCGGCCCGGGCCCCGGCGCCGTCCTGCACGTTGGCCAGCAGCGCGACGGCGAACCCGTCGAGCGTGACCGCCGGCCCCTTGTAGGCGGTCAGCAACTCGGCCGCCCGGCGAGCCACCTCGACCCGCCGCTGCGCGGTGTCGGGATCGGGGTCGACGGTCACGGTGCCGTTCTCACCGTCGAGCAGCACCTGCGCGCCCACGGGGACGTCGTCGAGGCCACCGACCGCGACGACGCAGGGGAGACCCAGCTGCCGGGCGATGATCGCGGTGTGGCTGGTCGTGCCGCCCAGCCGGGTGGCCAGCCCGATGATCCGCGCGGGGTCCAGGCCGGCGGCATCGGCCGGAGCGAGGTCGTCGGCCAGCAGCACCGACGGCATCTCGGGGCGGGGCACGCCCGGCTCCCCCTGACCGGTCAGCTCGGCGACGATCCGGTCGCGGACGTCGCGGACGTCGGTGACCCGCTCGGCCATCAGCCCCCCGAGCCCGGTGAACAGGTCGACGAACTGCTGGGCCGCCTCGGTCGCCGCCACCGCGGCCGACACCCCGGCGTCGATGCGTTGCTCGGCGGCGCCCCGCAACGCGCGGTCGCGCGCCATGCCCGCCGTCGTCGTCAGCACCTCGGCACTGACCCCTGTCGCGCCGGCGGCCCGCCCCTCGAGCCGACCGGCGACGACGTCGGCCGCGGCGTGGAACCGCGCCTTCTCCCCCGGGCGGGTCGCCTCGTCGACGGCGGGCTCGCCCCCGGTCGGCAGCGTCACCGCGCCGGACGGGCGGACGACGGGCCCGAGCGCGACGCCCGGGACCACGGGGGTGCCCGTCAGGACGACCGGGCCGGCGGCCGACGGGAAACGCTCGGTGGTGGTGCTGCTGGACATGGGGACCTCGCTCGGGGCCGGAGAGGGATCGATGGTCGGACCGCGTCGTCCTTCGGTGACCAGAGTCACGATTTCCTGTTGACTTGTCAACGGATCAGACGTAAAACAACACAAGCAAACTCACAAACCCACACGGTCGGGCATGCATCCGCCGGCCGAGGACTCCCGCAGGAGGCATCGTGCTCTATCCCGAGGAGCGCCAGCAGGCCATCGCCGCGCTGGTGTCCGAGCGCGGCCGCCTCGCCGTGACCGCCGTCGCCGAGCAGTTCGGGGTCACCACCGAGACCGTGCGGCGCGACCTCGCCGTGCTCGAGCGGGCCGGCCTGCTGCGCCGGGTGCACGGGGGCGCGGTGCCCGCGGGGTCCCTCACCCTCGCCGAGCCCGGGCTCGGCGAGCGGCACGGCACCCGCAGCGAGCAGAAGCGGGCGATCGCCGCGGCGGCCCTCGACCTCCTGCCGGGCGCCGAGGGCAGCATCGTGCTGGACGGCGGCACGACCACGGCCGCCCTGGCCGAGCTGCTCCCCGCCGACCGCCGCCTGCTCACCGTGACCTCCTCGGTGCCGATCGCCTCGCGGCTGGCGGCCGCGCCGGGCATCACGCTGCTCATGCTCGGTGGCCGCGTCCGCGGGGTCACCCAGTGCTCCGTCGGCGAGGTGACGGTCCGCGCCCTCGACGAGCTGCGCGTGGACGTGGCCTTCCTGGGCGCCAACGGCATCAACGCCGCGCACGGCTTCACCACCCCGGACGACGCCGAGGCCTCCGTCAAACGGGCGATGGTGCGGGCCGGCCAGCGCGTCGTCGTCCTCGCCGACAGCAGCAAGCTCGACCGGGAGCACCTGGTGCGGTTCGCCGCGGTGGACGACGTCGACGTGCTGGTCACGGACACCGAGGCCGATCCGGGGATCGTCGCCGAGCTGGAGAAGGCCGGCATCGACGTGGTGCTCGCATGAGCCGCGAGAACAGCGCCCCGATCGTCACGCTGACCGCCAACCCGAGCCTGGACCGCACCCTCGAGCTGCCCGGCCCCCTGGAGCTCGGCGGCGTCGTGCGCCTCGTGGCCAGCGCCACCGAGCCCGGGGGCAAGGGTGTCAACGTGGCGCGGGCCGTCGCCGCCGCCGGGGTGCCCGTCGTCTCGGTGCTGCCCGCCGCCGAACACGACCCCATCGTGCACGCGCTGCTCGCGATCGGGCTCGAGCTGGCCACCGTGCCCGTCGCCGCGGCGGTGCGCACCAACTACACGCTGGCCGACCCCGACGGCCACACGACCAAGCTCAACGAGCCCGGCGCCACCCTGGACGACGCCACCCGCGCGACTCTGGCCGCCACGCTGCACGACCGGGCGACCGGCGCGCGCTGGGTGGTGCTGTCCGGTTCGCTGCCCCCCGGCACGCCGGTGGGCTGGTACGCCGAACTGGTCCGCGGCCTCCGCGGCACCGGCGCCCGGGTCGCCGTCGACACCTCCGAGGCTCCCCTGCGGGCGCTGCTGGCGGCCGGTCCCGACGCGGCACCGGACCTGCTCAAGCCCAACTCCGAGGAGCTGGCGCAGCTGGCCGGCGTCCCGGAGGCCGACGTCCTCGCCGACACGGGTGTCGCCCTGGCCGCCGTCCGCTCGCTGCACGACCGCGGCGTGGCCGAGGTGCTGCTGACCCTCGGCGCCGACGGCGCCCTGCTGTCGACCGCCGACGGCGGGCTGTGGTCGGCGATGCCACCACGCGTCGCCGTCCGGAGCACGGTCGGCGCCGGCGACTGCAGCCTCGCCGGCTACCTGCTCGCCGACCTGGCCGGGGAACCCCCGGCCGAGCGGCTGCGCGCTGCCGTCGCCTACGGGGCGGCCAGCGCAGCACTCCCCGGATCCGCCGTTCCCGCCCCGGCCCAGGTGGACGGCTCCGCAGTACGGGTCACCGCCGGCCCGCCCGGCAGCACCACCGCACCGCCCGTTCCCATCCCCGTTCCGGCCGCCGGCCGGGACGTCCGCTGACGCCACGGGAGACGTCGCCATGCCCTCATTGATCACCCCCGACCTGGTCGCGCTCGATGCCGACCTGGGCGCCGACAAGAGCGCGGTCATCCTCCGTCTCGCCCAGCTGGTCGCCGATGCCGGCCGGGCCACCGACGCGGGGGCTCTGCACACCGACGTCCTGGCCCGGGAGGCGCAGGCCGCCACCGGACTGCCCGGCGGGATCGCCATCCCGCACTGCCGCTCCGCGGCCGTGACCGAGGCGTCGCTCGGCTTCGCCCGGCTCGTGCCGCCGGTCGACTTCGGCGCGCCGGACGGCCCGGCCGAGCTCGTCTTCCTCATCGCGGCACCCGCCGCCGGCGACGCCGACCACCTCACGCTGCTGACGGCGCTGGCCCGGGCGCTGGTCCGGCCCGAGTTCGTCGCGTCGCTGCGGGCGGCGTCGTCGCGGGAGGAGATCGTCGCCCTGGTCGACGACGTCGTCTCCCCCGCCCCGGCGGCGGCCGCCGTCGGCGCCACGTCGGCCGGCCCCGCCCCGGCCGCCGGCGTCCCGGCCACCAGTGCCCCGGCCGGTACCGCCGCGGCCCGGCGCAGCATCGTCGTGGTCAGTGCCTGCCCGACCGGCATCGCGCACACCTACATGGCCGCCGACAAGCTCACCGCCGCCGGTCAGGCCGCGGGCGTGGACGTGCACGTGGAGACCCAGGGATCCTCCGGGGCCACGCCGCTCGACCCGGCCCTCATCCGGGCGGCCGACGCGGTCATCTTCGCCGTGGACGTGGGCGTGCGGGACCAGGGCCGGTTCGCCGGCAAGCCGGTCGTGCAGAGCGGTACCAAGCGCGCGATCAACGAGCCCGGGAAGATGGTCCAGGAGGCGCTGGCCGCCGCGGACGATCCGAACGCCCGCCGCGTGGCCGGCGGCGCGGGTGGCACCGCGGAGACCGCGGGCGGCTCCGGAGGGCGGCCCGGCCTGACGTCGGAGATCCGCCGCTGGCTGCTCACCGGCGTCAGCTACATGATCCCGTTCGTCGCGGCCGGCGGTCTGCTCATCGCGCTGGGCTTCCTGCTCGCCGGCTATCCGATCGCGCAGACCGACCCGAAGAGCGGCGACCAGTGGGCCCACCTCTGGGCGGTGAACAACTCGATCTTCGACCTGCCGACGAGCACCGTCGCCCACCTCCACGGCGGCCTGGCCGGATACCTCGGCGCGATCTGCTTCATGATCGGCGCCGCGGCGTTCGGGTTCCTGGTTCCGGCGCTGGCCGGCTACATCGCCTTCGCGATCGCCGACCGCCCCGGCCTCGTGCCCGGCTTCGTCGTCGGCGCGGTGTCGCTGATCGTCGGTGCCGGCTTCCTCGGCGGCCTCGTCGGTGGCATCATCGCCGGCTTCGCTGCCCTGTGGATCAGCCGCTGGAAGCTGCCGGCCGGCGTCCGCGGCCTGCAGCCGGTGATCATCATCCCGCTGCTCGCCACCCTCATCTCCAGCGGGCTGATGGTCATGGTGCTCGGCAAACCGCTGGCCGCCGCCCTGACCGGGCTGGGCAACTGGCTCAACGGCCTGACCGGCACCCAGGCAGTGCTGCTCGGGATCGTGCTGGGCCTGATGATGTGCTTCGACCTGGGCGGTCCGGTGAACAAGGCGGCCTACGTCTTCGCCACGACCGGCCTGACCGCGGCTCTGTCCGGCAGCGGCGGGCACCAGCAGCTGGTCATCATGGCCGCGGTCATGGCCGCGGGCATGGTGCCGCCGCTGGCGATGGCGCTGAGCACCGTGCTCCGGCCGAAGCTCTACACCGCGGCCGAGCGGGACAACGGCAAGGCGGCTTGGGCGCTGGGCGCCTCGTTCATCTCCGAGGGTGCGATCCCGTTCGCGGCGGCCGACCCGCTGCGGGTCATCCCGTCGATGATGCTCGGCGGCGCCGCGACCGGCGCGATCGTGGCCGCCAGCGGGATCGAACTGCGGGCCCCGCACGGCGGGATCTTCGTGTTCTTCGCGATCAGCAACTTCCTGCTGTTCCTGCTCGCCATCGTGATCGGCGCAGTCGTCGGCGGGGTCGCGGTGACCGTGGCCAAGAGCTTCGGGCGCTCGGAGGCCGACATGATACGGCGACCACCG
>Ga0308176_10001998_pt1 | contig 12805 bp, 11 predicted proteins | sample PhyCR2_3_FD_203890 | JGI IMG/M metagenome (GOLD analysis project Ga0308176, IMG submission 203890) | Soil microbial communities from UC Gill Tract Community Farm, Albany, California, United States - DLSLS.C.R2 | ecosystem: Environmental > Terrestrial > Soil > Agricultural land | place: USA... | reverse complement strand
CGGCCTGTGCGGCCGCATGTGACGTGGACTTGGTGGCCTCGGCGGCTGCATCCACCGCGGCCGCGGTGGCGGCTGCAGAGGCATCGGCGCCGGGGACGGCCAGCTGCAGGTAGTCCCCGGACCGGAGGTCGATCGCTCGCCCCGGCGGCAGGGACGTCGACGTCTGGCTGGGTGCGAGGCCGGCCAGAGTGAGGTCCAGCGGGTCGGGCATCGAGAGCACCAGACGTCGCTGGAGCAGGCCGGGCAGCCGGCCGGAGAGCAGGGCGCGGCCACCGGCGACGGCAAACCACACCCCGGCGGACGGCCCGTCGCGCAGCAGCCGGTGGAGGTCGTCGAGGTCGTTCCCGTGGTCTGCCGACAGCGACTCCTCGAGCGACTCCCAGCCGTCGACGAGCACCACGACGCGGTCGGGCCCCGTCTCTCCACCGTCGACGAGCCCGAGCAGGCGCGAGACCAGCCGGCGCGTGATTCCCGGGTCCGTGGCATCGGTCACGGTGCCCACGTGCGGGAGCCTGGCAAGTGCCGCGGCCGGGCCGGCCACGCCCTGCAGCACGTGCAGGTGCAGCTGCTGGAGGGAGTGCCGTCGCACGAGGCCGAGGGCGAGGCTGACCAGGGCCGTGGACCGCCCGGACCTCGGGCCGCCGGCGATGCCCAGATGACCGTCGTGCTCCGGTCGCCAGTGCAGCGACTCCTGCCGTTGCCGGTGTGGCAGGTCGACGAGCCCCAGAGGAACGCCTGTCGCGTCGACGGAGATGTCCTCGTCGTCGGCCGGCCGGGAGAGCTCGGCGGTCGTGAGCAGCTCCGGCAGGGGTGGCAGCCAGGGCTGTGACGCCGGACGGAGGTCCAGCTGTCGTGCGGCTGCGCGGGCGGCGGTGACGTAGGCGTGCAGCTCGGTGCTGCCGCCTCGGGAGAGCTCCTCGCTCGAGCTCTCCGGGGCGGCGGGGAGGGCTGCGAGCAGGTCCCGGCCGACGACGCTCACCGGCATGCCCTCGTCGGCCTGCCGAGCCAGACCACCGCCGAGGTAGGCGGTCTGCACGGTGCGCAGGCCGCGGTCGCCGGCTCGGATGCACGCGCGGCCGGGGGTGCGTGGGTCCAGCGACGCCGCGTCGGCGCAGTCGACGACGTCCTCGCTGTCACTCCGGTCGCGGACGCGGAGGGCGATCCGCAGGGCGACGTTGGCACGCATGTCGGCCGACACGATGCCCGCGGGCCGTTGTGTCGCCAGCACGAGGTGCAGGCCGAGCGACCGGCCGAGTGCGGCGACGCGTACGAGCCCGTCGATGAAGTCGGGGAACTCCTCGGCGAGCGCCTTGAACTCGTCGACCACGATGACGAGGCGCGCCAGCGGGGGGAGGTCACGGCAGACGCCAGTGGCTCGACGGTAGTCGCGGAGGTCGCGCGCGCCGGCCCGGGCGAGGAGGCGCTCGCGACGCTTCATCTCCGCGTCGAGCGAGATGAGGGCCCGAGCTGTCAGGTGGGCGTCCAGGTCGGTGACGAGCCCGACGGTGTGGGGCAGGCGCGCGCACTCGCTGAAGGCGGAACCGCCCTTGTAGTCGACGAGCAGGAAGCTCAGCTCGTCCGGAGGACTGGTGACGGCTAGACCGGCGACGAGGCTCTGGAGCAGCTCCGACTTGCCCGAACCGGTCGTGCCGCCGACGAGGGCATGCGGGCCGTCCGCCGCGAGGTCGATCGAGACCTCTCCCTCGGTGTCGAGTCCCAGCAGCGCGACCGGCCGTCCACTGCTCCGGGACCAAGCCTCGGCGAGCCTGTCGGCGGACAGGGCGTCGGTGCCGGCGGCGCGGTGCAGGTCGACGAAGGAGACCCGCGGTGGGAGGGCGCCCGCTCCTATCTCGGGAGTGGCGTCGATGTAGGGCGACATGGCTCGACTGACTGACTCGAGCCAGCCCGGTGACGGAAGGTCCGGCACGACGCCCACGATCGTGTGGTCCTCCTCCCTGATGGTGCCGTCGAGACCGGAGCCCTCGATCTCGAGCGTCGCGCTCGCCTCGACGGGAAGGGAGGCGACATCGCGGTCGAGGCAGACGAGAGCCACGCCCGCGTCCGGTCCTTCGCGGAGCAGCTCGGAGAAGCCGGGCACCGCGCGAAGGGCACTGGCCCCGTCGACGAGGACGAGCGTGTCCACCGGGGTGCGCGCGCCCGGCGGCCGGTGGCCGTTCGACGTGCTGCGTCGGCTCTCGACGAGCGTCCGCAGGGCTGCGGCATGGCTGGCCACGCCCGGGGCCCCTCCGGAGATCCGTGCCGCCTCGTCCTCGCCTCCCCGAGCGTGCGGCAGGTGGGCGGCCCACTCCCACTGGCGTGCTCGCTCCTCGGTGTCCGCCAGGATGTGGAGGCTGACCGCCCGCGGGGAGTGCCAGGCCGCCACCTGCAGCAGCAGGGCGCCCGCCAGCGAGGAAGCGTGCACGTGCGGCCCGGCCACGCCCACGACTCCCTGCAGGTCCAGCAGGGCGGGAAGGTCCTCGACCTGCGGCCGCTCGCCTGCGGGACCGGTGGTGTGCACCTCCGCGGGCTGGGTCGCGGTACCGACGCGGACGCGCAGGTGGTCGCCGTCCGCGGGACGGCGCTCCCACAGCCGGGTGCCTCGCCGCCGCACCACGGCCTCGACGTACGCCAGGTCGGGCTGCTCGCAGCGACGCCGCAGGGCATCCCTGTGCGTCGACTCCCGCAGGTCCCTCCGTGCCCGCTCGAGCTCCGAAGCGTGCTCCCGGAGCTGGTGACGGTACGAGGTGCGCCCTGCCCGGCGGTCGCTCCACCACTGGCCGAGGAGCAGCACTGGGGACATCAGCGCGAAGAGCAGCAGGGCGGGGGACGAGAGGACGACGGCGAGGATCCCGGAGAGCGCCAGCGGTGCCAACGAGGCGAGCAGCGGGACGCGGCCGTGCTCCGGGCGACCAGGCGCCTCCGGGAACACCACCGGCGGTGACGTGGCCGCCTCACGGATCCGGGGCTGCCGGTGGATGCGCACGTCGCCGCCGACGATCTCGTGGTGGCCGGGGCGGACGTCCGCCTGACCGACGACGACTGTCATGGAGCCCATCCGCAGGTGCTGTCCCGCCGCGACGCGGGCGCCCTCAACGGGAAGGGCCACGCCATCGACGTGCGACGGGTTGGTGGGTTGCAGGTCTCGCAAATACAGCCCGTCGGTCGAGACGCTGAGCACCGCGTGCGCGCGGGAGACCCCGGGGTCGTCCAGCCGGACACCCGCGGAGGCGGCGCGGCCGATGACGTGCTGCCCTCGTCCGAGCACGACGACCCGGCCCGCACCGGAGCCGCTCACCACGCGCAGCTCGACGGCGCCCGTCCCGCCAGTGGATCCACCGGCGCGGTCGGCGGGTCCAGCGACGAGGAGGGCGCCACGCAGCAGCGGCGGGTGCCCCAGGAGGTCGTCGTCGTCCACGAGCCGGCCTCCGACGCGGAGCTCGGCGGCCGGCAGACCCGTCACTGCGCCGACGCGAGCGCGCACCGCTCCGAAGCTCGTGCCGGCGGCCGCCTCGATGGTCACGTGACGCTGCGGCTGAGCGGCGGCGCGCGGGTCCAGCACGGTGAGAGTCAGAAGCACTCGTTCCTCCTGTCGTGAGCCACCATCACAGCGGCCTGTCGGGGAGGGTCTCCGTACGCGTACACAGCTGTGGACGGCCGCCACCGCTCCGCCATCCGCGGCGCTACCGTGCGCGCCGCCCACCTCGGGTGCCGCCAGGACGTGGCCCGGCCGACCGGGGGCTGTGGGGGCTGTGGATGACGCGCACGGGCGGGTTCGGTTCCGGCCTAGCTTGGACGCGCCAGAACCGGATGATCCGGGCAGGATGTCCCACAAGCAGCTCACAGGGGTTCAGGGGAACGTATGTCGACGCAGGAAGCGGTCCGCCATGTCGAGGGCGAGGTGCGCGAGCTCATCCGGCGGTCCGGGCTCGACCCGTCCAGCGACGCGAAGGCGGTCCGAAGGCTCGTCCAGGACGCCGTGCAGGACTACGACCAGCGGTCGCTGCACGGCGGGCTTCCATCGCTCGGCGACCAGCGTCTGGCCGTCCACTCGATCCTGGCGGTCGTGGCCGGCTACGGGCCCCTGCAGCAGTATTTCGACGACCCGGCCGTCGAGGAGATCTGGATCAACGAGCCGTCCAAGGTCTTCGTGGCGCGCGGTGGCATCGCCGAGCTGACCCCGACGATCCTCTCCGCCGACGACGTACGAGACCTCGTCGAGCGGATGTTGCGCACGAGTGGACGCCGCGTCGACCTCAGCAGCCCGTTCGTCGACGCAACGCTTGCCGACGGTTCACGGCTCCACGTCGTGATCCCGGACATCAGCCGGGCGCACTGGCAGGTCAACATCCGCAAGTTCGTCGTCAAGGCCGACCACCTCGACGATCTCGTCCGGTTGGGCACCCTCCCGCGCCGGGCGGCGACGTTCCTCGAGGCCGCCGTGGCCAGCGGTCTCAACGTCCTGGTCGCCGGGGGCACCCAGGCCGGCAAGACGACCCTGCTCAACTGCCTCGCCGCCGCGATCCCGCCGCGCGAGCGGATCGTCACCTGCGAGGAGGTCTTCGAGCTGAAGATCCCGCAACGCGACGTCGCCGCCATGCAGTGTCGCCAGCCGAGCCTCGAAGGCACGGGCGAGGTGCCGCTGCGCCGGCTCGTCAAGGAGGCCCTGCGGATGCGACCGTCGCGGATCATCGTCGGTGAGGTTCGGCAGGAGGAGAGCCTCGACCTGCTCATCGCCCTCAACAGCGGCGTGCCGGGCATGTGCACGGTCCACGCCAACAGTGCCAGGGAAGCCGTCACGAAGATGTGCACGCTGCCGCTGCTGGCGGGCGAGAACGTGTCGAGTCGCTTCGTCGTCCCCACGGTCGCAGCGGCGGTCGACATCGTCGTGCACGTGGCGCTGGAGCGGGACGGTTCCCGGCGGGTCCGCGAGATCGTCGCCGTCCCGGGACGCGCCGAGGGGGACGTCGTCGAGGTCGCCGACCTGTTCGTGACACGTGAGGGTGCGCTTCGACGGGCCGACGGCTTCCCGCCGCACCGAGAGGCGTTCGAGCGGGCCGGCTACGACGTGGCCGCCCTTCTCGCGCAGGGGGAGTCGTGATCTCCCCGCTCCTGGTCGGACTGGTCTTCGGGGTCGGCGTCTTCTTCGTCTACTGGTCGTTCTGGCCGCAGCAGCCCGCTCAGGAGCGGACGGCACGTGCCGGGTTCATGCTCAACCTTCGCGACCACCTGACCCAGGCCGGCTACTCGTCGCTCACGCCGGCCAACGTCATCCTCGGCTCGGTCGTCCTCTTCGTCGTGGCGCTCGTCCTCGTGCTCGCCCTGACCCGCGTCCTCCCGATCGCCGTGTGCTTCGCGTCGATGGCCGGAGCCGTGCCGCTGTCGCTGGTCCGGATGCGGGCCCGCAAGCGCCGCAACAAGCTGCGTGACCTGTGGCCCGACGTCGTGGACAACATCACCTCCGGCGTGCGCGCGGGGCTCGCGCTGCCGGAGGCGCTCGCCCAGCTCGCCGTGCGTGGCCCACTCGAGCTTCGGCCCGCGTTCGAGGCCTTCAGGGAGGACTACCGCACGACGGGTCGGTTCCACGACTGCCTCGACCGCCTGAAGGAGCGGCTCAGCGACCCGGTCGGCGACCGCATCGTCGAGTCGCTGCGCATCGCCCGAGAGGTCGGCGGCAGCGACCTGGGCAAGCTGCTCCGCACGCTGTCCTCGTTCCTGCGCGAGGACGCCCGCACCCGCTCGGAGCTGGAGACCCGGCAGAGCTGGACGGTCAACGCAGCTCGGCTCGCCGCGGGTGCCCCTTGGGTCATCCTCGGACTCCTGGCGCTCAACGGCAGCTCGCTCGAGGCCTACTCCTCGCCCACCGGCTGGGTGGTGCTTGCCATCGGCGCGGCGTTGTGCGCCGTCGCCTACCGCGCCATGGTGTGGATCGGACGCCTGCCGGAGGAAGAGCGGGTGCTGCGGTGAACGCCGTGGGCAGCGGCCTGGCCGGTGTCGTGCGCGACGGATGGTCGTGGGCGGGAGCCAGCGCCGGCATCCTCCTGCTGGCCGGCGTGGCGCTCGTCGTGGCCGGACTCCCCGTCAACCGCCGGCCGACGCTGGACGACCGTCTCGAGCCTTACCTCAGGGACACCCCGAGGCCGTCGACCCTCCTGGCCCGCCCGGCGCCACCGAGAGGCCCATTCGGCTTCGGCGAGCTCTTCGCCCCCTACATCGCCCGCCTCGGCGTGACCGTCGGCGCCGTCTTCGGTGGCGGCCCCTCGGTGGCCCGCCGACAGCTGAGGGCCGGCCGGCCGGCCGACATCGAGGGCTTCCGGGCGGAGCAGGTGATGTCCGGCGCTCTCGGCGGGCTGGCCGGGCTGGCCTTCACTGCGCTCGTCGCGGTGGCGCAGCGGCGATTCCCCCTGCCCGTCCTGGTCGTCATGGTGATGGTCGGCGTCCTCGGCGGGATCGCTGCGCGCGACTACGCCCTCAGCCGCGCCGCCACACGACGGGAGGCCCGGATGCTGACCGAGTTCCCCACGGTGGCAGAGCTGCTCGCGCTGGCGGTCAGCGCGGGGGAGGGAGCGGTCGGAGCGCTCGAGCGGGTCTGCCGGCTCTCGCAGGGCGAGCTGTCGGACGAGCTGCGCCGGTGCCTCGCCGACGCCCGTGCCGGCGCGAACCTGCCCACGGCGCTGCAGGGCCTGGCCGACCGCACGGGCTTGATGAGCCTCACCCGCTTCGTCGACGGGATCGTCGTCGCGGTCGAGCGGGGTACGCCGCTCGCCGAGGTCCTGCGTGCCCAGGCGCAGGACGTCCGCGAGGACGGTCGCCGCGCCCTCATGGAGGAGGGCGGCAAGAAGGAGATCTACATGATGGTCCCGATCGTCTTCCTGACGCTGCCGGTGACCGTCCTCTTCGCCCTCTTCCCGGGCCTCAGCTTCCTCCACCTCAAGCTCTGACCCCAGGGTTCAGACCAGTGCACGACCAAGACAGGGAGACAGACATGAACCGCATCATCACCGCCGAGGTACGGGCGCGTGCAGCCCTCGCCGACGCCGTCGCACGACACATCGGCGGCCCCCGTGACCGTGGGGACGTGCCCGGCTGGGTCCTCATCACGATCATGACGGCCGGGCTCGTCACGGCACTGTGGGCGCTCGCCGGCCCGCAGCTCGGGCAGCTCTTCAGCGACGCCATCTCGGACGTCAAGGGCCCGTGAGGCTTCCGGGCCTCGACCCGGCGGCCCCGTGTCCCCGGTCGCTGCTCTCGCGCGTGGCGCGGCGGCCGCGGAGCCGGCTCCGCGGCGCGGGTCGTCCGGGTAGGGCGCACGTCCTCGCGGGCGCACGCCAAGGCCTTCGGACCCACTCCCACACCGCCGAAAGCGGCTCCGCCGTCGCGGAGTTCGTGATGGTCGCGGCGCTGCTGCTCGTCGTGGCCATGGGGGTCTTCCAGCTTGGGCTCGCCCTCTACGTGCGCAACACGTTGATCTCCGCGGCCTCGGAGGGTGCCCGCTACGGTGCCCGCGCCGACGCCGAGCCGAACGACGGCGCCGAGCGCACCCGAGCGCTCGTCACCTCGGCGCTGAGCGCGTCCTTCGCCGGGGACGTCACGGCCGCCCGCTCACTCACGGCATCCGGGGTGCGGGTGGTCGAGGTGCGGGTCTCGGCGCCGCTGCCGCTGATCGGCCCCATCGGGCCGTCCGGTCGGCTCACCGTGTCCGGAAGGGCCTTCAGTGAGGAACAGGTCGTGGCAGGAGGTGCCGGGTGAGCCTTGCGCCGCGGGTCCTTGCTCTCGCCGCCCGCCGTGGCCCCGCCCACCGGGCTGCCGCCGCGGACGAGGGGCGAGCGATCCTCGAGTTCATCTTCCTCGGGATACTGCTCCTGATCCCGCTGACCTACCTCGTCCTGACCGCGGCTCGGCTGCAGGCCGCGTCCTTCTCGGCCTCGCTCGCCGGGCGTGAGGCGGGGCGGGCCTTCGTGACGGCCCGGTCGGACGACGAGGGGTATGCCCGCGCCCGAGCCGCTGCGTCGCTGGCCTTCGGCGACTTCGCCTTCGAGCGAGGGGCCGGTGTCACCGTCTCGTGCGACGGCTCACCGTGCCTGCGCCCCGAGGGTGCCGTGACGGCGACCGCGACCATCGCCGTCCCCCTTCCGCTCGTGCCCGACTTCATCGCCGCGCACCTTCCTGCGTCGGTGACCATCTCCTCGACGCACGTCGCGTCCGTCGACCGGTTCGTGGCACGGTGAGCGCCCCGTGAAGACCACGTATGCCGGCCGCCTCCGCCGGCGATGCCGTGCAGCTCGTGCCCGCCTGGCCGACCGGCGAGCACGCGACGAGGGGCAGATCGGCGTCCTCGCGCTCGGGCTGTTCGTCCTCGTCATGCTGCTCGTGCTCGGCACGATCGACGTGACGGCGGCCCAGCTGGCCCGCATGCGACTGCTCGACACGGCGGACTCGGCGGCCCTCGATGCCGCCGACTCCCTCGACGAGCGCGCCGCCTACGAGAACGGCGTCCTCGAGAAGCTGGCACTCACCAACGAGTCGGTGGCGAGCGCGGCGTCGGCGCACCTGGCACGCACGCCGATGCCTCCCGGCATCCGGGGGTGGTCGGTGGTTCCCGAGACCGGCGCAGACGGCGCCACCGCGGTGGTGACGCTCCGGGGCACGGCGACCCTGCCGATGAGCGGTTGGGTGCTCGAGTCGCTCGGCGGCAGCGTCACCATCACCGTGACCTCGCGGGCGCGCGCGCCACTGGACTGAGCCTCCGGGGCAAATTTCCCAAAACGGTCACCCTGTTCGCGCCCGGACGCTAGCGTCCGTCCTCGGCGCCCACGCCACCACAGCACGTCCAAGCGCGGTGGCGTGGTCGTCCTCAGGGGAGCTGGCGCCGCCCGACGGGCGGCGCCATCCGGACGTGTCACGACCGAGCGGTCGCGACGACAGACAGGGAGAAGATGCGCACCTTCGTCACCAAGGCCTTCGTCACCAAGGCGCTCGTCGCCACGGCGGGACTCGGGCTCGCCGTGGTCGCGCCCGTCGCGACGGCCGGCTCCGCCTCGGCGCTGCCGTCGATCATGATCTACAAGGTGCAGTACGACTCACCCGGCGCCGACCGGGGTGGCAACACGAGCCTCAACGCCGAGTACGTCGTCATCAAGAACACCACCCGGAGCAACCGGGTGCTCACCGGCTGGACGCTGCGCGACCGGACCGGCTACACCTTCCGCTTCCCGTCCTTCACCCTCAAGGCGGGTGCGACGGTCACCGTGCACACCGGCCGTGGCACCGCCACCACCACCAACCGCTACTACAACCGGTCCTGGTACGTCTGGAACAACACCGGCGACACGGCATACCTCCGGAGCGCCTCGGGCGCGACCGTGGACACGTGCAGCTGGAAGGGTGGCGGCACCGCGACCTACTGCTGACCGTCGTCGGCCCCGAGGAGGCCCGATCCTCCTCGGGGCGCGCGCCTGTCGGCGTGCACGGCGCGGTGGTCCGCTGCCGTAGGCTGTTCGATCGTGGCTGTTGACTTCACGCAAGAGATCAAGGACCTGCGCGCGACGATGGACTCCGTGCGTCAGGTCACCGACCTCGACGAGCTCGCCCGCACCATCAAGGAGCTCGAGGAGCAGGCCTCCGCCCCCGACCTGTGGGACGACCCCGACGCCGCGCAGCAGGTGACCAGCGCCCTGAGCCGTGCCAACTCCGAGCGCGACCGCGTCCTCGGCATGGACGCCCGCATCGAGGACCTCGAGACCCTCGTCGAGATGGGCCAGGAGGAGCACGACGCCGCCACCCTCGAGGAGGCCGAGCGCGATCTGACCAAGCTGAGGAAGGACGTCGGCGAGCTCGAGGTCCGCACCCTGCTCTCCGGCGAGTACGACGAGCGCGAGGCGGTCGTCACCATCCGCTCCGGCGCCGGTGGCGTCGACGCCGCGGACTTCGCCGAGATGCTCATGCGGATGTACCTGCGCTGGGCCGAGCGCCACGGCTACCCGACGAAGGTCATGGACACCTCCTACGCCGAGGAGGCGGGCCTGAAGTCGGCCACCTTCGAGGTCAACGTGCCGTACGCGTACGGCCACCTCTCCGTCGAGGGCGGCACCCACCGCCTCGTGCGGATCAGCCCCTTCGACAACCAGGGCCGCCGCCAGACGAGCTTCGCGGCGGTCGAGGTCATCCCGCTCATCGAGTCCGACGACTCCGTCGACATCCCCGAGAACGAGCTGAAGATCGACGTCTTCCGCTCCAGCGGCCCCGGTGGGCAGAGCGTCAACACGACCGACTCGGCCGTGCGCATGACGCACCTCCCCACCGGCATCGTCGTGTCGATGCAGAACGAGAAGAGCCAGATCCAGAACCGCGCCGCCGCCCTGCGCGTCCTGCAGTCGCGACTCCTCCTGCAGCGCAAGGCCGAGGAGGCCGCGGTCAAGAAGGAGATGGCGGGCGACGTCAAGGCCAGCTGGGGCGACCAGATGCGCTCCTACGTGCTCAACCCGTACCAGATGGTCAAGGACCTGCGCACCGACTTCGAGACCGGCAACCCGAGCGCGGTCTTCGACGGCGACATCGACGGCTTCATCGAGGCCGGCATCCGCTGGCAGATCGCCCAGAACCGCTCGCAGGACTGACCGCCCGCCACGCCGGGTTCGGCCGCTTTCCGGGGGATCCGTCCGGGTCCACGTAGCCTCGTAGCGCTCGCGTGGACGCGGCCTGCGTATGCCGTCACGTGCCCACCCAGCGCACCCGCGGTCCCAGCACGGTCCGCGCACCGCAGTCCGGCAGCAGTTCCCAGCCGCCAGTTCCCAGCACGAGTCGAGGCCCGACGCATGATCCTCTTCGAGAACGTCACGAAGACCTACCCTCGGACGACTCGTCCGGCGCTCGAGGACGTGAGCCTCGAGATCCCGCGCGGTGAGTTCGCCTTCGTCGTCGGCACGTCCGGCTCCGGCAAGTCGACGATGATGCAGCTGGTCATGAAGGAGCAGGACGTGACGAGCGGCCGCGTCCTGGTCGCCGGTCGCGACCTCGACCGCCTGCCGGAGCGCAAGGTTCCTGCCCTGCGCCGCGAGATCGGCTGCGTCTTCCAGGACTTCCGGCTGCTGCCCAACAAGACGGTCTTCCAGAACGTCGCCTACGCCCTGCAGGTGCTCGGGAGCAGTCGCGCCCGGATCCGTCAGACCGTGCCGGAGACCCTCGAGCTCGTCGGTCTCGCCGGCATGGAGAAGCGCCTGCCGCACCAGCTCTCCGGTGGCGAGCAGCAGCGCGTCGCGATCGCCCGCGCCTTCGTCAACCGGCCGCCGATCCTGCTCGCCGACGAGCCCACCGGCAACCTCGACCCCGACACGAGCCTCGGCATCGTGCAGCTGCTCGACCGCATCAACCGCACGGGCACGACCGTCGTCATGGCGACGCACGACACGGTGACCGTCAACGCGATGCGCAAGCGCGTCATCCGCCTCGACCGGGGCGTGCTCGTCAGCGACATGGAGGCCGGCGACTACACGACGGGCTCGCTCCCGCGCATCCGCCTCGACGAGACCGGCGCCCCGCGCCGTGCGGACGAGCCCGAGGTGCCCGACGGCTACGACGACGGGGACCCGACGGCATACGACGGGGGGAGCCGGCCCAGCGACCACGACGACACCGACGGCCCCGACGCGCTGCCCCCCATCGGCCGGGACGCCGACGAGCCCCGCGGCAGGGGCGGGCTCTTCCGCCGGTCCAAGGCCGCCCAGACGAGCAGCCACTGAGCGCGAGACGGAGCGAGACACCCCCATGCGATTCCAGTTCCTGCTCGGCGAGATCGGCAACGGCCTGCGCCGCAACCTCTCGATGGCCGTCTCGGTCGTCATCGTCACGATGATCTCGATGTACCTGCTCGGCCTGGGCCTGATGGGCCAGCGGCAGGTCGACACCATGAAGGACTACTGGTACGACCGCGTCCAGGTCACGGTGCTGCTCTGCGCCGAGAAGACCCGCTTCACCAACTGCGCCGGCGAGCCGACCACCGACGCGCAGCGCGCGGCGATCAAGGCCGAGCTCGACTCGCTCCGGCCCACCGTCAAGGACGTCTTCTACGAGTCGCGCGACGAGGCGTACGACCGCTTCAAGCAGACCTACAAGAACTCGCCGCTCGCGCGGGCGGGGGAGTCGTACTTCGCCGACTCCTACCGGGTCAACCTGGGCGACCCCAGCAAGTTCGACGTGGTCGCGAGCTCGCTCCAGGGCATGCCCGGGGTCGCCGACGTGCAGGACCAGAAGAAGCTGCTCGAGAAGTTCTTCACCTTCATGAACACCGTCTCGTGGGCGGCGATCGCCCTCTCCTCGCTGATGGTGCTGGCCGCCGTCATGCTCATCTCCACGACGATCCGCCAGACGGCCTTCAGCCGAAGGCGCGAGACGGGGATCATGCGCCTGGTCGGCGCCTCGAACTTCACGATCCGCTTCCCGTTCGTCATGGAGACGGTGCTGTCGAGCGTGCTCGGGGCGGTGCTGGCGATGGGGATGCTCTGGGCCACGGTCCGCTACGGCGTCGTCGGCTTCCTCAGCCAGACCCTGACCGACACCGCGTTCATCGGGGTCTCCGACGTCTACTACGTGGCGCCGTTCGTCGTCCTCGGCGTCGTCGTGCTGTCGAGCCTGACCTCGTGGGTGACCCTGCGCCGCTACCTCCGCGTCTGAGGCGCCGCACACGAATTCGGCCATTCCGCCCTCCGGGCGGGGCCGACGGCTGCATGCTGTCCGAGGCCAAACGGCACGAAACCTCCCAGACCTCTGTGGCCTGTGGTACCAATGGAGCCTATGTGGCACATGAGGCGCT
>Ga0308176_10001997_pt1 | contig 12812 bp, 13 predicted proteins | sample PhyCR2_3_FD_203890 | JGI IMG/M metagenome (GOLD analysis project Ga0308176, IMG submission 203890) | Soil microbial communities from UC Gill Tract Community Farm, Albany, California, United States - DLSLS.C.R2 | ecosystem: Environmental > Terrestrial > Soil > Agricultural land | place: USA... | reverse complement strand
TCCTTGTTGGCCGGCCGCACCCCGTCGGCGACGAGGAACGCCGCCCCGCGCAGGTGGTCGGCGACGACCCGCAGCCCGTAACTGCTCTGCTCGTAGCTGGTGCCGGCCAGCTCGGCCAGCCGGTCGACGATCGGCCGCAGCAGGCTGATCCGGTAGACGTCCGGGCTGTCGATCGCGGCCGCCGCGATCCGCTCCAGCCCACCGCCGAAGTCGACGTTCCGCCGCGGCAGCGGGGCGAACCCGTCCGGCGTCCTCAGGTACTCCATGAACACCGAGTTGCCGATCTCCAGGTAGCGCCCGCAGTCGCAGTTGGGGTGGCACCCCGCCCCGAACGCCGGATCGTGGCGGACCTCCGGGTAGAGGTAGAAGACCTCGGAGTCCGGGCCGCCGGGGTCGCCGACCGGCGTCGCGTCGATCGAGTCGCCCCGGCTCCACCAGTTCTTCTCGCCGTAGAAAGCGATCCGCGCTCCGCCGCTGCCGATCTCCGCCGCACGCTGCTCCGTACCGAGGTCGACCTCCGTCGCGTCCAGCCCGGCCGCCGTGAACAGCTCCCGCCAGATCCGCGCACTCTCCTCGTCCCGCGGAATACCGTGGGCGGGGTCGCCGGCGAAGCAGCTGACGTAGATCCGCGCCGGGTCGAGGCCGACCGTACCGGTGAGGAACTCCCACACCGCCGGCAGCTGCTCGGCCTTGAAGTAGTCGCCGAGGCTCCAGTTCCCGAGCATCTCGAAGAACGTGGTGTGCCGGTTGTCCCCGACGTCGACGATGTCCTGCGCGCGCAGGCACGGCTGGCTGTTGACCAGCCGATGCCCGGCCGGGTGCTCGGCGCCGAGCAGGTACGGCAGCAGTCCCTGCATGCCGCTCCCGGTGAACAGCGTGGACGGATCACCCCACAGCACCAGCGGCGCCCGCGCGACGGCCGCATGCCCGCGCCGGCGCCAGAACCCCAGGAACGCCTCCCGCACCTCGTCCGCGTCCATCACCCGCACAGCGTCAGGCGTTCCTGCCCGCCACGTCGAGGCGATTAAGGCGTTCGGGGTCGGCCAGCACGTCGATCTCGACGATCCGGCCGCCGGAGACGGTGAAGGCCATCACCGCGAACGGCTCGCCTCCGACGGTCACGACCACAGCGGCGGCGCCGTTGACCAGCACGGGCCGGAGCCGTGCCGAGGGCTGGTCGAACATGATCGCGCGCCCGGCGACCACCGACGCCCCGCGTACCAGCCGGGTGATGTCGGGGCGGGCGGGTCCGGCGTCGACCCGCTCCACGATGTCGGGGTCGAGCACGCTGACCAGCGCGTCGAAGTCGCCCCGGCGGGCGGCGGCGAAGAACGCGTCGACCACTTCGCGCTGGCGGCCGACGTCCGGGTCGGGGGTCGGTACGTCGGCACCGCGTACCCGGCGCCGCGCCCGGCTGGCGAGCTGCCTGGCCGAGGTGGAGGAGCGGCCCACGATCGGCGCGATGTCGTCGAACGGCAGGTCGAACATGTCGTGCAGCACGAACGCCAGCCGCTCGGCCGGGGTCAGCGTGTCGAGCACCACCTGAAGGGCGAGCCCGACGGAGTCGGCCAGCAGCGCCTCGTCCTCGGGGCTCGTCCGGTCGCCGTCGCTGATGACCGGGTCGGGCAGCTGCGCCTCGAACGGCTCCTCCCGGCGGGTACGCCGCGTCCGCAGCACGTTCAGGCAGATCCGGGCAACGATCGTGGTCAGCCAGGCGCCGAGGTTGTCGACCTCGCGGGAGTCCGACCTGGTCAGCCGCAGCCACGCTTCCTGGACCGCGTCGTCGGCCTCGGCGAACGAGCCGAGCATCCGGTACGCCACCGCCCGCAGGCGGGTCCGGTTCTCCTCGAACCCCTCGATCAACCGATCCGACTCCGCCATCGGTCACATTCCTCCGCCGCTCGGTGTCGTCCTGACGACCGATCAAACCCGCTCGATGTGACGAGGAGGCAACGGCATGTCCGACCTGCAGGCGATCGCCGACCGCGTCGAGATCGAGGCCCTGCGCGGCGAGTTCACCGACGCCGGGACGATGCGCGACTACGACCGCTTCGCGTCGGTGTTCGCGCCGGACGGCGCCTGGAGAATGCCGCACATCGACGTCGAGTTCGTCGGCCGACCGGAGATCAGGTACCTCGACACCACCCCGCTGACCGGCTCAGCCCCATCCTCCAGGAGCGACCAGGCATGACCTCGACGACCACCCTCACCGGCGACTACGTCCTCGACCCCACTCGGACCCGGATCGGCTTCGTGGCCCGCCACACGATGGCCACCAAGGTGCCCGGCCACTTCGGCGCCGTCGAGGGCCACGCTCACGTGTCCGGCGACGACCCGGCGAAGTCCACCGCTCACCTGACGATCCAGGCCGCGAGCATCGAGACCCGCAACCCCCGCCGCGACAAGGCCCTCCGGGACAAGTTCCTCGACGCCGCCCATCACCCGACCATCACGTTCACCTCGACCGCGGTGGACCAGGTCGACGAGACGACGTTCACCCTGACCGGCGACCTGACCATCCGGAGCATGACCAAGCCCATCACGATTCCCGTCACCCTCAGCAACGCGGAGCCCGGCCGGCTCGGCTTCACCGGAACCGCGACCATCGACCGCACGGACTGGGGCGCTTCCTGGGCCGCCGTCGGCTTCCTGGTCGCCAAGGAGGTGCGGCTGGAGCTCGACGTCACCGCGATCCGGCAGTCCTGAGCCGGGGCTCAGGCACCGTCCGTGCATGCGGGCGAGGAGCAGCTTCGCGGCGTCGTCCTGGTCGACCTCGCCTTCGCCGGTCCAACCCCACCCGGCGCCTCTTCACGGGCGCTGCGCGGGGTAGGACCTGGTCATGACGGCCGCTGACAAGATCAGGAACGCTGCCCGCCGGGAGGCCGATGCCTACCGGGCCGGCGAGGACCGCCCGTTGGGCTCATACCTGGGCACGATGGGCGTCTACGGCGCGTCGGTGGCGGCGCTCGCCGGCATCGGGACGCTTGCCGGCCGCCGCCTTCCCGACCGGATCGCCCCGTACGATGTCGCGCTGCTGGGTGTGGCCACGCACAAGCTCAGCCGCCTCATCGCCAAGGACAGCGTGACCGCGCCGCTGCGGGCCCCGTTCACCCGCTTCGAAGGCCCGCAGGGTCAGGGCGAGCTGCACGAGGAGGTCCGCGGCCACGGCGTCCGGCACACCGTCGGCGAGCTGCTCACCTGCCCGTTCTGCCTGGCCCAGTGGATCGCGACCGCCTTCGCCGCCGCCCTCGTCTTCGCCCCGCGCCCCACCCGGCTGGTCGCCTCGACGCTGGCCACCGTCGCGATCAGCGACGCGCTCCAGAACGTCTACGCCTTCCTCCAGAAGAAGGCCGAGAACTGACGCGCGGCGCCGTTCCCGGTCAGTTCTGGATGGCGGCGAACGCCAGGCAGGCGAGCACCAGGAGGACGGTCGTCACCAGCGCGATCCGGGTCATGTAGACGTGGCGCACGGTTGCTCCTCGGTTGCTTCAGACCCAGTCGAAACGTTCGGTGTGGATCCGGTCGGCCGGCGTACCGATCTGGACGAGCGCACTCTCGACGGCGTCGAGCATCGCGTTCGGGCCGCAGGCGAAGAACTGGAATCGCCGGTACGCGGGCGGCAGGTGGCGGGTGAGGACGTCCGCGGTCACGTACCCGGTTTCCGCCGACCAGCCCGCCGGTGGCTGCTCGAGCACGTGCACCACCGTCACGTCGAGCCGCCCCATCAGCGCGTCGACGCGTTCGCGGAAGATGATCCTCTCCCAGTCGCGGTTCCCGGCGAACAGGACGACGGGACGCGCGTCGCCCCGGTCGGCAAGCGTCTCGAGCATGCTCATCGCCGGCGCGATCCCCACGCCACCGGCAATGAGGCAGAAGCCGGCGCCTTCGTACTGGTCGATCGAGAACACGCCGTGCGGGCCGTCCACGTAGACCCGGGTTCCCGGGTCGGCCGTGGCGACGCTGGAACTGAAGTCGCCCGCGGCCTTGATGGCGACCTCGAGGCTGCCGTCGGCCTCGGCGCTGGAACAGAACGAGAACGGGTGGGCGGTGACCGAGAACGGCGACCGGCCGACCGTGATCCACGCGAACTGCCCGGGTTCGAATTGCATCCCGTCGTGCCCGTCCGGCTGCAGGGTGAGCACGGTGGTGCGGTCACGTTCGGGCGTGACCCGCTCGACCGTCCACGGCCGCCGGCGGATCTGCAGTGGGCGAAGCACGCGCACCCAGACGAGCAGCCCGAGGAACGCCGCCGACATGAGCGCCCACAGCACCTGCTTCCAGATGGTGTCCACGTAGTAGTTCACGAGCAGCACGTGCACCAGCGCGGCCACGACCGCGACCACTGCCAGCAAGGCGTGCAGGATCTGCCACACCTCGTACGACAGTCGCAGCCGCTGCCGCCACACCGAGGTGATCACCAGCGCCACCAGGGCACCGGCCCCGATCGCCCCGAACCACACCCGCGACGGCGTCTGCGCCGGGGTGAACGCCGTGACCTTGCTCAGGTCCGCCGACAGCGCGACGTGGACCAGCACGAAGGCCAGCCCGACGTAGCCGATCTCCCGATGGAAGTCGACCAGCGCGTCGGTCCCGAACGGCTCCGCGACGGTCTTGACCCGCGCGACCAGCGCGAACTCGATGCCCATCAGCGCGAGCCCGACGAACCCGAGCGCGACGGAGAAGTCCGTCCAGAACCCCAATCCGGGCCGATCCGTGCTCACCAACGCGAAGACCAGCGGCGCCACGCAGATCCCGATGAAGATCCCGAGCCACGAGATCCCCCGAACGACCGCTCTCACCGCGGCGCCGCCGGGGCGCCGACGACCGCGACGACCATGAACGCTCCCGGCAGACGACGACGTGATCTTGCCGCCCCAGTCTAGGGCTCGGTGGCGCTCAGCGGAGTCGGACCCGCGCCGGCAGGGCGGTGGGGCCGTTACGCGCCGTCGGACCAGCTCCGGGCGCCGGGGTTAGCCTGGGCTGACGGCGTCATCGCGGTTGGCCGGCGCTGGACAGGTGCGCGCCGATGTCGGGGTCGCCGACGCGGACCGCCCGATGGCCCGGATGTAGGAGTCCTGTGCGGATCGTTCGAGCCATCGGCCGATATCCGGTGGTTGTGCTGACGATCCTGGTAGGGCTGGCCTATCTCGTTCTCACACTGGCGGACCTGTCCGATGTCGCACGGTGGATCGCCACGGTGTACGTCGCCGGCGCGATCGGCTGGGCCGGCGTCGGCATGGTCAAGGACATCATGCGGGGTCACTGGGGCCTGGACGTGCTCGCCATCATGGCGATGATCGCCACGCTGGCGGTCGGCGAGTACGTCGCCGCACTGATCGTGGTGCTGATGCTCTCCGGCGGGGAGGCGCTGGAGGACTACGCCGCCCGCCGTGCCAAGCACGACCTGAGTTCGCTGCTGGACCGGTCCCCGCAGGTGGCACACGTCGTCACGGCTGCCGCGGACGGATCCAGTTCCTTCCGGGACGTGCCGGTCACCGAGGTCAAGGTCGGCGACGTCCTGCTCGTACGCCCGTCCGAGATCGTCGCAGTCGACGGAGAGCTGCTGTCCGAGTCCGGCACGTTCGACGACTCGTCCCTGACCGGTGAGAGCCTGCCGGTCAGCCGGGAGCGCGGCGACGAGGTCTACTCCGGGTCGGTCAACGGCGACCTGGCAGTGGAGATCCGCGCCCTGCGCTCGAGCACCGACAGCCAGTACCAGCAGATCGTCGAGCTGGTGACGGAGGCGTCGGAGTCCCGCGCACCGGTGGTCAGGCTGGCGGACCGGTATGCGATTCCCTTCACCCTGGTGTCCGTTGCCATCGCCGGTGTGGCGTACCTCGTGTCCGGAGACGCGGTCCGGATCGCCGAGGTCCTGGTCCTGGCGACGCCGTGTCCCCTCCTGATCGCGGCGCCCGTCGCCTTCCTCGGAGGAATGTCCCGCACGTCGCGCGCCGGCGTGATCGTGAAGGGTGGCGGCGTCCTCGAGCAACTCGCTCGGACCCGGTCCGCCGCGTTCGACAAGACCGGCACTCTCACCCAGGGCAACCCGGAGCTGGTGGAGATCCGCACCCGCAACGGATTCGACGCCGACGAGCTGTTGTCGCTCGCTGCCTCTGCGGAGCAGTACTCCACCCATGTCTTCGCCGAGGCGATCCTCCGCGCCGCCACGCAGCGCCGCCTGCCGGTGCGTCCGGCAGACGACGCCCGCGAGGAAGCGACCAACGGGGTGGCCGCGCGGGTCGACGGTCGGGAGGTGCTTGTCGGAAAGCGCGGCTTCGTCGAGTCGGTCGCCGGACCGACCGACCAGGGGCCGGTCAGGTCCGGTGAGGCCGTCGCGCACGTCGCCGTCGGCGGCAGGTACGCCGGCATGCTCGTCCTCGCCGACGAGATAAGACCGGAGGCGCCTGCCGTCGTCTCCTGGCTGCGCAGCAACGGCGTCTCTCGCATCGCCATGCTGACGGGCGACAACGTGGGCACCGCCCAAGCCATGGCCGAGCACGCAGGCGTCACCGAGGTCCACGCCGAGCTGCTCCCGCGCGACAAGGTGGACCTGGCGACCACCATGACCCCGCGCCCCACACTCGTGGTCGGCGACGGAGTCAACGACGCCCCGGTGCTGGCGGCCGCGGACATCGGCCTCGCGATGGGCGCGCGCGGGTCGACCGCGGCTGGAGACGCCGCGGACGCCGTCATCCTGAAGAACTCGCTCACCGGCGTCGTCGACGCCATCGCCGTGAGCCGGCACACACTGCGCATCGCGCTGCAGTCGATCTGGATCGGAATCGCGCTCAGCATCGGCCTCATGCTGATCGCCACCACCGGTGTGATCCCTGCCGTGGCGGGCGCACTCACCCAAGAACTGGTCGACCTCGCCACGATCCTCAACTCCCTGCGCGCCCTCCGCGGCCCGGCCCCCTTCCGCCCCCACCTCGAACCAACCACCTCGACGCCGCTCGCCGCGGCCGAAAGATAGACCCGTCCACCAGGGCTCTGGCGGCCTGATCGACGCCCTCTGGACGCGCGGCGGAGGACTACGACGGTCTCCGGCGCCTCAGCTGATGCTGCCGGCGTCCCGGGCCGCCTGCTCCACGCGGGCGCGGTAGTCCGCCCACCACTGGGAGTCGTCTGTCGGCAGGCCGCCGCTGTCCGCCCGCACTCCGGCCGACCCGTCGATCAGTTCGCGGACCAGGTCGGCGTGGCCGGCATGGCGATCGGTCTCGGCGATCAGGTGCACGAGGATCCGGTGCAGGGTGGTCTCCCGGTGCTCCGGTGGCCACCACGGCACCCGGCCGAGGCTGTCCAGCGGCAGCGCGTCGACGGTGGCGTCGGAGTGCTTCCACACCCGCCGGTACAGCCCGACGATGTACTCCCGGGACTCCTCGGCGGTCGCCCACATATCGGCATTGGTCTCGGCGTCGTCGTCGAGCCACGGCAGCGCCTCGGGGAACGGCCGGCCGAACGTGTCACCGAGGTAGCCGGACTCGACGCTGGCCACGTGCTTGACTAGACCGAGCAGGTTGGTCCCCGTCGGCACCAGCGGCCGCCGCACGTCATACTCGGACAGCCCGTCGAGCTTCCACAGCAGCGCCTCCCGGCCGCGCTGCAGATATCTGCGGAGATCGTCCTTCGGATCCGTCACAGGCATCCCGAAAGCATGCCACCGCCCGCCCCCGCGACAACGCCGGTCCCGCGGCGCCACCACGCCTCGGCTCTGGCGGCCGCCCTCGCGTTGGAGCCGCCAAACGAGGCTCCCGAGCGCCGGTGGCGCGGGCCCTCCCCGCGTGTTTACCGCTGAGGGGCGTCACGAAGGAGTCGGCAGCGCGTCTAAGGCGGTAGTGGAGTTGCGTGGGTCACACCCGGCGCAGCATCAGCGTTCCAGTCAGTACCGGAGGTTCATCGCCATGATCGGTCGGCGTGGGGGCAGGATCGTGTGGACCGGAGTGGCGGCGTTGACTGTCGCCCTGATGGTGAGTTCGGGCGCAGCGGCCTCGACTCCCGGCGCCGACGTACGACTCAGCAACGATGCTCCTACGACACCCGGCTATGTGAGTGACTACACGCTCACGACCGGCACGCCCTACACCGATGCGACGCTCAGCGAGTGCTCCCGTTCGCGGGGTCGGGAGAACGAACCGTCCGTGGCGGTGAACCCGCGCAACACCCAGGTCCTCGTCGGCAGCTCCAACGACTACTGCGGTGTCTACAACGATGGTGTAGACGAGTTCGGCGCCCCGATCCCCTCTGGCCCGGTGTGGCTCGGCTACTACCGGTCCCAGAACGGCGGCTCCTCGTTCACCAGCTCGCTGGTGCCCGGCTATCCGGGTGACACCTCGCCGTACGCCGCCCGTGCGCAGGTCCGCACCTCCGGGGCCGGCGACCCCGTTCTCGCCTGGGATGCCGAGGGACGGCTGTTCGCCGGGTCCGAGTCGTCCGGCGACCCGGCCGGCACCCTGAAGACGTTCGGCGACGTCTGGGTCGCCACGTTCGTCAATCCGCAGGGCACGGGCGGGTCGACGGTCAACGACGGCAAGGAGTTCGCACGCAGCGTGATCGTCGCGCGTGGCGTGTCGGCTCCCAACCTGCTGGGCAAGTTCCAGGACAAGACGGCGATCGAGGCTGACCGGACGCAGAGCGCCTGCCGGAACAACGTCTACTTCGCCAACTCGCGGTTTGTCGGCAACGGCGGGTCGAATATCTACTTCTACCGGTCGACCGACCACGGCGCCTCGTTCTCGCACGGCACGTTGCTGACCACGAGCGTGAACGACGTCCAGGACCCGGAGATCGCGGTAACGGCCAACGGCCACGTGTACGTGACCTACGACGCCACCCTGCATCAGGGTAACCGTACCTTCGACGCGATCCTCTACAACAAGTCGACCGACTGCGGGGCGACGTTCTCCCCGACCAGGCTGCTCACGACGTTCACCCCGTTCACCTACGTCGACCGGTCGGCCGCGACACCCGAGCCGGTGCAGGTTGGCGCCGAGGACAACGTTGGCGAGGAGGAGACCGACGCCCCGGCCGGCACTCGCCGCGACTGCGGTGACTTCACCGAGGCCTGCGCCTCGGGCTACACGTACCCGCGCGTCGACTCCGCTCCCCGGGCGACGGCCGACCAGTACGCCGCGCCCTCGGACGAGACGGTGTACGTCGTGTTCGAGCAGACCATCCCGGGCACGCAGACACCCACCGGAACGACCTTCGGCACCATTGAACCGGGGACCGGCGGGCAGGGCGGCGTCTACTTCATGCGGCTCAACGGCGCCACCGGTGCCACGACGACTCCGAAGATGATCGACCCGACTGACCACAACTCCGGCAAGGGCCACCAGTTCTGGGCCGACGTCTCCGCCGACGGCGGCGTGCTGCACTTCATCTGGTACGACAGCCGCAACGACCCGTGCTACTCCCCGACCCGGCCGGTCGGCAACTGCGCGAACCGCAGCGTCGTGCCGTCGCTCGACGTGTACGCGTCCCGGTCGGCGGACCGGGGCACCACAATTGCTCCCTCCACCCGCATCTCCGATGTCAGTTCCAACCCGAACTTCGAGCAGTTCAGCGGGCGTACGGTGCCGTTCCTCGGTGACTACATCTGGGTCAGCTCGCTCGGTGACACGTCCTTCGGCGTCTGGACCGACTACCGCAATACGGTCGGCGGCGTGGACCTCCGTGAGGCCGGCGACAACGACAATGACCCCGGGGCCGACGTCCGGCAATGCCGGACCATGCTTGCCGACGGCTCCATCACGGGGGACACCTGCCCGCGCGCCGGCGGCCTGGACCAGGACATCTACGGCGACAAGACGCCCTAGCACCGTGTAACGGGAGGGGGTCGGGCCACTCGCGCCAGACCCCTCCCACTCGGCGGCCAGGCAATCACGGCCTCGTCTGCCCCCGGCGAGCCAGGGTGGCGCTCTGTCCCGCGCAGGCGCCGAGCACGAGTGCAGGTGGTCGGGGTCAAGGGTGGCGGCTCGCCGCCATCGCGGAGCGACGCCGAAGGCGCTCTTGACGCGGAGGCTGGGAGCGGGTGAGGGGAATCGAACCCCCACTGTCAGCTTGGGAAGCTGATGTTCTGCCATTGAACTACACCCGCGGTGTGGTACGGGGGCGAGCATACCGTGCGTCCGTCACGCTGGGGCGGTGCGGAGGAAGGCGGCGAGGTCGCGGGCCCAGCGGGACGGAGTGTGGCCGTCGGTGGTGAGCAGGGCCCAGCCGTGGTCGCCGGAGTCGGGGACGACGGTCGTGGTCACGTGGCCGGCCGGCGCCCGGGCGAGCAGGGTGAGGTCGGCGGTGTGGTCGACGCCGAGGTCCTGGGCGGCAGTCAGGTAGAGCAGCCGGGAGCGCAGGCGCGGCACCGCGTCGCGAGCGGAAAGCGGCGGGGACGCCTGGACCGGCGTGGAGGTGAGCTCGCCGGACACGTCGACCACGGCGTTGGCGGCCACCCTGGGGTCCGCCCCGGCGGCTGCGGCGATCGTGCCGCCCATGGAGACGCCGACCACCGAGACCGTGCGCGTGCCGGTCGCGCGCAGCCAGGACGCGGCGGCGCGGACGTCGGCCAGCCGTTCGCCGATCTGCTGCGATCCGGGGCAGGTCGACTCGCCGAAGCAGCGGAGCTCGACGATGAGGACGCGATACCCCTGCCCCGCCAGCCACGGGGCGCCGAACGACCACCACCCGCAGGCGTCGCCGTCCGACTGGTGCAGCAGCAGCACAGCTCGCGGCCCGGTGCCGATCGACGCCGCCGACAGGACCACCCCATCCGTGCTGCGGAGGCGGTGCAGCGTCGAGGGCACATCTGGAGCGCCGCAGCGTTGGGCGAGCCCGGCCGATCTGATCGGGTCCGGGGACGACGGGGACGCGGACCGGGACGGCGGCGGGGAGGCCGAGGGTGACCCGCCGCTCGTGCAGGCTGACATGGCCAGCAGCACGAGCAGCACCGACGCCGTCCACGGTGAACGCATGGGAGCATTATGTATGGCCAGACATAGTGAGGCCAGCGCGAGGCCGACCGTGGCGTACGCCGTGCTCGGCCTGCTGGCGCGCCGGTCCCGCAGCGGGTACGAGCTCGCCGCCGCGCTGCGCGCGCCGGTCTCGTTCTTCTGGTCCGCGCCGCACAGCCAGCTCTACCCCACCCTCTCCGCGCTGGAGGCGGACGAGCTCGTCGCGCACGAGCAGTCGCCCGGGCCCGGCCCGCGGGCGCGCAAGACCTACCGGATCACCGGCGCCGGCCGGCGTGCGCTGGCCGACTGGGCGGTGAGCACGCCCCCGCCCCGGGCCGGTCGGGACGAGTTCGTGCTGCGGGCGTACTCGGCGTGGATGGCGGAGCCCGACGCGGTCGCCGCCTTGTTCCGCGCCGAGGCGGAGCGGCACCGGGCTCGGCTGGTCGAGTACGAGCGGTTCCGGCGCGAGCTGGTGGATGCCTCCGGCGGCGCGCCGCCCGGCCCGCGGCAGCCGGAGTTCGGCAACTGGCTCGCTCTGCACAACGGCCTCGGCTACGAGCGGGCCTACCTGGAGTGGTGCGAGTGGGCGCTCGATCTGCTCCTGGCCGCCGACCGACGGTCGTAGGGTGTCCGGATGCCGCACCCGAGGATGTACTCGGACGACGATCCGCACCTGGACGGGGTGCGGCGCGTCTGCCTGGCGTTGCCGGAGGCGGTGGAGGTCGAGGCCTGGGGATGGCCGAGCTTCCGGGCCGGCGCCAAGGGAAAGATGTTTGCGATCTACGACAACCACGGCGAGGCCGGCTACGCGCTCACGTTCAAGGCCGACCCGGCTGAGCGGGCAGCGCTCATGGAGGACAAGCGGTTCTTCGAGCCGTGGTACTGGGGGGCGCGCGGGTGGCTGGCGCTCGACCTCGTCAGCACCGAACCCGACTGGGCCGAGGTCGCCGAGCTCGCCGAGACCTCCTACCGGCAGGTGGCGCTGACGCGGCAGCTGAAAGCTCTGGAGGCCTGATGCTGCTCTCCGACCGGGACATCAAGGCGCAGGTCGCGGCCGGGCGGCTGCGGCTCGAGCCGTACGAGCCGAGCCTCCTTCAACCGTCGAGCATCGACGTGCGGCTGGACCGGTGGTTCCGGGTGTTCAACAACCAGCAGTACACGCACATCGACCCCGCGCAGCAGCAGGACGACCTCACGACTCTCGTCGAACCCAAGGGCGACGACCCGTTCGTGCTGCACCCGGGGGAGTTCGTGCTCGGGTCCACGCTCGAGGTGGTCACGCTGCCGGACGACCTGGCCGGCCGCCTGGAGGGGAAGTCGAGCCTGGGCCGGCTCGGGTTGCTGACGCACAGCACCGCGGGGTTCATCGACCCCGGGTTCACCGGGCACATCACGCTCGAGCTGTCGAACGTGGCGACGCTTCCTATCATCCTGCACCCGGGAATGAAGATCGGTCAGCTGTGCCTGTTCGCACTGTCGAGCCCGGCCGAGCAGCCGTACGGGTCCAGCGCGTACGGGTCGCGCTACCAGGGACAGCGCGGGCCGACGCCGTCGCGGTCCTGGGTCAACTTCCAACGGTGGCCGACATAGAAAGGGGCCCGGTCGCCGCAGCGACCGGGCCCCCGACGAGCGACGCGACTAGCTGATACGCACCGGCTGTGCGTCCCTCGTCGCCGCGTTGTCGTAGAGGAACAGCAGGCCGGTGGAGGTCGTCTCGCCCGCCGAAGCGTTGCGGGTGACCGTCACCTTGAGCGAGCGTCCGGCCGGAACCGAGACCGCCTCGACGTCGCCCTGCAGCGCGAACTTCGACGACCCGACGGTCCAGGTCTGGCCCTGGATCGCGTCCGTCACGATGCCGGTGAAGTAGTC